>JAESFJ010000245.1_pt1 | contig 17635 bp, 20 predicted proteins | sample 9266161 | NCBI WGS metagenome assembly JAESFJ01 (sample SAMN14506165, study PRJNA617096) | algae metagenome | isolation source: Calothrix sp. FI2-JRJ7 and co-occurring heterotrophs from granitic desert soil | place: USA: Red Pass Lake area, Fort Irwin, California | collected 2000-06-01
TGCCATCGCGGGAGCGTCGCTGCTCCTTCGGGTTCGAGTTGCGGCCGTAGGGGACGAGCGATCCCCTGCGCGGCTCCCCAACCACTCCAAAAATTGGCAGCCCCGGGACGATTACGGTCTCACATACTACAAACCTAAGAGGCGATAGCCGTCTCGGGGTCCGCACGTCTCGATGATAACCGCACTGCAGGCGGCGCTTCCCTATGTCAGAGTGTCGCTGCCCAAAGCTTGGGCAAGTTATTGCATTTACTACTGAATTCCCCTGAATAAACCTATGTTTAATGAAATAGGCCCAGTCTGTTGGTGGAGAAGAGCTTCGGCGTTCGAACGGACGCATAGCATTTGGGGTCACTATGGGTTCGTTGCTGGGCAATCTGCGCCTCACCTTTGCCATTGCCGCCATGGCGGTTTGCTCGATTGCCATCGCCATAGGCGCGGTACTTGCCGGTTTGTTTATCAGCCTTTCTGACACCGCCAGCAGCAATGCCGCGCGTGAAGTGGCCAGCGCAACGCGTATCACTGCGGAGATCCTGCAGGTCAATCTGCCAAGCCTTGAGATCGCGTCAAACGACGCAGGCAATGTCGCCGAGCTGACAATGCGCTCCATGCCGCGCTTTCGCACGCATGACGTGATCGACACCGTTGCGCGTGTCGCCGGGCAGAACGCTGCCGTCTATATCTACAATGCTGAACTCAGCCCGGATCTGACTGTCGGCACGACAAGCCTTCTTCAAGCCAGTGGCGAGCGCATGCTCGATACGCCTATTGCCGCAGGCACGCCGCTGTTCGATGCCATGATGAGCAACCAGCAAGTCCGGGCCGAAGAGATCATCAACGGTGTTGGCTATTTTACCCTGTATCAGCCCATCGCCATGGCAGACGGTACGGTCATTGGCGCTTTGCTGGTCGCCGTTGCCCGGGCGCCTATCGAAGCGGTGGTGGGCCAGAGCTTAACTCTGCTAGCAATCGTCGGTGGAGCGGCGCTGCTGGTGATTGGTGTGCTGGCGCTTCTGCTGTCGCGTCAATTGACCAAGCCTATTCCAAAACTCTCCGGGGTCATGAGCGCCATTGCCGAGGGCGCGCTTGACGAGGACGTTCCTTACACCGAGCGACGCAACGAGATCGGTGCCATGGCCCGAGCTGTCGAGGTCTTCCGCCACAATGCGCAGCGCGTTGCCGAACTGGGTGCACAAACCCATCAGCATCTGGAAAAAGCCGCCGACCATACCGGTCAACTAACGGCCATATCAATGTCGCAACTGGTCGCCGAGTTTACGCTTCGGGGTGAACTGATTATGGCGAACGACAACTTTCTCAAACTGCTGGGCTATAGCCTTGCCGAAGTACAGGGCCGGCCCAATGCACAGCTCTTGTTCGAGGCTGATCCAACGGGCCAGGCCTATACGCAATTCTGGCTGGACCTTGCCGGTGGCGCCTTCAAGTCGGGCGAATTCCGCCGCCGCACCAAGGACGGCAGGGAAATCTGGATCCAAAGCACCTTCAGCCCCATCCTTGGGCTTGATGGAGCGCCCTACAAAATCGTGCAGTTTGCAACGGACGTCTCTGCCCGAAGGCAGGCTGTCGCGGCTGTGGGTGCAGGGCTGGCCAAACTGGCCGAAGGCGATCTTACCCATACCATAGACACCCCCTTTCCGCCGGAGTTCGAACCGCTGCGGCAGGCGCTCAACGACACTGTCGCCCGCTTTGCGGATGTGCTGGGCCAATTGCGGACTACATCGCGCTCGCTCAAAGCCGCCACGGGTGAAATCCTGTCCGGCGCCAATGATTTGGCCGAACGCACCACCCGCCAGGCAACAACGATCGAGCAAACATCGGCTGCCATGGATAGCCTGGCCGCTACCGTCGTCAGCAATGCCGGCATGGCGCAGGACGCGGCGGGCAAAGCTGTAGCCGTATCGCGCACCGCCCAGGAAAGCGGCAGCGTAATGGATGAGGCAAATAGCGCCATGGAGCGTATCACTCAGTCCTCGGGCAAGATCTCCAACATCATCGGCCTGATCGACGACATTGCCTTCCAGACCAATCTTTTGGCACTTAACGCATCGGTCGAAGCGGCACGCGCCGGCGATGCAGGTAAGGGCTTTGCTGTGGTTGCCGTCGAAGTGCGGCGCCTCGCCCAATCTGCTGCTAGAGCCTCGGCTGACGTCAAGGCACTGGTCGAGCTATCGGCCAATGAGGTCAAGGGCGGCAGCAAACTCGTCTCTGACGCCGCGACACGGCTTGCCGAAATGCTCGAGGCCGCCAAGCAGAACTCCGCGCTTGTCGAATCTATTGTCCGCGCCAGCAAGGAGCAAGCTGCGGCCATCGACGAGGTGAGCCTCGCGGTACGCCAGCTTGACGAGATGACCCAGCACAATGCGGCGCTTGTCGAGGAAACCAACGCGGCTATCGAGCAGACCGAAGCGCAAGCTCAAACGCTTGACGCGATTGTTGATGTCTTCACGCTGGACCAGCCCCAACCGGTTCGGCGTGCGGCCTAGCTGAGCGCCGCCGAAACCAAGGCCTTGGCATGTAGATCGGTGGTGTCGTAGACGGGTAAAGGGCTGACGCTGTCATCGATCAACATGGTAATTTCCGTGCAGCCCAGGATCACTGCCTCGGCGCCACGCGCGGCGAGCCGCTCAATGGCTGTCACGTAAATGCGACGGGACTCTTCCCGAACTATGCCGCGGCAAAGTTCTTCGTAGATAATGCCATTTAGGTTGGTGCGGTCTACTTCGGGGATGATTGAAGCCAGACCACGTTCAGCCAGTCGGTCGCGATAGAATGGCATCTCCATGGTGAACCGGGTACCGAGCAGTCCGACTGTCTCAAACTTATCCTCCTGCAGGGCAGCGCTGGTAGGATCGGCGATATGGACAAAGGGGATTTCAAGGGCTGCGATGATCTGGTCGGCAACGATATGCATCGTGTTGGTCGCCAAGCCTATGATTTCAGCCCCGGCCTGCTGCAAGCCACGCGCTGTGTCTGCCAATTGCGCTCCCGCGGTTTGCCAATCACCTTGGGCCTGCAGATCGGCAATGGGTGCAAAATCAACCGAGTGGATGATCAGCGGCGCGGAATGGAGCCCACCCAGGCGGCGGGCCGTTTCCTGGTTGATGACACGGTAATAGTGAGCAGTGGACTCCCAGCTCATACCGCCGATCAGGCCAATCGTCTTCATGCGTGGGTGAAGCGTCGCGGGATGTCGGCGAAAGCTTCGACGATCTTGTCGTATGCGTCCTTCTTGAAAGGCACGATCAAGCTGGGCGTGCGAGTCAGCTTTTCCCAGCGCCAGGCGTCGAACTCAGCGGGAAACTTGCCACCGCCTGGGTTGCGCACATCGATTTCCCCGTCATCACCGGTAAAGGCAAAGGCGAACCAACGCTGGCGCTGGCCGCGATATTTGCCCTTGAGGGCAATGCCGAGCGCTTCGTCGGGCAGGTCATAATGGATCCACTCGGGCGCTTCTGCGAGCAGGCTTACGCTGGTGATGCTGGTTTCCTCGTGCAGTTCGCGCAAAGCTGCACGCAAAGGATCTTCGCCCTTGTCGATGCCACCTTGGGGCATCTGCCAGGGTGCTTCGACTTCACTCTTGTCCTCGGTAAAATCGTCCGGCTTGCGGCGGCCGATGAAGACATTGCCTTGATTGTTGAACACCGCGACGCCGACGCAATCGCGATAGGGCAAGGATTCCCGGGCAGGACGATCAGCACACATGGCTCGTTCTCTATCTCATCAGGGCGCTGGCGGGCACCAGCTCAATACCCTTGTCTTCCAGCTCGCGCGCCCATTCGGCAATGGCGGCAACCGAAATAGGCAGAGCGCTCACCATACCAATTGCCTGGCCGTTCTCCATTGCCTTGGCTTCAAGGCTCCCAAGCGCCTGGAGAATGGATTGTCGTGACGGATTGGCATCGACCATCAGGTCGGCTTTGGCAAAAGGCACCTTGTTACCTTGGGCAAGCTGGGGCGCCAGCGAGCGATTGGAGGACCCATCGTCGAGATATCCCAAGCCCCTCGCCCCCAGTTCTTCCATCATGGGGGAGAAGTCTGCGGCCGAGGCGGTGAAGCGCGCACCCATATTGTTGACGAGACCGGCATAGCCGCCAAAGCGCGCCATGAGCCAGAAGAGCTTGTCGAGATTGGCGCGAGTCGGCTCTCCAGTCAGCAAGGTCTGCGGGCCGGGATCGTTTTGCGGATAGTCAAACGGTTCGAGCGGCACCTCAAGCAGCACTTCATGCCCGGCAGAACGTGCGGCGGCCACAGTGGTCTTCAGGGTCTTGCCATAGGGCGCAAAGGCCAAGGTAATCTCTTGGGGCAATTGGTCGATCGTGTCGAGCGAGCCTTGCTCATTAATGCCGAGGCCGCTGACCACGATCGCGATCATTGGCCGGCCACTTGCCAATGCATCAGGCGCAGGACGGGCGTAAGCGGCAAAGGGCGTGAGCCCAGTGGCCGAAACACGGGGGATGCGGCCATTGGCCGTCTCTTCGCTGAGGTCAGGCAAGGCGCCAAAATCATCAGGGGCAGATGCTGCCGAGGATGTTTCAGTGAGCTGAGGTGCGCTGCCTGCCGGATATTGCTGAGGGTCTGCCGAGATCGTAACAGGACCTTCGCTCAGCTCATTAGCAATTTCATTGCCGTTGCGGGTACTTGTAATCGCAACTTCTTGGCTGGGGCGGCCACCATCAGGGTCACTGACCAAAAGCAAGCGCGCGGCAAAACCGGCGCCGATCAGCACGAGGATGGTCAAAAGGATGCGGGCAATGGGCCAGTGGCGCTTGGTGTCCGGTTTGCGCTTACGCCCCGTCAGGGGCGCGGAAAGGTCATTCGCCAATGATACTCGTCCCCAAAAACAAAGGGCGGAGCAGCGAATCAGCTACCCCGCCCGTTTCGTTCATAGCACGGCGCGAAAGGACTTATTCAGCCTTGGGCGGAAAGGCCGGATTGGTCTCCTCGCCATTGATCAGCCGGACGGCATATTGCAACTGAGCATCGTCAGCGGCTTCGGGCGGAACATAGACCGAGGAGCCAACGGTGGTCTCTTCCTGGCCTTCAATGGTGATGTGACCGGCAAGGCCCGCTTCTCCAATAATCTCGTCGCGGCCCTGGAATTCCTCGGGCACCACCTGCTTGATCTCGATGTCGGGCGTGATGCCCAGGGCTTGGATCGAGCGGTTGTTGGGCGTGTAGTAGCGTGCCGTGGTCAATCGCATGGCGCCGTCCGGTCCAAGCGAGATGATCGACTGCACGCTCCCCTTGCCGAAGGAGCGGGTGCCCACGAGCGTTGCGCGTTTATGATCCTGCAGCGCACCGGCCACGATTTCGGAAGCCGATGCGGAGCCGCCATTGATCAGAACCACCATCGGAACATCAGCCAATTCGGCGTCCAGCGGATCGGGCTGTGCATCGTAACGGGCGGACTCCTGAGGAATGCGGCCGCGGGTCAGCACAACAGCGCCTTGCTTGAGAAAAGCGTCGGCAACGTAAACCGATTGATCGACGAGCCCGCCCGGATTGTTGCGCAGATCGAGGATAATGCCCTTGGGCGCTACGTCCTGGCGCTCGGCATAAATGTCCTTGATGGCGTTTTCAATGCCGACAAAGGCTTGTTCGGAGAAACGCGACAGACGCACGACGGCAACATCGCCTTCCATGGTCCAGCGCACGGCGCGCATGGCTATGGTGGCGCGTTCCAATTCGAAGGTCAGCGGCTCGGGAACGCCTTCACGGGCGACGGTAATCTTGACCTTGGTACCCAAAGGGCCCCGCATCTTGCCCACCGCATCGTCCAGTGCCAGGCCTTGCACCTGCACACCATCGATCTCGATGATCAAATCATTGGCCAAAATGCCGGCTCGAGCAGCCGGGGTATCATCGATGGGGGAAACGACTTTAACGACACCCTCTTCCATGGTGACTTCAATGCCCAGACCGCCGAACTCGCCGGAAGTATCTTCGCGCATGTCGTCGTAGTCAGCGGGCGGCAGATAGCCGGAATGCGGGTCAAGTGACGTCAGCATGCCCTGGATGGCGGCACGGATGAGTTCTTCCTCGTCTGGTGGATCGACATATTCGGCGCGGATGCGATCGAAGATTTCGCCGAAGAGGTTGAGGTCGGAATAGATCTCCAACGGATCGCGGGGAGCAGCAGCGTTCTCTTCAGGTGTGGGCGCGGGCTCCTCGCCGCTGGGCGCGGGTTCTTCAGCAGGTGCTTGACCAGGTGCCTGATCTGTCGCGGGGACCGGTTCGGGCGCTTGCTCTGAGGGGAGTGTTTCAGGAGTAGGCACGGGAGCTGGCTCTTCCTGGGCAATCAGCAGACCAGCAGGCAGCGAGAGCGCCAGAGCGATGGCGAGCGTGCGAAGGGGCGTAAGGCGCATGAGGGTTCTATCCACTCTGTGTCGGGGTCGCCCACCATCCGGTGGGATCGACGGGCTCGTTGTTTTCTCGAAGTTCAATATAGAGGGTCGGCTGGGCGGCGCCAGCATTGGTCGTCACAGTCCGCCCAATTGTGCGTGATCCCATAGTTCCGAGCGGTATGCCCATCTGGACAAACTGGCCTATATCGACCGTCACACTTTCAAGGCCTGCCAGCAGCATGGTGTAATTCTGGCCGGTATTGAGGATGACGATCTGGCCGTAATTGAGGTAAGGGCCCTTGTAGAGCACCCAGCCATCCGCAGGGGCGACCACTTGTGCCTCGGCGCGGGTGACCAAGGATAGGCCTTGATTGACCCCGCCGAAGCCGTCATTAGCGCCGTAGTCGAGGACGGTCACGCCATTGGCCGGCATGGTGAGATGTCCGCGAGCACTGCCAAAGGGAATAGCCGGTTCAGTCCGTGCAGTGTTGGCGAGCGCAGTTTGAATGTCCTGGGCGGTGAGCGGCGGTGCGTTGAGATCGATAGGTAGTTGTGATGCCGATGCCGTAGCCACCGAATTGATCTGAGTGGACAGATTGTCAATGAGTTCACGTAGCGAGGTAGCTCGTGCAGCCAAAATCGCCGCCTCTTGTTCCTCGGCCGTCAGTTCGGCGCTGCGTACCTCAAGGCCCTGCTTGCGGGCGGCAATCAGCGTCGCAATGCGCAATTGCTCTTCTTCAAGCACCGCGTAATTGGCCCTGAGCGTTGCTTCCTCGGCCAGGGCCGCCGCTTTGATGTTGGTGAGTTCCTTAAGGTCGGCCGTCACCGCATCAGCCTTTGCCTGCAATTGCGGAACAATGGCCGAGATCAGAATGGCACTGCGGGCAGACCCCAAGGCATCGTCGGGATCAACGATCAAAGCAGGTGGTGGATTGAGCGTAATGCGCTCGAGCGCCGCCAGCACATTTGCGATCTCGGCATTGGAACCATCGAGCCGTCCGCGCACCTCAAGCTCTGACACAATCAAGGTGTTAAGCCGCTCTTCGACATCGGCAACCTCGATTTCGGCAAGCTTGACGCGCTGCGCGGCTGCGATTAGGGCGGCGTTCTGCTGCGCCGTATCGCCTTCCATAGCCGCGATCTCTGCCTTGAGTTCGTCGATGCGCTGCTGGCTTAGCGTAATGGACGATTCAATCGCTTGCAGATCGGCTGCTGTCGGGATGGCGGGCTCGATTGTTGGCGGCGGCGGTGCAGCAGGATCGGGTGCCGGGGCAGGCGGGGTAATGGGAGCCGCTTCAGGTGCAGGAGCAGGGTCTGCCGGAGGTAATGGTACCGGAGCAGTTGTTTCTTGCGGGGGCGCCTGTTTCACAGGAGCAGGAACAGTTTCTTGCGGCGGCGCTGGCGGTTCGGTCTGGGCGGAGAGCGGCAGGGCAGACAGGCCCGCAAGCACGATGCCTGCGAACGGATATGCCAGTCTCTTGCCACGCCCCAGCGCCATTCGATCTCCAGCAGCACAGGCGTCATCAGCCCGAATCAGTGGTCGCACCATAACAAGATGGTCGGAAAGCATAAGTTAACGATGCTTAACCATGAGGTGAGCGAGGTTACTCACGATGATAGGGGTGGCCCGACAAGATAGTGGTGGCGCGGTACAATTGCTCGGCCAGCATGATGCGCACCAATTGGTGCGGCCAGGTGAGGGGGGAAAAGCTCAGCACCAGATCGGCTTGCCGGACGAAATCAGGGTCCAGTCCGTCCGCGCCGCCGATGATGAAGCTTGCAGCCGGCCGGCCATCGTCACGCCAGCGGCCGATCTGGTTAGCAAAGGCTTCCGAGCCGATTCCCTTGCCGCGCTCGTCGAGCGCTACGACGATGCCTTCGGGCAAGGCGGCGCGCAGATTCTTGGCTTCTTCGCTCTTGCGAGTTGCTGAGGCCGAGGCGCGGGATTCGGTGAGCTCGCTCACCTCAAAGCCGGTCAGGGCGAGCGCCTTGCCGCTGCCAATCGCACGCTCAAGATAGCGCGCGACCATTTCCCGCTCGGGCCCGGCCTTCATCCGGCCGACGGCCGCTATGGCAATCCGCATCCAGTTCGATCAGTGCGCGTCGGCCGCGAAATCGGCCTGCCACATCTTTTCGATGTTATAGAAATCGCGCACTTCGGGGCGGAAGATGTGGACGATGACGTCGCCGGCATCCACCAGCACCCAATCGCAATGCGGCAAGCCCTCAATGCGCGGCTTGCCGTAGCCGGCATCACGCAGGGCGGTGACCATCTGGTCGGCGACGGCGCCGACATGGCGCTGCGAACGACCCGAAGCAACGACCATGTGGTCGGCCAGGGACGACTTGCCGGTAATATCAACCGCAACGATCTCCTCGGCCTTGGCATCGTCAAGGCATTCAAGGATCACATTGATCATGGGGCGTTCCGGATTGGCCACAACGGCATCGGGAGCGGAAATGGTGTTCTCGGGCAGCGCGGCCATCAGCAATGGCCTTCCGCCCATGACAGTGCATGGGTCATGCGTAGGGTCAGCATCCTTGGTTTGTTGATCGGAATGTGCACGCGTTGGGTAAACGGCAAGCAATCAGTTCCTGTTCCGGTGACTATCATCACACTAGGGCAATATGCCCCCTCCGTGCCCGTTGTGCAAGATTGGGCGGCTATTTTGCCTTAACCTGTTGCTGATGTGCCCGGATGGCGGAGGAAGACAGGGCGGATTGTTGGCCATGCAGATAGACCCAGGCGGGGGGCGAAAGCCGGGCCACGCGGGGTGCATCGGCCTCGTCCACACGCCAGCGCCCAAGGGCATTTGCGGCCAGCGAGGCAGGCGCGCGGCGGCTCGAGCCGGGGCGCACGTAAACAGCCATGGGGATCATGGCGGCAATTTCGCGCCAACGCTCCCATAGATGGAAATGAACAAGATTGTCGGCGCCGATGATCCAGACAAAGCGCCGATCCGGCAGGGCCTTGGTCAGGAACAGAATGGTTTGCCAGGAATAGGTGAAGCCATGGGCGGCTTCGAAGCCGGTTACGCGGACTTTTGGATGATGAAGAAGATGCCTGGCCTGCTGGACTCGACCAGCCAAGGGGGCAAGTTCCTTGTGGTCTTTCAGTGGGTTACCTGGTGTGACGAGCACCCAGAGGGCGTCGAGTTCCAGCCGGCGTAGGGTTTCCTCGACGACGAGGCGATGGCCCTCGTGGACGGGATTGAAGCTGCCGCCGAAGAGGCCGATGCGCATGCCGGCGCCGGAGAGGGGCAGTTCTGTTATGCCAGGAATTACAATGGGATGGCGCAGGGTCAAGAAGGGTCAGGGCCTCGTCTGGCCGTTGCCGCGGATGCGGTATTTGAAGCTGGTGAGCTGTTCGACGCCGACGGGGCCGCGGGCGTGCATCTTGCCCGTGGCAATGCCGATTTCGCCACCGAAACCGAATTCGCCGCCGTCGGCGAACTGGGTGGAGGCGTTATGCAGGAGAATGGCGCTGTCGATCTCGCGGAAAAATTTATCAACGCAAACAGGGTCTTCGGAGATGATCGCCTCGGTGTGGTGACTGGAATAGTGCTCGATATGAGCGATGGCGGCTTCGAGGCTATCCACTACTTTGACCGAGATGATCGCGTCCTCGTATTCGGTGCGCCAATCCTCTTCGGTGGCCGATTTGGTTAGCGGACTGTTAGCATTGACAACAGCATCGCCCCGGATTTCGCAGCCTTTTGCCATCAAGGCGTCAAGGATGGGATTGAGGTGGGTGGCAACAACGTCCTTGTGCACGAGGAGCGTCTCGGCGGCGCCGCAAATACCGGTGCGGCGCATCTTGGCGTTGAGGGTGACGGAGACGGCTTTGTCGAGGTCGGCCGACTTGTCGATGTAGACATGGACCAGGCCCTCGAGATGGGCAAAGACGGGGACGCGGGCTTCGTCCTGCACGCGGGCGACGAGGGTCTTGCCGCCGCGGGGGACGATGACGTCGATATTGCCGTCGAGCCCCTTGAGCATTTCGCCTACAGCGGCACGATCGGTGGTGGGAACTAGTTGCACGCATTCGACGGGTAAGCCGGCGAGGTGGAGGCCATCGAGGAGGCAATCGACGATGGCGTTGCTGGAATGAAAGCTGTCGCTGCCGCCGCGCAGGATTACGGCGTTGCCCGACTTGATGCAAAGTGCGCCAGCGTCGGCGGTCACGTTGGGGCGTGATTCAAAGATGACGCCGATAACGCCCAAGGGCGTCCGGACACGCTCGATGTGAAGGCCGTTGGGGCGGTCCCACTCGGCAATGGTGGTGCCGACGGGGTCGGGGAGTTCTGCGATGGTCTTGACGGCTTCGATTATGCCGTCGATGCGGGCCTCGGTCAGTTCGAGCCGGTCAAGGAAAGCCTTGGAGATGCCCTTGGTGCGGGCGGTGTCCATGTCCTTGCTGTTGGCGGCGAGGATCTTCTTGCGGTGAGCGTTGATAGCGCCCGCAGCGGTGAGCAGGGCCGTGCGCTTCTGTTCAGGGGTGGCAAGCCCAAGGGCCTTCGCACCGAGACGAGCGTTGCGGCCGATCTCGGCCATAATCTCGGTAACGCTCTTTTCGGCTTCAAGCGCGCTCATTGTTGTCCTCCTTGGCACCGACCAGAACCATGTTATCACGATGCACCAATGCTGCACGATTACCGGTGCCGAGCAGTTCGAGCACGGCGTCGCTCCGCTTACCCATGACAAGGCGGGCTTCATCGCTGTCGAGACCGGCAAGGCCACGGGCGATTTCGGCACCGTCGGGGTTGAGCACGGCGATAGCGTCGCCACGCTCGAACTCGCCTGTGACTTTCGTCACCCCAATGGGCAGGAGCGACTTGCCGGTAAGGAGGGCGCGAGCGGCGCCGGCGTCAACGGTGAGCGATCCGGCTACCGTCAACGTGCCCATAATCCAACGCTTGCGTGCTTGGGCGCGGCTTTGCGCAGGATGGAACAGGGTGTGGCGGCCGCCTTCCATCAAGGACTTAAGCGGGTGGTGCTCGGTGCCCTTGGCAATGATCATGGCGGTGCCGGCCAGCGTCGCGATCTTGCCGGCTTCGACCTTGGTGGTCATGCCGCCGCGGGACAGGTGGCTCGCCGCCCCACCGGCCATGGCTTCGACGGCGGGGGTGATGGCGCGCACCTCGGGCAGATGGCGGGCACCTGGGTCCTTGGCGGGTGGGGCTGTGTAAAGGCCGTCAATATCGCTCAGGAGCACAAGGCAATCGGCCTCGATCATCGTGGCGACGCGGGCGGAAAGGCGGTCATTGTCGCCGTAGCGGATTTCAGCGGTGGCGACGCTGTCGTTTTCGTTGATGATGGGAACGGCGCCGAGGCTCAGGAGAGTCGCAATGGTGGTGCGGGCGTTCAGGTAATAGCGCCGCTCTTCGGTGATATTGGGGGTAATGAGGATTTGGCCAGTGACGATGGCGTGCCGGCCGAGCGCCTCGGCCCAGGCTTGGCTGAGGGCAATCTGCCCGGCGCTGGCGGCGGCCTGGGACTGCTCGAGCGTGAGGGCGACGGCGGATAGGCCAAGCAGGCCCCGGCCAAGGGCAATGGCGCCGGAGGAGACGATTACAATCTCGCAGCCGCCGGCCTTAAGAGCAGCGATGTCAGCGGCGAGGTCGCCGAGCCATTGAGCACGCAGCTTGCCCCTAGGGTCAACCAGGAGGGCCGAGCCGATCTTGATGGTCAGGCGCTTGTAGGGCGCTAGGGCGTTCATGGGTTAGGTGCCCTCACTCAGCTTGCAGCGAACAAGTGGCTCCGGTCCTTCCCTCCTCCTTGAGGGAAGGGATCGAGGGAGCGGGTTCTTCAGTGAACCACAAGGCGACCCCCACCCCGGCCCTCCCCTCAAGGGGGAGGGAGGGATAAGCCTCTGTCTCGTTGGATAAAGCAGCCATTAAGGCGCCCAATTGGGTTCTACCTTGCGGCGGGCGGCTTCGAGGCGGGCGGCTTTTTCGGCGTCGAGGGTGTCGATGATGGCGTAGAGGACCATATCGGTGCCCTTGCCGGTGACGCCCGAGACTTGGAGGACATCGGCCTTGCTGACCTTTTTTAGGACTTTGACCTTTTCCTTGAGCTCGTCGGGATCGATGGCGTCGATCTTGTTGAGGACGACAAGCTCGGGCTTTTCGGCCAGGCGTTCGTCATAGGCGGCAAGCTCGTTGCGGATGGTCTTGTAGGCGGTCTTGATGTCGTCCTGCGTTCCATCGATGAGGTGGATCAGCACGCCGCAGCGTTCGATATGCCCAAGGAAGCGGTCGCCGATGCCGGCGCCTTCGCTGGCGCCTTCAATCAGGCCCGGAATATCGGCCAGAACGAAGTCGCGCTCGCCAATCGATACGACGCCCAGATTGGGATGGAGCGTGGTGAAAGGATAGGCGGCGATCTTGGGCTTGGCAGCCGAAACGGCGGCAAGGAAGGTGGACTTGCCGGCGTTGGGCAGGCCGACAAGACCCGCGTCGGCGATCAGCTTGAGACGCAGCCAAACCCATTTTTCGACGCCTGGGATGCCTGGATTGGCATGGCGGGGAGCCTGGTTAGAACTGGTTTTGAAATGGGCATTGCCAAAGCCGCCATTGCCGCCTGACAGGAGCACGACGCGCTGGCCGACTTCGGTCATATCAGCGATCAAGGTTTCATTGTCGTCTTCGAAGATCTGTGTGCCCACAGGAACGCGCAGGACGGTTTCCGCGCCATTGGCGCCAGCGCGATCCTTGCCCATGCCATGGGTGCCAGTCTTTGCCTTGAAGTGCTGCTGGTAGCGATAATCAATCAGCGTGTTGAGGCCGTCGACGCACTCCACGACGATGTCGCCGCCACGTCCGCCATTGCCGCCATTGGGGCCGCCGAACTCGACGAATTTTTCGCGCAGGAACGATACGGCGCCGGCGCCGCCATCACCTGAGCGGATATAGACCTTGGCTTGATCGAGGAATTTCATAGGTTTCTGGCTTTCCAGACGCCACGCGTCAGTTGTGTGTCGATATGCGCCACCTCCGCGCCGCGCGCAAGGCAGAGCAGGGTGGAGCGGCCAATTTCGGTAAATCCGAGCTTGTCCTGGATCGCGAGGGACGCCCCATTGAAGTAGAACACACCCGAATAGAGCTCATGATGATCGGTGGCCTTAAAAAACCAGTCGACGCTGGCTGCCACGGCTTCCGTCATGATGCCCTGGTTCCAGAACGGCTTGCCCAGCCAATAGCCAATGATCGGCCCCTGCTGGCCAAGGTGAAATCCGACATGACCCACTAAGCCATGCCCCGGTAGTTCAATCGAAAAATTGGTATCTTCGACAGGCAGATTAGGCCGGCGGGTGCGCAACCAGGCCTTGGCATCGCTGAGATGGTAAGGGAAGGGTACACGCGCAAGATTGCCGGCCACATCGAAATCGTTGAGGTAGCGAGCAATCGGTTCGGCATCGCCCACTTGCGCGGGGCGCAGGAGGAGGCGCTGTGTTTGCAAGGTGACGTTCATCGGGCGCTCCAGCGCATGATCAATACCGGTTTGCCGAGGTGACGCTCGACGATGCTGTTGGTGCGCTCGACAAGAGTAAAGCCGGACTTTTCCAGCACGCGGATGGAGCCCCGGTTGTGGGCAAGAACGCGTGCCCGCACTTCTGCTATGGTTTGGAGCTCCCGTACCGCAGCAAGTAGCGCAAGACTGGCTTCGACCGCATAGCCTTGTCCCCAATAGGGCTCTCCCACCCAATATCCGATCTCGGGCGGCTTGTTCTCGATGAACTTGATGCCGATGACGCCCAGCAGGCTGTCGTCCCCATCGGCCATGGCATAGTTGCGCGGCTTGTCGGGATCATCGAGGGTGGCAAGGAATTCGCGCCCGTCATCCTCGCTGTAGGGGAAGGGTATGACGGCAGTGGGTTCAACCACTTTCCAATTGTTGAGCAAAGCCACCAGGCGCGGCAGGTCGCCCGGCTGGGGACTGCGCAGCGTCAGGCGCTCGGTTTTGATTGTAGCGGGCAGGGCATTCCGAGGATTCATCGGGCTTCACGCTCCTGCCAGCGCTGACGCGTTAGGCGAGTTACCACATGTTCCACATTGTGCTGCAGCGTATGGGAGAAACGCATCTCCCGCGCTTCCTCCATAAAACCGAGCTTGCGCTGGACGGCTAGGGAAGCTGTGTTGTTATGATGCGCACTGGACATGACCAGATCGGCAAGGCTCTCGGTAAAATGCCAATCGAGCAGGGCTGTCGCGGCCTCGGTCATATAGCCCCTGTTCCAATAGGGCCGGGCGATCCAGAAGCCGAATTCGCTGAGCAGCGACACGCAACCGATGACGCCGCGATTGGGCAAATCGATCACCAGCATGGACTTTTCAGGCGTGGCAGGCTGAGCCTGGCGCAGCCAGTCAATAGCCATGCCTAGGGTGTAGGGGTAGGGAACCCCGGTCAGGAAGCGGGCGACATCGTACTCGCCCACGCCCAACGCATAGCGCGGCGCATCGTCCAAGCTTGCCTCACGCAGAAGCAGCCGTTCTGTGCGGATCGATATCATCTGATCCTGCCTCCCCGCAACGAACAGCGAGCGCGGGACCCTTTGGCCGCTCGTACCGAGGTGACGGTCAGAACTGCGTTGGCGGCGGTCAGGGTCATTTGCATCGACGTGCTCCAGAAACGAAAAAGGGGAACCGGCTGACCGGTTCCCCTTGCGCATCGCTCTGTTTCTCTGAACACGAGCCGGGGAACTGGTCACCGGCTGGGTTTGAGTACCTGCCGGGTTATTCGGCGGCCTCTGCTGCCGGGACAACAGAAACAAACACTTGGCTCTTGGCGCGGGTGCGGAACGAGACATTGCCATCGACGAGTGCAAAAATCGTGTGGTCCTTGCCCAGGCCAACGCCTGTGCCAGGGTGCCATTTAGTGCCGCGCTGGCGGATGATAATGTTGCCAGCAATCACGGTTTCGCCGCCAAACTTCTTGACGCCGAGACGACGGCCAGCGGTATCACGACCGTTGCGGGATGAACCGCCTGCTTTTTTATGTGCCATCTTTTCTAGTCCTTATTCCTGGTCGGCCTTGGGAGCAGCCTTTTTGGCCGGGGCCTTCTTCGCCGGCTTTGCAGCGGCGGTGTCTTCGGTTGCGGCGTCACCGGCTTCTGCCTTGGGTTCGGCTTTCTTGGCTGGCTTCTTGGCGGGTGCCGCTGCTGTTTCGGTTGCAGCAATTGGTGCTGCTGCCGCAACTGGCGCGTCATTGGCAGTGGCGGCTTCGCTTACGCTCGGGGTCGTCGAGGCAAGACCGGCTGCCTTGATGGTCGGCTGGGCGCCGCCGGTCAGGATTTCGGTAATGCGCACGGTCGAGAGCAGCTGGCGATGGCCATTGCGGCGACGGTAATTGTGGCGACGGTTCTTCTTGAAGATGATGACCGTCTTCTGCTTCTTGGTATCGAGCAGTTCGGCAGCGACGAGCGCGCCTTGGACGAGCGGAGCACCGATCTCGTCGCCAACCATCAGCACCTGGTCGAAGGTAACGATGGAGCCGGCTTCGGCATCGAGCTTTTCAATCTTGAGAACGTCGTTGGCGGCAACCTTGTACTGCTTGCCACCGGTTTTGATCACGGCAAAAGTCATTCATTCAACCTGAGCGCGTCAAACGCCCGGTCCCATTTTGTCGCGCTCTGTGGCGCCGCAAGCAAAGCCCAAGCGGCTTGCGGTCTTCCTTGATGCAGCCGGCGATCAAACCGGCGGGCAGCCTCGAACAGCGTTTTCAAACAAAGGAAGCGCGCCAGGTTTCTCCAGCGCGCAATCCGGGTGTGCTTATCAGGGCAAAAGCGCCCTAAGTCAAGCCTTGCAGCGGTTCCCGGTCAGCCCTTGCCGTTGGGATACCAGTTGAGCAGCCGGACCTCCGTACCCTGCTCAACAGCAGTGTCGAGAACTGCCAGATCGCTGTCGCCGTAGTGATAGGGATAGACGATGCGTGGCTTGAAGGTGTTGATCGCCTCGGCAGCCTGATCGGGCGTCATGGTGTAGGGCAGGTTCATGGGCAGGAAGGCTGCTTCGATGCCGGTGAGTTCAAGCATTTCAGGGGTGGGTTCGGTGTCGCCCGCCACATAGATGACCTTGTCGCCAAAAGTGATTAGATAGCCGTTGCCGACGCCGACCGGATGGTACTGCATGCGGTCTTCGGTTATGTTGTGGGCAGTTGTCGCGGTTACGGGCAAGCCGTTGAGCTCGCTGGTGCCACCATTGGCAATCGCCGTGGCATTGGCTTTGAGGGCTTCGGGCAACTTGTCGAACACTTCCTGGCTGGTCAGGATCGGGACCGAGCCGGCAATGGCCTCCAGGGTTGGCAGGTCGAAGTGATCGCCATGGCCGTGCGTGATCAGGATGGCGGTGGGCGCGGGCAGGGCCTCGTAAAGCGCAGCGCCGCCGACTGGATCGACATAGATGGCCTCTTCGCCATATTCGAGCACGAGGCTGGCGTGCTCGATTGGGTGGATCGTCACGTTACCGCCTGACGTGGCAATCGTGTCGTTTGCCATTGCGGTCTCCTGAGCCCAGGCCAGATGCGTGGCGGCAAAGGAAGCTAGCGGCAAGGCTCCCATTCCGGCAACAACAGCGCGACGCTTAACCATCGAATTCTCCCATGAAAGCAGTTTCTGCGTGCACTGAACGCAGGTTTGGAGTGTTTGGATCGATGCTGACGCGAAATTGAGTGATCAGGATTGTTCGCGTGCGGTGAGGCGTCGGCGCAGTTCGCGAGCGCTGGCGCGTTCGGCAGTAAGGACGCGGGGCTTGTGGCGTTCCGTCCAGTCCTGCAGCGACCAGGGGAGGTCTTGCAGGCGAATGTCGATGACCGGCAGATAGGCGAAGGCTGCCGTGACCGCATTGCCGACAACTATCTCGATTAACTCGCGACGATATTCGTCACCTTCGAAGGCGTCCAGAACGACGAGATCTTCGGCGCTCAGCTTAGGGATGAGAGTGCCAAGGGCAGTTGCGTTTGAGCTCTTCACCAAGGCGGAGTAAACTCGTCCAGGGTAGGTGATTACGACAATTCCTTTTGCCCGCGCTTGGCCGAAACGGCTTGTTTGTACCGGCCGTCCCAACACGGCGCCGAGCACATCGGGGTCCGGCAAGGTTCCATGGGAAAGAGCGAGATGGGCTGGGTGGTGCGTATCGGCCATAACAGGTGTTGCGGGCCGTTCATTGCTATGTCATAAGCCCGCCCGTGTCGACCAGCGGGCGCCTTGGCGTGTCCGATCGATCTCGCGGAGAGATGGCAGAGTGGTTGAATGCACCGCACTCGAAATGCGGCAT
>JAESFJ010000270.1_pt1 | contig 17215 bp, 12 predicted proteins | sample 9266161 | NCBI WGS metagenome assembly JAESFJ01 (sample SAMN14506165, study PRJNA617096) | algae metagenome | isolation source: Calothrix sp. FI2-JRJ7 and co-occurring heterotrophs from granitic desert soil | place: USA: Red Pass Lake area, Fort Irwin, California | collected 2000-06-01
GGCCAGCGAACGCAGGCCAGCGCCGGCGTCCTTGATCCGCTCCGCGATATTGAGAAGGTCGCCGGTCGATCGGGCGAGGCGGTCTAGCCTGGTGATCGTCACCACGTCGCCGGCTCGTAGATGGTCGAGCATCCGCGCCAGCGCGGGCCGATCGCGCTTCGCTCCGGACGCCTTTTCCTCAAAGATGCGGACGCAGCCCGCCGCGCCCAAGGCGGCCCGCTGCTGGTCGAGGTCCTGGCCGCGCGTCGAGACGCGAGCATAGCCGATGAACACGCGGGCGGCGTCAGAATCCGGTTGGCTGGTCATGCCTCCCCCCTGTCGCAAATCATGTCGCGAATAGTTTAGCACTCGCGACAATGAAGCGCGACACGAAAAGCCCTGATTCACCGGGGGCGGCCGGTCTGTCGCGGGTTTTAGGAGTTCTGCGACACCAGACGGCGGGAACTTGCGCCCATACTAAATTGTTAATCATCGATTGTTATATGAATCGTGGGGCCGTACGCGCGGCCCTGGGGCTTAGTAACCCCTTGCAGATCGGTATGGTGCCCGCCGTTGGGCACCGACTCCTTGACCTTATGGTCGGGGAGCCTGCGGCGTATGCAACAGGTTCTCCGAACTTAAGGCCGTAGGGATCGTGTCTGCACGGTTTACTAACTCCCCGATCACCAGGGGTCAGGAATAGAACGCGGGGGCGCACCGCATATCCTTCCTAAAGATAGAACCGATCTGGCATCAGGCTCAACTCTCCCCATCGCTGACAAGCCCCGGCATGACGCCGTGGGCACAAGCCAAATGCATTCGCAAGCGCAGCCCTGCGATGTGCTGCAAATTATTCTCTGGGGAAGAGGGGAACCTGATGTTGAAAAAACTGCTTGGCGGCTCGATTTCGGACGCCGTTCTTGCTGCCATGAACAAATCGCTGGCGATCATCGAGTTTGATCCGGCCGGTAACATTCTGACAGCGAACGAGAACTTTCTGCATGCCATGGGCTACGAGGCGAAAGAGCTGGCTGGCCAGCATCATCGCATGTTCGTGGACGCCGACTACGCCAGAAGCGCCGAATATGCCGCGTTCTGGCAAAAGCTCGGCAGGGGCGAGTTCGACGCCGCCGAATACAAGCGGCTTGGCAAGGGCGGACGCGAGGTCTGGATTCAGGCGACCTACAACCCGGTGCTGTCAGCCTCCGGCAAGGTCATCAAGGTGGTGAAGTTCGCCACCGACATCACCACCGCCAAGCTGAAGGCCGCCGAAGATGCTGGCAGGCTCGACGCCATATCGCGCGCCCAGGCCGTGATCGAGTTCACGGTGGATGGCGAAATCCTGACCGCAAACGAGAATTTCCTTTCGACGCTCGGCTACGATCTGAGCGAGGTCAAGGGCCGCCATCACCGCATGTTTGTCGAACCGGCCTACGCCCAGAGCGCCGCCTATGTGGAATTCTGGCGGCGCCTGCAACGGGGCGAATTCATCGCCGAAGAATTCAAGCGTTTCGGCAAGGGCGGCCGCGAGGTGTGGATTCAGGCATCCTATAATCCGATTTTCGATCCTGATGGCCGCGTGATGAAGGTGGTCAAGTTTGCCACCGATATTACCGGCCGTGTCCATGCCGTGACGGAGATCGGTGCGGGCCTCGGTGATGTGGCGGCCGGCAACCTGGTGTGCGAGATTGTAGCTCCCTTCATCCCGGCGCTCGACAAGCTGCGGCTTGACTTCAACAATTCGGTCGAGACCCTGCGCGGTGCCTTGCAGTCGGTGGATCAGAACGCCTCGTCCATCGACGGCGCGGCCGGGGAGGTGAGCGCGGCCGCCAGCGATCTGGCGAAACGCACCGAGCAGCAGGCCGCATCGGTCGAGGAAACGGCCGCAGCACTCAACGAGATCACTGTGACCGTGCAGAATTCGGCCAAACGCGCTGAGGAGGCCGGCCAACTGGTCGCCCACACCAAGGCGAGCGCCGAGAAATCGGGCAAGGTCGTGCAACAGGCCGTTGCCACCATGGCCGAAATCGAGCGCTCGTCCCGCGAGATCGGCAATATTACCGACATGATGGATGAGATCGCCTTCCAGACGAACTTGCTGGCGCTCAATGCCGGCGTCGAGGCTGCGCGCGCCGGCGAGGCCGGCAAGGGGTTTGCCGTCGTCGCCCAGGAGGTCCGCGAACTGGCCCAGCGGTCGGCAAGCGCCGCCAAGGAAATCAAGTCGCTCATTGCCAAGTCCGACAATGAGGTCAAGTCCGGCGTGGCACTTGTGGGCGAGACGGGCACGGCGCTGCAAAACATCATCGGCGACGTGGACGAGATCAGCAGGCATGTGCTCGCCATCGTGGACGCCTCGCGCGAGCAATCCACGGCGCTGAACGAGATCAATACGGCGATCAGCACGATCGACCAGGGCACGCAGCAGAACGCCGCGATGGTCGAGGAAACATCGGCCGCCAGCGTGAGCCTTGCGGATCAGGCCGAGCAGTTGAAAACACTTCTGGCGACCTTCCAGCTCGGTCAGGACGTGGCGACCAGGGCAAAGCCCATGGCTCCGCATCCGGCACGCGGCATTGTGGAGAAACAAACGCCTTCTGTGCCGCCTCGGTTGCGGCTTGCAACCAAGGGGTCTGCGGCCGTGGCGACACACACGAACAACACGAACAATTGGCAGGAATTCTAGGAGCCTCGCCATGATCAGCCCTCAAACCCTCCCCTTGGATACCGGCACCCCGACAGCGCATGAGCACTTCATGCAGACCGTCGAGCGCTTCATCATGGGCGTGACCGAAAACCTGTGCCGGCTGGAGAATGAAAATGTCGAGCCGGGACAGGAAGAGGCGTTCCGGCGCAGCAAGACACGTATTCTCGCGGAACTCGACAAGCTCGACGGAATGCTGGCGTCCTATCGCGCCGGCAATCCCCAACAGCTTCTCGATGCACTCAGGATCGTTGCGGATATGGCTGTGTCACGCAGTCTCCCGCCAAGCTCGGTTTAAGGGCCGGGAACGATCATGAGGCCATCCGTACTTGCCCGCGCCGTCCGTGAGGAAGTCGAGTGCCAAATTAAAGCCATGCGGGACAACCGCGATGCTTAATCACGTTGAAATAACATTCTGCCTAAGTGGAGAAAAACCGCGTTCTACGTAAGGCGGATGCCTCGGGGCCATCATAGATGATGACAGTAGTTGGATGTATAGTCGAATATCATAACCTTTGGCTGGTTCTGCTGGCCGCGCTGCTCTGCGTCAGCGGCTCATGGGTGACGGCGCGGTTGTTCCTGCGAATGGCCGGCACGGTAGGCGGCCAGCGATATGGCTGGCTGTTCATGACCGCGCTCGCGGCCGGGGTTGCGATCTGGTGTACGCATTTCGTCGCCATGCTCGGCTATGACGCCGGCGTGCCGATCGGCTTCGACCCGGTGATGACGGTCGTTTCGCTGCTCATCGCCGTTGTGGGCAGCACGATCGGCTTCATGCTTGCCGGAAGTCGCTGGACACGTTTCACGCCTGCGTTCGGCGGGGCGATCGTCGGCCTGGCGATCGCGGCCATGCACTATGTCGGCATGATGGCTTACCGGGTGCAGGGCATCGTGTCATGGAACATGACCTATCTGGTCGCGTCCATCGTGCTTTCTGTCGGCCTGTCTGCCCTGTCGCTGCATCTTGCCATGCGCTCGGACCGGCACGCGGCAACTCTCATGGCCGGCGTATTCGCTGTAGCGATCGTCGTGCTGCACTTCACCGGTATGACCGCATTCCGTGTCGAACCACTGCTTGTAGATGGCTCGTTCTCGAACCCGCAAGCTTTGCAAACACTCGCCATCGCCATTGCGGCCATCTCCTTCGTTATCGTCGGGGCAGGGTTGGTCAGCTACCTGATCGATGACAGCTCGCGTGCGGATTCAATGGAGCGGTTGCGTCTCCTGGCAATGAACGACACGCTCACCGGCTTGCCGAACCGCGCAAACTTCAATGAACGCCTCGACCTTGAAATGTCGCGGGCACGCGAAAGCAAGGGCAGGCTGGCCCTGATCGGTATCGACCTCAACCGCTTCAAGGAGATCAACGACCAGCGCGGCCATAACGCCGGCGACGAAGTGTTGCGCGTGCTCGGCCAGCGCATCAAGGGTCTGCTACGCGAGGATGACGGCGAATTTGTCGCCAGAACCGGCGGTGATGAATTCTCGGCCCTTTACCGCATGGACGATGCAGATGGTATTTCCGACTTGCTCGCCCGTCTTGAGGAAGCCCTGTTCAAGCCGATCCAGTTCGATGGCGCGGAGATCGTACCGGGCGCGAGCTTTGGCGTGGCGGTCTTCCCCGACGACGCCACCGACAGGGAAAGTTTCATCAACAATGCCGACCTTGCCATGTATCGAGCGAAAGCTGATCCGCTGCGCAATATCTGCTTTTATGAAGCGGGAATGGATGAGAAGATAAAAGCGCGTCGATCGTTGGCCGCCGATCTGCGCCACGCGATCGCCCGCAATGAACTATCGCTGCATTATCAGGTTCAGACGGCGGTCTCGACGGGCGAGATACGCGGTTATGAAGCACTGCTACGTTGGGAGCATCCGCAGCTAGGCCCGATCGGCCCGACCGAGTTCATCCCTCTGGCTGAAGAAAACGGCCTTATCCTGCCAATCGGGGAATGGGTACTGCGAACCGCCTGCTTGCAAGCGGCCACCTGGGAGCAAGCCTACAAAGTCGCGGTGAATCTGTCGGCCGTGCAGTTCGTCCATGCCGATCTACCCCGCATCGTCATGGAGATTCTGGTTCAGACCGGTTTGCCCCCCGAACGACTGGAACTCGAGCTGACGGAATCGACGATCTTCGCGGACAGGGAACGCGCGTTGCATATGCTGCGGCAGATAAAGGGTCTCGGTGTTTCCATCGCGCTCGATGATTTCGGGATCGGTTATTCCTCGCTCGACACGTTGCGTGCTTTCCCCTTCGACAAAATCAAGATCGACCGTTCTTTCTTCTCGTCCACGGTTGCCAATCCGCAGACGACTGCAATCATTCGAGCCGTGCTGGCGCTCGGCAAGACATTCGGCATTCCGGTTTCTGCGGAAGGCATCGAAACCTACGATCAGCTTTCTATGCTGAACGCTGAAGGGTGCGAAGAAGCGCAAGGCTTCTTGCTCGGTCACCCTGCTGCTCTTGCCGATATTGTCAGTGCTGGACAGATCGCGGTGGCGGGCGAGAATCGGGAACCGAAAGAATTTTCCACGCCAGAAGCGCTGAAGCAGAGACTTCAAAACCGATGACCGATAGCGGAGGGACATTCCAGAAAGTGAGCATCGCTATGCGCAAAGCTCCTGCACCGCCGGCCGTGACCGAAGCCTTTGTGGGGCCAGACACCATCATGCACATCGCGATTTCTCGTCTCGCCCGATTCGTCGCCGTGCCGCGAGACAACCCGGAACTGCTACGGGCGCAATTCACCGCACTCTCGCGTATGATTCCGCTGATGTACTTGATACTCGTGGCCAATGCCGGGGTGCTTGCCATTGTCTATTTCGGCAGCGCGCCGATCTGGCTGACAGCCTATATATCGCTGGCATTGACCGGGGCATGTATGGCGCGGCTTGTGGTCTGGTGGCGCAGGAGGCATGTCGTCCTCTCTGACGAAAAGGTTGTCCGCGAGCTGGTGCGGACCAACAAAATCACGGCCATTCTCGGCGTAGGATTCTGCACCTGGGCCTACAATCTCTACCCCTACGGAGATGCTTTCCAGAAAGCCCATATCGGCTTCGTCCTGACCGCCTCGATGTTCGGAACGATGCTGTGCCTGATCCATCTGCGCTCGGCGGCGTTGATCCTCACCGCGATCGTGGGAACCTCCTTCGTCGCCTTCTTCGGCGCAACCGGGATTCACACGCTCGCCGCGATGGCCTGCAATTTCCTTTTCGTCACGGTGAATATCGTCATTGTCGTGATGCTTCAAAGCCGTGATTTCGCCCATCTGGTCAATGCCCGAACGGAGGCACGCGCCAAGCATGAGGCACAAAGCCGGCTGCTGAGAATGATCGATGATATGCCGGTCGCAGTGATGACGGTCGATCCGGCAACCCTCAACATCACCTATGCCAACGAGACTTCAAAGGAGCTGATCCGCAAGATCGAACACCTGTTGCCAATCAAGGCCGATAGTCTGGTCGGCACCTGCATTGACGTCTTCCATAGAAATCCGCAGCACCAGCGCCGAATCCTGGCCGATCCGAAAAACCTGCCGCACAATGCCCGCATCAAGCTCGGCCCGGAAGTTCTGGACCTGAAGGCTTCGGCGGTCATGGCCGATGACGGCAGCTATATCGGTCCCATGTTGACCTGGGCGCTCGTCACGCGGGAGGTGGAAGCTGAAAGCCGTATCCGCCAGCTCGCCCATTACGATACGCTGACGGGGCTACCCAATCGCGTCACCTTCCGCGAGGAACTGGCCAAAAGCCTCACCACGCCCGGCAATCGTGTCGGGCTTCTCTATCTCGGCCTCGACGGCTTCAAGCTCATCAATGACACGCGTGGCCATTCTGTCGGTGACATATTGCTCTGCCAAGTCGCCAGCCGCCTGCGCACGATCTGCAACGGCCCGGCGATGACGGTCGGCCGCCTCGGTGGCGATGAATTCGCGGTGCTTGTCCCGCACAACAACATGGAATCCGCGACGGCCCTCGCCAGCAAGATCATAGAGGCGCTGAATGCACCCTATGACCTCGACCATGACAGGAGCATTCAACTCAGCGTGTCCGTGGGCCTCGCCTTTGCCCCGGAACATGGGGAGAGTCCCGACGCACTGTTTGCCCGCGCCGATTTGGCGCTCTATGCGGCCAAGGCCGCCGGCAAGGGCCAGGCGCATGTCTTCTCGCCGGATATGGAAACCCGCGTTCAGGACCGCGTGCGCCTCGAAACAAAGCTCCGTGACGCCCTCGAAACCAAAGACGGCCTGTTTGTCTTCTATCAGCCCATCGTCAATATCGAGACGGGCAAGGTGACGGCGCGCGAGGCGCTAATTCGCTGGCATCATGCAGAACGAGGCTGGGTTTCGCCCGCCGAGTTCATCCCGATTGCCGAACAAAGCAGCCTCATCGACCAGATCGGTGATTTCGTGCTCGAACAGGCGTGCCGGGATGCCGTGGGGCGCGAGGACGGGGCGCGCGTAGCCGTCAATATCTCAGCCAGCCAGCTCGGCAAGGGCACGCTCGCTCAAACTGTGCTTTCCGCGCTGGCCAGCTCCGGCCTGTCACCTAATCGCCTGGAAATAGAAGTCACGGAAACCGCGCTGCTCGGCGCTGAAGCCTATGCCATTGGTGATCTTCGCCGGCTTCGTGACATGGGCGTGCGGGTCGCGCTCGATGACTTCGGGACCGGCTATTCCTCGCTGGCCCATCTGCGCCTCTTCCCCTTCGACAAGATCAAGATTGATGGCTCGTTCGTAAAAGAAGCCGTCGATCGGCCGGAAAGCGCCGCCGTGGTCAAGGCCATTGCGGACCTGGGTAAGCGCCTCGGCGTCACCACGGTTGCCGAAGGTGTCGAGACGCAAGCGCAGCTCGATCGCGTCCGCGACGAAGGATGCACTGAGATTCAAGGCTACCTCTACGGTCGGCCGGCACCAAGCGAAAAGGATGCGGCCAAGATCGAGGAACTGAACAAGACTGCCGCCACGATCAAGGCGGCGTGAACAGGACTTCCCGACTTGGACGAACAACAGGCCAAACACTCCGCCGCACTCCTGTCCGCAATGGCAAATCCGGTAAGACTTGCGATTCTTATGCTGCTCGTCCAAGAGGAAGCCCCTGTCAGCACCATCGCCGCCCATGTCGGATTAAGCCAGTCTGCGGCCTCGCAACATCTGGCGAAGCTGCGAAGGCAACACCTCGTCACAACCCGCCGAGACGCCCAAACGATATACTATTCGAGTGAATCGGCGGCCGTGCGCGCTATCCTTAAAACCTTGGATGAAATCAGCGGCTCGAATTACGCTCGACCACTGGCAACGTAAGGGCGCAACGCTGTTCCTTCTGGGTCTTGAACATATCCGCGATGCACTTATCCAACGTGTCGCGGTTCGTGTCATAGACCCACCCCCCCGTCACAATGTCCTGCGCACGCTTCGGGTCAGCCGCCTCGATCATGGCGCGGCCGGCGCTGAAGCGATCCCGGCCCATGACAAGGCCAGCCACATAGCTGTCGGCCGAGAAGGGCAGGACGCGCGGCAACAATGCCAGCAGGAACGCCCCGGCTATGATGCCGATCCCGCCCGCCATCCACATGCGGAAATCCTGATCCTTCCGATGAAAGGCGCTCTTGTTGTGGGAAGCAAGAACGCTGCTGATGCGCTCGAGGTCGGATGCCTGGCGCTCGAGCTGCTGCACGGCGGTTCTCACCAGGCCCTCGCCGCTGCGCTCGAGCGCCGCCGCATAGTGCTGCGCCCCCTGCCGGAGAATGGGCGAGTGTTCGACGCCCTGCAGGCGCTCTCCAACGTGGGCGATCTGCTGCACGATCTGCGCCAGTTCCGGCTTGTAGTCCTGCGCCGGCCCCTGCCGGTCAAATTCCTCAAAGGCCGCTTCCACGCCCTTGCGGATAGTGGTCATTTCCCGCTTGAGGTCGGCGGCAAGATTTTCGACCGTTTCCCGTAGCGCGTCGAAGGCGGCGGCCGGGTCGCCGGCATCCTCGGCCGATGCGTCCGGCCCAAATTCGTCCCTGTCGTCGTCCAGTTCCGTCATGCTCTCTCCTACCTACATTTCCATGCCAATGCCCCGGCTGAGGCGCTGGCCGCGTGACATTTCGTCCTGAAGGGCGCGGGAAATGCTCTGCTCCTGGCGCAGCTCATGTCTGATACCAAGCTCCTTGCTGCGACCGCGCACGATGGATTCCGCCTGCGGATCGCGCTCAAGGCTCTTGGCAAGCCCGCTCATCTGGCTTTCGACCTTGCCGCGCGCCTCGTCGTGCTGCCAGCCGCGAAGTTCCCGACGCTGGCCCTGTAGCTCCTGCCAGTGGTTCACGAACCGTTCGGCCCTGACATTCGGGTCTTGCAGGGCGGCATTTTCGCGCTTCATGCCTTCGATGACCTGGCCGACACGCTCCCGGCCGGAAAGCTCGGTCATGGCGCGCGCCGTCGCCGGATCGTTTTGCAGGGTCGAGCGCATCAAATCTTTCATGCCGTCCTGCACCTGGTCGAGCTGCTGCCCGGCCGCTCGGATTTCCTGCCGCTGCATGTCGAGGACCGGCAGACCTTCGCGCCGGTGCTGGTCGATCGACTGATAGGCTCGCGCATAACGGTCAACGGCCGCCTCAAGCGGCGACTGCCGCCGCACCCGCTCCGCCAGCCGGTCTTGCGCCGGCGCCGGCCGCAAGCTCCCCTCTCTTTCCGGCCGCTGCTCCACCCGCGAAGGCTCGCCGCGCTCCTGGGAGGGTTGAGGACGGGCATTGAGCTTGAGGCCGGCGAACATGCCGCGCCGTTGTTTCTCGGCCTGCTGCGGCCCTTGTCTGTCGATCTGCGGGCCGTCCTCGCCGGCGCGGTCCCGCTCGGGCCGCTCGGCCGCGCCCCGGCGCTGCTGCTGTCGATCGGCGGCGAGATCCTCGCGAGGATCTGCACGAAGATCCTGCGCGAGATCCACGCCGACTTTTTGCGAGGATCTCGGCGCGCGGTCCTCGATGCGCTCCCGCTCGGCAGGGTGCCGCTCGGCCGTCGACTCCCTGTCCGGACGTAGCGCGGCCCGCTCCTGGGAAAGCTGCTCGCGCGGAATCTCGATCTCGCTGCGGACACCCATTTGCTCCGCGATCCCGCGCCGCTCGGCAAAGTCGCGGGTATAGTCGAGCGTGGTTTCCTTCACGCCCGACCGTGACAGGCGGCGTTCTAGCTGGCTATAGGCCAGCTCGCCGCCGTCCTGAACCTTCCATGCATTGCGATGCGTCTGCGTGCCATCCGGCAAGGTGACGGGGGTGGAGCCTAGATGCTGAAGGCCGATCTTCTCCCCGATCTCCGGCGCGGCCTCCTTCATGGCCCGCTCAAGATCGACGCCCCATAGGGTGCGTTGCTCGCCCTTGGCGTTTTCCAGCGTCACGAAATAGCTGTCGGACTTCTGCGGGTCGTGCTCATAGGGCGCGGCCCCATGCTCGACCAGCCGGCCGGCATTGGTGAACTCGTCCTGCGCTGCGTAGAGCTGCACGCCGTCGCGATGCCGGGTCATGGCGACATAGGTTAGATGCCGGTCCATCGTCCCCGACGCCATCACATAGGCGCGATCGACCGTCGCGCCCTGGTTCTTGTGAATCGTCGTCGCGTAGCCGTGGTCTATGGCCTGATAATCGTTTGTCGATATACTGACGCTGCGCGCATCCTCCCAAGACCGCGCCGCGCCGTCGAGCCGTGCGGTCAACCGACCCGGCTCGACGGCCTCCACTGTCCCGAGCATCCCGTTTTTCACGCCAAGGTCACGATTGTTCTCAAGGAACACGATACGGTCGCCGGGGGCGAACTCCCGCTTGCCGTCATTGGTCTGGAAGGTCAGTGCGCCGGCGTCCTCGCCCTGGGCCAGCTCGCCGCGCTCCTGTAGCTCCGTCCGGATCGCGTCATTGATGGCGTGAACATCGGCCCGGCGATGCGCCATCGCAACCCGGGTGCCGTCCGGGCGCTCATCGCGATCGGCAAGGTAATCGCGCACGATCTGGCCGCGTGTGTCCTCCCCGGTTTCGGCAAAGCTGATATTGCCGTGATCCCGATAGGCCGCCAGCCCCTCGGCCGTGCGATGCGTGGCGAAGTCAACCGACGCCTCCCGCTGCCAGTCCACGCGCTGCCGGCGAATCTCGGAAAGCTCGGCATGGCCGATTTCCTCCGTGATCGCCCGGAACGGTGCGCCGGCCCCGATCGCCTGCAACTGCTCATGGTCGCCTACAAGGACGATCTTCGCCCCGCGCGCCTCGGCCTCGCCAACGAACCGGGCGAGCTGGCGGCTCCCGACCATGCCCGCCTCGTCGATCACAAAAACGTCGCCGCGGCCGATCGTGCCGCGGTCGTTCTCCCAACCGCGGGACCATGACGCCAGCGTGCGGCTCTGGATGCCGGAAGATTCCTCCAAGCCCTCGGCCGCCTTGCCCGACAACGCCGCGCCGTGGACCTGATAGCCCTCGGCCTCCCATGCCTCGCGCGCCGCCGCGAGCATGGTGGACTTGCCAGCGCCGGCGAAACCGACAACGGCGGAAATCCGCTCCGGCCCGGTGATATGCTCGATCGCCCGCCGCTGCTCGTCCGACAGCCGGGCGGAAGCATCGCCGGCACTGCGCTGAATGGCGGCGTCCTGCCGATCTATGGCGCGCTCGACATGCCGGCGATCGACGCCATGAGATTGCGCCTGGTGCATCCGCTGCGCGCGTTCGATCATGCCGGATTCGATCTCGACCATTTCGCGGGTCGAATAGCGGGCAAGCTCGATCTCGCCCGTTGCCGGGTCAGCGCGCTCGGCCTGCAACTCCACAAGCGCCGGCGAGGCCATCACCTTCGCAAAGGCGCTCTGGAACTCCTGCACATCGTCGTTGATGTAACGATGCAGTGTCCGGGCAATGTCGCGCCGATCGAACACGCTCTTTTCGCCGGTGATGAGGCTAAGAACCTGCTCCGGCTTCTCGCGGATAAGATCGGCGTTCCGCTGCGCCGCTTCCTCGTCCAGCCGCGTGCGCGCCACGTCAAGGCCCCGCCGCTCCATCTGCGTGGCATGAACGCCCATATGCTCGGTTGGCGAAATCTCTAGCCCGCGCTCCATGTGCGAACGATGGTCGATCCGAATATCAAGACCGGCCATTGCAAGCCGCTCGTTCGCGATCCCCTCCCATGTCTGCCGAAGGTCGCGAAGCTGCATGTCGGTCGTCGCAAGGCCAGCGGACAACAGCCGCGCATTCTTATGCTCAAGATAGGTCTTCTCGCCTAAGCCTTCCTCCGTCACCTGGCGCGTGGTCATCATCACATGGGCGTGGTGATTGCGAACGTCGCTGGCGTCATGCGGCGCATGAATGGCGAAGTCCACGGCCGCGCCATAGCGGTTCGCCAACTCCTGCGCGAACTCCCGCGTTGCCTCTAGCCGCTGTTCGGCCGAAAGCTCATGCGGCAAGGCAATCTCAAATTCGCGGGCTACACGCGCGTCTTTCCGCTTCTCGGCAAACTCGGCGGCATTCCACAAGGCCGAACGATCCTTGGCCCAATCGGCGTTGACGCCTTCCGGCAAGACGATCTCGGCATGTTCCACACCCTGCTTTGCCGTGTAGTCGTGCGTGATGCCATCGCGCTCGTTGGTCAGCTTCTCCCCAGCACGATAAGCCATTGAGGCAACGGCGCTACGACCGGTCGCCCTCGAAACTGGCTTCATGCTCAAATGGTAGATCGCCAACCGTGTTGCCTCGATACAGTTTCCGCATCTCCCGCCCGCCTTCCAGCGGGCGGCGCGCTGACTTGCGAAGCAAGTCGTAAGTGCGCCCTTCTCAACTCAATCGCTTCGCTCTTTCGTCGCTCGGTGTGACGCTTGCAGCAAGCTCGATGCAATAAGCTGAGGCCCGGAGTTTGCTGCAAAGGAGCGGAATTTTCAAGGGAAACAAGCCGTAGATGATCCAAGACTTGAGAAATCACGGTGTTTGTTTAGTGTGCAGACGTACATGAACAAACGGAGGTGATGGCGATGGCGCGGAAATCCATCGAACAAAGACTGGCCGAACTGGATGCGCAACGATCTGCGCTCAAGGCTAGATTGGGAAAACAGGAGCGCGCCAACGATACACGCCGCAAAGTGCTGCTCGGCGCACTCGTCTTGCATCGGCTGGAAAACTCCAACGATCCAGATTTCACCAGTCGCCTAACGGCTTGGCTGCGCAAGGAGCTACCCGGCTTCCTGACGCGCCCCGGTGACAAGGAACTCTTTGCCGATCTGCTCACCAAACCGGAAACAGCGCCGCCAGCAGGAAACAATGGGGAGGCAGCTTCATGAACCAGGCACGACTTGCATGGGCCGCGTTCAAGAACATGCTGCGTGCGGCCGCTCGTGATCCGTTATGGGCATTTATAGCCCTGATCGGATTACCTTTCCGAATCTGGAAACCGCTCCTCGGTCTTCTGTTCCTCCTCATCCTTGTGACATTCATCATCGGTATGGGCGGCCGGTTCTTCCTCGAAAACCAAGGCTTCGGCCCCGGCTCGATTCCTTTTATCGTGCTCGATCTCGTCACGTTGCTAGTGCTGGCCGCGATCACCTTCCGGTTCGCCACCAATCCGCTGATTTTGCATTTCGGGGACATGGAAGGCGAAACCCACGGCTCGGCGCGCTTTGCCACGAATAAGGAAACCGCCGTCCTTACCCGCGCCGATTCCGGCCTGCTGATCGGCCGCGACCCGAAATCAAGAAAGCTGCTGCGCTATGACGGCCCGGCCCATCTGTTGACGATGGCACCGACGCGCACCGGCAAGGGCGTGGGAACCATCATCCCGAACCTGCTCACCGCCGACCGTTCCGTGATCTGCATCGACCCCAAGGGCGAAAATGCGAAGATCGCCGGCCGCGCCCGACAGAAGTTCGGCCCGGTCCATGTCCTCGACCCCTTCGGCGTCACCGGGCAGCCCTCGGCCGCCTTCAATCCGCTCGACCAGCTCGACCCCGCCGGCCTTGATGTCGCGGAAGACGCCAGCACCCTTGCCGACGCTCTCGTGTTCGATGAACCGGGCATGGCCGGCGAGGCGCATTGGAACGAGGAAGCCAAGGCGCTCATTGCTGGCCTGATCCTCCATATTGCCGCCAGCGAGCCGCGCGACAGGCGAAACCTTGCCACCCTGCGCGAATATCTCACCCTCGCTCCTGAAGCCTTCGCGGCGCTCCTGAAGAACATGCAGGCGTCAACGGCCGCCAACGGCCTGATCGCCCGCGCTGCAAACCGCCACCTCGGCAAATCCGACCGTGAGGCGGCCGGCGTGCTATCAGCGGCGCAGCGCCATACCCATTTCCTCGACAGCCCGCGCATGGTCGCCGTCCTCGGCCGCTCCGATTTCCGCTTTGCCGATCTCAAGCGCCGCAACGTCTCGGTGTTCCTCGTCCTGCCGCCCGATCGGCTCGCCACCTATTCGCGATGGCTGCGCCTGCTCGTCGCCCAAAGCCTCACGGACATGGCCCGCGATCCCTCCAAGCCGGCTGTGCCAGTTCTTTACCTGCTGGATGAATTCGCCGCCCTCGGCCACCTGGCTCCCGTCGAACGCGCCATGGGCCTCATGGCCGGCTACGGCGTCCAGCTCTGGCCGATCCTGCAAGACGTCCACCAGCTCCGCGCCACCTACGGGCAGCGCGCCGGAACCTTCCTGTCAAACGCCGGCGTCCTGCAGGTGTTTGGCGTCAACGATCATGACAGCGCCCGCCTTGTCTCCGATCTGCTCGGGCAGGAAACCGTTGTGTTCCAGACCATGAGCCGGGCGCTCGATGCCGAACAGACCGGAATCACCTACGGCGAGCAACACACGGCCCGGCCGCTGCTGACGCCGGATGAGGTCCGCAACCTGCCGCAGCAAGCCGAATTGCTGTTCCTCGCCGGCCAACGCCCGATCGTCGCCGGCAAGCTCGCCTATTACGCTGATCCTGAATTTAGGGGGCTATATGACGCTCCCTGAACGCCTCGCCCATCTGCCCGACAAGAAGCGCCGCGAGCTGGAACGCGCGGCGCAAATCCTGTTCGGTGAATTTGAGGACTCCCTAAAAACCAAGCTCTCTGAAAAAGGCAGGCGTGGCCGCATCCTCAAGCTGATCCTGTTTGGAAGCTATGCGCGCGGTGATTGGGTCGAGGATCGCAAGAGCGGCTATCGCTCCGACTATGATTTGCTCGTCGTCGTCAATTTCGACAGCTTTGCCGAACAATATGAGGCATGGGAAAAGGCCGCTGAACGGTTCCTGCAAGAACTGACCATCACCCGCCGGTTCTCAGCGCCGGTGAACTTCATAGTCCATACCCATCAGGACTTGAATGACCAGCTCGCCCACGGCCGCCCCTTCTTCGTGGACATAGCTCGCGACGGTATTGTGCTCTATGAGGCCCCCGGCTTCCCCCTCGTTGAACCGAAACCGCTGGAGCCGGAGGTTGCCAAGGCAGAAGCGCGACGACATTTCGACCATTGGTTTCCCAATGCCGCCCGCCGCTTCGAGCTGGCCCAGGAAGCTATGAGACGGGGCTACGACAAGGAAGCTGCCTTTGACCTGCATCAGACCGTCGAACGCCTCTATCACTGCGTCCTGACCGTCCTGACGCTCTACAGCCCCAAATCCCACAAGCTGACCTTCCTTCGTTCCCAGGCCGAAAGGATCGCCCCGCAGCTCATCGAGGTGTGGCCGCGCGATAGCCGTTTCGCCAAGCGATGCTTTACCCGCCTCGATCGCGCCTATGTCGGCGCGCGCTATTCCCCGGCCTATGAAATCACCGGCGAGGAATTGGCCTGGCTGGTCGAGCGTGTGAAGGCGCTGCAAGAGGCCGTCGCTGCGATCTGCGCCGATCGGCTCGATGGTCCCGGCGCTGGCACATCCTCAAGCTGATCCTGTTCGCGCATTCACTCATTCACCGATTCACTTATTCGCCTATTCACCGATCACGCATTCGCTCAAAAGCACAACGGCACGTTCACTCATTCACCTAATCGGCAAATCGGTCCCTCGCTGATGCGCTGATTTCCCAAGATGATATATCCCGGCATTGCCCGCTACTTGTGATGGTCGCCCCTCGGGCGAAACGGCTAATGGTATACCAATAGGGCTCTGTTGCAAAGATTGGCGGCAGTCAGAGGTAGGCTGTCGCTCTGCGCCGATCAGGCGGCTGCTGCGAAATGGTGGTTGAGCATGCCCATGGCCTCCGTCAGCGCCGAGGGCCCAATGCCAAAAGCTCTCTCCACAAGGCGCACCTCGCCCCTGATGCCGGGCTGCAGGCACCAGGGGCGAGCCTGTCCTTTGCGCAGGGCTCGCATGACTTCGAATCCCTTGATCGTGGCATAGGCCGTGGGGATCGATTTGAAACCGCGCACCGGCTTGATCAGTATCTTGAGCTTTCCGTGATCGGCCTCGATCACGTTATTGAGATACTTCACCTGCCGGTGGGCCGTCTCCCGGTCCAGCTTTCCTTCGCGCTTCAATTCGGTGATCGCTGCACCATAGCTCGGCGCTTTGTCGGTATTGAGCGTGGCAGGCTTTTCCCAGTGCTTCAGGCCTCGCAGGGCCTTGCCCAGGAACCGCTTCGCTGCCTTGGCGCTGCGGGTCGGCGACAGGTAGAAATCGATCGTGTCGCCCCGCTTGTCGACTGCCCGGTACAGGTAGGTCCACTTGCCCCGCACCTTGACGTAGGTTTCATCCAGGCGCCAGCTCGGATCAAAGCCACGCCGCCAGAACCAGCGCAGCCGCTTCTCCATCTCCGGGGCGTAGCACTGGACCCAGCGATAGATCGTCGTATGGTCGACCGAAATGCCGCGTTCCGCCAGCATTTCCTCAAGGTCGCGATAGCTGATCGGATAGCGACAATACCAGCGCACCGCCCACAGGATCACATCACCCTGGAAATGGCGCCACTTGAAATCCGTCATCGTTCCGTCCGTCCAATCTCCGCCAAGCATGCTCAAGCTTCACGATTTTTGCAACAGAGCCACCAATAGCCTATCCTGCCATCCTAAACGGTCCCGGCGCTGATGCACCGGGGCTTTGTTACTGGCGGCCCTCCGGCTCTCTACGGCACTAGATGGGAGTGCGTTCGCCTCCGGGCCGGCGCGGCTGTCGCCGCGTCGTGCGTCCCTGCCACGGCGTCAATGCAGCGCCGTTTTTCCAGGTCGGGGCAGCTCGCGCACCGCACCTTTGACAATCTTCCGAAGCTGTTGCCAGCCCGGAAGGTCACGCTCGGCCACACGCTCTTGAATCGCGGTCAGTATCCAGCCGGCCGCCGCAACATCATCGGCGATCTTGTAGGCATTGAAACGCTCGAAACAAGCAACGATACGCGGCCGCGCCGAACCTTCACCGTCCAGGCCGATCGTCGCCACAAGCGAGCGCGCATCCTGATAGGCGTTCGCGATCCGCTGCTTGTCGCCGGGTTCGCTCGTGGCGATCACCTTGACGGGGCTCTGTGGTCATTTCTACATTAATACACGCTAAGGGCATTTTGCAGGTGACGGGAAACACATGATTTCCGCTCACCGTGATCGCGGGGCAAACTGGCCACGCAATAGGGCCATTTTTTGCGCG
>JAESFJ010000285.1_pt1 | contig 16495 bp, 18 predicted proteins | sample 9266161 | NCBI WGS metagenome assembly JAESFJ01 (sample SAMN14506165, study PRJNA617096) | algae metagenome | isolation source: Calothrix sp. FI2-JRJ7 and co-occurring heterotrophs from granitic desert soil | place: USA: Red Pass Lake area, Fort Irwin, California | collected 2000-06-01
GCCTCCGGCTCCGCTGCGCGGCCCCCAGTCGCGCAAGGAATAGTCCGTGAGGGTGATCTCCTGTAGGGAGCATTTACGTGAGGCAATGGCTATGCCGCTCGGGAACATCGCTTCATGAGGCAACACGAGGATTCTCATCCTGATTGTCGCTGGGATCGCCTCAGCCAACCCGGCTCGGCCGCCATGTCGCTTGCGGATTGCGCCAGTCGATCCCCTCAAGCATGCATGCCATCGCCGACGCCGAGATCGCCACCACGCCGTCCTTTGCCGAGGGCCAGATAAATTTGCCGCGCTCGAGCCGTTTGGCAAAAAGCGACATGCCCACCCCGTCATGCCACAAGATCTTGCACAGCGATCCGCTGCGTCCCCGAAAGACGTACAGGTCCCCGGCATGCACATCATGGTTCAGACCATGCTGCACCTGCAGCGCCAAAGATCGCATGCCTTTGCGCATGTCGGTATGGCCCATCGCTATCCATATCCGGGCGCTCGAGGAGATCGGGATCATCGCCGCAGCGACCGCAGCACCGCCGCCGCCAGCGTCGGCGATGCATTCGCCGATATCCGCACGACGGCGCTGCTCAGTTCCACGACAACCGCGCATCCGGATGGCGCAGACCGTTCCGGCTGAACCACAAGCTGCGCAAAACCGGCAGCGTCACCAAGCATCTGCCGGCGCCAGCGATAAATCTGGCCCGGCCGCAGGTCGGCGCGCCTTGCAATGTCGGCAATGTTCGCGCCGGGCTGCGATATCGCCGTTACCAGCGCCTGCTTCTGCTCTTCCGTCCATCTCCGTCGGCGCTCCACGCCTGACATTATCGTTACCTGACCCATCGCACCGTCTCTTGCACCGGTGCAAACACCAGCGCTTGCACCGGTGCCATCTCAGATTATCCGATCAATCCCGCAAGGCGGCCCCTAACGGAGGCGTACGAACCATCGCACTGTTTCGTTATGTTATGTCATGTTCGGACAGGCCGCCCATGATCGTGTCGCGTCCCGACTGCTTAGGTTTGACTGCGCTACGTCGCGCGCCGAAATACCGGTCCATTTTTTTGACACAGGATGGGGCTTCACCTGAGAGGTGAAGCCGACGCCACGGCTGCTCGGCGCTTCGCTTCTTGCAGCCATGGCAAATTGGGCCACGTTAGCAGCAGTCTTACGCCGTAGGCGATTGTTACGGAAGATTAGATTGGCGCCGCCCTACGGCGCCTCCATCTCCCGATGATGGTCATTGTCGAAAAACCGGCGAAAGAAAAGGGCGGGGCGGGATCCCGCCATGCGCGGTCGCTCGCCCGCTATATGGAAATCGCCAAGCGCGATGGCCAGGCTCACGAATTTGGTCTGGATCTTGCCCATTATCTGTTGACCGACAAGTCGCCCGGCGCACCGGAAGAACGCGTCATCGACCTTGGCGGCCTCACCCAAGGGCAAAACATGGATTGGGCCGCCGCTCGCGATGAAATGGAACGTCGCCTCGCGCTGCGCTCTTCGCGGTCGAAGAAGCCGGCGCGACATGTGATCGCGTCGGTGCATGGCGATGAAATACTTGATGGCAACTCCTGCAGCCGGATTGCGATGGTGTTGGCCGAAGAGCTCGATTGCACAGACGCGCTGATCCTGTGGGCCCTGCATGGCGACACGGACAATCTGCATCCGCATCTGCTGGTCCTAACGCTCGACCAGGAAGGGCGAGCGACTCCCTTTGGTCCTGGAGGTTTGTCGCATGAAGCGATGCAGCGGGCGTGTGCCCGGTTGGAATATGAGCTTGGACTGAGATCGGAACCAGGGGCTCGCTATGTAGCCGATGCCCACAACGTTCGCCGGGTTGAGCCTATCGAAACCAAGACCGATAAAGCGAAGCATCCCTCGCCCTCGCTCAAAACCCTGCAATGGGAGGAAGAAAGCGGCGTCGAGTCATTTACGCGATTTGCCCAAAAGCAACTCGCACCACTTCTGCATGCCGCCCGGAACTGGAGCGATGCCCAGACGGCACTTGCCGAGCACGGCGTGATGGCGATCCAGACTGGGTCGGGCGGTGAGTTACGAAGCGCGGACGGCCTTCATCACGTCAAGATGTCGGTCGTGGACCGAAAGCTGAGCATGCCGAAGCTGATCAAGAAATGGGGCCCCTGGACGGCGCCCGAACCGCCGGAGCATCCGTTCATTCCACGCATCATCGACCCGGAAAGGGCGGGAGCCTGGGCGACACGCGACCAGCATCGCGCCGACGCTTGTGGTATTATCCAAGAACGCATCGCTCGGCTAATGGCGGAAAAATTGGCCGCGGTGACGATGCTGGAAGCTGAGCGTCGGATTTGCCGCGCCGAGGTTGCAGCGCTTGAGGCCGACCCTGCGGTCATCGGGGTTGGCGCGCTTCAGTCAGCGGTCTCATCAATGTTCAAATCTCGGATCGCCGACGTTCGAGCGCAATATGATGCCCGGATCACTGCACTGCGCCAATTGCGCGCTGAAATCGACGAATTTCCGGATCCCGCGGCTATCGACCTCCCATCGCTCGAGGGAAACGATGCGTCGTTTGACCTGGGCTGGGCGCCAAGCCAACCGGGCCGGCGCGAATTGCGAGGCTATCGGTCCGTCGAAGTGGGAAATGCGATCCAATATTGGTCCATCGAAGAGGGTCTTGGGCAACCTGCATTCGTCGAGCGCGGAAACCGCATCTGGCTCCAAAATACTTCCGATGCGACCCTTCGGGCTGCGCTGTTGGTGGCAAGGGATCGTCATGGAGATGTCGCTGCGTTTGGCGGCAAGGACTTTATTCGCCAAGCTCAACGGCTCGGCGCCGAACTCGGGATCCCCGTTCAAGCACGGCCGATCGCGCAGCCCGAACCGGTGCGCAAGCGTTCGCGGCGTGCTGAGCGCTGGTACGCGGCCATCGATGCTGCTGCAGGTCGCGGACAAAATGTTGCATCCCATACTGCGGACCCAAGCCCCGAGGCCGACAGGGCGAGCACCATCGACCGCGACGTAGCACCATCCCCGGTCAATGCTTCGGATGGATATCGGCTGCATATGCGCCTGCGTCGCCGGGTCCGGGCGCTCGTCGCACAGCGGCTGGCCCGCTGGGACTGGGATCCCGGAGAATACCGCGAACGTGACCCAAGCGTCGCCCGCGCGGGTCCGCATAAATACACCGATGCCGATCGCGGGTCGGGGCCGATCAAGCCAGGTGAGCCGAGAACCGCCATGCAACAGGCACGAGGGCAGTCGCCGCCTGATTGGTCGCGATGACCGAATTTACCGTTGACCAAGGAGAATTGCAGTGCCGACCAACGATATTTTCCAGCCAAGCCAGTTCCAAACCCTGCGGCGAAATGATGATCATGTCAGCCCAGTACTCAGCCATCCGGCATCCGGTGTGACGTTGACGCCCGATCCCGCTTGCACCTCGTGCCGGGCTGCGATGTGGCTGTTCGACACCGACATCCGCTGCTTCTGCAAAGTGCTCAAGGAATACACGTGGGGACGAGGGCGTGATCCGGTCATCGCCTGTGACGAGCGCGAAGCCTTGGCCGAAGTCGCTGAAGAAGCAAGCCGCGGATCGGATTGATCCCCATAGTACGTTTCGTCGACACGACAGGCGTAACGTCGGTCTTCTAGTCATGTACCAGTCTATGGGGAAGCGACTAACCGGCGGTCGCCGCCGCCGATCACCGGCTGCCAGAAAACCTGCCACCCATAAATGACGACCACCCCTGCGGCGCAGCCGCAGAACGACCTCGCATGTCCGCCGGATGGAAAAGCGGGACGCGGCTGCGCGCCCGCCGAGCGGTGGAGACGCTGACGCGGGAAGCGAGGAACAGGGTGAAAGGAAAAGAGGCAGGAGTTCTGTCTCGGATCCCTGATCCTCCGAAAGGAGAATATCGTGAACGAGTATCAACTTCCCAAATGCCTGCAGGTGATCGGTCTGGCATGCATTCCCGTCAACGACATACCAGACGAGCATCCGGCGCTGGCACGCAGGCCGGTTGCGGCGGCGGTCCTGACGATGGTCGATCAAGATGATGGTCATCACTGGATCAACACGATCTGCGTCTCCGACGCGCGCAAGTCGGAAATCCCATTGCCGCACTTGCTCGACAAGACCCTGTTGCCGGGCGCGGTCCAGATCGTGTCCACCGCTGATCGCATGACGCTGGCGATGGACGCGATGAGCCGGCGCTTCTTCGTCGAGCCGGCTCTTGCAGAACTTTGCTTTGGCGATACGGCTATCGATCCCGCCGCAATGGGTGAACACGGGTTCGATGAGCGAACAGCGTGCCGCCGCTTCTCGATCCCGATGCCCGAGATCGGCGATGCGGACATTGAGCTTGCCTGGTCGCGCTCCACGTCGGCGGCAGCCGAAGACCATGCGCTTCGCGTGGCGACCGCACGCCTGATGCTGTGGGCGCATATCGAAGCCTTCCGCAGCGCGCGACCGGAACCTTTCTTCGAGACGATGCTGGCCCTGCGCAACTGGATCGATGCCAGCGAGTATCTGACAGCCGCGCTCGCCGATATCGGGAACTCACGCCCAATCCGCCGCGCAGACTCGTTTGCGCATCATTATCGCGACTATCGACAACGGCTTGCTGCGGGCGACGAGACCGCGCGGTGGGTGAGCTTCGAGGACGGGCTGTTCCACGCCTGAGCGAGCGTAACTCGTAAGCCCACCATGGAAAGACAAAATGGCCTCGCTGCTCGGGTCGCGCGAGCAGCGAGGCCTGCGAGCGTGCATATGCACAACGCTTCGCATGCGATGGGCCGCTTTCATGCCCGTCAGGGCACGGTCTAGCGACCAGCTTTAAACATCCGGTGAATCGGCGCACAGCAGCCGCTGCGGCGCCCTCTCGCCATCCCTCCATCACACATGAACTCAGCAAGGGGACCGCAGCGATGCGGTCCCTTTGTCCTTTACAGAAAGACGTACCAAATGACGACCATCCACAACATCCGACCGTTCAACACCCGCTATGTAATCCGGGAACGCTCAAGCCGATATACGCCTGAACTCTTGCGCACGCACCGCACGGCGCAGGCGAGCTACGCTTACATCAACCGCCAGAATAGCGTTGATGAATGGGGTCCGACGCCGAACTGGGCGTCGCGCCCCGACCTGGCGGCGGCGGGCCGATGTGCTCCTGCCCGCGCTGCTGGCCCCAAGCTGGGGGGAATCGCGCTGTGGGCACAAGCGGATGAGAATGCGGTCCGGTATCGGCCCGACGAGCCGACAATCGCGCATTGCGTTGGCAGCCTGCCGCGCCATGAGGACCTCGCCTTCTGGCGCAATCTGATCGAAGGCTTTGCCGAGGATTATCTCGTGGCCCGCGGCATGGTCGTGGACTGGGCGATCCATTACCAAGCGGAAAGCGATGAGCAGCCGGAAATCGCACCGCACGTGCATTTCCTCATCACCTTGCGAGGATATGACCCGGAGCATCGCGATTACGGCAAGGTTCGCCAGAACTGGCTGCGGACGGACAACTCCCGCAAGCGCCTCGCCGAGCGTTGGTGGGAGCGGACCGGAATCGTCCCGCCCGAATATGTCATGGCGGCGACGGCGCAAAAATCTCGGTGAGATCGTGCCGGCACCGGGCACCGAGCACGGGCAACGCCCGGTGCCGAACACCCTGAATATCGCAGTGCCTGTTATGGCTTCAGAAGGATCGGATAGGGATTCCTTCAAACTAGAACAGGAGAGAAATTGAGCGGAGAGGGTGATCTGAAGATCGGAGGAGAAAAATAGAATGTTTATCGTTGAACCAACTGCTGTAGTCATTGCTGCGTATGTCACGGCCCTCGTTATGCGCGAAATACCGCGCCTGTTTGCATTGCTCATCGTCCGGATCGCCGACCGGCTGTCGGCAGCTAGGCACACTCAGATCGTGGAAGCGCTTAACGGCCGCAAAGTCCCAGCGACTTGGACCGCGTCGTCGGAAGATCGGAAGTTGTTGCGCGCCGGCATGCGCTCTACGATGCGTGTGACGACGTTTCGCTCGCTCTATCCTCTGAACCGCTGAAATCGGCTGTTAGGCCCATTTTGACTGCGACAATTTACCAGAATGATTTGCATGCGGTTCGCCTCGCCCGCAAAACACGGCATTCTCTAATTTCGAACCGTGTGACTCGAGGAGCCAATGTCTCCAAGGAAGCGGAGATCTCAGATGATGGCTTTTCGGGGAAATGCTTACCTCCCGGTCAATTGGCGATAGAGCGACACGATCTCCGACTTTGACAAGCTCGGATTGCCCGCCACGTTGAGCGCGACCCTGGTAAAGTTGAGCCGTTTCATTATTGGCTCCACCTCGCCTCGAATGAAATAGTGGGAAGACGGACTCCGCGTGAAGTCTCGGTGCACGCGGCCTGCTCGCGCACCGACGCGCTGTATCGCGAAGTCGGCTCGATCTGGCGTCGTAAAGCTAAAATCCCGGTGATGGATTGCGACATGTTGCAACTCTCGCAGCTCATCGCGACGCTCCCAGATCTGGAATATAGCCGGTACGTCGTACGGCTTGGACCTGAATAGGAACGCGTCACGCTGCACAGTCTCCTCGTGGATTAGATGGAAGTTACGATCGAGGCGATTTTCTATGGAAGCCTTCCGAAAGGTTCGCGGCAATATCAGTGCGATGACACTCGCCTGCCATGCAGCATGGTTGAAGAAGCGTACTGCCATACTGGCACTCCGGCCGAACGGCGGATTGCCGACCACAGCCACCTCTCGTTCGCTGCGGATTTCAACAGATAGGAAATCAGCTGTAACTATGCCAGGGAACTTTGGATCAACATCAAACGCCAAGCTCCCTTGGGGCATCAGCATGAAAAACGATCCCGTACCGGCGCTCGGCTCGACTAGCTGGTATCGCTCTGGATTGCAGAATTTCCGGAAAGATCGATAGAGCTTTTGTGCTACGTGTTGACGTGTGTAATACTGGTCCAGCAGTACATCATTCGTTTCCATCCAATTTTTCATTTTTACACCCTCGAGACAAAATTCAATCTCGTCGGACATTTGTATTTTGCCGACCCTAGGTTTTAGGATGGCCGGCAGGTTCTCCCAAGCCGATGAGTGATTTTTTTCAGATGTTCTATTTTTTGGCTATAGAAGACATAATATATATGGGCGTCATATTGCATTTAAGGTCGGCAGAAGGCCGGATTTGCACGGGGGACATCGCGACGCGGGTGCGCAGGCGAATGGATGCGCTTGCCTCTCGGACAAACAACAATGCGCCGCTCATCTTGGGAAAATCGCCCCTTAAGGCACCCGCTGTTTAGGAGCCCAACCAGCCCACGCGGGTCGATCTAGTCTCCTCTCGGACGCTTCCGCTTTGCGCCTCATTGCGGCCCTCCCAGGGGACCTCGATGCGAACCTTATACCTGCCATTCGTTCGGTCGAGCGTCGCTTGATAGACGTAAGCTGTTTGGGACAAAGCGCAATTGCTATAGTCTCGAGTTGAATTGTACGAAGTTGATATGCCGTTTCGACGTAAGGAATACTCCCAGTTGGCTAAGTGGAGGGTAAATGATGTCTGCCAATCCCCCTGCCAAGCATCATTATATCCCGCGCTTTCAGCTTGCGCAGTGGGCAGTTGCGAACGGCAAGCTTTGGCGCTTCTTGCAGCCGCGGCCGGGCAAAATCGTCAGCAAGCTCGTGGCGCCGGCTGAGATCGGCTACGAGAAGGATCTTTACATTACTGCCGGATTGCCCCCCGACAGGGCGCAGCAGTTTGAGCAGCACTTCATGTCGAGGCTAGACGACCAAGCAGCCGAGGCACATCAACTCATCCTGGCAGGAAAGCTCCGCACGCTGACGCGGAAACAGCGTAGCGCATGGAGCCGATTCATCATGTCTCAGTGGTTTCGGACGCCTCAGGGCCTCGGTTACTTCAAGCAGGCGATGGCCCATATCCTCGCGGCTCCGGATGAATCGATCCACGCCCGCTACCGAGAGATACGAAAGGAGGGTTATCCCGAACGTTTCGAAGAGCTTGTCGCGATGATGAACCCGGACTTCGCCGATCAGGCGTCGCTGGATGTCCTCCGCAAGATGATCGACGATCCGAAGAACGGGCTGAGGCTAAACAATATGCCGTGCCTGGTGATCGAAACAAAGGAAAGCCACGAGTTTCTGATCTCGGACGCTGCCCTCCAGCAAGGGTCCGCCGGCATTTTCGCGGACCAAGGGTTCATGACGCTGCCCATCGCCCCGCGGAAGTTGTTCGTGGCGGCGACGAACGCCGACGTCGTTCGATCCATCAAAGGTCTGCCGTCGCGCGATCTGATTGCACGGCACAATCGGGCCGTGGTGCGGCATGCATCGATCTTCGTGGGAGCGACTGATTTGTCTCAGGACGCCTTTATCACCGCCAATTTCGGAGCCGATGAGCAACAGACCCTCGTCAAGGGGCTGGCCGATAAATATCGGGGCGCAGCAGGTGCGGGAGCGTCGCATTGATCGCATACTCGGCGCGCTTAGCTCGCATGCCTCATTGACGGAGTCTGACACAGTGTCGAACGAGCCCAAGAAGCATCACTACGTTCCACAGTTCTACATGCGGCAGTTCGTTTGCCCGACCGACCCGAAGAAGGTCATGACCCTTGAGCGTCATCGCAATGTGGTGGTCGCGGACCCCAAGTCGATTGAAGGCATCGGGTATGAGGATCATCTTCACAACTATGAAGTCGATGGCGTGGGCGCTTCGATCGAAAGCGACATCAACAAGGCGATCGAGACGCCATTCTCCAGGGGTAGGACCTGGCGCAAGGTCTCCAGTGGCCAGTCGGCGACCCTAGATGAATCCGACCGATTTCCGATCTACGGCTTCGCCCGGCACTTGCAGCGCCGAAACCTGGCGACGCTAAGGTTCATCGAAAGCCAGCACGCGCGTTACCGGGCAGGCGAGCTTGAAGACGAGCTTACTGATGAGGAGCGCGACTATCACGCCTGGCTCGCCGAGGACCCCGGCGCTGCGCATAAAATGTTCCGGGCGGGTGCGACGGACACTATGCTCCCAGACGATGCCGCCGCGATCAACGTGATGGTATGCCAGACGCCGATCCCGCTGCGAACCTCGACGAATCCCACACTGATGATCTCATCCCCGGGCCATCAATCGATCTTCGGCGCAATGTTCAATTCGCTTAGAACCTGGTGGCTGACGCTCGATCAGCATCACGGCGCCTTCATCATCGCGGGCGGTCCGTCAGGCTTTAGCTCAAGCACCGTTCCGCCCGAAATCGCCCATGTCATCAATCGACAGTACCTCACACAATTCCTACATGGCGACGCGCGTTACATGCTGGCCCACGATGAATTCATCCCGGCCGACCTTGAGTGGGCGGGCTTTGTCTTTGAAAAGAAGACGACCCGTGGCTTTCGCTATCGGAAGCAGCCCCGGCCTTGAGCCGTTTGAAGTGCCGATCGCGTCGGTCTTATGCCTGTGCCTCCGACGATTGTTCCGGCGCCAGTAGATCCCGGCGCTCCAGATACGGCTTGATCGTGTCCGGAAGAGGTTTGCCCGGGCTGACCATCGTCAACGCCGACAGGGCGTGCCCGATCACATGGTCGGGATCGATGTCGGTCTCGTCCAATGTGGCGAGCGGATCGTTGTCAGCATGCTTTAAGAAATTGTATGGCTTCACGATGCTGTCGAGCAGCGCGCGTCTGCCCGCAGCATTCAAGTTAATGACGAGGTCGGCCGCCTGCGTCACCGTGCCGGCTTTGATGCCGTTGACTGCCGTGTCGACAACGGCGTCCATCTCCGCGTTAGAGGGGAGATTGACCGACTCGCCGTTGACTCGCGCCGAGGCTACCGTGAAAGCCCCGATCTTGAGCACCTGCTCGACATAATCGTCGCCGGCTTTCTTGATCAGGTCGCGCAACACCTGCAGCGCCGACGCCGCGATCACGTGGATTGCCAATGGATCTTCGCCACGTTCCGCCATTATGATCGCGCAGACCACCAATCGCTCGGCTGCCGTTGCCTTGTCTATTGTTGCCACGTCTCACCCTTTCGATGGGCTCTACAGAAGCGGTGCGCCCTGACCGAGCAGGTCCGACGAGACATCGACGCGAGGCCGGAAATCCTGCAACGCCAACTTCACGATTCCCGCGGCAACTCTGCGGGCGAGGTTTCTCGCAGGCACTCGCTGTGGTGTCGACATCTTCTGCAGCCCAGCCCGCCCGTGAACGAACTCAGCAGGTTTTTGGGTCCCGGCCGGGGAATGCGCCAGAGAACCTCCACCCCGGCGATCATAGCTGCGCTTGCGCCCATCAGAAGGCAGCGTCGCGCGCTTGCGGAAGCCAAGTGCGCTCCGCTCGCTGCTTGACCAGATGGGCTTCGAGGCTCTCGTGCTTCCGCTCGATGCTCTCATTGTAGATGTATTCGACATCCCGCCAAAACGCGGCGATCGCGGCGACAAACTCGCTCAGGGCGGTGACAGGAATCTCCATCGAGCCTGCTAGAGGTGGCGCAGCGGGTTCTATCTGCCGCTCGCAAAGGATGGGCCGCACGAGTGGGCTCACAGGCCACAGGTCGGGTCGGCGCCGATGCAGTTCGACGGCCGAGCCTCCGTCGCCGTGGCGGCACACATTGCCAAGATGCTGGAGGGTGTCGAGCAGCGCGAAGCTCGGAAACTCGTTCAACTCGATGCTGCGCAGTTTCCTGAACCACTTTTGCAGGTCTCGCCAGTTGGCCTTGTCGACCTGGCCGGCGGTGGGATCCTCCGGGCGCAGTTCGTTCGCGCAGCCGCGTAGGTACACGCGAAGCTGCCGCTCCCAAATAGACTGAATCGACAAGCCGAAGGCCAAGATGGCCTCGCTCTTCATCGCTTTCATATCGGCTTGAGCGAATTCATGGCCGGGCCAGTCGCTCGCACTGAGTTCGGCGACCTTGGCGTCGAGCGTCGCGAGCGCCGGCACGATTACGTCGTCCAGATAGGATTGAATCGTAAGATCATGCTTGCTCGTCATTACGTCGGCGAAGCAGTTCTTCCAACGGAAGGGGATCATGCCGACGCTCCTAGCGATGCCGCCTCGGCGATGTAGTCTCGATAGGCAAAGTTGATTAGGTCGCGGACCAGCTCAAGCAGGCCGCCGGTCGGGAGACCGTCGAACGGGTCGCCGTGGGCGAGCGCGTTCCGTCGCTCTGCAAGTGTAGGATTGACGTCGCCGACGAGCTGCCCGATCGCCGTTCCGCCGCAACGCACCACCATGGGAATGTCATTGTCGGTAAGCCCCTCGACCTCGACCATGTACTTGAGCAGCGCCGCGAACCCGCGTTTGCTCTTCGACAGATGTCCGCCATATCGGTCCATGACTGCCAGTTCGAGAGCGATTAGTGCCGCAAGCTCGCCGGCCTTTACCAGGCTGAAGTCGATCCAGCCCAGCAGGTAGAGCGTCTGGGCGCGCGCGAACTTTTGCTGGGTGATCGCTGGTATGCGCTGATCTATACCCAGGTCAGCGATGAAAGCCCTCCATGCTTCTGCGCGGTCAAAATGCAGGAACGCTGCGGGGTTGCCCGTCGCCGGCCAGACCAAGGTCAGGGGTTCGTCACGGTCGTCCAATGCGATGTGGGCGAATGTGTTCATTCCGATGTCGCGCTATGGGACGAAACAATGGGTGCGATGATGAGCGAGGTACGTCCCGTGGCGTGCGTCGAGCCCAGAGATCATCGCTCCACGTACGATCCCCAATCGGTCGAGATTATTCTGGCTAATCGTGCTCGAGATGAGCAGCGTTCCATCGTCTTCAAAGGAAATAAGGCCTCGATCGAACAAGGCGTCTACATGAGCTGCGAGCAAGAGTCCGTTGAAGGCATCGAGCCGCTCGGCATTCGTGGAACTCCGCCACGGCTTGATGTGGGAGGCGCGCAAGAGGGAAAGATGATCAACGCCAGCGAGCGGACACGTTCCGTCCCAAGCGATGACGAGGGCGTTTCGAAAGTCGCCTTGACCGATCCTTGCGGCCTGCAAGCGCTCCTTCTCCGTCAGGGGGGCCTCGGCGGGCGCCACCAGGCGGACTGTGCCGTCGTCAGTCTCCAGGCGGCTTGCGTCCTCCAATAACGCAATCGTAGCGGCCAGATTACTGTCGGTGACGCCGAGAGCAAACCCGTGACGGCCGACCGTCGTGCGAAGTGGTGCGATGTATTCCGGAAATTCGCGAAGGTGGGCATTCACATAGCTTCGAGGCGGCTCGATGGTGATGACGCCTAGAGCTCGAAGGCTATCCGCCACGTCGAGGAAACCGGGGTGAACGACCAAGGGCCGAGTGGCGGTCTTCCGCTTCACGTAAATGACGAGATCGCCGCGTTGCATCTGCACTACCTTGCTGGTGCGGTTGCGCTCTTCAAAACCGAGCCTCGCCAACGCATCGACTAGCGCCGCATCATTTAACGGAAGTCGGGTCTGTCGGACTAATGTCGATGGCACCACCGGCAGAGGGAGTCCTTCAGCTTTGCGTTTCCAAGTCCGGAGATTGGAATGTGGCCAATCAACGCGGAGCTTCCCAATCTGCTCGGACAGTTCGCTCCGCAGTCGCGTGGAAAAGCGGTCAACAGGCTGTCCTTCACCGGGCTGGTCGCCGCGATACGGACAGGTCCAATCCGCCACTCCCGTCTTCAAGTACTTCGCGTCGAATAGCCCAACAAAAAGCGTCTCGCCTGCGGTCGGAGAGACGAATGAGGCCCATATCTTCCGGTTGCGAAAGATCGGGCGATTTTCCTTTTGAGTATCCTGGTAGAGAAAGAAGCCCTCTGGGTCATCGCGCCAAAGATCTGCGATGCTTGCCGCGTAAGAGCCGCGAGTGGGTGTGTGATGGCGGAGAAGCGCGACTTTATTTGGAGCAATACCATACTCCAGAAGTAGATCGCTGAAAGTGGCGGTCATTGAGGAACTCCAAACCGGCAGATTGGCCAGAGCGTGCTTTGCTGATTGCCGGCACGGGTCAAATATCACGAGCCCGGTAGTCGGAAAACAAGCGAATGTTGCGGTTCCGAAGCGCGCTGATCAACCCGGCTAGCCGTTGCAAAGTGCTTCGCGACGGCACAGAAGAATGTGATGGCACCCACTTTATTTAATGTCGTAATCACAGCAAGATCATTGTCGACATATAAATTGCAGGAGAGAAAAAACTGTCCGGGATCACATCTGAAGACTTGAACGCCGCTCTTACCGGCGACCCAGAGGCACTCGAAGTTCACCTGGAGCTGGTCGAGCGCGATGTCGTTATTGACGGTCACGTCGTCAAAATTCACTGTCACTGCCTGACGGTTGACGCAAACGGGCAGGTGCAGCCGCAGCGTCTCGCTGAGTTTATGCGCAATGCGGTGGCCAATTACGCGATCCCGCGCGCGAAGATGGCTAAAGCGAGGGAGCGGGACTTCAGAAATAACAGCTCTGATGCTGTAGCCGCCCTCCATGAACAAGCGAAGCGCTCTTTCACTGACTTGGCCAACACAGGCGAAGGCGGCGAAATGCTTCTATTTTTGCTCGCCGAGAGGTTCTTGAAGCTTCCCCAAATCCTTTGCAAAATGGACCTCAAAACAGACAAGCGCATGCACTATCATGGAGCAGATGGCGTTTATGCGGGCGTTTCAGACGACGGCATTCTCAAGTTGTTTTGGGGCGAGTCCAAAATCTATGGCAATCCCACCGATGCGATCCGAGATTGCCTGGCTTCTATCGCTCCGTTCTTGGTCGAGCCGGAACACGAGAACGCGGAACGAGAGCAAGATTTAATCCTGCTAAGCGATAAGGCCGACCTCAACGATCCGAAACTAACTGCCGCGCTCCGGCTCTACTTCGACAGAGATTCCAAGCAGTCGCGGCGGGTGCAATATTGTGGCATCGCCCTGATCGGCTTCGATGCGGATTATTATCCTTCCGGAGGCAGCAAGGGAGTTGCGGACGAGATCGCTGCCGCGGCGCGCAACGGGATTGAGAACATCAAAAAGAACATCGGTAACCGTCTCAAATTGGAGAAGCTCGACCACGTTGAGATAGAGATGCTGTGCATCCCGCTTCCATCTGCGGAAGGATTCCGGAAAGCATTCTTGAAGGCGATGGGCCTATCTGAACCCAAAGGCGCAGAGTTATCTGAATGAGTCTAGATGATCTGACATCTTGGCTCTTAAAGGAGGGCATCAATGTGGAAGTTGATGCTCTGACACGGCGCACCGTGAGAACGGAACTCGACAACCTTGTCGAAGATCCTGAAGGTGACGCTGCGCCGATCGATTGGAGCCGCCTCCTTTTCGCAGGAAGTATTTTGGCGCGATCCAAAGAGCGCGCGCATCAGGAGGCGGCTCTTCGCATCGCGACCGGCGCCGTGACTTTGGGCAACAGCCAACCGGTCAATGATGCTGGCGCTGTTCTCTTGGGCAAGCTTTCGAATTTTCGCGCAGTTGCGCTTGCGAATGATCGCAACCTTCTGGAGTACGATTTGGAGGGTCGGCTTGGCTTGGCCCTTCGCATGGAGGTGCAGCGCCGCCAGATCGAGCAATCGGTCCTAGTTGAATCGAGTGGCCGCTGGATTCAGGTCAACGATTTCCAGCAAAGATTTTGGGAGAACGCCAACAGCCATTCTTGGCTCTCCGCCTCCGCGCCGACGGCGTCAGGTAAGACGTTCCTCGTGTTGCAGTGGCTCATCGATCACATGCGATCAGAAAGCACCAAGGTCGCGGTTTATCTGGCACCCACGCGAGCTTTGGTTTCGGAGATCGAGAGCAACTTGGCGGCGCTGCTGGGAAAAGCTGGCGATATGGAGGTCTCTTCGCTCCCTCTCCGGGAAAAGTATGGCGCAGCCACCGCCGGTGGAAAGAAGCTGATTCTGGTGTTTACGCAGGAGCGCCTGCATCTCTTGGCGAACGTGCTCGGAAAAGATGTAAACGTTGATCTGCTCATCGTGGATGAGGCGCATAAGATCGGAGACAATCAGCGAGGAGTAATCCTTCAAGACGCGATCGAAAGAGTGGAGCGGGCCAATTCTGCTCTGAAGGTCGTGTTCATTAGCCCGGCAACGCAGAATCCTGAGGAATTATTAGCGGACGCCCCTGTTGATGCGAAGGTCGCTGCCGTCGATAGTGACTCTCCGACGGTTATCCAGAATCTTATCATCGCCCAGCAGGCGCCGCGCAAACCACAATTGTGGGATCTCTCACTTCGGCACGGCGAAGCACTTCTACCGATCGGAAGGCTGAGTTTAGCGAGCACCCCTGGCGGTGTTTCGAAAAAGATCGCCTTTATCGCAGCCGCAGTGGGCGAACGCGGCGGAACTCTCGTTTACGCGAATAAAGCCGGTCAGGCGGAGGAGATCGCTGCTCTGATCAGCCAGTTGATTCCGCCAATGGGCGGCCAAGACGAGGAACTGAGCGAGCTTGCCGACCTCGCTCGAAAGGGAGTTCACCCAAACTTCGCCTTGGCTTCTCTAGTCGAGAAGGGCGTGGCCTTTCACTACGGCAATATGCCCTCTTTGATCCGGCTCGAGGTTGAGCGCCTTTTCCGAAGCGGAAAAATCCGCTTCCTAGTCTGCACATCCACCCTCATCGAAGGTGTAAACTTGTCTTGCCGGACGATTGTCGTGCGCGGCCCGAGAAAGGGCGTAGGCCATCCAATGGAACCTCACGACTTTTGGAACTTGGCAGGCCGCGCTGGTCGGTGGGGTGATGAGTTTCAGGGCAACATCATTTGTATCGATCCGGACGATGCGAATGCTTGGCCGACTGGGGTTCCGGTCCGATCACGCTATCCGATCCAGCGCGAAAGCGACGCCGTGCTGGAGTCTCGCGACGGAATAATTGGTTACCTCGGCCAAAGGTTGGACACTCCCCTAGTGGAAATCGCCGACACCGGAAAATATGAGCAAGTAGGGGCTTATCTTCTCGCCACATACTTACGGCTAGGCTCTATTTCTCATGCGAGCTTTGCAAAAAGGCATAGTCCCCAGACGATTGCGGAGCTGGACGGCCGTCTGGGAGCGATCGCAGGTCAAATCGAAATCGGGCCCGACATCGCGGAGAGGCATCCCGGGGTGAGCGCCTTGGGGCTTCAGCAGTTGCTTGACGCTCTACGTGCCTACGAGAAGGACATCGAAAATCTGATGCCCGCAAAGGTCGAGAGCCAAGACAGCTACGACCGGTTTGTCACGATCATGCGCCGGATCAACGAGAACCTTTTTCCAGCGTTTCAGCCGGATGGAATAATCCCACTTCACGCGCTCATCGTCGTCCAGTGGCTTCAGGGCTACTCGCTAGCCGCAATGATCCGGAAGAACATCGACTATCACAAAAAATACAACAAGCCCTACAAGCTGCCCCAGCTCATCCGAGACACAATGGAGCTTGTAGAGCAGATCGCGCGGTTTCGCGCTGACCGGCCCCCACCGAGTGGTCCGGGCGGATTGTTAGTGCATTGACGCCTCCCTCGCCAGTGTTGGCCGTAGGTGGAGCGAAGCGGAACCGGAGGACGACACTGGCGAGGGAACGGCTTCCGGCGC
>JAESFJ010000286.1_pt1 | contig 16463 bp, 17 predicted proteins | sample 9266161 | NCBI WGS metagenome assembly JAESFJ01 (sample SAMN14506165, study PRJNA617096) | algae metagenome | isolation source: Calothrix sp. FI2-JRJ7 and co-occurring heterotrophs from granitic desert soil | place: USA: Red Pass Lake area, Fort Irwin, California | collected 2000-06-01
CAGTTCACCGGCACGGCCTTTACCGGCCTGTTGCACGAAAACCGAATCACCATCAGCATGGACGGGAGAAGTTCATGACGTGACAATGTCTTTGTCGAGCGGCTCTGGCGATCGATCAAGTATGAAGAGGTCTACCTGCGCGGCTACGACACCGCCTCCGACGCTCGCACCTCGGTTGGCCGCTATCCCCTTGATACCCTTGCTCTCCTCGTCTGATCCCTCAACGACCCCTTCTCGTTAGCATCATCAAGCCATTGAGGTAGTGGGCCGCGCCCTTTCTTGCTTCGCTCACCATGAAAGCTCCCCGTTGTTCTGATCAGGATAATAGTTGGAATGCAGCACATGATTAGGGGCATAAGTTCCCGATACGCTTCGAATTATGAGGGCGTCGTTGATCGTCTAGGCGATGAGCTATCCCGCAAGTACTTGCCTTACTCCAAAACGTTCCTAGTGGATTTATGGAGCGAGCCAGGCTCCATCGAATTCCTCTGGTTCACCCTGCGCCGTGATCATGCCCTGCGGCAGTTCACGCTAGAGTTGCCAACAGTGATCGGCAAGATTGACGCAGAGCGCGAGCTGGTGATTATCATCGTTTTCGAGCAGATCGAGCAGTTGGTTGACGAGGCTGTCGCCGAAAACCGGGCTGAGGTGAACTGAGGTAAAGCGCTCGTTTGCGCAGGCAGAACAAGCACCTTGCGGGTTAACCAAACCTTAAGCGGATGCTTGCGAATGCCCCTCAGCGGACGTATTCCCGGTGAAGGACCTTCGTTCCATGCATCCTGCGCCCCCTCGCTGCGACACGAGGTGGGCGCTTTTCTTTCTAGCAACAATGCGGCAAAGCGCAGTCGCTATCTGCTGTTGGTCACCGCATACCGAGGCACATCATGTACCTTATAGGATCACGTTTCGCTCTTGCCGTGCTTCTATTGTCGAAGACGAGCGCTCCCTCAGCACCCTTGCTGCTGACTTGGCTCAGGACGGGTTTATAGTTGTGCGTCGGCAAGCTAGCGGTTACAGCCAGATCAAGACCCAACTGGCCGTTATGGAACGCGCGGTCGAGAGCATCGAACCTACAGTTGAATAGCGCGCCCAAGCAGAAAAATTCGACGCCGGGTTCTCTCGCGAGCCAAGTTTAGTACGTCTAACTCAAACCGGACCCCTGTGCTGAGCAGCTGAGAAACAATAACGATAAAGCTGTGTACTAAATCACCCAATTCAACAGCTTTGGAGAACATCGGGGCTGCAGAGAGCATTTCGGCTGTTTCGGGCACATCGGCAGTCATCAGGTCCAGCCGCAAAGGCCCACGAAACGTGTGCTTCTTACCCCTGCCCTACAGCTCAGAGAATGTTCGTTGCTGGAGGAGTGGCGGAGGAAGAGGAACTGACATCGAACATTCTCCATCTTCAACGGAATTCGCTTTCGAATACGCCCATTTGTCGTTTCTACTAAAATTGAATGTGGCGTCCCCGGCGTACCACTGGCCTTTGCTTAGTAGGACAGAGGGTGCGCTATTTGCCGGCACTCGCAATTTGTCGTAGAAGTCCCTGCCTGCCTTCAAGACTTGAGTTTCATGCGCCGCATCATTGACCATGCAGCCTTAGCCATAGCTGGCTATGTTGAACCATTTACGGGCTCTGCTACCCAGCAGCGGCTGATTTCTTGCTCAAGCCGCAGCCCCGTCGAGACGGTCAAGGTGCGCGCCCTTGATCGTGACGAAATGCCAGAACTCGATTGGCCTGTGCGGCAGATTGAAGATGTCGCGCACCGGAACTTTTCACAGGGCTCTTGGCTGACGATCGACCCGGTCCCTCCTTTGTCCGAGCTTTCCTTCGAACTGCTACTGACCCGCAATGCTGGCCGCCGCGTCTTGTTAGATGCCGGCAACTCAGCGCTTTTGATCAAAAACAATGACCAGCCGATCTTTCGCTCTGCCGTGGGTGAATGGCTGGTCGGCACCCTGCCCACTAATCAATGGCTGTTGGTCACGCTTCTCGACGGAACCCTGTCCATCACGGCGCTCGATGCGTATAGGCCCTTTTCTTTGTCCAGCATCGTCCCGGCATTGCAGCCTAGAACGCTGGTCTTTTGTTCGGATTCTTCAGAAACCCTGCCGACGCTCAACTGCCGCCTTGCCAACATAGCGCTCACGACCAAGCATGGCCGTACGAGCTGGACATTTCCGACGCTCTTTACCGCAGAGCCGCTTCTTGCAGCCAACCTTCGGCTGAGGGTTCACAACAATCCCACCTTCTGCGTCCGCTCCGTGCGCTGGGATGGTTCGAGCCTTGATCCACGCCTGTCGCCGTCCCATTATGACGCCATCCACTTCCACGACACGGACATGGCGGGCCTGGACTGGCCTGCCAGTTTCGCCATCGATATTCCCCCTGATGCTCGTTCCGGCGTTTATGCTATCGAGCTCGTGACCGCGGACGCTACCGAGCGTTTCCCCTTCTTCTTTTCGGCAGCCGAGCCTCGATCGAAACTGCTGTTCGTGGCGCCCACCGCAACCTACCTCGCCTATGCCGATGAATATCTTCCGCCGCATCTCTACGAGTGGGTTGGGACGGATCGTGGCCATGAGTTCGCACGCGCCAACAATTTGCGCTCGCTCTACGATTACCATTCCGATGGCAGCGGGGTGTCTCTTGCTTCGACGCGCCGGCTAAAGGCAACCTTGCGTGACGACTATCTCTATCCGCTCTGCGGCGCGCCGCACCTCCTACCGGTCGATCTGCATTTCCTTCGTTTCGCCGCGCGCCACGGCATCACTATCGATCTTGCGACTGATCACGACCTGCATCAGAAAGGAATCGACCTGCTTCGCCGGTACAGGAGCGTTTTGACCGGCAGCCACCCCGAATATATTTCAGTGCAGATGGAGGAGGCCTACCGCCGCTACGTCGCATCTGCTGGCTACCTCATCTATCTGGGCGGCAACGGCTTCGCCGCTGCGGTCGCTTTCAGGGATGATCTGATAGAACTGCGCCGCGGCCCGGCGCAACCCGGCCGCACCTGGGATGGTCCGCTCGGTGAAATGCCGCTGGCCCTCACCAATGAGCCGGGCGGCTATCTGCGTGATCGGGGACGCGGCGAGTTCCGCCTGACCGGCGTTGGCATCGCCCTAATGGGATTCAGCAGTGCACTGCCTTTCACCCGTACCGCGGCGAGTCGCGAAGAGGCTTTCGCCTGGCTCTTCGATGGCGTTGCCAGCGCCACCTTTGGAGATAGTGGCATCGTGCTTGGCGGCGCCGCGGGCTACGAGGTCGATAGCACAAATAAACTGCTTGGAACTCCTGATGGCATCGTGGTTCTCGCCACGGCCTCCGGCTTCCCAGATAGCTATGTCGATGATCCGGGACGGTGGTATGAAGACGGTGCACCGGGACGCGAAGCGCACCGCCTCGCCGAGATGACCTACCTGCCCCATGCGTCCGGCGGGGGTGTATTCTCCGCGAGTTCTGTGTGTTTTCTCGGTGCCCTCCCAGGTCCCGATGCGCAGAACGATGTGGGCACAATCACCACAAATCTGCTCTTGCACTTTTCAACTTGAGATAATCCGTTCATATCCTGCCGATCGTTGCCCAACCGCGCGCCATAAAAGGAAAACGCCATGAAGCTTGCACCCATTGCTCTCGCCAGCCTTGCGCTGACCGCGCTCGCTGTTCCGGCCTACGCCGAAACCATTAAAATTGGCCTCCAGCCCTGGCTCGGCTATGGGCCGCTCTGGGTTGCCGAAGAGAAGGGCTTTTTCGAAGCGAACGGAGTTGACGTCGAACTGATCAACTTCACCTGGGACCAGGACGTCGCAGCCGCCCTTGCCAGCGGCAATATCCAGGTGATCTCGGCGGCAACCAACACCGTCATTCTCAATATCAACAACGGCGTCGACCTCAAGGGCTTCATGGTCATGGATGGCTCGACAACGGCTGACGCAATTCTGGCCGGCAACAACATCACCTCGATCCCCGAGCTCAAGGGCAAGAAGGTAGCTTACGAAATCGGCTCCACCAGCGATTTGCTAATCAACTATGCCCTCAATTCCAGCGGCCTTACTATTGCCGATGTTGAAGCCGTGCCGATTGCTGCCGCCGATGCCGGTCTCGCGCTGATCGCGGGCCGCGTCGATGTGGCCGTGACCTACGAACCTTACATCTCGGCGGCTCTCGCCCAGGGGCCCGACTTCAAGGTTCTATACACTGCTGGCGAAAAGCCCGGGCTGATCAGTGACGTCCTTGCTGCAGAAACCGGCTTCATCTCCGAAAACCAGGAAGAGCTCGTCAGCATCATCAAGGCTTGGGATCAGGCAGTCACCTTCCTTCGCGACAATCCTGAAGAAGGCGGCCAGATCATCGCAGATGCCGTTGGCAGCCCCATTGAGGAGTTCAACACCGCCTTTGCAGGCGTCCACCTGTATGACATTTCCGAGAACACCGCGACGCTCAAGGGAGAATTTCAGGCAACCGTCGAGGAAATCGGCGCGATTATGCAGCAGGCCAACCCGAACGATGTCAAGACGGTGCCCACGGGCGAGGCTTTCCTTGACCTTCAGGCAATTAACGCCGCCGCTGGCCAGTAACGTCATGGCCGGCGCCTTCGGGCGTCGGCCTCCTGCAAGGATCACCAGAACCAGTATGCCCAAGAGTTCGAGCATTGCCAAAGCAGCCGCCGCGGGCCGGATAGACCGCCGCAAAAGGCGCAACCGTGCTGGGCTGTTGCGCTTACGCCAATCGATTCCCGATAGCGTCTTTAACAGTGCTGGCCTGCTCGTGCCCCTCCTCCTGGTGCTGGTCTGGCTCGGGATCACAGCGCTGGGCCTCGTCAAGCCGCTTTTCCTGCCCAGCCCGCTGGCCATCCTCGAAGAAGCCTGGCGGCAGGTCAGCACCGGCATTTTGCTTCAGGATGCCGCCGTCAGCACCTACCGGATCATCGTCGGCTGGCTTAGTGCTGCAGTGCTGGCCATTCCTGTGGGAATCCTCATGGGCAATTTCCGCCTCTTCGAAGGTGCCCTGGAGCCTTTAATCTCGACCGTGCGCTATATGCCCATCGTTGCCCTGATTCCATTGACGATCCTATGGGCCGGCATCGGCGACGAGCAGAAAATCCTCATCTTGTTCCTTGGCACCTTCTTCCAGATGGCTTTGATGGTCATGGACAACGTCAAGAACATCGACATCAACCTTATCCGCGCCGGCCAGACGCTCGGCTTTTCCAACACCGAGATCCTGTGGCGTATTATCCTGCCGGCCGCGCTGCCCGTTGTTTGGGACACTTGCCGCATCACCATAGGCTGGACTTGGACTTATTTGGTGGTGGCGGAACTCGTAGCTGCCCAGACTGGGCTTGGGCGCCGCATCATGGATGCCCAGCGCTATCTCGCAACCGACACCATCATCTTTGGTACCTTGTTCATTGGCCTGCTCGGCTTACTAACCGACTATTCCTTTAAGCGCACCGGCCGTTCCCTGTTTCGCTGGACGGCTGACCGATGAACGGTTTGGCCTGTCCAAAAGTCGTCGTTGATGCCGTCGGCAAGATCTTTGGCGAGGGCGAGGAAGAATTCCTCGCCATTGATCGCATCGACCTAACCGTCGCACCCAATGAGTTCGTTTCAATCGTTGGAACCTCCGGCTGCGGAAAATCTACTCTCCTCAACATGGTTGGCGGCCTGACCGAGCCGACCTTTGGCGATGTACTTATCGATGGCAAGTCGGTCGCTGGCCCTGGCCGCGATCGCGGTTTCGTCTTCCAAGGATATAGTCTGTTCGAGTGGATGACCGTTGAGGGTAATATCCTTTTCGCGCTAGAAAAGAGCCGCATGGGCAAGACGGAAAAAGCCGAGCTGGTGCGCCAGTTTATTGGCGAAGTCGGACTTACAGGCTTTGAGAACGCTTATCCTCGTCAGCTCTCTGGCGGCATGCGCCAGCGTGTCGCCATTGCCCGGGCCCTAGTCTACAAACCTTCCTTACTTCTGATGGATGAGCCCTTTGGCGCGCTAGATGCACAGACCCGCGGCATGATGCAGGAGTTGCTTCTCAAGGTTTGGGAAGATCACAAAGTCACGGTGCTCTTCGTTACCCACGATGTAGAAGAAGCCATTTTTCTGGCCGACCGGGTTGTTGTTCTTGCCTCGCGCCCCGGCCGGCTGAAACGCGAGCTCAAGATCGATCTCGAGCGCCCTCGCCGCTACGACATTGTCACCAGCCCTGAGTTCTCGGCTCTGAAACGCGATGTATTGGCTGATATCCGTGAAGAGACCCTGAGAGTGATGTCTATGGAACAACGGTAGTCTGATCATGTGTCGGTACTCCTGACGCATCAGTTCGGGCGAGCTTCGCCGTCTGAGATGGGGTGGCAAGCCGCCTGTCCGTTTCCGGTCAATTTCCACTAAAAAGGGGACGTTGTTTCCCTGGTAGACCGGGATTTCAAAGAGCTGCTGCCGGGCACGCTAAGCCAGACGGTAGCGCAACCGGCTCAGGCACGCCAAGCTTTAGGCGCCTCTCCCTCATACTCTTCAGCCATCCTTAGGAGAGCCCATGCAAACCTGTGGTGAAATTCTTTGAGGACTTTGCATGGTCTCCGCTCGCACGTTCGCTTCTTCTCTGGAGAAGGATGTTGAACTGGGTTCATCTGGCCAGACCCGTCGCGGTGGCCTGCCTGTCCAGCTCACATGGATTTCTGTCGGATTAGGGCTTTGCCTGCTCACGGTTGTAACCCTGGTTGGATGGTGGGCGGTTCAGCGCATTGATGATCGCGCGCTCAACGATCAGTCTGCCCTAGCCCATGCCGGATTGCAGGAGCAGGCAGACGAGCTTCCGCTAGAACAGGACAGTTCCGCCGTTTGGGATGATGCCGTTACGGCCGTACGCCTCAACGATGGGCCCTGGATGGCGGAGAATTTGGTCGAGTGGATGAGTGAGTACTACGGCCATGATCGTGTGTATGTGCTTGATCCAGACAATCAACCGCTTCGTGCCGCCGAGGATGGAACTGCCGCGCCGCGGCGCCGGTTCGAAGCAGATGCGGCCGCAGTTCTGCCCCTTGTCGAGCGATTGCGCAGGTCAATGGCAGAAGCTGCATCAGGGCTCGAAGACTCGACCGAAGCAGTGCTGGGCCAGGGTGAACTCGACTTTGTTCAACTTGAGGATAGCAAAGCCGTCATCGTCAGCGTGCGGCCTATCCTTCCAAGTTCGGATGCAATCACCCAAAAACCAGGGGATGAGTACTTGCTGGTTTCCGTTCAAGCCCTGAATTCGGCGCTCACTGACCTTATTGCGTCCAAATACAAGCTTGACGAGCTGGCCTACAACAATGGGGTAGATGGACCAGAGATAAGCGCTACAATTCCTGTCACATCGGCCAGCGGACGGATCATTGGCTTTCTAAGCTGGCAGGCAAAATACCCGGCGCGTGAACTGGTAACTGAGGTCGGCCCATTTCTGTTTTTAGGCGGTCTATTTGGAGCTGGCGTACTGACCTTGCTTGTTGTCCGGTTACGCAAGACCTCAGGCGCGCTTCAGGTCAGCGAGGCACAGGCTCAGTTCTTGGCCTTTCATGATCCCCTTACCGAGATACCGAACCGGGCGTTGTTCGAGGACCGCCTGGAACGCGCTCTGGCAAGCGTTAGGCGCAGTAGCTCCAGGATCGCATTGCATTATCTGGATCTTGATCGCTTCAAACACGTCAACGACACGCTCGGCCATCCTGCGGGCGATGAGCTGATCCGTCAGGTTGCAGATCGCCTTAGCGCATGCGTCCGAGACGTCGACACGGTTGCTCGTCTGGGAGGTGATGAGTTCGCAATCATTCAGATCGATCCTGCAGACGATAAAGGCGCGGAGGTGCTCTGTGACCGGATCATTGATGTCATAAGTCATCCATTCGATTTGAACGGCGATGAAGCCGATGTAGGGGTCAGCATTGGGGTGGTGCTTTCGAGCCAAACGGACGGCACCCCTCAAGATATGATGCGCAAGGCGGACATTGCCCTCTATCAGGCAAAAGCCACGGGCCGAGGTCGGCACCAGATCTTTGTGGGCGACCTAGACGATCAGGTCAGACAAAGAAGAGCATTGGAGCGCGAGCTTCGCACAGCCATCGCCGGTGATGAACTTACGCTTGCTTATCAGCCTCTATACAATGTCGACGGAACGTCCATAGTCGGCGCTGAAGCACTGGTGCGCTGGAACCACCCGATCCATGGCCTGCTGTCGCCTGATCACTTTATTGGACTTGCCGAAGAGCGCGGCTTGATTGGTGCCCTAGGCATGTGGGTGCTCCAACAGGCGTGCGCTTTTGCGGTCACGGCCGATCTTGATTGGATCGCGGTGAACTTCTCGCCGGCTCAGTTCCATGATGAACATTTGGCGGATCGCGTTCTCTTGATCCTAACTGAACTTGGCCTGGCACCTGAACGGCTCGAGATTGAGATTACCGAGGGCTTGTTGCTGGAAAAGTCTCCAACAGTTCAGAGCACCCTGGGACGCCTGCGCGAGGCAGGTGTTCGCATAGCACTGGACGATTTTGGAACCGGTTACTCGTCCATTACATATCTCCGCACCTACCGGATTGATAAGCTCAAGATCGACCGCTCATTTGTGGACCAGCTTGGTCATGACAACGAGATTGATGAAATCGTGCGCGCCATCATTCAGCTTGCCCGTGTCATGAAGATGCAGGTGGCAGCAGAAGGGGTCGAGACGCCGCTGCAGCACAAGATGCTACAGCAGATGGGCTGCGATGAGTTGCAAGGCTATTATCTATCCAAGCCGGTAACACCAGAGCGTTTGCTGCACATGACTAGCGCTAATCGCCCACACGCTCTATCAGCGCACCGGTGACATGGTGGATGTATTGCTCTTTGGGCCGCTCACTTAGCGGCAGCGGCGTTCTAAATCGAAGTGGCTCAGTGTCGTCTTACGGGTGCAAGATTTCGGTAAACACCAGAATGATGTCATATCAGGGGTAGTATGCGGAAGGCAGCCTTCAGGTAGCTTTTTGGCAAAACGGACGCTGATGGATAAACACAGCTGATCCGCTGCACTGGCTGATGATTAAGTTCCAGGAAAAGCGCCTTAAGCAAGATTTACGACTTGGCAGCGATGCCATTAGTAATAGGCGAAGAGGCCCCTGCCGCAATGCTTAGCCGCAGAGGCTTTCTAGCCGCTTCAGTTTCGGCACTTCTATGTCTCTGTTGTGTGTAACCACAATTGCGCCGAGCTGGCGTAGCTTGGTAATCTGGCGCGACACCGTCTCGATAGTGAGACCCAGGAAATCGGCAATTTCGGTTCGGGTGAGCGGCAACTCAAATCGAACTGAACTTTCTCCCTCCGCACAAGGATCAAGATGAGTCGCAAGGAGGTGGAAAAAGCTTGCGACCTTCTCCTGAGCGGTTTTGCGGCCCAGGGTCAACATCCAGTTGCGAGCCTCGTCCAGTTCTCGAAATGTTTGCTGCATAAGCTTGAGCTGCAGTGCGGGGCTTTTCTCGATCAGGTGCTCCAGCGTGCCTTTAGGAACGACACAGAGCTCTACAGCGCTGGCGGCTTCTGCTGTCACCGCCTCCTCCCGCGCGAACAGCCGGCCCAGGAAATCAGGCGCGAACTGCAGACCTACTACCTGCTGGCGACCGTCTTCGAGCATTTTGGTGAGCTTAACCACCCCCCGCATGACGTTGGCGTAGGATCGAACTTCAGCACCGTCCCCAATTAGCTCGGAGCCGGCTTGGTGACGAGCCTTGTGCGTGGTGCGGGACAACTCGATCAACTGCTCGGGCTCAAGTACGCCACACATCCCCCGATGCCGCGCTTCACAGCTGCGGCAGAGCACCGGAATATCGGAATTGTGGACGTTATTGCGGTCGGATGACATGTGTCCTCCTGTTGTAGAAATGTGGCACCATTGACGAGAAGCTAGCCCACAAAGCGCTGCAGCTTGGTCCGGATTATCTTTGTAGTCCTGAATATATCAATATGCCCAGACGAGAAGGGCCAGCATTCGCTCTTACTACTTAAGGCTTGCGTTGGTGCCAACCTATACGCGCGGGCTGGTTGCATTCTGCCTTCACCGATCAGGTCTCCAATCAGAAGTGATCACCGCTCCGGAAGGGACCTATTCGGGTGCTTGCCGTCACCAAATAGGCTGTGCTCCATCCGATTATCAGAAAGCCAGTTACCCCCTCGAGCGCCGCTAGAAGACGCCAATCTGCGGCGGGGATAACGTCGCCATATCCAACGGTGGAGAACGTAATGGTCGACAGGTATAGGGCTGCCTCGAAGTTCTCGGCGACTTCAAGCACCCAATACGCAAATGCCCAGAGCCAGATCTCCAGACCTACGATGGCGAACAGCCCGAACACCACCGCGGTGAGAAGCAAAACGCGATTGAGCCGCCCCTTGTGCATCACATGCGCCAAGGCTGTTACCCGGGAAAGTGCCAGAAGTCCTGCGACATGGATGAAGATCGTCCCGCAAATCATCAGACTGCGAACGCCGAGATTCAACCACATGCCGTATCAGCCTTCGCCGGAGTGATGCTTCAATCTCGATCCGTGCGACGATCCAGGGGGCTCGCAAGCCGCAACAGTGGGAGAGCCGAAGTGACCCGCCGGCTGCTGCGTTAGTTCTGCCAAAGTCGTCTGGTCCACCACACCGAAGAAAGCAGCAAGCGCTGCGTCGAGCACGTGCTTCAACCCGCAGCCAATTCGGAGCGAACAATCCGTGCCGGCCATACAGGCCACTAGGGCAAAGTCTGGTTCAGTGACCCGAAGCACTTGACCAATGGTGATCTCTGACGCTGGACGTGACAGAACCAGACCGCCGTTTCGGCCCTGGCTCGTGGTTAGAAGCCTTGCCTTGGAGAGGCGGTGAGCGATCTTAGTGAGATGATTGAGAGGCAGACCCAACGAGTGAGACGCCTGTGCAATCGTGGTTCGACGCCCCGACGGCTCGGAGGCAAGTTGGATCATAAGGCGCAGAGCATAGTCGGTGAACAGGGTCAGACGCATGATGACCTTGGGCAAAGGGCAACCCTGCGCAAAGGCAGGGTTGCCAATCGTCGCTACTGGTGAGGCTGTGGAACACTCATCCCGTGAGGATGCTCAGCATTTGGCACGTGAGTGAGCAGTTCACCATCAGGCGCCACTGGGGCAGGCTGATTGGCTTGATAATCATAGAACACGCCATGCAGTCCCCAATAGCTGCCGGCAATGATCACTAGCGCTGCCAGCAATCCTGCCGGAACGCTACCCACTGCTGGGGCAAGCCCGTTGAGCTTAAGGCCCGATGGCGAGGGATCGGCGGCAATCAGGAACAAGGTGCCCATAATCAGCGCGTGGCCAACAAGGTCGATGCGTCCGAACGGGTACACAGCAGCTGTGAAGATCACGATCAAAGCCACGGCAGACAGACGCCGAATAAGGGGGCTCCAGAGCAGTCCAAAGCCCATGGTGAACTCGGCCACGCCGGCCATGGGAATAAAGGTGTCCCGAGGCATGCCAAAGGTCAGGAACGGACGTTCTTCGACCAGTGGGTAGAACCATTCCGCATAGGCGAACTTCTCAAGGCTCGACCACATCAGAGCGATAGCCACGCCCCACCGCAGGATGGCAAAGCGTTGCCCGTACCACTTTCCCTCCGGATTTGCGGCCAGGACCAGATATCCTGCCACGCCAACGCCAAGCGCAAGATAGTCGAGCAGGTGGAAAAGGTCGTAATCGCGCAAAGCAATTACCCACAGTCCGATAATGCCGGCGGCTGCCAACGGCATAGTCCGGCGCGAGAACACCAGCAGCGCAATCAGTAGCTGCAGCCAAGATACCCACTCGTTGGGTGTCTGCAGGTCTGGAGTCAGGTAAACACCGCCAACGGCAAAGATGGCGACAAAAAAGGCAGCGATGATGGCACGCATGAAGTCATCAGACCGGCTCCAAATTGGAGAGGTTAGTCGGTCCAGGACAGAGTTGACGCTCAAGCCTGCACTGCTGCGCTCCACAAGTACCGTTGCAGCGAAAAAGACCAGCACAAGGGCAATGCCCATCCAGAACCAACCGTTGGTCAAGGTCTGGGATAAGGGTGCCGGCGCATTGCCTACAACATAGGGGGCAAACCATTTGACGTGGGCATAGGCGGGTGTCGCTGTACTCAAGCCGGCCACAAGGCCGGTCAATGGCACTCCCATGGCTAGCCGGCCCATTTGCTGCGTCCAGTTTGCGGCGCCACCGCCAGCTTTTGGATAGCTAAACACTTCGAACTCCATCTCTTGCTGCAAGACCGCAGGTGAGAGGGTTTAAACATGCATCGAGCCGGCATCGTTTGATCTGGATCAAATGGCAGACGCTTTTCCCGATCCATGATCCCGTGATAGAACAAAAAAGAAAGAGTGCGATGAAATACCTTAAACGGGGTGCAGCTGTGTTGCTGGCCGTTGCGTTCGCAGCTTCACTTGCAGTACGTGACCAACCTGCCAGCGCCGCGTCAATCCTGCCGCTGCCTCCGGTGTGCGGAGATGCTCATGCTAAACATAGTGGCGCATCAATGCAGGAGCACATCGACATGATGGTTGCCAATGGGCGAAGCTCATGCGGCATTGTTGCAAACCATGGAGCCGATGCACTCGGACATTTTGAGAGGCATGACTGCCGAGGACTTCCAGACAGCATTTGTGTGCAGAATTATCCAACACCACCTGGGCGCGCTGGAGATGGCGCAAATCGCCTAGCAGTACTCGGACGATCCCTGGATCAAAATGTTTGCTCAGGAGATCATCGCCGCACAACAGGGAAAGATTGCAGAAAAGCAGGCTTGGTTGGCGAGGTTTTCGCGTATAAAATGAGTGCTTCCACCCTCCTGGTGGCACTTTGATGCCAGGTCTGCTTCCGAGGATGACAGAAGCCGACCTAAATGGCCGAATTGGGGTCGAGATCAGATCGTCCGCTTTCAAGCGAAAATGCTATCTGCGCTTAAAAGACAAAAGCTTGTTAAAGGTTCTTTAACATACGAGCGGCCTCAGACGGGCTGATCGAGGCGCTCTGCTTTAGCGGCAAGATATTGTTCGCCCCACGCCGTCATATTGGTGACGATCTCATCCAGGCTTCGTCCCAGCGGCGTCAGGCTGTACTCCACTCGCGGGGGGACCACCGCGTAGACCTTACGACGAACTACGCCGTCTCGTTCAAGCTCCCGAAGCTGCAGCGTCAACATCTGTTGGGTGACGATCGGTATATGCCGCTTCAGCTCGCTAAACCGAAGGGTTTCTTGGAGCAGATAGAAAACGATCAAGGGCTTCCACTTGCCTCCGATCACATCGACGGTGGCAGTCACTGGACAAGCGGGTAGTTTATTGGGCTGCCTGCTGTCTTGGTTGACCATTTTGTACCCTTGGTATGATTTTTATGACTATACCGTAAAAACATGCGTACTTGTGCAAAGCTAGTCAAGTCTACACTTTCGCTTCGTTACTACAGAGGTGAACACGCGTGACCGACATCATCAAATCCATACTTGTTTACGGCGCAACAGGGCAGCAGGCCGGACCTGTCGCCCGCCGCCTGCTCGAACGCGGCTTTCAGGTCAAGGTATTGACCCGCAATGTCGACAGAGCCGCCGACTTAAAAGCTCTGGGAGCCGCAGTCGTCACCGGTGACTTCACCGATCGCGAGAGTCTGCGCTCCGCCAATGAAGGAATGGACGGCGTATTCCTGCTGGTGCCTTTCCTCGATCCTCAGCCTGAACACGGTTACAATGCAGTCGACGCTGCACGGGACGCTGGCGTCCGTCTGATCGTCTGGAACCCGACCGGTACGATTATGCCGGTGCGGACGGGCAACCCTGGTCTAGATGTTAGATTGGACATCTTGGACCACCTACGCGCAAGCGGCCTGCCGCACATCGTTCTACAGCCGACAGCTTATATGGAGAATTTCCTAGGAGCCTGGACCGCACCGGAGGTTGCTGAGAAGGACATTTTCGCCTACCCGATCCCAAAGGCTGCGAGCATGCAAATGATCAGCCATGAGGACGCCGCCGCATTTGCGGTCGCTGCTTTCGAACGCCCGCAGCTCGCCAACTCGATGTATGAGATCGGTGGACCTGAAAGCTTAGGTGGTGACGCCATGGCGGAGCGCTTCACATCAGCTCTGGGCCGGAGGATAAAATTCCGCCCAATGCCGCCGCGCGAATTCGGCGAGGTGCTCGATAGAGCTTACGGTCCAGGTGCGGGTGCGGGTGCCACGGCCTTCTACGAAGCGGCGCAGAGCGATCCTTCTCTGATTTCGACCAACATCGACATCACGTCTGTGCTGCAAGCGCTGCCGGTCGAGCTGACCTCGCTCGAAAAATGGGTGAAAATCCACACTGACAGCTTTGGCCCTACTCCGACGAAACCATCGTGAGTGCCAGTCTCATGCCTGACCGCGTGATCTACGGGTTTGACCCTCTGTGCGGCTGGTGCTTTGGTCTCATCCCAGCGCTTGAAAAGCTGACTAGTCTGCGTCCGGACATCCCCATAGCTTTGAGATTAGGCGGATTGGTAACGCGCGAACGCGTCCGGCCTTACGCTGAAATGTCTGACTACATTCGCGGCGCCTCCAATCGACTTGCTTCGGTGACCGGCCAGGCCCTGGGCGATGCGTTCTTCGAGCGTTTACTGACCCGCCCTGACGTGATCGCCAGTTCCACACCGCCTTCGGCCGCGATCATGCAGGTGAGGTCGCAATACCCCGATCGCGCCCTACCAATCGCGCATGCGGTTCAGACGGCGCACTTCGGCGATGGCAACGACCTGAACGACCCAAGGACTTATGCGGTCATTCTGGAAGACATGGGGCTTGATCTCACGATCGATCTGCCGCTACCCCACCGTCCAAGCCCCGCGCTGCAACAGGAGTATGACCAGACACGGGCGCTGGGTATATCTTCGTTCCCGACGATGATGATCGCGATAGGGTCGTGACTTGAGACACTATCGTCAAAGTACGACCCAAAGGTTTTTGGCTCGGAGGTTTCTGACCGGTTCCCTATGTAGGGCTATAAGGGAGGCTTTGGTCTGCCTATTGTGCAGGCTTGATCCTAATCATGGTGCCCTGAGCTCGGTTGGTTTGCCTGAATGCAACAGACGCCTGCGAACGTTGACATAAGACGCCTTCCACATGATCACAGCTTTGCAGTGCCAAGCCAGGCTGCGAGTGCTTTTCTTACAGGCAACTCGACGATGTTCTAAGCTGCCGTGGCCAGGCATAGCCTGATCCCTCAATTAAGCTCGTCATCGGGCGCTCTGCCCTGTCGATAGTATGAAGGTGGTCGAGGCGGCGCAAATTTTGATGTGCCGCTGATCGCGCGATGTGCCGCGTTCAGCATGGCTTCCTTTTTGCCCAGCGGCTGTTCGCGTGCAGGTGGTTGTTGCTCCACCCAGCCAAAGCGTGACTTGAGCGCGAAGATGGTTGCAATGAGCGACTGCCGATCATGCCCTTGAGCGATGCACAGTAGGTTCTGCGCCAGTTGCGCCTCAAACTTGGCAAGGCCTACCTCCAGCTCTTCCGCAAAGTGCTTTCGCAAGGTATTAGGATCAATGCCCAGCACCTTCGACACACGCTCTTCTGTAATGGACCAGCCCGCCATCATCTCGACCACGCGGCGGTCTTTGTCGGTAGGCACGTAAGGCCGGCGGCCGCGGGTGGTCACGAGGCGATCTTACTAGCTTGGACGCTTCGTTCTTCGGCGATTTGGGCGAAGGTCTCACCAGTGTTGAGTTGCGCTTGTTTGCCCGTGAACCCCTGCCAGCGCAGGACAGCCACATCGACATACTCGGGTGAGAGCTCCACGGCATAGCAGCGGCGGTTCTCGAGCTCCGCCGCAATGATTGCCCGATCCACTGAACGGCTCGTACACGGCATCACCCGGCTTGCTGTTGTTCCCGATCGGCCGGCGCATGCACTCAACCGGCTTCTGGGTAGAGTGGCTGGTGTCCTGATCCTCAGCAGCGCTATCGATGGCCTAGATGGTGGTCTGGTCTCGCGCTCCTTGCCAGTGCCCCTGCCCGCCTTCCCGCACCGCGTACCAGCAGGGTTCATGCTGCCAGTGGTAGTGCCCGCGGCTGAGCACCAGGCGCGGCTTGGCCCAGATGATTTGAGAGCGCAGGGTGAACCCCGATGCAAAGAGGCTATCGGCCACTGTGGTGGCATAAACACCAGCATGCCAGACATAGGCGACCTCTCCGGGGAACAAGGTCCAGGCTTCTCGCCAGTCTGCCCGATGGTCGTTCTCGATCCTCCCAGTGCGCTCTGTCGTGGACACCCCTGCCCGGTTGCGCCATTCAGGATCGTACTCCACGCCATAGGGTGGATCGGTTACCATCGGGTGCGGCTTCTCGCCGCCAAGCAACTGAGCCACCGTGTCAGGGTCAGTGCTGTCGCCGCAGATGATGCGGTGATCGCCAAGGATCCAGAGATCGCCAATACGGGTGACGGGCT
>JAESFJ010000287.1_pt1 | contig 16256 bp, 19 predicted proteins | sample 9266161 | NCBI WGS metagenome assembly JAESFJ01 (sample SAMN14506165, study PRJNA617096) | algae metagenome | isolation source: Calothrix sp. FI2-JRJ7 and co-occurring heterotrophs from granitic desert soil | place: USA: Red Pass Lake area, Fort Irwin, California | collected 2000-06-01
CCGCCTCCAAGATTGCTGATTTGGGTGGATACGAGCGCACACTGGAGCGCACGCGCAGTTTCCTGCAACCGAGCCACCGTGTACTCGAACTCGGCTGTGGCACCGGGTCGACTGCCCTGCGCCTTGCCAGTGCGGTGAGCTCCTATCTTGCGACGGACATCTCCGAACGGATGATCAGCATCGCAAGGCAAAAACTCGACGACAACCCAGTCCCAAACCTCAGCTTTCGGCCGGCGGTTGCGGAGGATCTAGTCAGTGAAGACCATCGTTTCGATGCCGTCCTGGCGTACAACTACTTGCATCTCGTCCGTGACCCTGCTGCCACTCTGCGCACAATTGGTCGCCTGCTAAAGCCTCAAGGCATGTTGATATCAAAACGCCTTGCCTCGGAGAGATGAACGTGATGATCCGGCGTGTCCTGCTGCCTGTCATGCGCACAATAGGTCAGGCACCACACGTCGCGGTTTTCAGCACGAAAGAGCTCAAGCAGATGGTTGTGGGTGAACAACTCGCCATCGTTGCACATGAAAATCATGCCAGCAAAGGCTCGGATACGCGTCCGTTTATCGTGGCAAAAGCACCGTGATCCTGAATAGTTCGCGGGTGAAGACTGGCAGCAGGCTTTGAAGCGCCCCAGCGGCCGGGCAAACGGCTGCAATGTTGTCGATGCCGGGCCCCTCACCTTAATCTCCTCTGGAGTGGTACACACACTCGCGGCTTCCAGCCTCCTATCTTTATGCCCCAACCAGGTTTATGTTCGCTCTGCCTGCTTATTTGTTCTTCCGAGAGTTAGGCAAACCGAGTAGCTGCCTGAAGCTGGAGCACTCCATGCGTGATGGGGCTGGACAGTTAGGCGTCTCGAGCCTTTCCGCTAGCACCTCGATTTTCTCATTGATCTCATTGGCTCTCTGCTTGAACACGCTGCGAGGCAAGTCCGGCATACCGTCCTGACCGAAAAAGCCGATAATCTCCTCGAGCGAGAAACCAGCCGGCTTACCCATTGCCATCAGCTTGAGCTGGATGAGCACTTCAGACCCAAACTGTCGGCGCAATCGGTGGCGCGATACCGCCTTGATCAGCCCAACTTCCTCGTAATACCGAACGGCCGAAGGCTACATCCCGCTCCTGGCCGAGACTTCGCATCTTCGCCTGAGGTGCAGGCACGACAGATTTTACCCAGGCCCACCCTTCGGTAATTGCCGCCGGGATGCGCTTTGCCTTTCTGGTGGCGGGGGGCTGATAGTCGCAGCGCTCGGCATCGCAGAGCATCATAGTAGGAGGCAACAAAGCACTGGTGGACACAGCTTGAGCATCATTCACATCTGCCGAGTCCTCAGCGCGTTCGAGGTGCCCTAGCTAAAACCAATCTCGGCGCGCCTGCAGCCAACCGCACCTTCGGGGTGGAAACCTGCTAGTCCGATCTTGGCAGCATGGGATCGAAAAGCAAACGACGATCCGCGTCGTAAAGGGAGCCGTGCACACAAATGCCTTCATCCCCACAGCATTCGGCGTTGCTCATAGCCAAGCTGAGTGTAAGTGCCGGGCAACAATCCGGACGTGTCGAAATCGAGAAAGAGTCCGCTGACAGCATCTACGGTGAGTAAACTAGAGTCAAAGCACCACGTCATTAAGCCTGTTTATCTAAAGCGTTTCAACATGAGGGCGAGGCGGCCTGACCTCGTGCGCAGTTACACTACACACGGTTCATGGCTCGGTCTTGAGTGGCGGGCTGTGGTTGACCTTGCCAGCTATCAGCACGTCGTCGACAATGGTGAATTCTATCACTGCATTGCCCCCGGTAGCGCAGCAATCGGCATCGCTCTCCTGCCAGAGAGAGGTGCGGGCAAACAGGCCAAGCCATGGATCTTTAAAGTCGTAGGTGACGCCCTTCCAGATGGAGAGGCCCGGCGGCAACTTGGCACCAATATCATTTTGCCAGGCGGTCAGATCTATGGCGTGCCAGGTGGAGTCGGTATCGTACCACTGGAACAGCAGATCGGCGTTGTTGCCAGCGGTGCCGTATTGATAGGCGGGAACATGCAACAAGGACCCGTCGCTAAGCAGTGGGGGCTCATAAAAAGCGCCCTGATAGTCGGACGCGAGCATTGCCCAGCGGCCGGCTTCAGGTTGTAGCAGCACGATACCAGCGCCGTCGCCGCCTCCCGGTGTGCTACCACGCTGGATCTGGAAAGCAATGCGGGCCTCACCTTCGGTGGTGTTGAGATAACCGGCCGACAGAACCACGCAGGCCTTGAGCCAAGAATCGTCAAGACAGGTTGTCCCGAGGTCCTCGATTGCCACTGACTCAGCGGCGTTACCAAGCCTGGGAAGGGTGACGATGGCACTTGTACCAAAGATCAACACCGCAAGAAGGGCACGGAGTTTCATGTGTTTTCTCCTTGGTTGGGAGTGTGCGCCATCGTGATCACAAAATGAGCAGAGTCGACGTTGCAGGCGTCTCTCTGCGCTACCAGGAACGCTCCAGCTTCAGTCATTCGGAATAACCGTAGATGTTCTCGTTGCCTTCGCCTGCATGTACGCTTGTGCTGCAGTCACCACCATTGCCGTCGACAAAGACAACGTCCGAGAACTGGTCTGTGATGAAGTCGCGCTGAGTCGACAATCGGGCGAAGATGTTGTCGTCGTCGTACTTCTCGGTAAAGCCATTGGTGTTAAGGCCGACGACGGCCCAGCCGTCGGCCGTCTCCATGAAGACGGGTCCGCCGCTGTCGCCGTGGGCGATGCTGGCCTGGAACTCGTCGACCGCGCTGCCGGGGCCGAAGCGCATGTCCGGCTCGTCGGCATTGCCGTAATCCTTAAGGAAGTAGGCCCTCAGCGTGTTCAGAGCGGGGTCGACATCGGCGATGACGCTTCGGCCGGCTGCCCGAGTGTTCTCTTCGCGGGAATAAATGGGATCGGTGCCAACCGAGCCAATGCCGCGCGTTCCATAACCCACGAACGTAATGGTTTGGCCTCCCTCGTCCTCACCGCAATAAATAGCCGGCTGCTCGCCAAGGCTCTCGATTGGCGTGTCGGTAACGAGCACAGCCATGTCGGTTCCCGCAAGATTTGCATAGTGGTCGAAGTAAGGATGTCGCCTGATCTCTGTGACGGTATAGGCGGTGCCATCGTCGGTGACGACCTGCAGGGCATCCGGAATCTCATTGTAGTAGATTGCGTCGAGTTCGTCTGGGTGAGCTTCCTCCCACGCCGCGTCCGGCCCGAGCGCATGGCCTGCAGTCAAAACATAGCCGTGCTCGGCATCGTTGCCGAGCCAAATGCCGGAGGCGCTGGAATCGGCGTCGTCGACTATGACGGTCGCGGAGAACTGCGGCTCCTGCGCAAGCTCTTCATGAGCGGCAAAGCCGTCCGGCTCGCTTCCCTCTGCGCCGCCCGCTTCCTCCCATGTGCTGTCAAGGATGATAACGGCGGATGCAGGGCTGGCGGCCAGCACGAACCCAAGAGAAAGGCAAAAGCGGACCAGTGTTAATGTGCGCAAGACGATGCTCCACTTGTTTCCTAATTACACGACATCTGACGCCAATCATGGAATCGCACAAGTGTCCAAGTGCTAACCTAGAGGTGCCACTTGATAAACTCTTCACAGCCTTTGCTAAAAACCCACTTTTAAACGACTTGGAAATAACGCCCAGTTCATTACTTAGGGACGGGGTGTAATGGGCGGCTTGGGCCCAAATTTTAATTGCCCTTGGGAGCAGACCATGAGTAACACGTTTACCACGACAACCCACCAATCCTGGTTCAGCCGCATCGGCAATTCCTTTGCAGGCGTGCTGATCGGGCTGGCGCTTATCGTCGGCATGATGGTCTTGCTGTTCTGGAACGAGGGCCGCGCCGTCCAGACCGAAAAGGCGCTGGCCGAAGGTGCGGGCGCCGTGGTGCTGGTACAGAATGCGCCGGTTGACCCCGCCAATGAAGGCAAGCTGATCCATGTCACGGGCCCAGTCGTTACCGGCCAGATGCTAACTGACGATGTCTTTGACATTAAAGCCGAGGGCATTCGCCTCGTGCGCAATGTCGAAATGTTCCAGTGGGTTGAGGAGGCAAGCTCCAGGAAGCAAACGATGCTGGGCGGCGGGGAAGAAACCGTCACCACCTACACCTACAAGAAAGAGTGGAAGGAAGGGCGGGTCGATTCCGCCGAATTCAAGCAGTCTGACAACCACCAGAACCCGCAAGCTACGCTCGACAGCCGGACTTTCCAAATCGATAATGGCCAGCTCGGCGATTTCACGCTGACCGAAAGCGTGCTCGATAGCCTTGGCGGCGCCAAGGATTATCCGATTAAGAGCGCCGATCTCGGTGGCGTAACTGCCGCTAACCCGCTGGGTGTCCCTGTATCACTGATCGACGGCATCATTGTTGCGGGCGAAAACGCGGCCTCGCCCCAGGTCGGTGACCTCAAGATTGCCTATCAGCTGATCCCGCTTAGCGATATCAGCGTCATCGCCCAGCAATCGGGCGATAGCTTTGCGCCTTACCAGACGACGGCGGGCGACAGGCTGCAACTCGTTGAAAGCGGGGTTATCGCGGCGCCAGCCATGTTTAAGGCAGCGGCGGATGAAAACAACATCATCACCTGGGTTGTTCGTGGCGTCGGCCTGGTGTTGCTTATCATCGGTTTTGCCCTTGTGACCGGACCGCTCAGCGTCATCGCCAGCGTCATTCCCTTTCTCGGCTCGATCGTCGGCTTCGGCACCAGCATCATCTCCTCGATCATGGGCCTCACCGTCGGCACGCTGACCGTCGCAACCGCCTGGCTGTTCTATCGCCCTCTTCTGTCTTTGATCATCGTCGCCGCCGGGGTCGCTCTGGTGTTCGGCATCATTCAGCTGGGCAAGGCTCGCACGAGGGGCAGGGCAGCTCCAGCCGCCGCAGCTTAGGAAGGGCATCGACATGATCCGAACCGCCCAGAGTGCCATCTTTTTAATACTGGTTCTTAGCGGTTCGGCCCTTGCCCGAGACGCCGCTCCGGCCAGTGTTCTTCGCACGTTCAGCGATTGGGCTGTCACTTGCGACAATGCCCGCACTTGCTGGGTTCAGACGCAAGCCCGGTCCGGCACCGGCACGATCAGCCTGCGCCGCGATGCAGGCGCCGAAGCCCAGCTCCATATTTTCCTCACGCTTTACGATGGAACTTTCAATTCGGCTGCGTTCAATGAAACGGGCTTTGAGGTCGTGTTTACCGGCGGGGATTTCAGCAATGAATTCGGCCCGCGCCTAACCATCGCCCAAGACAAGACGAAATTGTTTGTCGCCGGGCTCGACAAAGCAACAATTCTCTCCATTCCCGGCGAAGATGAGATTGTATTTTCGCTCGCCGGCTCAAGTGCGGCGCTGCGCTTTGTCGACGAAATGCAGGGGCGTGCCGATACTATCACCGCCCTGATTGCCAAGGGCGACAAGCCCGCCAGCGCCGTACCTGCTCCATTGCCCCTGCCCATTATCGCAGCACCGCCAACTGCCATGGTTCTGATCGATAGCCCGCCCGTTCCAGCGCTCGCCGAGGCCAGCGCAGCCGACTGCACCGAGGACCCGGAAAACCGCGATGCGAGCTTCGCCGCCGAAGGGTATCAGCTGCCAGATGGCCGGGAAATCTGGTTCATGCCGTGCCTGAACGGCCCTTACAACTACGTGTCGACGGCTTATCTCAAGACCGGCGATGCCATAGCGCCCCTGCCATTCAGTGGCCCAAAAGAGGGTGGTCCTGCCTCCGACATTCTAACCCAATTATGGAACCCCGCGCTTAATGTTGAAGCCTTGGATGGGCCACTTACGCTTTCTACCTTCGGCAAGAGCCGCGGCATGGGCGATTGCGGCACCATCAGCGAGCAGGTCTGGACGGGAACGAGTTTTGCGCTCGCCAGATATCTCGAAATGGAAAGCTGCTCAGGCCTGTGGGATGCCGCCGATTGGCCAGTGCGCTGGCAGGCCAAAATTGCCACGCAGTAGTCATCACGAGCAGACCGACGTGATCCGAGCCGGCATTCGACTTTTGGATCTCCTCCCGATCGCCCTTGTGGGTTTCGTGTTTGCGGCCCAAGCCCATCCTGCATCGCGTCGAGCGAGCTTGCCGAGTGGACGGTGATTTGCGACGCGGTTGATACCTGCTAGGCGCAGGGCTTTGCCGATGATCATATTATGGCCAAGCTGGTTCAGCGCCCCGAAGCTGGGGTCGGATGCCAGGCTGACTATCACCCTCGAGCGCCGATAGCGGAAATGTGGATGGGCTTGTGCTCAATAATCTAAGGCCTGTTCGCCGAAGCTTTCACCGGCGCCATGATCGAGAACACGAGGGACCCGAGAGGCAAACCTAGGCCGACCGGACTGGGTAGCCTTCCACTGGAAATACCCGCCGCAGGCTCGTCGTTGATGGCCAGCACTATAAAGGACGTCGCCAGCGATGGGTTAAGACGCGGCCCCCTGCTTAGTCGTCGCCTTGTTGTGTCCGCTTATAGGATATCAATGCCGACGACCGGAATGGGTCGGGATTTGCCCTTCAGATTAACTTAGTTCAGCTCCTCATCAGGCGCCCTGCCCTGCAGATAGTATGGCGGCGGTCGAGGCGGCTGCGGCCCCCAATCTACCAGCCAATTGAAAGGATTCCCGTGTGGTTGAAATGATGGCTGGCTGGTCTATTCCTGAGGAACGTGTCGCCAAAGTGCTGGGCATTGATCCCAAGACGTTGCGCAAGCACTTTGCCCAAGAGCTTGAAGTCGCGCATGCCAAGCTTGAGGCCCAGCTGGCGCAGAACCTCCTGCGCATAGTGCACGGCCATGATCTGGTCCCGTGCCTCTGCCAGTGCCCCTGCCCGCCTTCTCGTAGGCATGCAAACAGGTCTCATGCCGCCAATGGTAGTGACGCGGCTCAGGACCAAACGTGGCCTGGCTTAGATGATCTGTGAGCACAGGGAGAACCCTGAGGCAAGGAGGCCCTCGGCCACAGTGGTGGCGTAGATGCCAGCATGCCAGACATAGGCGACTTCATCTGGGAACAAGGCCCAAGCCTCTCGCCAATCTGCCCGATGATTGTTCTCGAGCCTGCCAATGCGCTCCGTGGTAGACACCCCTGCCCGCTTGCGCCACTCGGCGCCATACTCCAAGCCGTAGAAAGATCCGTCACCATCAGGTGCGGGGTCTCACCGGAGAGCAGATGAGCAACCGTGTCAGAATCAGTGCTGTCGCTAAAGAGGACGCGGTGATCACCCAAGATCCACAGATCACCAGCACGTGTAACAGGCTCAACGGGAACCGGCGTGATGTGATCAGCATCACCCTCCTCTACCCTAGGCAGAAGCTTGCCAAGCACAGCTTCTGAGAACCCGGTCCAGGGTAGGTCGACCCCGAGCTCACCGAGTTTCACCAGCTCGCTTCGGAGCAGGTCTTCGTTACACCCAGCATCAAGCGCTAGGCGATTGTCGGCGAGGACATAAGCGCGTCGTTGTGCTTCGGTCCAACCGGAGGCGACCATCACCGGGACATCCAAGAACCCGAGTTTCTTCGCGGCAGGCACCCGACCATGGCCAGCGATGATACTGCCGCTCTCATCCACCAGCACCGGATTGGTCCATCCTCACTCCCTGATAGACGCAGCGATCTTGGCTACCTAAGCCGGCGAATGGAAGCGCGCATTGCGGGCATATGGCGCCAGCTCGGCAATAGGGCGGCGCTCGACGCGATCAGCGGGCCAAGCAGGGGCATGAGGGTCGGTTTGCATAATGTGTTGAGTTAGCACGCCAGCTAAGCGGCAGTAAGATCGACATTATTGCGCAGGAATGCGCAAAATTTCGCTTGGCTCTATCTGTCTCTCATGCACGCTACTGGCCAGTCGAGACAACCCGCACCCAATGAAGCAAGTCAGTCCTCCCGAGGACACACCTTGCCGCCGATGTTGAGGACAACAGTCACAATCAGCAGCGGCCATGCCGGACAGAGCGTTGCCCGTACCAGGGTCAAAGGGTTACCCGTTTGCTCAACTCGTTACGCGTCATCCACAATGCAAAGCCAGCCACATCAGCATAGACGCACAATCCGAGCTCAAGCATGTCTTCACCATCCATGACCTGGTCTAGCATCGCTGACCAGCAAAGGGGTGTTCCGCGCACGAAACTAAGCGTGCGTCGCGCTCTAAGATCTGCTGGATAAATCACGCAGGGTCTGCATCGGAGAACCATAAGTGCCCAGGTGCCTGTTCAACACGCTTCTTTTTGTTTCAGGCTTTGCTGCGCTGTTCTACGGCCTTGTGGTCATAATTGCTGCGGCGGCTACCTATAGCTGGTATGTTCTTCTGGGAGGCGACCCAAGCCTTCTTCAACTACCGAAGTCATCCTACAAGCCCAGCACGTCGCTCGAGAGGGGGTCCTGCATGGCTGATCATTATCATTGTTGGCCGGGGACTGTTGTTTATCTTAGACCGGCTGATCAAGCTTCACGCAGCCTTGGCTGTCCGGAGAAAAAACGGAACAAGGATTGAAAGTAGTCTTTCAACTGGCGAGTGACGACTTCCGCATAGCAGTGCCAGGTTCCGACCCCGAATCTGCCGTTCAGATGCAGGTTACAAGCCACTAAAAGCGGCCGCTGTTGCTTTAAGCTCGTCCGCACTACGTTGGCCATATTCTCAACGGGGATGATGGATGCGATCTGGTCTCTACTTTCAGCTCGCTGCAATCGCCCGTCGCGAGAGCCGGGATGCCGGTTCGGCTGAGGATCTTGTGCAAGAGGCCATGTTGGCTGCAGTCCTTGCAGGTCGCACAAACTTTCAATCACCCGCCACTGCGCGGTGGCTTGCTGGGACAGTGTGGAACCAGGCCCGAATGGCTGCGCGGGGTGCCATGCGTCGACAGCATCGAGATGAAGAATGGAGGGCTCTAACCGAGGAGAAGGAACAAGCCGGAAGTGTGGGTTCTGAGACCTTCCTTACTGCGCTGCCACCTGCGCTCCGAACCCTTGCGGCATTGATCCTCGCCGGACACAACCGGCGTGAGGTCGCTCATCTATTGAGGCTTTCGGATACAGCTCTGCGGCAGCGGATCGCTGCACTTAAGCGGCGGACCACTGCCGCTGGGTTGGTGCCACCGCTTGGAATGCCCGGTCTCAACCTAGACCTTGCCTATGGCCGCATTCGAGATGCATTGCTGCCCAAGCTGCTGCATCACGGCGGCGTTTTCGCCAGCCATGATCCGGATGGACATTTATTTGTAGTGCGGGGCTCACAAATCGCAACTCGGCGGCAACTAGGAGCGCAAACCAAAGAAGAGGGATCCCAATGAACTTCAAACCTAAGAACGCCAGCATTGTATACTACGTCAGCGACATCACACGCACCGAAGCCTTCTATAACGAGACTTTTAGTCTTGAGCTTAAGCGCATGGAAGGGGCTGACCCATTCTGGCTCCAAGGCAACCTCGAAGGCGGCTTGGAAGTTCTATTCTTCCAACAGGACGGCATTCGTGGCACCACCCCTGCCATTATCTTCACGGTTTCGGATGGCGGTATTGACGACATCGTTGCCGATCTTGCCGCTAAAGGGGTGACGATCGTCACGCCGGTCAGCGAAGCACCCGGGGGCTGGAGCGCCGATTTTCTGGACCCAGATGGCTTTGGCTTGGGGCTGTGGCAATCAGAGGACCTTCCCCGCTCGCTGAAGTAACGTCCTGAACTTCGTTTAGAGTCAGAACGCTGCTCTTCTTGAGCAGTGTTCAACCTGATTAAAATGGTATGTCGTCACTGAACCACCATCAGTCTCAGGCTGTCGCTGAGCGCACGTTTGAACTCGACAGTGCCCTCCATTCGCAGGTGGAAATTGCGTTGATGATCCGTCTGCGGTTTGCTCAGGGCCGCGACGACACAACAGCATTGCCGCAACTGGTGAGTGTTGCGCAGTCTGAGCAGATGGCATGGGTTGAGGGCGCGACCTGTCTGACTTTCACAACGCTCATCGCTAACCTCTGCAAGGTGGACGAGCTTGCCTTGATCGGATGGTAGGCTGGTGAGGTGTGTTTCTCCACAGGTGGCGCGGCGGTCAAATTTCGCATCTTCATCAGCGAGATGCTCAAAACGCAGGGCATCGCCCCGCCGGCGAAGTCAGTTTCGCGGGCGTTGTTGAGATTAATAGCCAGACTGGGTGATGACCTGGGGAAAATATCTGGTGGGCGGATTGTTGCCCCGCTTACGCTGCAATCGTTCGCCACGCCTGCGGTTGAAGTCACGCTTGGCATTGGCAAGGTTCGCTCGGAGCTCGGGCATGAGCCACGACTCCCTAGCGAGAAGAGGCTAAAAAAATGCGGAACCCTGCTGTGGATAGAGAGCCTTTTGTTGTCGTGGACAGGAGCCGGTCATGAAATCTGCCGTTATAGTGATCCTTGCTAGCATTGGGCTCTTTGCGGCAGGTCCTGCGCGCTCCCAAGAAGCTGTGGATCCCATACTTAGCCTAGCGGCTAAGTTGGAAAACCGCCTTGATGCACGCGTAGGCTTCGCGATTTATGACTTGGAGAGCGAGCAGTCATGGGAATATCGCGCCGACGAGCGCTTTGCCATGGCTAGCACGTTCAAGGTGCTTGCTTGCGCCGCGCTCCTTGCCGGCGGTGAAACCCTCACCTCCACCACCGTAACTATCAACGCTCAGGACCTGCTGGCTTATGCCCCGGTCACGGAACGCCTAGTCGGCAAGGAGGTGGAGGCCTCTGGCTTGTGCGAAGCAACGATGCGCACCAGTGACAACACCGCTGCGAACAAGGTGCTTGAGGTTCTAGGCGGACCCGATGCTGTGACGAACTTCGTGCGAACCATCGGAGACCAGACCACTCGGCTTGACAGATGGGAGCCCGAACTCAACGAAGCGCAACCTGGGTCTGTTCTCGATACGACCACACCTTACGCTATGGCCGCGTCATTGCGATCGATTGTGCTTGGCGAAGGCCTGCCCACTGCCGAACAGGAGCAAATCAGGTCATGGCTGCGGTCGAACGAAGTTGGCGGCCCACTGCTCCGGGCGGGGGTGCCTGCCAACTGGCGCGTCGGTGATCGAACGGGCGCCGGTGGCCATGGCACGCGTGGTATTGTTGCCGTGATGTGGCCTCCCGGAAGCAAGCCTGTGATTGCGGCAATCTATTTGACGGAGACGACGGCATCCATAGAAGACCGCAACGCCGCGATAGCGGAGATCGGTGCCACTCTTGCCGCCGTATTGTCGAAGTAACCGGCCGAATTTTGACATCGCCGGCCACATCTATCCAGAAAGCCAGTAGAGTGAGGTCGATCCCTTCAATCCTCATTGCCATGATCTTCGCCGCTCACCCCGCAGTCGCCTTTGATCGCGAGGGGGAGAACTCAGCATGGCGGGCGGAGAAGTGCAGAATATATGAGTCGTCCTGGTCGCAAGCGCTGGAGTTCTTTGGCTCCGATAACATCAACTACAACTTCCTAGCCGGCAATGAGAACTTTATTGCGGGGGGCTGCTTGGAGCCGGGGAATGTCTGTCCTCGATCCGACCAAGAGCTTGACATTGCCAATGCACTGACCATTGCCATGATGAACGCCGGCGCCGCGAGCACTTTTTTGCCCTTCAAATGCGTCGATCAATAGGATCCATTCTCAGGAGATGGCGATGAAAGAACCGGTCGCAGCGACCCTTGCAGCCCTGGCCATGCTCGTCACTCCATCTGCCGGGCTAGCAAAGTCAACAAATGGGGTAGCGCCGGATTCCGAGCTCTGCCGTTCGCAGTTGGACCTACTAATCTCGGGCAAGAAACTTACGACGGAGGAAGTCTCAATGTTCGAAGCCCAATGTGATTGCATGGCTCAAAATGAACAGACCAAGGATAGGGATGTAGACAGGTCTTGTGCGCAGAAGAGGTAGTCTCCGGGAGTATGGTGATCATCGGTATAAGCCTTTCAATGCGAGGTGAGCGACGAACGCCGGGTGGCTGGCAGGGAACTGCCCAATGTCGGCGACAGCCTCGGGCGCACTGAGCAGGGTAGCGACATTAGAGGGGAAGACGTGGATCATGCCCTCCCACACATGAGCCTCGATCACACCGCCAGCGGCGGCCATGCGCTCGGCATACCGAACGGTGTCGTCCAGCAACACATCGTCCTCTCCGACATGGAACCGGACAGGCGGGAGATTGCCGAGCGTTCTGTAGAGCGGCGACATGTCCGGGTTCACTGCGTCGCATTTGCCTCCGTAAAGTGCCGCTGCGGTTTCCAGGAAAGCCTTGGTTGAAAGGGGATCGGCTTCAGCCCTCGGTTCCAGACTTGCTCCGGTCAGCGCCAGATCAGTGCATGGGGCGATCGCGGCGGCCGCACGCGGGCGTACCGCTGACAACGACGACATCTCGCGTGAGGCTTTGGCCAGCAGCGACAGTACAAGCCCGCCACCAGCGGGATCGCCAGCTATGGCGATCCGCTCAAAGCCAAGCGTGTTCAGCCCGCTATAGACGTTCCAGGCGTCGTCCAGAGCTGCAGGAAAGCGGTGTTCGGGAGCTAACCTATAGTCTGGTATGAAAGCCGCAGTGTGGGATGCTTTAGCTATGTGGCCAACGAAATTTCGATACGCCTCAGCCGAGCCCACAATGTAGGCGCCCCCATGTAGGTAGACGATAGCCTGACCGGAAAGCGCCGAGTCAGGGCGGACCGACCATCCTGACACCCCGCCAACTGTTGCGGCCTCGTACTCAACACCTTCGGCAGCGGGAACCTGGCCCATCAATGCATTGTAGGGGTACGAGATTCCGGCCCTCTGACGGTACCTTTCAATGGGAGCAGGTAGGACCGCGCATTTGCAAGCACCAGGTGGTCTTCGGGATATTCAGCGTGTTTGATTATGGTCGTGAAAAGTACTCTGAGCTTGGAATTTAGCGAGCGGGCGGCAGCAGCTCAGTCCTGAAGCGGCCAGCAAGCGAGTTCACCAATTGGCGACGCTCTGCTGCGCTTTGGGGGGAGAGTGGCAAAGGAAGCGTAGTGCGCGTCGGAAGGGGTTCGCCGACGAGCGCAAAAAACTCTTCCTGACCGGCAGGCAGGCAAAGACACAGAAAGCGGGCGGGTCCTCCAGAAATGACGCGGAAGCTATGCGGTGCATTGGCCGGTATGTTGATTGTCTGCCCGGGGGCGAGACTATGCGGTGCGCCACGGAAGCTGATCTCCAACTCGCCTTCGAGCACGTGGAACATCTCTTCGAAGTCATGCCGATGTGGCGGCGGTCCGCCGCCAGCCGGCACCAGCATGTCGATCAGGGCGTAGCGTCCATCCGTATCTTGCCCGCTGATCAGGATGGTATAGGTGCCCGTGCCAATGCCCAGATGGATGAGGCTGGGGTCTTCGGCGTGGACAATTGTTGCGTTCCGGGCAGGATCGTCGGCTGGAAGCGGGGCAGATGCGTGTAGAAACGTACTCATGGATATTTTCCTTAAGGTGAAAAAAGCCGCGCTCAGGCGAGCGTGAAGTCAGCGACGGCCTTGCCCGGAGCGTGGCCGGTCCGGTTTCGCTCGATGGCTGCCGGCAGGTCGGCCAATCCAACAGTCTCGGCGATCGTTGCGGACAATCTGCCGTCGGCGACCGCTTGCAGAACGTTGGCCAGTGCTGCGCCATCTGGTTGCATCATGAACCACAGCCCACGCTTGTTCATTGGTGCCCCCGCAGCAACGTCGGGCCGGACACTGCTCACCAGTGCCCCGCCATCGGGCAAGAGTGCCCAGGAGCGGTCCACGACATCGCCGCCCACCAAATCAAGGACTAGATCCACACCGCCAACCAGTTCCTCGAAGCGTTCGGCATGCCGATCGATCACGAGGTCGGCTCCAAGCCTTGCGACATGGGCACCGCTGCTGGCAGAGGCGGTGGCGCTCACCCGCAACCCTGCGGCCTTCGCCATTTGAACAGCGAGCCCACCAACACCGCCCGAAGCGCCATGAATGAGGACATGCTTGCCAGGTATGAGATCACCCGCCGCGCGCAGCATTTGCCAGGCAGTCAGGCCTGCGACGGGGAGGGAGGCAGCCACTATGTCGCTTAAAGATGTAGGCGTTGGGACCAGCAAGGTCTCGGGCAGCGCAACGTAGTCCGCGAATGCACCGAGCCCGCCGACCAATCCTGTGACGCGATCGCCCACGGCGAACCGACTGCCTGTTCCAACCGCGGCGATCTCGCCGGCCAGTTCCAGTCCGAGAACTACAGGCAGTTGCAGGGGGAAGGCGTCGCGGAGGTAGCCCTCACGAACTTTCCAATCAAGGCCGTTAATGCCCGCTGCTCGGACTCGGACGATGACATGTCCGGTAGCGACTTGGGGCATGTCGATTTTAGAAACGATGGCGGCATCCGGCCCGCCATAGGTTTTGATGAGGATAGCTTGGTTTGTCATGTCTGATCTCCTTGGACAGGAGCAAAGTGGTATGTTTCACTCAAACCCGACAGACGCTGAGATCGGGATGGACTGGACCAAACATGGAACAGATGAAACTGGAGGCTCTGGCTGACTTTGTTCTGGTGGCGAGCCATGGCGGCTTTGGCAAAGCCAGTCGCGCGACGGGGCGGCCAAAAGCAACGCTCTCGCGCAAGGTGGCCGAACTGGAGACTGAACTTGGCATGAGATTGGTTGAGCGCGGCGCCCGTGCTTTACGGCTGACCGGCGAAGGCGAGGCACTCTACAAGCGAACACGTGGGCTGCTGGCGGAGTTGGTACAGGCAAGCGATGACATTCGTGGCGCAAGCCGCGTGCTCAGCGGCTCCCTGCGCATCAGCGCTCCCGTCCTGTTTGCGCATGTGGCGCTAAGCCGTATCGCTGCCGAGTTCGCGCGGCTGCACCCGCAATTGCGGATTGAGATCAGCGCCGACGACCGCTTCGTGGATCCTGTCGAAGACAGCTATGATATCGTCGTTCGCACCAACCCACGAGCAAATGACAGTCTTGTGGGGCGGCGTTTTTAACTGACAAGTTGCTTCTGGTCGCGCCACCTGATTTGCCCCGCCCCGCAGGCGATGCCTTTCTGCCCGCCATAGTCCTTAGTCGGCAAGGCGAGGTGCGTGAATGGGTGGTTGTTGATGGAGCCAGAACACAGCACTACATGCCTGATCCCAGGTTGCGCCTCTCCTCCATTATAATGGTCCACAGCGCCGTTCGGGCTGGCGCGGGAGCTGCTATCCTGCCTCAATCTCTAGTCGCGGGCGATCTGGCTACCGGAATACTTGTCAGCTGGGGCGCGGTGACCGGGCGGCCCGTTGAAGTGTGGGCGCTTCATACCTCCCAGCGACTAGCTAGTCCCAAGGTGACGGCGTTCATGGCTTTTCTCGTGGGGCAATTTCCGGAAGGTTCACTAGACGCGGAGATTGCATCAGCTCAGGCGCAAAGCCAATGAAGTGGCTTCGGAGTATCAGTCGAAATCACCGCAGCAGTTCCGCAGGCTGATCAGATGCTCTTCGCAGTGAAAGCAAAGTTGGCCGACTGCTTCAGCATGGAGTCATCGTATCAGCCAGACAATAAGCGCTCGGCAGCTGGACGTCTGCTTGCCCATGTTGCCGGTCAGAAGCTGCCTGTTCGTAAACCATCCCGAGGCCGCCACCTGATGGGATCGTCGAAACACTTCCCACGAAGTGCGACAGAGTGCCGGGCGTTGAGCAGTGCAGGCCCTCGCGCGTTTTTCAAAGAGGGAAAAAAATCTTTACATGAGGAAAGAAATGGCTCGGAAAGTCTGAACACTGGGCTGAGTGGCTTTTCTGCCTGACCGCGACCAATATAGCCGCGAACAGGAGAGACCATGACGCGACGACCCCGCCGCAAACACACCTTGCGTTCAAGGCGAAGGTAGCCCTGGGGGCGCTCAAAGGCGAGAAAACTTTGGCCAAGTTGGCGCAGCAGTTTGACATGCACGCCGACCAGATCACGCGATGGGCAACCAGTTCCTGGAGGGCGCCGCTGATGGGTTTGGTGAAGCCCGCGCGGAGGCAGCGGCCCCTGCGGTAGTATACCGCAAGCCCAACACCTCCAATCCCGCGCTGGGCCACAAGGTCTATCCTTACCTTCTGCGCAGGCTCCCCGTGACGAGGCCTAATCAGGTCTAGGCGATGGACATTACCTACATCTCCATAGCACGCGGACTCGTCTATCTGGCTGCGGTTTTGGACTGGTTAAGCCGGCGGGCGCTGGCCTGGCGGCTCTCGATCAGCATGGATGTGAGCTTCTGCATGTAAACAGTCGAGAAGGCGCTGGACCGGCATGGCAGTCCCCGAACCTTTAACACGGAC
>JAESFJ010000288.1_pt1 | contig 16231 bp, 13 predicted proteins | sample 9266161 | NCBI WGS metagenome assembly JAESFJ01 (sample SAMN14506165, study PRJNA617096) | algae metagenome | isolation source: Calothrix sp. FI2-JRJ7 and co-occurring heterotrophs from granitic desert soil | place: USA: Red Pass Lake area, Fort Irwin, California | collected 2000-06-01
CCTCGTCGAACCCGACACGGATCGGCGTGCCGCGGCGGCCGTGCGCAAGGCCGTGACCCTGCGCCCAGGCCGGCAGGGCGGCAAAGCCTGCCGCAACACCGGCGGCCTGGACAAAACCGCGGCGGGAAATCGGGGACATGGTCATGGTATCCTATACGCGGCGCGCGCGGGCGGGGTTGCCGGATTGGCCGGTCTTTGGAGGAATGCTGAAGGCCTCGAGGATCGGGCAGGGACCGTCGCCGCCCTTGGCGCAGTCGGCGGCGAGGTTCCTGAGCGCGGCGCGCATCGTCTTGAGGGTCGCGATCTTCTCGTCGATCGCGGCAATCCGCGCCTCGGCCAGAGCGCGGGCGGCAGCGCGGTCATCATGGTCGAGACCGAGCAGCGTCGCGATCTCCTCGAGCGTGAAGCCCGCCGTCTGCGCCGCCTTGATCGAGCGCAGGCGTTCCAGATCGCCCTGGGTGTAGCGCCGCGCCCCCTCTGCCCGCGGCGGCTCCGACAGGAGCCCGCGACGCTGGTAGAAGCGCACTGTCTCGACCGAGACACCGCCCGCACGGGCCAAATCACCAATTTTCATTTTGACCTCTTGAAACCGTACCACAGTACGGGACTTATATACGGGCCATCCGATGACTTTCAAGGGAACAATTGTGATGAATGACGCACCCCGCACCGCCGTCCTCCACCGCATGGTGATGCCCGGCCACACCTGCCCCTACGGCCTCAAGGCCCGCCATCTGCTGAAGTCGAGGGGCTACGCCGTCGAGGACCATCATCTCGCAACCCGCGAGGAGACCGACCGCTTCAAGGCCGAACACGGGGTCGCGACCACGCCGCAGACCTTCATTGGAGGCGAGCGCATCGGCGGCTACGACGATCTGCGCCGCTTCTTTGGATTGAGGGTCGCCGATCCGTCCGCCACCACCTATCGCCCGGTGATCGCGCTCTTTGCGATGACCGCGCTGATGGCGATGGCCGTGGGCTATGCCGTCGACGGCACCGCGCTCACCATCCGCGCGGCCGAGTGGTTCGTCGCCTTCTCGATGTGTGCGCTTGCGCTCCTGAAGCTCCAGAATGTCGAGAAATTCGCGACCATGTTCCTGAACTACGACCTGCTGGCGCAGCGTTGGGTGCCCTATGGTCGGATCTATCCCTTCGCCGAGGCGCTTGCCGGCGTGCTGATGGTGGCAGGCGCGCTGCACTGGCTGTCGGTCCCGGTGGCGCTGTTCATCGGCACCGTCGGCGCGGCGAGCGTGTTCAAGGCGGTCTATATCGACCGGCGCGAACTCAAGTGTGCCTGTGTGGGCGGCGACAGCAACGTGCCGCTCGGCTTCATTTCGCTGACCGAGAACCTGATGATGATCGCGATGGCGCTGTGGATGATCGCCAAGCCCGCGATGTAGCGGGCGGCGCCGCGCGTCAGCGGTTCACAGCCAGCAGATCGAGCGCGCAGCCGGGCACCGGGGCGAGGCCGAGGGTCTCGAGAGCGAAGCCGCGCCGCGCCGGGTCCATGACGAGCACGTAGTCGACCGCGAAGGCGCGCAGGAAGGCCCGCGCGCCGTCAGCCCCGAGGCGGCCCTGCGCCATGTTGCGCGGCTCCATCATTGCGGCGATCCCGCCGAGCGCCCCGGCGCGGGCGGCAAAAGCATCGTCACCCAGAACGAGGACGCGCGCCTTGCCCTGCCCGCCGAGACAGGCGTCGAGGGCGGCGATGTCGGCCGGCGCGCCAAAGGCGGAGGCGCGGGCCGGGTCGGTCTCGCCCGCGCGCACCGCTCCGGCGAATTGCCAGAGGGAGAGGGCGAAGACCGGCACCGCGATGCCGAGCCCGGCAAGCCGCGCATAGGTGGCGCGCTGGTGGGGCGTCACGCCGCTCGCCACCGCGGCGCAGAGCAGCGCCAGCCCGCCCGCCCAGAACAGCGCGCTGAAATAGCGCAGCTCGTGATAGCCGGTGAGGATTTGCGGCAGGGTCAGCACCGCCATCCCGGCGGCGAAAACGGCCAGCACTCGCAGCGCGTCGGGCCGGTAAACCGCGAAGCGCGCAGCCCCTGGCCGCCGCCCCGCGAGCAGGTGCAGCCCACCCCACACCGCCAGCACGCCTGCCAGCACCGCCCCCAGTGGGCTCGCGACAAGCGACGCAACGGATTGGAGGTAGCGCCCGAAGCTCTCGATGACGCGCCAGGCCCAGGCGGCGGGATCGTCGGCGAGGGTCGGCTGGGGCGCAGGCCACCAGTCGGTGACAAAGGCGGCCCGGTCGAGCGACAGGGCGATCCCGGCATTGTCCGTCGCGAACAGGGTGCCGTGAGCCGCGAGCGAGAAGGCGATCCACGGCGAGACGGCAAGCGTGGAGGCAGCGAGCGCGGCCAGCACCGCGGCGGCGCGGCGGGTCAGCCAGGCGATCATCGCGGCCGCCAGCACCGGCAGCAGGATGGCATCGAAGCGGTTGAGCACCGCCAGCCCTGCCGCCAGCCCGATCCCCGCCGCTCCCGCAAGGGTGATCTTCTCCGCGCGCAGCAGCCCGATCAGCACCAGCGCGTAGAGCGCCAGTTGCAGTGGAATGGTGCGTCCCGCCGCGAGCTCGTCGACCAGCATTTTCGGCCCCGCCAGCACCAGCAGCGCCGCCGCGAGGCCCACCCAGTCCGCCCCCGTGACCCGCCGCCCGATCCACTCCGACATGGCCGCAAAGCCGAGGAAAGCGGCACAGCCGAGGTAAAGCCCACCGCGCGCACCGCTCCCCGTCAGCGCATCCGCCAGCGCGATCAGCACCGGGGTGAGCGGCGGGAAGGCGCTCGAATAGTCCGAGAGGCTCGCATAGCTGCGAAAGTGCGTGAAGCGGTAGAAATCGCCACTGAACACAGTCCGGGCCAGCTCGTAAAGCGCCCAGGAATCGGGCGTATAGCGCGGCGCCGCAAGCAGGCTCAGGAACAGCGGCAGGACGATCAGCAGTGCCGCCAGCAGCACCACGGCAAGGCGCGCGGCGCGCAGCGGAGCATCGGCAGGCGTATGCCCCCCGGTCGCCGCGAACACCGTCTCGCCAAGCAGCGCAAGCTTGGAGGCGAAGCCGCCAATCTTGGTCGGGACTTTGCCGTCGTCGGGATAGCGCCGCTCCACGGCGACGTGCTCCACCCTCAGCCCCAGCTGGCCCGCGCGCACGGTGAGGTAGAACAGCAGGCTGTAGACCGAGAACTCCTCGCGGAAGGGGCGCACCTCGGGGTGGGTCAGGTAGGCGGCGGAATAGGCGCGGAAACCGTTGGTGGTGTCGGTGAACCAGTGCCGCGCGGCAAGGCTCAGCAGCGGGGCGTGGATCAGGCGGTTGGCGATGGTGCGTTCGAGCGGCGTGTTCTCGGCCATCCCGCCGGGGAGATAGCGCGAGCCCTGCACATAGTCCGCGCCCGCCTCGAGCCGCTCGACCATCGTCCTCACCGCCTCGACCCCGTCCTTGCCGTTGCCGTCGATGGTGACGATCCCGGCATAGCCCTCGCGCAAGGCGAAGGCATAGGCCATGCGCAGCTGCGCGGAAAGCTTGCCCGGGCCGGTCTTGGTCAGCACCGCCCGCACCCCGGCCCTGGCGACGAAGGCGGGGTCGAGCGAGCCGTCGGTCGATCCGCCATCGGCGAGGATCACGTCGACCGGGAGGTCCGCCTCGCGGATGCGCAGCAGCTGGCCGCGGATGCGCTCGCCCTCGTTGATGACGGGGATGACGAGCGCGTGGCGGTGGCGGCGCGGGGCGTAGAGCGCGATCTCGTGCGCGGGCACCTGCCAGTCGGCATCGGCGGGCTTGGGGACGGAGTGGATCATGCGGTCTCGGCCCGGGGCGGGCTCCCTCGAAAGACGAACAGCTTGCTGAGGGCGAAGTTGACCGCGAAGGACACCCCCGCCCCGGCGATGAGCACGCCGAGCGCGAGGTCCGGCCCGGCGAACGGGACGATCGCCGCCACCGCCGCGAGCCGGGCGAGCAGCGTCGCCAGCGCCACCGCCCCGTAGCGCGCGGCACGGCCGAGCGAGAGGCGGCGCGCGCCCGCGCGGAAGGTCCAGGTCTGGTGGACCATGTAATTCGCGCCCGCCGCCAGCACGAAGCCGCAGGCCGCCGCCAGCCACAGCGGCCAGCCGAACAGGGTGTGCAGGCCGTAGGCGACGGCGATGTCGAGCACCACGCCGAGCACCGTCACCGCGAAGAAGCGCAGCAGCTCGCTCACCGGGCGGCCTCCCTGAGATAGGCGTCGATCCCCTCGGCGAGCGGCGGGAGCGCGGCGTGATCGACCATGGGCCAGACCGCGGCGGAGCAGCTGGCCGCGCCGATCCGCGAGCTGTCCAGGATGTCGAGCCGCAAGCTGGTCGCCTCGCGGGGTGTGACCGGGGCGGCAAGCCTCAGGACCGGGGCGTTGGCGATTCCGTAGCGCGGGAAATCGCCCCAGCGTTCGGCCTCGGTGCGGCGGCGGGTATCGGGCGAGGTCTCGGTGACGGTCAGCAGCGCGGTGCTTCCGGTGGCATGGCCGCTCCTCTGGACGTCGACGAAGGCGAGTCCCGGCCGGTCCGCTGCGATGGTGAGGGTAAGCGTTGCCGGGCCATCAGGCGCCGCGCGGCAGGCGGCGGGGGCCGGGGGCGCAGGCGCAGCCCCGCGCAGCCACAGGATGTGCTGCCCGGTGCGCGCGACGGGCGTGTAGTTCAACAGGAGCGCGCGAAAGAAGGGCGCTCCCGCACGGGCGATCCACCCTTCCCACCCGCTGTAGTCGGGCGCGATGGTGGTGACGGCGGCGACCGCGCGGCTCTCGACCAGCCCGGTGAAGCGTTTGCGGTTTACCGGACCGAGCGCATGGATCAGCGAGCCGAAGGGTGCGGGGCTCTCAACTCCAGCGGCGATGTCGAGCGGCGAGGTGTAGACCGACAGCAGGCGGCGGTCGGCGGGGATGCCCTCGGCCCGCCAATGCGCGCCGAGCCGCGCCATCGCGGCAAGCTCATCGGCAAAGGCCGGCGTGACGTGGAAGCCCACCGCCTCGCTGTAGACCGTCCGGTCGGTAGTCGCGGCGAGGCTCGCGAGCCGGGCGGCGTCGGGGGCGAGGATCAGCAATGCGGCGGCGCCCGCCGTCAGCGCCCACAGGCGCGGCGAAATCCGGAGCAGCGGGCGGGCCAGCGGCAGCCAGCGGCGCTCGAACAGGATGAGCGGGGCGCAGGCACCGAAGACGAAGGTGACGCCGCCATATTCGGGGCCGATGTGCCCGCCGAGCTGCGGGATCAGCGCCGTGCCGCAAAGGCTCGCCCCGAGGAACACCAGCGCCGCCCGGCGCACCGGCGCGCCGCGCCCGCGCAGGCGCTGCACGAAGGCGATCAGCACGCAGCCCGCGAGCACCACCAGCGTCAGCGTGGTGAGCGGCTCCCCGCCGGTCAGCAGGTTCGGCAGGTCTTCCGGGCCGAGGATCCGCGTCTCGCGGCCCCACGGCCCGAAGAACCAGCCCTGATCGCCCGCGACGTCGCGGAAATTGTAGGCGAGCCACGACCGCGGCGCCCCGTGCGTCACCGCCAGCAGCAACGCGCCCGCCGCCAGCGCGGTGCCTGCCGCATAGCCCGCCAGCATCGCCGCCAGCCTGGTCCAGCGCGGCGCAAGGCCCGCGACCAGCCCCAGCCCCAGCGCCAGCACCAGCGGAATGCCCGCGTCATTCGACCACAGCAGCCCCGCGCCCGCCGCCAGCCCGAGCCCGGCGCCGGGAACCAGCGCGGCGCCGCTGCGCAGCGCCCGGCGCAGCGCCCAGACGAACACCGGCAGCACGAAGAACGGCAGGAAGCCGCGCAGGGGCCTCAGCGAAACGCCCGGATCGAAGCTCGCCGGCCAAGGCTGCCCCGCCGCCTGCGCTCCGATCCGCAGCACCGTGTAGAAGGTGCAGATCACCAGCACCGCGACCACCCAGCGCCCCCGCCGCGGCACCGCGCGCGCCAGCCACGCGATGCTCGCCGCCATGGCGAAGGCGCCCGCCACCACCATGATGCTCGCCGCAAGGGTCGAGGCGTAGAGTGTCTGCCCGAACGCGATGTAGGCCGGCAGCAACGCAAGGATCATGGTGATGCCGAGATAGGACTGGAACGCCGTTCCCAGCTGCCGCCCTTCGGCGAAGCCATCGAGCGCGAACCACGTCTGAAGCGCCCCATCGATCGAATTGAGGCCGTGGTCCCATTGCAGCGCCGCCCCGCGCAGACCCGCGAGCGCCGCTGCGAGCAGCGCCAGCCACAGCCAGCCACGCCCGGTCCCGGCGCGCGCCCCAGCCGCCGCAGTTTCCGCCGTTTCGGTGTCAGGCATATTCCCGCTCGAACACGAAACCGCCGTGGGCGAGGCCGAATTCGGGCGCGGTGTCCTTCACCGCCTCGAACAGGTCGTAGATGTTGTCGATCTTGCCGCCCAGCACCGAGATCACCCGGCTCTGCGCGGGCTTGCGATGGTAGAGGATCGGCCGTCCGTCATCGCCCTCGTTCTTGAGGAGCACGGTCTTCACCTCATGGATCGAGCGGCGATATTGCGCGCCCGCGAGGCAGGGAAGATACCGCTGCGCGTCGCGCAGCATGAAGGCGTAGCGGCTCTCGCGCGCGGCGGCGGCGAAGTGGTCGTAGGGATCGCGGGCGGAGGGCTCGTCGGTCCAGCTTTCGTGCGGGGTGTAGCGCACGTGGGTGAGCGAATGCAGCCGCTCGGCCGGATAGGGCATGCAGGAGAAGAACGGCCCGTCCATCACCGTCACGCCCAGTTCGCGCAGTTCCTCGGGCGGCTCGATGAGGGCAAGCTCGGCGATCTCGTGCTTGAGCCGCGCTGGGCTCAGCCCGGCCTTGGCGAGCACCCGGTTGATCTGGGCATAGGTGATGTTGAAGGCGTAGCGCGCGGTCGCCTCGCTCCCGTCGGAGAGGCGGGCGAGGACGCCGCGACCGCGGTCCTCGAGGCCCTCGAGCGCGACGCCGAGCCGCACCTCGACATCGGCCCGGGCGAGCCGCTCGGCCATCGCCTGCGCGAGGATCGCATGATCGAAGGCGACCTCGAAGCAGGCGAAAACGTCCTCGATCAAGTCGGGGTTGAACAGCGCCCGCTGGTTGGGGAGCGCCGGGGCGATCGGCGCACCCATGTCGCGGAACATCCGGTGGAACCGCTTGGCGGTGACCTTGGAGCGGCGGCGCGGGACGGCGTAGACCATCTGGAAGCTGTCGATCACGGCCTCCGGGAAATCGGCGAGGAAGCGGCGGTGCAGCACCATCGACTTGACCGCGGTGGCGGCCGAGCGCGGGTAGTGGAAGCCGGTGTGGACCCGCGCCTGGTTGACCCGCGAGGCGCGGCTCATAAGCTCGCCCGAGGCCTCGACCAGCAGCACCCGCCGCGCGATCGAGCGCAGGTAGAGCGCAAGGCAGCAGCCGTAGAAACCGCCGCCAACCACGATGTAGTCGTAATCGGTCTCGCCCGGCAGCCGCATCACCCCTCCCCGTGCCGCCGCGGCAGAGCCTCGCTTTCGACCTCGACGTTGAGGTCGCCCGCCACCTTGCGGAACAGGTCGATGCGATTGACCTCCTCGAAGCCCGCATCGGCATGACGGCGGCCGTTCTGGCGCAGGAGATGTTGCAGCGCGAGGCTGAGGCCCAGCATCGACAGGCCCATGAACACCGCGCTCACCGCCAGCATTGCGTTGGTGGTGAGCCAGCCGGGCGCGAGGCGATCGACCATTACCAGCGCGCCGACGATGTAGGCCCCGTAGGCCATGCCCACCAGCGCCAGCAGCGCCGAGGACAGCATGACGAGCGAGAGGATCGCCGGGGTCAGGTATACGAGCAGGTTCTGCAGCAGCATCGCCCGGCGCCCGATATCGAAGCGCGCGCTCCTCGAGGGGATATCGACGTCGACCGCGAAGCAGGCGAGCGACAGGCGCGCGTCGCGCGGCGGGAAGCGCAGCGACAGGCGCGGCTCCTCGTGGGCGAGCACGGTGTTGAGCTGCGAGCGCGGCATCGCCATGGTCTGGAAATCGCCGGGATGGACCTTGAAGCCGGCGAGCCGCCCGAGCGCGACGAAGGGCAGCGACAGCGCGTCCTTGACCGGCCGGCGGGCGGAGCGGTGAGCGAGCGTGACCGCGCCCGAACTCTCGGCGAGCGCAACGAAGCCGAGCACGTCCATGTGCGCGAGTTCCTCGACATTGCCGATCACCACCACGTCCCCGATCGCCTCCTCGGCGGCGATCACCCGGCGCTGGTAGTATTCGGTGCCCTTGCGCACCACGAACAGGCGCACGTCGGCCAGCTCATCGACCAGCGGGAGGAAGTCGGCCCGGCGCGCTTCGTCGACGACGAGGATGATCTCGCGGAAGCGGTAGGCCGCGTCGAGCCGCGCGGCGAGGGTGCGGATCGTCTCGAAGGTCGCCGCGCGGACCGGCAGGTCGGACAGGCACAGCGAGACGACGATGTCCTCGCGCGGGCGGGCGAAGGCGGAGCGGCCGGGTTCATGCATGGGCGGCTCCCATCATCCGCATCGTCTCCTCCAGCCGACCCGCCGCCGCGCGCACGCCGGCGAGGCCCTCGGCAGGCCGCTTCATCTCGATCGAGACCGCCCCGGCATAGCCGCGCGCCGCCAGCGCCTCGAACAGCACGGCGAGCTGCGCCACCCGGCCCGGCGCGGGGGCGGGGGCGAGGTCGGGCTCGCTGACATGGACATGACCCATGCGCGGCAGGATGCGCGGCAGCAGCGCGGCGGTTCCGGGCAGCGCCCCGTTCATGATCTGCGCGCCCAGATCGAGGATCATCCGCACGGCCGGGTGATCGACCGCCGCGACAAAGCGCTCGGCTTCCTCCAGAGTGGTGCAGAAGTTGGTGCCATAAGCCGCCGGGTTCGCCTCGATGGCGATCGCGGTGCCGTGGGCGGCGGCGTGATCGCCGAGCCGGCGGAACACCTCGGACCCTTGCGCGAAGGCCGCGTCCATCGCCAGCCCTTCGGGCATCCGGCGCTGGAGCGGGGATCCGAACACGCAATTGGGGATGCCGAGCCGCCCGGCGAGCGTGATCGCGCGGCGCATCGCCGTCTCGAAAGCGGCGCGTTCCTCGGCCTCGCCGAACAGCGCCGCGCCCGTGACGCCGAACAGCAGCGACTGCATCGAAACCAGCGTGAGCCCCTCCGCCGCAATCTCGCCAAGGGCGGCGCGCAGGGTGGCGGAATCGGGCGCGCAGGCATCCTCGGCGCCGTGGAACAGTAGCCCCGGCGCGATCTCGAGCCCGGTGAAGCCGGCCTCGGCGAGCGCGGCATAGGCCTCCAGCCGCTCCTCGGGAGCCCAAGCGATGTTCGACATGGCGAGCCTCATGCCGGCACCCGCATCTCGGCGAAGAAGGCGGCGAACCGGCCAAGCGTCGCCTCGGCATCGAACTGGTAGGGGCCGGATGCGCCCCACAGCCCGGCGTGGCGGGTGCGCATGTCCTCGCGGTGGAGGCGCGCGGCGCTTCCGGGCATGGGACGGCCGGTCAGGCGGCGGTGGATGTCGCCCGCGCGCAGCGGCGCGGCGGCGAGGTGGAGGTGCGTGAGCCCTGCCTCGAGCGCGATGCCGATATCCTGCCACAGCCGGTCGATGCCGTAATACTGGTAGGTCGTGTCCGGGTGATGGAAGCCGACTGCGGCCAGCCCCGCCTCCTCCACCGCGCGTTCGAGCAGCCCGCGCCGCGCATCGGTATCGAGCCGGGTGCGGTCGAGCTTCAGCAGCCCGGTCGCGGGATCGGGCGCGTAGAGGCTCGCCGCCCATGCGCCGAGGTGCGGGCCGAGCGCGGTGCCGAGCGCCGCGTGCCGCTCTCCCGTCAGCAGCGAGGGGACCGGGTTCATCAGGTCGAACAGGAAGTTCTTGCGCAAGCCTGGCCCGAACAGCGCGGGCAGGCGCACGATCAGGTGCCGCGCGAAGCGCGCCTCGACGAAGGCCTCGAGCTCGCGGCGGTGGCGGCCGTAGGCGAGGTCCTGCTGGAACCGGTTGGTGCCCTCGTCATCGCCTCCGGCAAAGTCGGCGAGCACCGCGATCGAGGAGATCAGCACGAAGCGTTCGGGCCGCGCCGTCTCGAGCCGCGCGATCAGCGCGTGGATCGCCGCCCGGTCGCGCTCGGGCGCGCGATTGGCCTCGACCATCGATCCCGGCGCCGCGGCGCACACCAGCGTGCCGCAGGCGAGCGCGCCCATCCGCTCGATCGAGGTGCTGTTGAAGCGGTGCGCAAAGCCATGCTGCCGCGCCAGCGCCCCGCCGACGAAGCCGCTGTGCCCAACCAGCGCGTCGTTGTCCCCGTGTTCTGTCGCGTTTCTCATCGTGCTCGTCAATGACACCGAAATGGATGCGGGTGTGGCAGGGATATGCCGGGGGTGAAGCATAGGACTGACGTGCTAACAATCGCATAAGGCGCGCTGTGCAGCGGCGAGACAGGCCGGCCCCTGCGCGTAAACGCCGCGGCGACAAGCCGACGGCGAGCCGGAGGTACAGAACCATTACGCGGCGCACCGGCGACCTTTTCTTAAGGCCTCGGGGCGCATTGGCCAGGCGTGACAGATCTGCCCCGTCTCGATACGATCCGCAAGCTCGGGCTCAAGGCGATCGCTGACCGCGACGTTTTCTCGCGCATCACGGTGCTGGCCAGCACCATGCTGGGAAGCCCGATCGCGCTGCTCTCCGTGGTCGAGGACGAGCGGCAGTGGTTCCTTGGGCGCACCGGGACCGATCTCGCCGAGACCCCGATCGGGGAATCCTTCTGCGCGGTGTGCATGATGGGCGGCGGGCCGATGCTGATCGAGGACGCGCGCTGCGATCCGCGCTTCGCCCGGAACGATCTCGTCAACGGGCTGCCGTTCATCCGCTCCTATCTGGGGGTGCCGATCCGCATCGACGACAGCGTGATGCTCGGCGCGCTGTGCGTCATCTCGCCCGAGCGCGGCGCCTTCAGCCCCGACCAGATCGGCCCCCTGACGATGCTCGCCGAGCTGGCAGAGCAGAGCCTCGCGCTCCACACCCGCACCCGCGCCCTCAGCCTCGCCAATGCCGCGCTGCGCCAGTCGAGCCAGATCTTCCGCCAAGCCGAACGCGCCGCCAACGTCGGAAGTTGGCGGGTCGACCTGGCCACCAACGAGCTCTACTGGTCGGACCAGGTCTATGCCATCAACGGCGTCGAGCCCGGCCGCCGGGTCACCCCGGACGAGGCAATTGCGCTCTACGAACCCGAGGATCGCGCGATGGTGCTCGCCAAGCTCAGGCAGACCGTCGCCGAGGGGCGGCCCTTCATGTTCGAGACCGGCATCCGCCGCCGCGACGGGGAGCCGCGCCGCATCCGCGTGGTGGGCGAGCGGGTCGATGTCGACGGCAAGCCCGACAGCGTCGCGGGGATCATCCTCGACTGCACCGAAGAGCACCTGCGCAACGTGGCGCTGAAACGCGCCGCCGAGCGCGACCGGCTGACCGGGCTCTACAACCGCGCCACCTTCGACCGGCGGCTGGCCAGGGCGATGCAGCGCGCCGCCAGCGAGCCGGTGACCATCGCGCTGCTCGATCTCGACGGCTTCAAGGACGTCAACGACACGCTCGGCCACCTCGTCGGCGACCGGGTGCTGGAGACCATCGCCGAACAGCTCAAGACCCGTACCGCCACCGGCGTGTTCCTGGCGCGCTGGGGCGGGGACGAGTTCGCGCTGCTGTTCCCGCCCTCCATGTCGCTCGGCGAGGTCACCGGCTTTCTGGAGGCGCTGCTCGCCGAACTGGGCGACATCCCGCCGCTCGGCAGCGGGATGCTCCGGATCGGTGCTACCTGCGGCGTCGCGCGGATGACGACGGCGGCGAGCAGCGAGGAGATCATGCGCCGCGCCGATCTCGCGCTCTATCGCGGCAAGGAGCTGGGGCGCGGCAGCGTGGTGTGCTGGGACCACCACATCGAGGCACGCCAGTGCGAGCGGCAGAACGCCATCGCCCAGCTGCGCGGCGCGCTCAACGACGGGCGCGCGATGGCCGCCTACCAGCCGATCCTCGAACTCGACACCGGCCGCATCGTCTCGGTCGAGGCGCTGCTGCGCTTGCAGGGCGAGAACGGCGGCATGATCGCGGCGAACGAGGTCTTCGCCGCCCTGCTCGACCCGGAACTGTCGCGCCGCGTGTCGCGGGTGATGCTCGACCAGGTGGTGGCGGACGGGCCTGCGATCCTCGCGCTGTTCGGGCCGGACGCGCGGATCGCGCTCAACCTTTCGGAAGCGGACCTGCGCCACGGCGATTTCGTGCGGCACCTGATCGAGGTCATCGACGGCAGGGCGCTCGCGCCCCGCAACATCACCATCGAGGTGACCGAGACGATGCTGCTCGACGCGGGTGGGCAGGTGAGCGCCTCGCTCGCCCTGCTCGACAGGTGCGGCTTCACGATCTGCCTCGACGATTTCGGCACCGGCTTCTCCTCGCTCACGCACCTGCGCGCCTTCCCGATCCAGAAGGTCAAGATCGACCGCGACTTCATCGCCGCGATCGGCGAGGATCACCAGTCGCGGCTGATCATCCAGGCGATCGTGCAGATGGGCCACAGCCTCGGGCTCAGGGTGGTGGTGGAAGGGGTCGAGACCGAGGAGCAGGAGATCTTCCTGCGCGCGATCGGCTGCAGCCACGTGCAGGGCTATCGCTATGGCCGCCCGATGCTGATCGCTGATCTCGCGGCGTGCTACAGTGACCTCGGCGCAGAGCGCGCCGCGCGGCGGCGGGCCTGAGCTAGCGGGTCAGCGGCGCGGCCTGCGCCTCGTCGCCGGCGGTGAAGACGAAGGTGGTCACTGTGGTCCCGCCGCCGATGTTCACCCGGTTCTCCTGCCGCGCCCAGACCTCGGTGAAGATCTGCGAATTGACCCTGACCTGCGCCGCGCCTGTGGCCGGGGTGGGAGCGGGCGTCTCCTGATAGACCCACAGGCTGCCGCCCTCGATCTCGCTGCCGACGTAATCGGGGCTGACGATCGCGCCGTCGACCGCCAGCAGGAAGCGCCGCATGACATAGCGGGCGAAGGCCTCGCGGCTGGCGTCGCTGCCGATGATGTCGGCATCCCTCGCCCCCTGGAAGCGCAGCGCGTGCTCGGCATCGTGGACCGGCACCTGGTGGACGATCTCGATCATCCCGGTGCGCGGGTTGAGCGCGACCGAGGAGATGGTGATCTTCTGCTGGTGCGCCGCCGCCCGTTCGCCGTTCGCGAGCGCCAGGAGCGCCAGCACCACCGCGAGGAAAGCCGGCAGGCGGCGCGGCATCACTTGCGCTTCTTGTCCGGCTCGGCCCCCGCCGCCTCGCCCATCAGGTCGCGGCTGACGCGGGCCTTGCTGGCCTCGTCCTTGAAGGCCTCGATCCGGCTCGGGATGATGCGGCGCGGGTAGTGGTTGTTCTCGATGTCGGCATCGCCGGTCTCCCAGTCGGGATCGACCACCACTTGCACCAGCTCGCGACCCTTGGGATAGACGAGCAGCTTGGCGACTTCCTTCGCGTTGCGGCGCCAGATCTCGGCGGGGATGGTGAGCTTCTCCTTCTTCCCGTCCGCGAAGGTCAGGCCGAGGATGATCGGCATGACGAGGCCGCCCTTGTTGGTGAAGTTGAGGACGTAGTAATTGGCATCCTCCTTCACCGCCCGGTCGAAGGCGGCGCGTTCCCACGGGGCGAGGCTGTCGAGGAACTCGGTGTAGCCCTTGCGGTCCTTGGGCGTGACGGTGAACTCGTCGTTCCGGTCGTAGAAGTCGGTGACGCCCGGGTTCTCGAGCACCCAGATCGGCAGACCCTGTTCGCGGTTCAAGCCGATGCCGACCGGATCGGGCTCGTCCGCCCGCTCCTGGCGGCGGCGCGGCAGATCGATATCCGGGTCCTTGCTGTCCATCTTGAGCCGGTAGATCGAATCGAGCGACACATCGACGTGATCGGTGGTGTAGAACCAGCCGCGCCAGAACCAGTCGAGATCCGTGCCGCTCGCCTCCTCCATGGTGCGGAAGAAGTCCGCAGGCGTCGGACGCTTGAACTTCCAGCGGCGGGCATATTCCTTGAGCGCGAAGTCGAAGCGTTCGCGCCCGATGATCGTGTCGCGCAGCAGGTGATAGGCGGCCGACGGCTTGCCGTAGGCGTTGGAGCCCAGATCGGTGATCGAATCCGACTGGGTCATGATCGGCTGCTGGCTCGACGAGATCATGTAGGGCACGAGGTCGCGCGGCAGGCTGCGGGTCCACGGCATGTTCGGGTCCCACTCGTAGCCCGCGACCGAATCGAGGAACGAGTTCAATCCCTCGTCCATCCAGGTCCACTGCCGCTCGTCCGAGTTCACCGTCATCGGGAAGTAGATATGCCCGATCTCGTGGATGACGACGCCGACGAGGAACACCTTCTCGGCCAGCGAATAGGTGCGGCTGCCGTCCTTGTTCAGCGTGGTCCGGGGTCCGTTGAAGGTGATCATCGGATATTCCATCCCGCCGACCGGCCCGTTGACGGACTGCGCGGTGGGATAGGGATAGTCGAAGCTGAAGCGCGAATAGACCTTGAGCGTGTGGGCGACCGCGGCGGTCGAATACTTGCGCCACAGCTCGCCGCCCTCCTTGGGCCAGAAGCTCATCGCCATGACGGTCTCGTGCTCGGCGCCGGGCTGCTTCACGCCTTGCGCATCCCACATGAACTTGCGGCTCGCCGCCCAGGCAAAGTCGCGCACGTTGGTGGCGGAAAAGCGCCAGGTCTTTGTGCCCGCGGGGTTGCCGCGTTCGGCGGCGGCGGCTTCCTCGGGGGTGACGACGAACACCGGCGCATCGGCGTTCCTGGCGGCTTCGAGCCGCTGGCGCTGGGCGGCGGTCAGCACCTCCTCGGGGTTCTGGAGCGTGCCCGTGGAGGCGACGATGTGATCGCCCGGCACGGTCATCGCGACCTCGTAATCGCCGAATTCCAGTGTGAACTCGCCGCGGCCGAGGAACTCCTTGTTGTGCCAGCCCTCGTAGTCCGAATAGACCACCATGCGCGGGAACCACTGGGCCATCAGGAAGATGTCGTTGCCCCCCTTCCTCGGATCGTCGGGGAAGTGCTCGTAGCCCGAGCGCGCGACGACCGCGTCCTCCTCGACAATGTTGAAGGCCCAGTCGATCGCGAATTCGGCGGTCTGCCCGGGCGCGAGCGGTTCGGGCAGGTCGATGCGCATCAGCGTGCCGACGATGGTATGGGGCAGATCCGCCCCCGTGAGCGTGCGGACGGCGCTGATGTCGTAGCCGTAGTCGTTGTCGGCCATCGCCTGCTGGCGGCGCAATTCGTCCATGGAAAGCTTGGTCGGCTCCGCGCCCGATCCGAGCGTCACCTTCGGTCCGCGCCGCCCGGCCCCGCCGAACACGTCGGTCAGCTCGGCCATCGAATCGCGCTTGAAGATGTTCTGGTCGAGCTGCATCCACAGCCACGGCAGGCTATCGGGAGAGTTGTTGGTGTAGCGCACCGTGGCGCGCGCGGTGAGGCGGCGGCGGGGTTCGTCGAGCTCGGCCTCGATCCGGTAGTCGACCTTCTGCTGCCAGTACTGATGCCCCGGCGCGCCGCTCGCGTTGCGGTAGACGTTGGGGTCGGGCAGCACCTCGTCCAACTGCCGGAACTTGTCCTCGAAATCGCCCTTGGTCTGCTGCACCCCTTGCGCGGATGCGGGGGCGGCGAACAGCAGGGCGGCGAGCAGCAGCGCGAGGCGCAAGGGCGTTCTCCCGGGAGGATGTGACCGATCGGTGGCCGCCGGTGAGAGCGCAAAAGCGCCGTGCGTGCAAGTCACTATGCGACAGAGCGGCAGGGCGCGCCATTTGTGGCCGCCTTAGCGCGCCGCCCTTGGCGCGCCGCCGGACTCGTTCTATCGCCGCGCACCATGACCGAGCCCGTCTGGCACGCCCTGCACGAAGACGCCTGCGCGCGCGGGGATTCGACCTATCGCGATCCCGAGACCGGCTACACCGTGTTCACCCGTCTCGCCCACCTCAAGCGCGGCAAATGCTGCGGCTCGGCCTGCCGGCATTGCCCTTACGATCACGTGGCCGTACCCACCCGCCGCCGACCCGAGGAGACCCGCCCATGAAGACCCGCGCCGCCGTTGCCTTTGCCGCCAAGCAGCCGCTCGAGATTGTCGAGCTCGACCTTGAGGGGCCGAAGGCGGGCGAGGTGCTGGTGGAGATCATGGCGACCGGCATCTGCCACACCGACGCCTACACCCTCGACGGCTTCGACAGCGAGGGCATCTTCCCCTCCGTGCTCGGCCATGAGGGCGCAGGCATCGTGCGCG
>JAESFJ010000290.1_pt1 | contig 15466 bp, 16 predicted proteins | sample 9266161 | NCBI WGS metagenome assembly JAESFJ01 (sample SAMN14506165, study PRJNA617096) | algae metagenome | isolation source: Calothrix sp. FI2-JRJ7 and co-occurring heterotrophs from granitic desert soil | place: USA: Red Pass Lake area, Fort Irwin, California | collected 2000-06-01
AGACGCCGAAAATTGCGCCGCGGCGGGGGTGTGACTCCGGTCGGGCTATGCCCTCCCTTCGTCACACCCCCGCCGCCAAGTCTCATCCTGATTGACGCTGAGTCTCACCTTGATTGTCGCCGCGCATACGCAGGTGCTCGACCAGAGCCCTGAGCTTCGGCGCCATGTTACGGCGGCTTGGGTAGTAGAGGTAGAAACCGGGAAACGGCGGGCAGAAATCCTCCAGCACCGGGGTGAGTTCACCCCGGGTGATGGCCGGTCGAAAACTGTCTTCCAGGCCAAAAGTGATGCCAGCACCGGCGACTGCAAGCTTTATCATCAGCGCCATGTCGGTCGTCGTGAACGTATCCGCGACCGCCACTGAAAATTCCCGCCCATTCTGAGAGAACTCCCACCGGAAAGGCGCGACATGCGCCGCGCGGCGCCAACCGATGCAGCGGCGGTTGGCAAGTTCACTTGGGTGCTGGGGAATCCCATGTCTCTGAAGATATGCAGGCGATGCCACAGCCAGTTGACGTTGTTCACGGGAGACCGGCACCGCGATCATGTCTTGGGCGATCACCTCCCCCAGCCTCACACCGGCATCATATCCCTGCGCAACGATGTCGAACTCCTCGTCAGTGACGGTGATATGCATTTTCACATCCGGGTTTCGGTCTAAAAAGGATCCGAGCAGAGGACCAGAAAGAAAACCTTCGGCGATCGAGGATACGGCAAGATTAAGCCGCCCCCGTGGAGTTCCACTAAGATTTGCAGCGCTATCCAGCGCGCCCTGCATCTCAAGCAAAGCCGGCGCGGCTTCGGCATACAGCCGCTCGCCTGCTTCTGTCAGCGCAACGCTACGTGTCGTGCGATTAACAAGCGCAATACCGAGTGTCTCTTCCAGCTTACGGATCGTCTGACTGACGGCTGAGCGGGTGACGCCCATGCGATCTGCGGCCGCGCGAAAGCTGCGTTCTTCAGCGACGAGGGCAAAGACGGCGAGCGCGTTCAAGTCCGGCGACATTGGTTAGCTAGCCTTTCCTTTGAGGTAACATGAAAGCGGCTTATCGCGACAATGTCCCAGGCTTATTCTCATTTCAACACGTAACAGCGAAAGGAAAAGTCATGGACAAGGTTGCTCTCATCACTGGCGCATCCAGTGGTATCGGCGTCGGGATCGCCCGCGAACTTGCTAAAGCAGGCGTAACCGTCGTGCTTGGCGCCCGTCGCACCGATCGCCTCGAGAACGTCGCCAAAGAAATCCAGTGGGCCGGCGGCAAGGTCAAGACCTGCAGGGTCGATGTGACCAATCGTCGGGATGTCGCAGCTTTTGCAGATGAAGCGCGCCGGGAATACGGCCGCATCGATGTGCTGGTGAACAACGCCGGTGTCATGCCCCTGTCGCTCATGTCGTCGCTAAAGGTCGACGAGTGGGACAGAATGGTGGACGTGAATATCAAGGGCGTGCTCTACGGGATCGCTGCCGTGCTTCAGGGCATGAACGAGCGCGGTTCAGGGCATATCATCAACATTGCTTCTATCGGCGCGCTGTCAGTATCGCCGACCGCGGCCGTGTATTGCGCGACAAAATTCGCTGTTCGTGCAATTTCCGATGGTCTTCGCCAGGAGAACGACAAGCTGCGGGTCACCTGCATACATCCAGGGGTCGTGGAAAGCGAGCTTGCAAACACCATCACCGACCCGGTCGCGGCTGAAGTGATGAGGTCCTATCGCACCATTGCGCTCACTCCCGATGCGATTGGCCGCGCCGTACGCTTTGCAATCGAACAGCCCGACGATGTCGACGTGAACGAACTGGTGGTCCGACCGACCCGGACAACATTCTGATCATCAGCGCAAAACACAGCACAAAAATCTGCCCCGCGGAGGCTAACTCATGAGGAATTTGCTCCCGGTTATCGCACCCATGGTCATTGCCAGTGCTACCGCTTTCGGCGCGCTGGCCCAAAATGCAAAAGCAGGGAATAACATGTCAGCCCAATCAAACAGCCGTACCCAACAACCGAACCACGCCTATGTCGGAATGTGGGTCACGGACGATGGTCATATCCGCCACGAACTCCTACCGAATGGCCGCTACGACGAGGCCCGCGGCAGTCGCCAAAGTGCGTATCAAGGCCGTTATGCCGTAACCGGGAACCACATCGACTACTGGGACGACACCGGGTTCACCGCGGATGGCGTCTTCGTCGACGAGAACACGCTTCATCACGCTGGAATGATTTTGCGACGCCAATGACGTCCAAGATCCGCGAGGAGAACCTATTCCACGCTCTCCTCACCATGCCCACGCGGCAGGACACTGAAGCCTGCAAACCAAATCAGATGAAACTGGCCGGAGAACTGAAATGTCTTATGTCTTCCGTCTTTCCCTCGCAGCATTCGGAACCGTAACGGTCCTTGCTACAGCGCATCCAGCCATTGCCGGCTCAGTCGAGGAACGTCGCGCCAAGGGAGCGGCCGTCGTGAGCAAGCTCAATAATGGAGCACCGCAGAACAACCTCGAAACCATGCGGAAGGAGTTTCCATTTCTAGCGGAGTCGACCGAGGCGTACGCACTCGGTGATGTATGGTCACGGCCGGGGCTCGACGACCGCACGAGACAGCTCGCAGCAGTTGCGACGTTTGCCGCCATGGGCATGACTGACCTGATGACAGTTCACGCGAGATACGCGTTGAACATTGGCGTCTCTGAGGACGAATTGAAGGAGATCATTTACATGATCACCGTGCCAGCCGGTTTTCCGCGAGCTATTCTCGCCTCACAAGCATTGTCGAAACTGTTTGCCGAAACAGCACAGGCAAGATGCGGTGCGGCGACCTGCGAAAATGGGGCCGCGTCGACGCCTTAAGTCTCAACCGCAAGAACAGCGTCCGAACCGCTTATCTGATTGTCACTGTGAGAGTGCGATAAAATCTGCGGTGAAAACCGCCAGGCATGGGATTGGTTTCCACTGCCTGGCGATTCACGCGTGCCTAAGCTCTGGCAAACGGCGGGATTGCGGCATCGCCTAGTTCAGTATGCGTGAACAGCACGCTAACGAGTTCGCCCTCCGTGTTAGGGCGGGTGAGTTCAAGGATAGAGCTGAGAAGCTGGCATATCTTGACCGGATCCGGGCTGTCATCGCTGAGGAGGAAGCTTCATGGCGCCGGTTCAAGATCGCTATGACTCGGCTTCACGAAGCGGCGTTTACCGCCGATATCACGGCACTCGCTTGCCATTGTCGGGCAATTTTACAGCCCGTGCAACTATAACGGTCGCGTTGTCCTGACGGGGGCGGTCCTTTGCTGCCACAGCCTCCAGCAGATGTTGGCTGAGTGCACCGATCTCAACACCGCTTTGCGCCTTCAGGATTTCGTCGATCTCTTGATTATCCAGACTGCCGAGGCCGTCGCTCGCAATGATCAGTATATCTCCTACGGCCACGCTCCTACCCATTGCACTGTAGTCCAATCTGTGGATCGGCTCGCCTGTCACGGCTGAGAGAAGGAGATGGCGGGATGGACTGATACGGGCTTCCTCTGCGGTGATTTCGCCATTCTTGACTGCAATGGCCAGTCGCCCAGCCATCGAGTGGTCTGCGTTGATACGCGAAAGTCCTGCTTGCGTCTTTAGAAGCACTATGGAGTCGCCGACGCTCAGCCATTTAAAGCCTTGATGATCGAGTTCCACCGCGATCAGGGTGCATCCCATTCCTTGATCGTGTGGATTGTCTGAAATGTGTCGGGCGATGGCGTCATTTGCCGCGTTGAGCGCCGGCAAGAATTCATTTGATACGGGCCCATATGTTCCACTTGCCGCCTCTATAAATTTGGTCACGGCGAGTTTCGCGGCGGTCGCCCCGGCAGCATGCCCTCCCATGCCATCTGCCAGCACGCACAGGAATTGCCCATCGTTACCAAGGACTTCGCAGTAATCCTCTTGCTCTTCACGGCGACCTAAAATCTGGCTTGCTGCAAACTCCCACTCTACCGTCATTTGTTTTCTGAACTGGACCAGTTGAAGTTTTCCGAGCAAAGCGGAACGAACATAAGCCGTGTCGACCCAATGTCGATCATATCCCCGTGGGCTAGTTCCATTGGTGCCAGGACCGGTTTGCCATTCAGACGGACTAGGTTCGTCTTGCCGCCATGCTGAATGTAGAAGTCTTGCTGCATGTCGTCGAACACGACAAAAGCATGCGCCTCGCGCGAAATGCTCTCATCGCCAAAATCCAGAGGGATACGCTGGTTAGCCGCGCGGCCGAGACTGTTCATGCCGAAGTAGATCTCTAGCGAATGACCTCTGCCTGGGCCGGCAACGACAACAAGCCAACCAGCAACCAACTCGTACTCTTGCTCCGGATTGCTAGGCGTCCGGGCGCGCGGGGATGACGATGCCAGACGGGTTACGGCGTCATTGGGTTCCTGAGGTCGTGGTCGGTCCGCTGCTTGACTTGAACCGCTTATGACCCGCGTAGCCTCTTCAGCTTCATTTGGTTTGGATGCAGGTTTCAGGAGGCGTGTGCGCTCGTCATCGCTCATGGCAGGCCTTCTTTCGAATATCTGGTTTGACAGTCATTTCAATTTTCGATTGCAACAAAACGAAAACTTGTTTCTCCCAGGCTGATAACGTCGCCGGAGAGTAACTCGGCCTTCGCAACTCTTTGGCCATTCACAACAACGCCATTCACCGTATCCAAATCGGTGATGACGGGAGACTGCCCGGGGAGTATGTGAAACACCGCATGATGGCGGTGTACGCTATCGTCTTCAAGTTGAAAATCATTCTCCGAATGCCGTCCTATCGTGATGTTTCGCTCCTTGATTTCAAATCGCAAATCACTCCCGTCCATCGACTCAAAAAAGCCAAAGGATATCCCAGAGTGCGGCGACGGACTGGGATTATCATCCGCCCTCATCGGCTGCGTGTAGGATGTTTCGAGGTTGTCGGCTCCATCTCCGACCGCAGCAGCGTCCAGGTTCGCAGCCTGTTTGGCCTTGGCGAGCATAGAGACCGCCAAGATGCCGGCGATCAAAAGTGGAATGCCCAGCAACAGGATCCACGCAAAAGTCTCATTGTCGGCAGCCCAGTCACCACTCCCGGGTAGAACCGGTTCAAATGCAGCATATATCTTTGCGATGACAGGCGATGGTTCGGGCGGAGGCGGGGCAGCCTGTGGCGGTGCCGGTTCTGGGGCTGGCTCAGGCGCAACAAACGCGCTTGTTTTTTCTCCCTCTATAGTAGTGCCATCCACAAGCGTCAGACGGGGAGCAATCGTCATTTCGCCCGAGAGGGTGCCAAGGGGTGCTGTGACTTGGCCGCCGTTCGTCAGGTATCGGGTGAAGTTGGCGATGAAGTCGGGGGGAAATTCCTGGTTTCCAACGCTGGAAACGAACGGACCGTCAGTTTCGGATGCAAGTCGTTCGACCTTTTGAAGAGATACAGTCTCGGAACGTTTCTCAGCGATGCCAATTCCATAGATGAGAACGCCGGCCTCTTTTGCATGTTTGACAACATCTTCGTGGCTATAAGCTGTGTCTTCCGCCTTGCCGTCGGAAATTAACACCAATGCACGGCGTCCGGCTGGAACCTTTTTGAGAATATCAATTGCTTTTATGCCGGTGAAATAGAAGGCAGTTGCTGCGCCGTCGGCCTTCACGTTTGCAAAACGGCTGTCAAAATCCGCATAGGGATCTCCTGGCGATATGATAACGCGGAGATCTTCGGCAAATGTTCCCACTGCCATGATGTTTCGAGCATTGGCTTTCGTATAGAGGCTTTTGACAAGGGCAATACTGCGCTTCACCGTGGCGGAACGGGCAGGATTGGACCTGTCGATCAAGAAGAACCAAGCTGCCTTCCCGTCACCGTCTTCAAAAGAGTTGAAGGTGGAACCGGCCAGCGGTGTGTCACCCGCCAGGATTGTCGCTTTTTTCACCTGAACGGGTGTGAGGAGGCGAATGTCGCAATTCGCACTGGGATCCTTTTTCTCTTCCGTGACCGTACATTTGGAAACAACGCCTTGATCAGCAGCATAGCCGACGCCCGATAGGAAGAACGCAGTAGCAAATATAGACAAGCTTAGACGCATATAAGGGCCCCCATACCCGAACTGTTCAGCTTCTTAACCCGCGAAAACACTAGAGGCATCAACCCGTGGTGTAAAGGAAGAGAGAAGGGCAACATTTAGCTTCCGCTTTCATCGCGATCCGTAAAAACGCGGCGAATTCGGAAATTAGGCTGCTTAGTTTCAACATCGGTTGTGCTCCCCGCAACGATGAGCGATCCGTCACCCATCAGTGATAGCGCCCGAGACGTATTTTCCGAACTATCGGTGCCGACACGTTCCCACAACGTGGTTTTCAGGTCTGGAGAAAGCTTGACGATCCAGCCCGTGGGATATGCCACTCGAGCAGAATCGCTGGAGCCGACAGCATAAACATTGCCGTCTGCGTCCGTGGCGATACTTGAGAAGCGGTCTTGTCCTTGTCTGGCAAGCACCTTTGGCGGCATTTTGTTGTCTGGAGTCAGGCGTAGAATGACGCCATCTGCCGTGCGTGTGCCAAAACTCGTAGTTTCGCCCGCGAGCAAAATGTCGCCATTCACCCCTACCGCCATTCCGTTGATGCGATCGACACCGCTCCCGCCCGGCTGGCGGTCGAGAAGTAGCGTTCCGTCTGACGATAGCCGTATAATCCAGAAATTGGGGTCAGAACCGGCCAAATCCCCTGTTTGGCCTGCAGCAACCAAACCTCCCCCTACGGTCTCGACCACACTCGTGAACAGCCCGCCGTCGACATGGTCAAAATTGCGATCGTTAATGAGTTCTCCCTGTGGGGATATCTCAAGCATCCAGCCTTGGGGCAGGCTGTTTATGTTCTTGGTCGTCGTGCCGACGCTGACAAAGTTGCCGGATGCACGTTGTATTACGGACAATAGTCGGTCCGAACCGGGGCCACCGAATCGGCGGGACCATGCGACCTCACCCCTTGGCGTGAAACGCGCGACGATCGCATCAGGTCGTGTATCCCCTGATGCGGTTGCTTCGCCGACCGCGATCACGCTTCCGTCCTCCAAATGTGTAACAGCGTGGAATACTTCCTCACCTGTCTCACCAAATGCCGCTGTCCAGACAATTCTGCCGCTTCTGGATAGGCGATATACGACTGCCTGCTGCTTAAGCGGTGTATCGAAAACCTCGTAGCCTGCCACAGTGATGAAATTGTTCTGCGTTACAGATGCCAGAGCCTCACCCTTACGACCGTCTCCGAGGGTCATATCCCAGGCGGAAGACAATGCAGCTACGTTTTGGCGCGCCTGATCAACCTTCGGACTGTCAGGGTAGTCCCTGATAAAGGAGGCATAGGTGCCTTCATTGTCTAGCGCCGAGGCGGTAGCCCACGCCTGCGCTTCCTCCGCTTGCAAGTGCCCCTGATAGAGCCAGTATCCCGCCCCCGCAGCAATCATCACAACCACGGCCGAAACGTATGCGAGCAAGTGTGAGCCCTGAGGCTTTGCTGGCTTCGACGTTGAAAGGCCACCTCGATCTGGTTTTGTTTGCGTCGAGGTCTCAACATGCGAGATGGCCGGCTCGGCGGAGATAGCATCCCCCATCAGATCCTTGCGCCACGCCAGGATACTTTGGGGGCGAGACTTTGTCTGGGGGGCGAGGCCCTTCTGGATGGCGGCAAGATATTCACTGCTGTAGCCTTCGACCCCTATCGCGTCAAGCGACGTCATTGGATCGGGCTCACCGTTGTTTAATGCGTCCAGCCGCGCCATCGCATCAGGTGGTTTCTTGCCGGCAATGCAGCGGTACAAGGTGGCAGAGAGCGCGTAGATATCGGTCCAAGGGCCTTGGCGCCCCTCCGAGTAGTATTGTTCCGGCGCCGAATAGCCGTCCTTGACCACAAGATTGAGAGTCTTGCTGTGTTGTCCAAGTGTCAGGCGCGCGGCACCGAAATCCAGAAGGAGAGCTTCGCCTGACGGCCGGATGTAGATGTTGTCCGGCGCTATGTCACGATGTGCAATGTTCTCTCGATGCACCGATGACAGAGCGTCGAGAATGGGCTGGAGGATCGTGTCGAGTTGTGCCTGGCTCGGCGGACCGGGAAGCGTCTTCAGCCACGTATCAAGAGACTGGCCTCTGACAAACTCAAGCACCATGTAAGCGGTGTTGTTCTCTTCCTTGAGGATCTGCAGGACCTGGACGATGCCGGGATGTCGGAACTTGGCGAGAGTGGTCGCTTCGTCCATGAACTTGCCCAGTGCCCACTTGTAATCGACTTCGCTTTGAGGGGTAGCCGAGGTCACGGCCGTCCCCTCGCGCATTACGAAATCGCGGGGATAGCACTCCTTGATGGCGACCTGGCGCTGCAACTCGGTATCATAGGCCAGATAGGTGATGCCGAAGCCCCCTTGGCCTATCACCTTCTCGATCCGGTACTGCCGCAGCATCGTGTTTGCTGGCAGCGTGTTTTTGTATTCCATCGATCCCAACCCAGATGGCCCGCAACAAATGATAGAAGCACGCCGGCAAAGAAATCAAGGATGGCAGATGAAACCTTGTTGTGTCGGTACCGCGTTTTAAAGCATAATTTGGATGCTGCGCGGGGGCGTTGTGGCTGAAAACGGTCGTAATGACGTCAGGGGGGCATCTTGGCGCAGAATATCTGGCAGAGATTTGCGGCAATCAGACCAGCATGTTTTTTGCTGGGGGCCTTCCTGAGTTTCTTGCTCGGCATCATTCTCTTTGTTGCCGCCCGGCAGGACAAGGACGTCGAAAGCGGTGTGTTTCGCATTCTGAACATGGGCGGACCTGGATCGGAACCGCAGAGCTTTGGCACCGGCTTCAAAATTGCGGCACCTGGCGCCATTGTGACGAACTACCACGTGATCGCTGGCGCGGCATCGCTCCGGATCCTTCATGGGGTAGGCGGTGCAATGAAAGCTATGCCAGCAAAGGTCGTCTGGTTCGATAGAGACCGTGACTTGGCAGTTCTGTCTTCTCAGGATGCATTACCAGGTGCGGTACTGACCTTGGCCGACATCAGCGAAGGCGATCTTTTAAAGAGAGATGATGTCGAAGCGGTTGGATTTCCGGGTGCCGCTGACGATCTCGCAAGGATTTCTTCGGTTTCGGATGTCGCTGAGGCAAGTTACCTAGATGCAACTGTTTCCACAGGAACAGTCCAGCGCCAGGTGGCGAGTCCCGTTCGCCTGACAATTCAGCATAGTGCAAACGTCAATCCTGGAAACAGTGGCGGGCCTCTGTTTGACGCGTGCCAGCGGGTTATCGGTGTGAATACGTTGAGCATGACCGCGACGATGCGGACCGGTGATATGGTCCGCGCCCTCGAGACAGGTATCGTAAGTTTTCAGACACCTGGAGCTTTGGAAAGTGCGGTGCACATTCGGGAGATCATCAACGGCATCCGCAACACGGAGATTACCCCGATACTTTCGTCCGGGCGCTGCCACTTTGGAATCGATCGTTGGGAAATGACAGGGATTGGCCTTTCCTCTGCGCTCTCTCTCGCCGGATTGGCATTAGCCGGCTTTTCGGCGATGACAGCGCGGAAAGGGCCGCGGCTTCGTCAATCCGCTCTGCCTTCCGATCTGGCTGCCTTCGATGCTCCGACTTCGCAAACTGAGATTGCCTCCGAGGAATGGGCCGAATTCATTGAATTCGTTCCCGAGGGCACGTCCGCACCCTATGTGGTGTCGACGGTTGGCGCGGCGTTCGAAGAACGAGGTTTCACCATCGGCCGCCGAGGAGGTGACGCCAATATCCTGTTGGATGACCCGGCTGTCTCGCGCAGGCACGCAATTTTGCGAAGACACCCCAATGGCGGACTCGTCATCAGCGATCTGGGATCGACCAATGGTACGCTTGTTGATGGTGCCGTGGCGGCAGGCGAACAATCACGTCCAATCCGAAACGGTTCCCAAATCGCGTTCGGGGCCAGCCGATTCACGGTCTATACCAATAGCAGGTCTCAAAAATCGCCTTCCGATTTCTGGCTGCTGTCCGGGTTCGATGCACGCGGCCACCTGTTCCAGCATGAGTTTTCCGTTTCGGGGCCAATGCCTATCTCCGAGATGCCTTTTGTTCTGGTGCGTATCGGGCGCTCTGACGAGAACGATGTCGTCATTGATGATACCTCCGTTTCTCGGCGCCACGCTCAGCTTGTCATGCGAAATGGACAAGTCTTTCTTGAAGATCTGCAATCATCCAACGGCACTCTTGTTGATGGTCGCAAAGTTGCTTCAGGATTCGTGCGGGTTGTGCCGGGTCAGAAATTGCAATTCGGCGGAATATCTGCATCACTATCTATGGCGTCCTAAGGGGGCGGGTAATATTTGGGGGTCAATATGGCAAACAAACACGGGCTCGGTTCCGTTTCTGTAGCACTATCTTTGGCGATGCTCGTGGCATCTCCAGGAGTTCAGCTCGGAACTGGGGCACATTCATTAGCCGGGACCGCCCAGGCTCAAGGTCTCGATGGATTTTTCAAGCAAGTCGAAAAGAACCTTGGGCTCGACAACAACAAGAACAAAAAACGAAAGAAGAGCAACACGCCGAATATCGGCCTGGACACGGTACTGCAGGGCGTAGGCATGGGGCTGGTTGCCGGAGGCATTATCAAGGGTGAAGCGGGACCTCTGATTGTAGGTTCGATTCTGGTTGCAGCCCCCGTGGTTTTCAAAAAGGATATGGAACGGAAGTATGGCCGTGACCAAGGTTGGGCTGGTTGCGTGAGTTGCAACCAGAAACGGCTGTTGGTGCGTCCCGGCGTTTCCGTGACCACCGCCGAGCAGTCAGCAATCACCGCGCGTATCAAGGAAGATGTCCGCGATATCCAAGGTGGTTTGGCGCAGCTTGGCTATTATGACAAGAAGATCGATGGCGACTATGGTCCCGGAACTCGAAAGGCGGTTTCGCTCTTTCAACAATCTCTTTTTGACGAACCGACAGGGAAACTAACTGCGGCACAGCGTCGGGAGCTTTTCGTCCTCGCGCGTGAAAAGGGGTACGAGCCAACGTCAGGTGTCGCCAAGGCCGCGCTGATGCCGGTGGTGGCCTCGTTGCCGAATCCAGCTCTGCCGGTTTCCTCTGGCTCACTGCAGAATCTGGCATTGGCTCCGGCGGTCGCCACTATCAAGGAATTCAAACTTGCTGAATCTCAGTTCAATCAGTTTGCCAAAGACGCCCTTCAATTTGGCAGTCTCACTGCGGTTAAGGGAGCGCGCCTGCTGCCAGACGGAAAAGTGGAAGTTGTCATGGACACCGGGGCTGTCCTTTCCAACTCCGTCGGATCGATTGAACTCAAGAAGCATGACCTGTCGGAGAGCTGGATACAGATCCTGATGGCCAATGCTGGTTCCGAAGAGCAAGCAGTGCTGAACACAGTGGATAGTTTCGGATCTGCCGCTGAAGCGGCAACATGGCTCGACGGGGCATTGAAAAAGCTGGACCTGCTGAAAAAGCTTGTGGGACAGGATGAGACTGCTTCGGCAGCAACAATGGTCGTCGAAGCAGAAAAGCCTCCGCAGATGCCGAATTTAGAAATGGCTAAAGCTGATCCGGGAGCGTCAAATACCGCGTTGGATGCCAAAACGCCATCGAGCCCCACTGCGGCAAATCAGCAAGCTCAGCCTGTCGGCGATACCACGAAAGTGGCGGTTGCAACGTCAGAGGTTAATGCTCAAGCCAAGTCGATCCCAGCCCAGTGTGGCAGTGACGTATATGTCTCATTCAATTTTCCAAAAGGGGACAAGTCGATCAACCACTACAACATCATCCCTCCGGAGGGGACCTTGATGATGGACAATGGCGACTCCACCGCATACTTCACCGGCAATTGCGTACAAGGTCAGTACGGCTACAAATATGTTGTCGTTACTCATGATGAAAAGCAGAACAAGTGGGAATCGTCGGTTCATGAAGGCACGTTCGAACTAGCGAGCCTTGCGGGACAGTGTGAAGTGAACCTAGACGATCCAAATGGTTCAGCCACCCTTCAATGCTACTGAACCGATCCAAATTATAAGGGATCGAACGGGCGAACAGGCACAGTGAAGTCATGACGCAACGCAAAAGAAGGGCGGCGGTTTCAAAGTCTGGCGTCGGCGCGAAATTCAATATTCCCGAAGGGCGTTTCCGCACGATCATGGAAAACGTCGCGGGAGACATCGGCCGATATTGGCGTCATCTTGTCGAGACACCAATACAGGCTATCGTAGGTTTTGTTGCGTTCTTGGCCAGTATTACATCCATCATCGAAATGTTGACCAAAGATTCCGATTCCAGGTCTTCTGGAAGCGGAAGCATGCTTGACGGGATCGAAGCTTTACTTTCGGCTTCTGTTCCCATGAAGGTACTGACAAGTCTGGTCTTTTCGTGTTCGATCGGATGGACTTGCGCTGTCGTCTCGTCATGGCTGACCAGTCGCAAAAATGATGGATCCACCGTTGTTGCGGTGGCGCTGGCGATCTTTTCTGGTGCGTTCGTGAGTGCCTGGTCTACGAGCTTCCTACTCAAGACGGACATCAACCGCGTCGGGCTTCAGACCGACATGACACTAATCCTGGTCACGTTCTGCATTTGCGCTGCAACTCTCGTCGCCAAGACCAAGTATCGACTCACCCACGAAAGTGCTCTGGACGTCATCGAACAGCGAGCCACAACTCTTGTTCTATTCACACTGGCTGCCGTCGGGGTTACTCTAGTTTCTCTCGCGGACGTGATCGCATCGAAGGCTGGTCAATGAGCTATCAGGAAAAATCGCTGGCGAAGCTTTCGCTTGCTGCAATGTTCCTGGACTTGCTGATCTGTGTGTCCGTATGGCAGTCCCTGCGGGAAGCTGCTGGAGACATTGTACTCCAATCCGTGGCGCTGACCGGAATCGTCTTGTTCTTGGCTGTCTGCGCACTTTATGTATTCCTGTTCGAGGTGCTGTTCAACGGACGGTCGATTGGGCGCGTGTGTCTTGGATTGTCCGTCGCACCCTGCGGAGGTGGAGAGCGACTATCGTTCGGCCAGCGAATAAGACGCTTTTTGGCGATTGTGTCAGGTTTCGGATTGCGTTCGCTGAACCCAAACAGACTTCCGTCTCACAATTGCTCCGAATGGATCATTTTCCGTTCTGATCTCGCCGGTGTCGCTCCGACGCGGTCGAAGTCCAAACGAAGCAAAGTCTCCGTGCGCGCGCCCGAGAAGTCTGCATCTGTCACGACATCGACAGGCAGGCGACTGGTCGTTCGTGTTGTGGCCGGGCCGCATGCGGGAACGGCATTGCGCCTTACCGATGCTTCGACATCTGCGGTGGATGGCATATTCAAAATTGGCCGCCTCGCTGGGTGGGGTGACCTGGTTTTGTCCCGAGATAACAAAGTTTCACAGAGGCATTGCCGCTTGATGTACAAGGCGGGCCAAGTATACGTCGCCGATGGCGCGAACTCGACCAGCCCCTCCAGTAATGGGACTTTCGTGGGCGGACAACGAATTGGGGCTAGGGAATTTGTGCCGTTGTCACTCGGAAAAGAGCTCCACCTAGGTGACAGCAGACTGGTCGTGAATGCTGAATGAGCAAAACCTCTGTGCGATCCGGCGTGTGATCCCTGAGTTCAATCAACAGAGCATTTGCAAAAGACCTCAGGGTTGCATGCAACGGGCCTCTCGTCAGACCATGAAGACAACTCGCTCATGTGACAGTTGCATTGCCGCAGGGGTCGCTGACCTGAGACCCAACTTCGCTCCAATTTTCGGGAGAGTGTTGGGTTTTCATTCTGGCCTCATGCGGCCTGTTTTTCCATAGCCATTTTCATTGCGAACTCGCTGGGAGTGATATTGCCCCGCGACGAGAGCGGTCTGTTTCTGTTGTAGTCCTCCTTCCATGCAGTGATGGCGGTGCGGGCTTGGGTGAGCGACGAGAACAGCTGACCTGCTCTGACCTGCTCCCCTGGAATGTCCTCGGTTTGAGGTTAGTCTGTTCTCCGGAGAAGGAGACAGAGAATGAAGCGTTCCCGTTTCAGCGACGAGCAGATCATCGGTATTTTGAAGGAGCATCAGGCCGGGCTCTCGGCTGTTGAGCTGTGCCGCAAATACGGCGTCAGCGACGCGACCTTCTATAAGTGGCGTTCGAAGTATGGCGGCATGGAAATAGCTGAGGCCAAACGGCTGAAGGCTCTGGAAGATGAGAATGGCAGACTGAAGCGCCTCCTGGCCGACGCGATGCTCGATGTGTCGACGTTGAAGGAGATGCTCGCAAAAAACTTCTGAAGCCCGGCTCAAGGAGGAACGCCGTGACCTGGGCAATGGAAGAAAAGGGCTACTCGCAACGCCGAGCTTGCAGCCTGGTCGACATCGATCCGCGTGTGTTCCGCTATCGGTCGACGCGGGGAGATGATGTCGCGATCCGCGCGAGGCTCAAAGAACTCGCCCACCAGAGGCGTCGCTTCGGCTATCGTCGCTTGCATATCCTGTTGAAGCGGGAAGGCGTCGAGATCAACTGGAAGAAGCTCTATCGGCTCTACAGGGAGGAGCGGCTGACCGTGCGCAAGCGTGGTGGCCGCAAGCGAGCCTTGGGAACCCGAGCGCCGATGACGATCCCACAAGGGCCGAACCAGCGCTGGAGCCTGGACTTCGTCTCGGATGCTCTGGTCGACGGCAGACGCTTCCGGATTCTCTGTGTTCTCGACGACTTCAGCCGCGAGTGGCTTGCGACCGTGGTCGACAATTCGCTGTCCGGCGAGCGTGTCGGTCGCGAGTTGGACAAGATCGCGTTTAGGACGGGCTATCCTCGCATGGTCGTCTCGGACAACGGAACCGAGCTGACGTCGAATGCCATCCTTAAATGGCAGCAGGATCACGCGATCGAGTGGCACTACATCGCGCCGGGCAAGCCGATGCAAAATGGCTTCGCGGAAAGCTTCAATGGACGTCTGCGTGATGAATGCCTCAACGAGCACCTCTTCACGAGCTACCGCCATGCGGGGCAGATTATCGAAGACTGGAGAAACGACTATAACCTGACCGTCCCCACACGAGCCTCAACGGCTTGACCCCTTGTGAGTTTGCAACCCGGTCCAGACAGGACCAGAACATGAACAGAGCTAACTTATAAATCCGGACAATAAGGGGAGCAGGTCAGATCTGGTGAGATCGACACGGAGGACAAAAAGAACAAGCTCATCGAGGCTTACATGGATGGAGATGTCACGCAAATTGCCGGAGTGGGAGAATTTACAAGTCTCGTTGGTTGCGGGGGCAGGATTTGAACCTGCGGCCTTCAGGTTATGAGCCTGACGAGCTACCGGGCTGCTCCACCCCGCGCCAAGAGCGTCTCATCTTTTTTTGAGACGTTTGAGATTCTACTGCAGCAAAAGGGCCGCGTTTTGAGCGGCCCTGAGTTTCGGCTTGGGCCGAGAGAGTGATTGAGAAGATATTAGTGTTTCAACATTGCCATTAGCAGACCT
>JAESFJ010000291.1_pt1 | contig 15143 bp, 14 predicted proteins | sample 9266161 | NCBI WGS metagenome assembly JAESFJ01 (sample SAMN14506165, study PRJNA617096) | algae metagenome | isolation source: Calothrix sp. FI2-JRJ7 and co-occurring heterotrophs from granitic desert soil | place: USA: Red Pass Lake area, Fort Irwin, California | collected 2000-06-01
ACGTCGATCCGCAGGCCTGGCTCACCCAGACCCTCGAGCGCATCGCCAACGGCTGGCCGAGCAGCGATCTTGAGGCACTCATGCCGTGGAATTACGCGGGCTGAACGGCCTCAGCTTGCCGCTTACACATTATCCACGTCTGCCGAAAGCGCACGGAGGAACCCAAGCCAGTAAGCTGGGGTCGTATGCGGCGTGAGGTGATGGGCGATGTGCGCCAGTTGCAGGCCATGCTCGAAAACCATGCCAAAGAGGGTTTGCCCGCTGCGGATCTTCAGGTTATCCGGCGCGGCAAGGCGCTAGAATATTTCTCGCGCCATTACGGCAAGGTCTATGTCGATGAGGAGCGCACAATTGGTGTCAGGGAGGCGCTGGTCGGCATCAATCAACTAATCGACGAGGACGCCGACAAAGGTAAGGAACCGTCGCCGGTCAACGCCGAGCCAATTACGCGCCAGTTTCTCCGCACCTTCGGCAACGCGGTCAATCTCCAACGCGATCAGTTGCAGAAGTTCCTAAAGGGATCGATCACGACGCCGGACGAATTTGTGCAACGCGGCTGGTGTTCAGAGAAGAACAAGGTTTTCACCCGCGCTGATCCGCTGGAGTTCGCGCGAGAATGGTCGGGCAAGCATCGCCGCCGCCTGACCTCCGATATGGACCAGGCCTTAGTTCTCATCGGCGCGTGCTTCGACAACAGCGGAATCAATGCTTCAGACACGCTGAAGAATGAAAATTTCAAACCGCACGTCGCGTTACGACCGCTCCTGGAATGGCTTCATCGGAATGGCCCTGACCAAGCCACCCGCAACGCAGCCTCCCGGGCAGTTTCGATCTACAAGACCTGGCAATCCAGCCAAGCGCCTCAGCCCATTCAGGCGTCTCTTTTCGGGGACGATGAGGATTATGCGCGATGAGGCAAGTGCTTGACACGGTATGGCAGCGGCGCGGCGCCAGTTGGGTGTGGGACGAGGAAGCCCGCAACCAGATTTGTGAGGCCAGAGAGGTCTGGAGCCTGCGACAGTTTCTGCGAGCGGTCGGCAACTGGCCGGCGGATCTGCCAAGCAACGGAGGCAAGACGCTGGTGGTTGCGGGGCTCGATGGTAGCCTCGACCTGCTTATCCCGGCGGATGCTGAGGCATGGCTGGGCGACGCAATCAAACCCGCGATCCTTTCCTTTCAGGACGAGTACGAAGGCGACGCCGCGCTGGCCTTCTGGTTGCCTGGCGGCCACAACCGCATCAAGGCGCAGGCGGCCACCGATGAGGTGAGCTGGTTGTGCCATGCGCCCCATGGCCATCAGATCGACTTCGGCCGCGTCCTGTGGGGACAGGCCAACGAATATCCGCAGGAGATCTTGCTGCGCGATGGCGGAAAGCCGGCAGGTCTGTTCCATCTGCGGATAACGTGAGGTGCTGGCGTGACGGCAGAGGTTCATTTCCGACCTGGTGAGCGCATCACCCATAACGAGCATGGTCAGGGCGTCGTCCTTGAGCAGGCTCGTGATGGCTATTTACGGGCTTTCTTCAGTGTCGGCGAACGCCGTGTCCCGATAGCTTCACTACGGCATGAGCTAACGCGCACCGAACGCATCGTGCGGGCAGTGGAGGGCAGCACGGAGCGCGGTCGCAAGGCGTGGCTATCTTACGAAGCGCACGCACTTCCTGTGATGGAAAGCGCCTCAGCTCTGACCTCCGCCAAGATCGACCTCCTACCGCACCAGGTTGTCCTCACTCACCGTATCGCCACGGCCTCACCTCGGCGTTATCTAATCGCCGACGAGGTGGGGTTGGGTAAAACCATCGAAACCGCACTGATCCTGCGCGAGCTTGCCAGTCGGGGCGAATTAAACCGCGCTTTGATGGTCGTGCCCGCTGGCCTCGTAAATAACTGGCACCGCGAACTGAACGAGGTGTTCAATCTCGATTTCGAGGTTTTTGGCTCCGAGGGCGATATAACTGATCGCAAGACCAACGCTTTTGCAAAGCACGATAGGCTAATTGCCAGCATCGACACATTGAAGCGACCGGCGCGCATCAAGCGGCTGCTAGATGCCCCGCGATGGGATTTGGTGGTGTTCGACGAAGCGCATCACCTGACTGCCTACCGTACTGGGGGTAAGGTTCGGAAGACGGAGAATTATAAGCTGGCGGAGGCGTTGAAGGATCATTCGCGCGATCTGCTCCTGCTCTCGGCCACACCGCATCAGGGCAACCATTTTCAATTCTGGATGTTGGCGCAGCTGCTGAATCCGACGTTGTTCCGCAGCCCCGAAGAGATGGTGGACAACCGCCACCGGCTCAACACAGTGATGTTCCGTCGTACGAAAGCCGACGCTTGCCAACCGGATGGCTCACCGTTGTTCGCTCGGCGCTGGGTCCATACTGAATCCTTCATTATGGCGCAGGAAGAGCGTCTATTTTACGAAAAGCTGCGCGAATACCTGGAGGAAGGCTTCGATCTCGCGCGCCGCCAGGGCAACCAAGGGCGGGCGCTTGGGTTCCTGATGGCGATCTTCCAGAAGATTGCCGCGTCAAGCTTTGCGGCCGTACGCCGCACGCTAAAGCGCCGCTTGTTGATGCTAACGCTGCATGAGGCGTTGCTACGTGACAAGGAATTGGACATCGAAGGTCGGGAGAGGCTGACAGAGGAGGCGCGGGAACTAATCCACCAGGAATTCAATTTGCCGCGCGACAGCATTGGGCGTAGCGAGGTGGATCGCGTGCTGGCCGATTTGAAATATAGGCTGGTCAAGAAGCTGGACGAGGAGGCTTTGGAGATGGCTTCTGATCCCTATGACAGCGAATATTTAGCCTCGCACGCAGAAGAGGCCGCTTCCGCGGTTGTCAATCTGCACCTGCCAGAAGAGCGTCTGCGTATTGGCGATCTTCTGGGCGTGTTTCCGCCTCAGCGAGAAACTAAAATGCAGAAGCTGCTCGACGGCTTAGGGACGCTTTGGCGACAAAACCAGAACGAGAAGATCGTGATTTTCGCCACCTATCTTGGTACGGTGGACATGATCTCCCGCGAAATCGAGCAGACCTTTCCCGGTCAGGGCGTTGTGGTACTACGCGGAGGAGATCATGGAGCCAAGGCGGCGGCAGAGCGTCGTTTTCGCCAAAAGGATGGACCTCGCGTGCTAGTCTGCACAGCGGCAGGCCGTGAAGGTATCAACCTGCAATTCGCGCGTATCCTGTTTAACTTCGACTTGCCGTGGAACCCGATGGACATGGAACAGCGCATCGGGCGCATCCACCGCTATGGACAGAGCCACACGGCACAGGTTTATAACCTCGTTCTCTCGGACACAATTGAAGGACGCATCTTCCTGCTGCTTGACGAGAAGCTGACCGAAATCGCGCGGACAGTGGGCAAGGTCGACGAGCAGGGGAATGTTGCGGAGGATCTGCGGGCGCAGATTCTTGGGCAGTTATCTGAGCGTTTGAACTACGATCGCCTGTATCAAGAGGCACTCTCTGATCCAGAATTGAAGCGAACCGAAATGGAACTAGAGGCCGCGCTCTCCAATTCTCGTGAAGCAAGGCAAGTTGTCTTCGATCTTTTTCAGGACCTTGATGGTTTCAGTTTGGATGACTACAAGCCGTTTTCGGACGTGTCATCCAGTTTGGATAGGCTGTTGCGTTTCTTCACGGCAGCCGTCGCGGACCGCCAACAGAAGCTTGTGAAGGTGGATGATAGTACATACGATCTCGTCACCTCTGAGGGCACCCACCTCGCCCGCTTCACCCTGAATCGTGAGGCGGCAGCAAGTCGGGATGATCTGCACCTTATGGGGATAGACCATCCGCTGGTGCAGGAGGAGTTAGGGCGTTGGCGTACTGTGCCCCCGGAGGAGATTGGCATTGCCGTATCTGGCGATGTTGAAGGACCAGTGCTGCTATCGCTGTGGATGGTGGAAACGTCCGTGGGGAATGGTGAACGTCGCGTGTTGGTGCAGCCAATTGCCGTTAATCCGGACGGAACGCGCTTCCCTGCGGTTGAGCGTCTTTGCGATAAATATCTCCATGGACTTGCGGCTTCGCCAGCCTTCCAACCTGAGCAGCGCGCGGATTTATTCGGTCGGGTCGTTGAGCCAACTTTGCAGCGTGAGCTAAAGCACAAGGGGGCAGCGAATGGCGATGGCAGTTATTCATCCGAATTGATCGGATATGTTGAAATAACTCCCTCGATCTAACGGATAATTGGCAATTCGCGAGCATCGCCGACCATGGTCTTGGGAAATCATTGTCGATGAGGTTGGCTGGTCGCGCTAACGGGGATTATGCAGGCAACCAGGATCTCATATTCCAACGTGTAAATCCGAGCCTCGGCCAGTGTTCTGGGTCATCGTCCCCTACCGGCTCAACCCAAGCCCCTGAGAACGGGTGAGCTGCTGTTTCAGTGTATGGTCATGGCTCAGCTCGGCAAAGCGCGTGCGCTCCACCATGCGAGCGGTCGTCTTGATCTGCTCGGCCTGCTTCGCCAGCTCCGGACGCTTCTCGAGCTCCTTGGCGAATTTACGAGGATCGGAATCACCGAACCGCTGCGTGAGCGCATTGGCGACCAGTTTGGCCTCCTCGAGCGCAGCCTGACCCTCGGGGGACGATCGCAGCTCCGCGATGAACTGGCCCCGCTTCTCGACCGGCGTCTTTTCCACCTGGGCGATGATTTCGGCGCTGCGCGGCGTGAGGCCGGGAACCTCGATCACGTCACGCTTTTCACGCTGCCATTGTTCGCTCTTGCGTTCTTCTCCAAGCCGCCGCTCCCAGGCTTCGGACATATAGCCGATATGCGCGGAAGCCGACTTGGCATAATACAGCGCCTCTTTCCGCTCCTTGTTGTCCCCGAACATGCCAGACTTGCCGCGCAGCTCCCCGAACCGCTCTGGCTGCTCGGCCATGGCTTTTGCCATGATCTTACCGTTGCCCTCCTTCTCGGTGATGGCGGTGCGCAGCCGGCCAGCCACCTCGGCCGGATCGCGAAACACATGCCGCGATATAGACTCCACCGTATCGAATCTCTGCTCGATGACGGACATCGCCTTTTCGCGGGCCACGTCCTCGATGCTGCGATCATGCCGCGTGATCGCCGGCACCAGGGGAGCGGGCTTGCCGCCCTCGGGCTGAAAGGCTTGGCCGGACGCTTCTGTGCGGCCCTCGCCTGCGCCAGCCGGCGACATGACCTCCGACCACCGGACGCGACGATAACCCTCCCTCTCCCCTTCCCGGCCGTCCTGCCGATCGCCACCAATATTCGGGGCGAGATCCTTGCGAGGATCCTCGCGGCGAACAGGGCCGAGCAGATCGCCGGCACGTTCCTCGTAAACCTGCTGGCGCTCTGATGGCCGGCCCTGCTGCTCCCGTTCCGGATGGGCCGCACGGGACGAAAACTGTTGGCGCTCCTTTGGGGCGGGAGCAAGTTCGATCTCGTTTCTGACCCCGAGCTGTTCCGCGATCCCGCGCCGCTCGGCAAATTCCGTGACGTAATCCAGCGTGGTTTCCTTCGCGCCGGAACGCGACAGGCGGCTTTCGAGCTGCTGGTAGGCCAGTTCGCCACCTTCGACCACGCGCCACGAATTGCGCTCGGTCTGTGTGCCGTCAGGAAGGGTGACAGGAGTGGCCCCCTCATGCTGCAGGCCGATCCGGTCCCCGATCTGCGGTGAGGCCTCCTGCAGGGCGCGCTTTAGATCGACGCCCCAAACCGTGCGCTGATCGCCCTTGTCGTTTTCGAGCGTCACGAAATAGCTCTCGCGCGCTTGCGGATTATGCTCATAGGGCGCGGCCCCATGATCAACCAGACGGCCCACATTGGTGAACTCATCCTGCGCCGCATAGAGCTGCGCCGCGTCGCGATGCCGGCTCATGGCGACATAGGTTAGATGCCGGTCCATGGTGCCAGACGCCAGCACATAGGCGCGATCGACCGTCGCCCCCTGATTTTTATGGATCGTCGTCGCATAGCCGTGGTCGATCCCCTGATAGCTGTCCGTGGGAATGCTGACGCTGTCGCCGCTTCGTCCGTCGAGCTGCGCGACGATACGCCCCTGCTCTACATGCTCGACGGTGCCAAGCATGCCGTTTTTCACGCCAAGCTCGCGGCTGTTCTCAAGGAATACGATCCGGTCACCGGGGGCGAAGTCGCGCTTGCCGTCATTGGTCTGGAAGGTCAGTTCTCCACCTTCCTCGCCGTCGCTCAGCCCGTGGCTACGCCCCAGCTGATGGCGGTCCTGAAGCTCGGAACGGATAGCGGCATTGAGTGCCCTAACATCGGCACGGCGATGCGCCATGGCAACCCGGGTGCCATCCGGACGCTCGTCACGGTCGGCAAGATAATCACGCACGATCTCTGCCCTCGCCTCGTCCTGGCTGGCCGCAAAGTGAATGTCGCCATGATCCCGATACGCGGCCAGTCCCTTGGCCGTTTTGTGGGTCGCGAAAGCAACCGACGCCTCCCGTTGCCAGTCCTGGCGCTGGCGGCGAATGTCGGAAAGTTCGGCATGGCCGATCTGCTCGGCAATCGCCCTGAAGGGTGCACCGGCCCCGATCGCCTGTAGCTGCTCATGGTCCCCGACAAGAACGATCTTCGCGCCGCGCTGCTCGGCTTCTCCGATGAAGCGGGCGAGCTGGCGGCTCCCCACCATGCCGGCCTCGTCGATGACGAATACGTCGCCGCGGCCGATCGTGCCGCGGTCACGCTCCCAACCGCGGGACCATGACGAAAGGGTGCGGCTCTGGATGCCGGAGCTTTCCTCCAACCCCTCGGCCGCCTTTCCGGCCAGCGCCGCACCATGCACCTGATAGCCCTGCGCCTCCCATGCCTCGCGAGCTGCTGCAAGCATGGTGGACTTGCCAGCGCCGGCGAAGCCGACCACAGCCGCGATGCGCTCTGGCCCTGTGATATGCTCGATCGCATGACGCTGTTCGTCGGACAATCCTGCTGACGGATCGCCCGCGCTTTTCCGGATCGCTGCATCCTGGCGCTCCATTGCGCGACCGACATGCCGCCGATCGACACCATGGTTCTGCGCCTGGTGCAGGCGCTCCGCCGACCGCGCTATGCCGAATTCCAGATCGACCATCTCCCGCGTCGAATACCGCGCCTTCGAAACCTCGCCTGTCTCCTGATCGACGCGCTCGGCCTGAAGCTCCACCAGCGCCGGCGATGCCATGACACATGCAAAGGCGTTCTGGAACGTCTGCGCGTCGTCGTTGATGTAGCGATGCAAGGTCTTCGCAATGTCATGCCGATCGAACACGCTCTTCTCATTGCTGATCAGCGTCAGAACCTGTTCTGGCTTTTCCCGGATCAGCTCGGCATTGCGCTGCGCTGCCTCGTCGTCCAGCCGCGCCCGCTCAACCGTCATCCCCTGCCGCTGCATCTGCGAGGCGTGCACGCCCATATGCTCGGTGGGCGAAAGCTCAAGGCCCCGCTCCGCATGCGATCGGTGATCGATACGAATATCCAGGCCCTCACGCTGAAGCTGGCTGTTGGCGATGCTCTCCCATAATTGCCTGATGTCGCGAAGCTGCATGTCGGTCGTCGCCATGCCATTCGACAACAGCCGCGCATTCTTGTGCTCAAGATAGGTCTTCTCACCCAGGCCGGCTTCGACAACCTTCCGCGTCGTCATCATCACATGCGCATGGTAATTCCGGATATCTCCCTGTTCATGCGGGGCATGGATCGCAAAATCCACAGCCGCGCCATAGCGGTTCGCCAAATCCTGAGCGAAAGTTCGCGCAGCCTCCAACCGCCCTTCTGCCGATAGTTCATGCGGAAGCGCGATCTCGAATTCGCGTGCAACACGAGCGTCCTTGCGCTTCTCCGCAAACTCCGCCGCATTCCACAATGCCGAACGGTCCAGACCCCAATGGGCGGTAACGCCTTCCGGAAGCACAATCTCCGTATGCTCCACGCCCTCTTTGCGGCTGAAGTCGTGCACAAGGCCATCGCGTTCATTGGTCAGGCGAACCGCGCATCGATAAGCCGCTGATGCCACAGCGCTGCGGCCGGATGACCGCGAGATAGGCTTTGCGCTGAGATGGTAGATTGCCAAAAGGATTCTCCGAGCCTTGCGGAGGATACCAAGCATTGACTTGTGCAGCAAGTCGTAAGTGCGCCCTTGTGACCTCAATCGCTTAGCTCAATCGGCCACGGTATCGGCACCTGCGGAACCATCGATCTCAGAACTGTAAGCGCGAATTTGGCGAAATATCAGGCGACCTTCCGAAGGAAAAAGCAATCAGTGGTACGTAACTATTGCGGATTTATCATGTTTGTTTAGGGTACACACAAACATGAACGTACGGAGGTAAGCATGGCGAACGACACCACAGCGACGCTTGCTCTGCTGATCGACGGCGACAACGCTTCTCCGAAGATCGTCACAGGCTTGCTTGCCGAGATCGCCAATTACGGCGTGGCCAGCGTCAAGCGCATCTACGGCGACTGGACAGGCCCGAACCTCAAAGGCTGGAAAGAGTGCCTGCTGGAGCACTCCATTCAGCCGGTCCAGCAGTTCGCCTATACCACAGGCAAGAATGCGACCGATGGTGCGATGATCATCGACGCCATGGACCTGCTCTATACCGGCCGCTTCTCCGGCTTCTGCATCGTATCAAGCGACAGCGACTTTGCCAGACTGGCAGCGCGGCTGAGAGAACAGGGCGTGACGGTCTACGGTTTTGGTGAACGCAAGACGCCTCGCCCCTTCATCACAGCTTGCGACAAGTTCGTTTATTTCGACGTGCTGAACGCCATAGCGCCAGAGCAGGAAGCGCCGACTATTGCCGTAGAGCGGAAAGTCCGTCAGCCGGTCGTGACGGCTGAAGTTGCGCCGACAGCCGCCAAGCCTGCGGCGGCAAAACCGGCGCTCGATAAAGTCGCACTCGAAATGCTCGCGAAGGCCGTGACGGCTTCTGCTGAGGAAGACGGCCGGGCCAACCTCGCGCGTGTTGGCGGGCATCTGGCAAAACAGGCTCCGGATTTCGACGCCCGCAATTATGGTTTCGCGCGCCTCTCCGAGCTGGTTGAGGCGTCCGGCCTCGTAGACATCGAGCGCACCGGCGATCATCCCAAAATCATCATGGTCAAGCTCAAGGCCGCTCCCGCAACGAAGTGAAAGGATCAACCGTGGCAAGAAAGTCCATCGAACAGCGCCTGGCTGAGCTGGATGCGCAACGCTCGGCGCTGAAAGCCCGGCTCTCGAAACAGGATCGCGCCAACGATACACGTCGCAAGGTACTGCTCGGCGCGCTCGTCCTGCATCGCTTGGAAAACGCCAACGATCCGGAATTCACCGAGCGCTTGGGTGACTGGTTGCGCCGCGAGCTGCCCGGCTTCCTCACCCGTGACAATGACAAGGCGCTCTTTGCCGATCTGCTCGGAACAGAGCCGGCGAAGACGACAGAGAATAGTAATAACAGCACGGAGGCCGCCTCATGAGCCGGGCAACGCTTGCATGGGCCGCCTTCAAGAACATGTTGCGTGCCGCCGCCCGTGATCCGCTATGGGCATTCGTCTCTCTGCTGACGGCTCCGTTCAGAATCTGGAAGCCGCTGCTCGGCGTTCTTTTCCTCCTCATCATAGCCCTGTTCGTCGTCGGCTTCGGCGGCCGGTTCGCGCTTCAGCAAATGGGCTTCGGCGTCGGTGGCATTCCGTTTCTCGCGCTCGATCTCGTAACGTTGCTGGTCCTCGTCTGGATCGTTTTCCGCGTCATCACCAATCCGCTGATTATCCATTTCGGGGATATAACGGACGATACCCACGGCTCGGCACGCTTCGCCACCAACAAGGAAATCGCCCCCCTCACCCGATCCGATACAGGCCTGCTGATCGGCCGCGATCCAAAATCGAAAAACCTCATGCGATATGACGGGCCGGCACATCTTCTCACCATGGCCCCGACGCGCACCGGCAAGGGTGTCGGAACCATCATCCCGAATCTGCTGACCGCCGACCGCTCCGTGATCTGCATCGACCCCAAGGGAGAGAATGCAAAAATCGCTGGCCGCGCGCGCCAAAAATTCGGGCCGGTCCATGTCCTCGACCCCTTCGGCGTCACCGGCATCCGCTCGGCCGCGTTCAATCCTCTCGACACGCTCGATCCGTCGAGCCTCGATGTCGCTGAAGACGCCAGCACCCTGGCCGACGCCCTCGTGTTCGATGAACCGGGCATGGCGGGTGAGGCGCATTGGAATGAGGAAGCAAAGGCTCTCATTGCCGGCCTGCTGCTGAAGATCGTTGCGGTGGAATCTCCCGGCCGCCGTCACCTCGGCACGCTGCGGGAATATCTCACGGTCGCTCCGGAGACATTCGCCGCTCTGCTCAAGCGTATGCAGGACTCCGACGAAGCGGGTGGCCTGATCGCCAGAGCGGCAAACCGCCACCTCGGCAAGTCCGATCGTGAGGCCGCTGGCGTTCTCTCGGCCGCGCAGCGCCATACCCATTTCCTTGACAGCCCGCGCATGACGGCTGTCCTTGGCCGATCGGATTTTCGCTTTGCCGATCTCAAGCATAGCAATGTGACGGTGTTTCTTGTCCTGCCGCCCGATCGCCTGTCCACCTACTCGCGCTGGCTACGCCTGCTTGTCAGTCAAAGCCTTCTCGACATGGCCCGCGATCCGGCAAAGCCGGCCGTGCCCGTTCTCTATATGCTCGATGAATTCGCCGCACTCGGCCACCTGGCTCCCGTCGAACGGGCCATGGGCCTTATGGCGGGTTACGGCGTCCAGCTCTGGCCGATCCTTCAGGATGTCCACCAGTTGCGAGCCACCTACGGGCAACGCGCCGGCACCTTCCTCTCAAACGCCGGCGTGCTTCAGGTCTTCGGCGTCAACGATCATGACAGCGCCCGCCTTGTCTCCGATCTGCTCGGACAGGAGACGGTCGTGTTCCAGACCATGGCCCGCGCCCTCGATAGCGAGAAATCCGGGATATCCTACAGCCAGCAACACACGGCCCGACCGTTGCTCACCCCCGACGAAGTGCGCAACCTGCCAGCGCAAGGGCAACTGCTGTTCCTCGCCGGCCAACGGCCGATCGTCGCTGGAAAGCTCGCCTATTATGTAGATCCTGAGTTCAACGGAGCGTTTGATCCGGCATGAGTGACGATGCAGTTAAGGAAGCTGAGGCCATGTTCAAAACGCTGGAATGGACTTTCGGCATGATTGCGCAAAGTGGTCCGGAAAAGCGCCAATATATGGCCAATGCCTACAGCGAAGCACAGGAGCTGATCGCCAACATCCCGAAAGAGAATGGTGATGCTCGGCCTCGTATCCTTGCGTGCTTCGCGCGCTCGGATGCTTATAGAGCCGTAGAGGATGATGCTTGTGTAGGCTGGGTGCTATCTGCAATTCAGGAAAGGGTGAATGAGCAGAATTTACCTAATTGGCGGAAGTTTCGGAAAGTCGTGAAAATGGCGGTCAAAATGCTCTCTGCGTCAAAGCCGACAATACATTGAAGACCAAGAATGCTGTCCCGGCGTTTCAGCGCCGGGGCATTGATGAAAAGCCCTCCGGCTCTCTACCGCCCAATTTTGATAAGAGCGTTCACCTCCGGGCTTGGTGCGGCTACCGCCGCACAATCAGGCAATAGCCTGTAAGCCTTTGTTCCGGACAACCGTCAACAAGCGGAGCGCCGGGCCGCTCGGCCTCTTAACACCACGCTCCCAATCCGAAACCAGCCCCTTGCTGACGTTGAGATAGCGGGCAAAAACGGGCTGCGAAATGCTTTCGCGCTCACGGATAGTGCGAATTTCTTCCGGAGTCAGGGGCTCCACGGTTGTCAGGCAGCCTTCATCAAATTCGCGCATCGTCTTTTTGTCGATCGCTCCGGACTCGTAGAAACCTTCCATCATCTCGTGGACGGCTGCCAATGCCTCACTTTTGTAGGTCTTACTCATCGCATTTCACCTCTAACATACGCCCCGCAGCGATTTCCGCGTCCATCTGCTCATCTGTAAATCCTAGAACCAGCTTCGCGGCCTTTTTCAGATAAGCCTCATCGGCATCATCAAGATTGGCCATGTCGCTCTTGGCAAAGCCAAATGCAAAAACAGCCCTATGCTGCGTTCGGAAGAAAACCAACGTCCGAAACCCACCCGACTTTCCCGCACCAGGTCGGGCAAGCCTCTGCTTGATGAGACCAGACCCCAGATCGGCATCGATCTGACCGCGTTCGGCACGCGCAACAGCCTCACAAAGCATGGCGTCGGAGATTTTCTCCTTCCGAGCAAATTTCTGAAACCAACCGTTTTTGAAAACTCTCACGCCGGTTCCTTACCCAAAAATATATAACGCTGAGCGTTACCCTTCAAGAGCTTCATTCCGCCCCTCTTTTAAGGGCTTCAATTGCTCGCTCAATGGTTTCTGCCAGCGTGATCTCGTGCTGATCCGCATAGTTGTAAATCGCTTCGATAGTCTCTGCGCGAAGGCGCGTCGCGAATTGTTCTGTACGTCCGGTCTTCCGACGCGTTCTGCGCATGGTCCGAATGGATGGAGCAGCTTCGGAACCGGCAGCCTTGGGTGTTTCTCTAAAACCAGCGGCTCTGGTCGCAGCCTTAACGGCATTATTGTCGACTGGCGGCGCTGGCGTGTTGTCCAGATCCCCGAAATCGAGGGTCGCGCGCTTCTTATCTTCAGTGCTCATGCTCCCTCTCCTCTCAAAGCGTTGATAACCGCCTGGGCAAACTCGCGGCTATTTTCCTTGGCACTCTGCAATCCCGAAACGTCGGACGCCTCCAGATCGTGAAGTATTCCACCGAGAGAAAACAGTGCACGGTAAGCGGCGCGGTCGACCAGAGTTGCAGGCAGGACCGGTATTGCTGCGTCGGAAAACTGTCGATCGATGTCGCGAGCGGTCCGCTCGCGAATAGCTGGCGGGACGCGTGTAAAGAACACCCTGTAAGGAATATCGCGGTTGGCGACCTTCCGCATCTGGTGAACCAGCTTTACGGATTTAGCGGCCTCAGATGCATCGAGCACTGAGCTTTGGAGCGGAATTAAAACGAGATCCGAGCGGGCAATTGCAAAACCAATTCGGTCGGTCGCCGTACCTTCCAGGTCGACGATGACAAAATCAGCATTTGCCCTGGCCTCCTCGATCGTATCGATGATGGTCTCAGCGGAATCATCGATCATAAGCCGCACGGTGTCCGGCGTGCCCTTCAGGCGTGCCCAAGCTTCAAGCGGGCGGTTGGGGTCGGCGTCGATCAGAACCACCTTGCGGCCGGCCGCAGCGAACTCGCCGGCAAGCACGACAGCAGACGTTGTTTTGCCGACCCCGCCTTTGCTCGACACGAATGAAATGACTGGCATGACGCATCTCCAAATCTGCTAGTTAGCTAGAAGCTAGCAGATTTGTATTTATAAACAATTTACATGCAGCTTACTATCAGCCAACAAAAAGCTATCAGCTTGCAAGCTGCTAAATTATTTTTTGCGGCCAATTTTCCCTCCCTACCTTTTCAAAAGCCATAGGGCATTGGCCGCAGGTGCGAAGCTGCGTTGTTTGATGCTACAGGTGCCGAGCCGGCCCGCAATGAGCGCGGGCCGGAACCGTCGCAGGACCTCGTGAGAGGTCCGAACGGCGACGTCCGCTTATTCTTTTCTATTATTCATAGAACTAGATAGGGATTCAGTCTGTCTGGCGGACTCACGTAGATTGATTGCCTTTCCAAGCCGGGCAAGCGCCTGGCCCAAGGGATTATCGCCAACATCGAAGAGAGTTCGGGCTTCAATGTCGAGCGATACACGATGCGCCTCGATGTCAGCTGCGCGTTCTGCTTCGGCCTGAACATGATCGTCTGGAAGCGGAGGGGTCATGCCCCAACGTCCAAGGAGCTGCCGCGCCCGGTCCGGGAGGGACATGCGATAGGCGTTGCTGGTTTGCTGCACCTGGGGGCCGCGACCCTCATTTCCAGTCGCCTGATAGCGCCGCAGCCAGTCGAGGAAGCCATGGGCGCGCAGGTTCTTCAGCGCCCGCACGATCGCGTCACGGGAGCGCCTAAGCTTCAACATGAGCGTGTCGATCGACGGCTCCAGCCGGCCAGTGCGGAAATCAACGAGATTGGCAAACAGCTCCAGCAGCTCGATCGCCACGCCTCCTAAGGGTCCATTGCGAGCACCAGGTTGGCGGCCTGCCAGTTCATAACGTCGTGCCGCCAGTACAATCGTGCGCACGTCCTGTCGGTTCGTCCGCCGCCAGAACACTCCCTCGCATCGTCCGCGCGCACGGCTCTGCCGCCGAACGGGCGTGCGTTCCCGCTCGGCTGGTGCTCTTTCGAGCACCGCCCCAATCTGTTCAAACATGGTCCTTCCGCCTCCTTTTTCAGGCGGGCACGACTGTGGACAGCGGACAAAGATTCATCGTTCCGGCAAGAGACACCTCTTGCAGGTTCTTGAACACTCGACTATCTTGAGACCTAGATTAGGTGGCCTCAAAAGCCGATGTCGTAACTGACCGAAAACCCCTAGCCGTTACCAGCGGCGAGGGGTTTTTTCGTTATGCCCTCATTTCATTTTCGACAAACGCCTTTAAAGCTAATTCAAACACCTGCGCCCGCGACGCCAGCCCGCGTTCTGCCTTGATCTTATCAAGACAGTCCACCAGATCGGTGGGAAGATCGGTACTGACATAGATCCGCCCCGCCTCGCGCAAACGCTGACGATGGGCTGCCACTTTTTCTCTGACTGGTTTCGCTGTGCTCATCGTTACAGGAAACTCCGATTCGCACTGATTCTGCAAGGTGCAAATCTGCAGTAGCGGCCTTTAGCAGTCGCTCACTCAAAAAGGGAAGGGTGGGGGAGAGCTTGAGAGGCGGGGCGCGGGCGCCTCTCAACTGGTTTGGGCCGGGTCGATCCCGGCTTGAACCAGCTCGCGCGACCAATATTTTGCTTATAAACAGATTATAATCTGCTATCTTTTTCATGTGAAAACCCGACGCAAGCGCCGGGTTCTATTCGTTTGTGAGAAAAGCGGGCTACATTCCCGCTTATGACTATTCAGTCGCCATAGCCTGCTGGGGCTCCGTGGGCATTTCTACATTAATACACGCTAAGGGAATTTGAAGTTGTTTGGATTGAAGCGGTTAGCCCGGATTGGCCTGAAGCGTTCGAGGGGTCGGTCAATTTCGTTCCAGAGGTAGT
>JAESFJ010000292.1_pt1 | contig 14964 bp, 17 predicted proteins | sample 9266161 | NCBI WGS metagenome assembly JAESFJ01 (sample SAMN14506165, study PRJNA617096) | algae metagenome | isolation source: Calothrix sp. FI2-JRJ7 and co-occurring heterotrophs from granitic desert soil | place: USA: Red Pass Lake area, Fort Irwin, California | collected 2000-06-01
TCGACTCCTCAGTTGAAGGAGTCGAAATGCTCTGCCTATGGCCGCGGACGTTCAATCACGTGCGACGCTCGCCGGATGGCTTTACGTCGAGGCTTGCGCCAATCCGCGGAGCGGTTCGTGCATCGGCGACGATATGACGGGCAAATCGATCGGCGACCTCGCAGATGGCGGCCCGCTCGGTTGCGAACAGACCGTGAGCATAGATGTTGCTCAAGTAAGCGGACGGCGCGAGAGGGACCAACCAACTCGAGCAGCGGAAAGTCCGATTTCGCCGATCCGCCGGCCCGGAACTTTGGTCGTGGGCGGCAAGGAAGCCTTTGTTGCCGCAGGGTGGCATAATGGGATCGGCCAATGCATCGTCAACCTCATGACGGGCGAGACCGTCGCCAGCGATCTTGGCATGGCGTGGCTGAGCTTTCGCGCTGGTCGCTCGTCATCGACGAGGGCGACCGCGAGATCGTGCTCGCGCGCTTCGAGCGCAAGGCGGACTGAGCGGAGGCTTATCCGCTATCCCGAGCGTTCGAGGGCCTCGCGCTCGACCTGGTCGCGCATCGCCTCGGTTCCCACCGACGCCGGCTCGAGCTTGCCCTCGGCGATCTTGGGGGGCTTCGCCTGCCATGCGGCGAGCCGCGCGCCGACCCGATCGTGGAAGCTGCTGGCCGAGGCGAGCAGCTCGGTGACGATGAGTTTGCGTTGACAGAATTTGGCGCCGAGGTCGCGCACGAGGATCACGTCAAAGCCCGCGACCGCCATGTCGGGGCGGTCCGCGGTCGCGAGGTCGGGATCCGCTTGCAGCGCCTTCAGTGGATACTGCGTTGGTGGCGAGCGTCCTGGCCATTGGCAGCGGATGTGAAGCTCCTCGGGCGCGATATCGGCAAGCTGACGCAGCAACCAGCCGATGCGGGCCTTGGTCGATTTGCGGTCCCCAGGGGCTTTGAGCCGCATTTGGAAGCTAAGGGCGCGCTTCGCAAAATCGGCGCAGATCTGGATCGGCCCTGCGGTGTCAGGAATCTGGATTTCGCTGATCAGGCAACCGGTGGCAGCGAGATCGGTGGCGGCGCGCTTCTGCCGCTGCATCGGATCGACGGCTTCGGTTCGGCTCATCGCGACCTTGACATGATCGCCAATCTGGCGGCTCAAGACCCCCGTCAGGCGATCGAGCGCCTGATGCCATGAGCCGACGACATCCTGCACCGCGTTCGCGCGGACATTGACCTTCGCGCCGGCCGCGATGCTGGCGCCGAGCTCGGACCAGGCCGCGGGCATCTGATCGAATTCGCGAACGCCCGAACTCGGATGCAGCAGGAACCGTTGCAGTTCGCTCAGCAGGATGATCTGCTCGCGATCCTCAACTTCGCCAAGTTCGCGTAGCAGTTGCGCTTGGGTGATGACATAACCCCACGACCAGTGGAACAGCGCGACCTTGCGCGTGAGAACCGGGCTCACGATGAGCGGATGATGCGTGGGCAGAGGAGTAAACTGGTTGGAAACGGTGATGACCGCGTCGATCCCGTTGAGCTTCGCCAGGGCGAGATAGGCTTCGATCTGGGCGTTGGTCAGCTCGGCGGTGCCGACTTTCGCTTCGACCAGCGCGGTCCACACCGATTTGCCGGTGTTCACCACGATCAGCCCGTCGGGCCGGTGCTTGGCGCCGGCAACAACTTTTTTGAATACCACTTCGGTAAAGCTGTCAACCCGCGCCCGCGATCCGATCCGAACCCCGAGGCCGCCCAGCATCGAGCGGCCAAACTCGCCGACATTCTCTAGGCAAGCAAGAAAGATCGAGAGCGTTCGTCCCTCCTTCGAGGTTTCGGCAAGGACCGGAAAGAGGCGCGAGGCTTCTCCCGATTGCAGAAAGTCCGGCAACTGGCCCATCATGATCTCCCCCGCGCCGAAGCTTGCACGAGATGCGCGATGGAACAAGAGGCAGCGGTGACTGGGTTATCGGCGGCGATCATGCGAACAGGCGCAACAGCTCCAAAATGGATCAGATTTGTTGGAGCAGGCTCGCAGTTGCCTCAGCCGGTTCGGCTAGAGGATCCAGGCGAGTCGATTTTCGCGTTGGCGCCCGCGCGCGATGCGGTGTAGCCCGGTGCTTTGGGGGGAATATCATGGCGGACATCGAAGCCGTCGCGTCGATCCGCGACCGCTTGCTCAAGGAGCGCAATGCGCTGCTCGACCTCTCGACGCGCAATCGACTGCTCAACACGCCGCTGCGCACCAAGGGCAACCGCGCGATCGAAATCGTCGACGAAAAGGCGAGCGAAATATTCCGCTTGCTCACGACAGGCAAGGCGCTGAGTTTTCTTCCCGGCACGCAGCTGAGCGCCGAGGAGCGCGCCGAGCTCGATCCCGACGACGATGTGACGGGTGGCATTCCCCAGCCCGAGAGCGACGCGGTCGACGCGCGCGGCATCGCCGGACGGCACAGCGATACGCGCCTTCAGACCCGGCTCACCTCGGAGGGGCTGCAAAAGCGCCTTTTCGATATCTGGTACGATGCGCAGACGCTCGAGCAGGAACAGGGCGTCAATATCCTCTACCTCGCGATCGGCCTGCTGCGCTGGTACGACAGCGACAGTTCCGACGTGGCGCGGCACGCGCCGCTCATTTTGTTGCCGGTTCGTCTCGAACGAAGCAGCGCCGCCGAGCGCTTCAAGCTCAAGGGGCGCGACGAACCGCCGTCGCCCAATCTCACCCTGCAGGCGAAGATGAAGGCCGAGTTCGGCCTCGTCGTCGAGGATTTCAAGGACGAGGATGAGGTCGATATCCCGGCCTATTGCGCGCGGGTGGCGGCAGCCGTCGCCAGCCAGGGGCGCTGGGAGGTGCTTCCCGACGCGATGGTGCTCGGCTTCTTCTCCTTCTCTAAATTCCTGATGTATCGCGACCTCGATCCCGAGAACTGGCCGACCGAAACGGCGATCGACGCGCAGCCGATGATCGCCGCTTTGCTGCGCGACGGCTTTCCGGCGAGCGAACCGCTCGTCGCCGACGATGCCCGGATCGATGCCGTGATCCGGCCGCTCGAACTGCACCATGTCGTCGATGCCGACAGCTCGCAGACCGTCGTCATCGCCGAAGCCGCGGGCGGAAGATCGCTCGTGGTGAAGGGCCCGCCCGGAACGGGCAAGTCGCAGACCATCACCAATATCATCGCCGCGGCTGTCGCGCGCGGCAAGAAGGTGCTGTTCGTCGCCGAGAAGATGGCGGCGCTCGAGGTCGTCCACCGCCGCCTCAAGCAAGTAGGACTTGGGCCGCTGACGCTCGAGATTCATTCGAACAAGGCCAACAAGCGCGCGCTTCTCGAAGAGCTGAAACGCACCCGCGACGGCCAGGTTCGCGGCGGGCGCGGCGATCTGACCGTGATCGCCGAGCTTGGCGAAGCCAGCGATCAGCTGAACCTTTTCGCCGACCGGCTCCACGTGCCACTCGAGCCGTCGGGCCTGTCGCCGCACGCGATCCTTGGCCGTCTCGCACGCGTCCAGGAGCGGCTCGCCGATGCGCCGCTGCCGCTCGTCGGCGCCGAAGGCTGGGACCGGGACAGGATGCGCAAAGTGGCCGCGCTCGTCGACGAGGTCGCAGAGCGCGCACAGCTGCTCGGCCCCGTCAGCGCGCATCCCTGGCGCGGCGTGCGGCGCGCGGCGCTCGATCCGGTCGAACGCGAGGCGCTTCTCACGCGCGTGCGCCATGTCGCCGGTGCGCTGGCGCGCGCCAGGGGGCTGGCTGCCCTGGCGGCAACAGAACTCGGCGCCGGCGAGGCTATGACCTATGGCGATCTCTCGGTCGCGCTCGGCCGTCTTTCTGTTGTGCCGGTGCCGGCGGGGGCAGACCTGGCCGCGATGAACCTGCCGCTCTGGGCCAGCGATCCCGCTGCCGCAACGGCGCTCGTCGAAGCCGGTCGCCGGCTCGAAACGCTGTGGCGCGAGGCCGAGGCGAGCTTCAATGCGGCGGGGCTGACAGCCGAGTGGGATGCGGTCCGCACCGCAGTGGTCACCAAGGGCACGAGCCTTTTTCGCATCTTCGACGGCCATTATCGCGCGCAGGTAGCGCTGCTGCGCTCCTATCTGCGCGCGCCGCTACCCAAGGAGCATGCCGAGCGCCTCGCGCTCATCGATCAGGCCATCGAGGCTAAGGCGGCGCGGGCGGCCTTCGAGCAGGCCGCTACGGCCGCTGCCCTGTTCGGCTCGGCCTGGAAGGGCGAACGCTCGGATTGGGACCGTCTCGATGCCATCCGGCAATGGCGGGCCGCACATGCGGAGCAGCCCGCGATCCTCTGGGAGCGTCTTGCCGGCACCGCCGATGCCGGCGCGCTCGACGGCGCGCGCCATGCGCTTGTCACGCTGCTTCCCAATCTCGACGTCGCGCTTGCCGATCTGTTCGTCGAGCTCGATCTCGACATGGTCCGCGCACTCGGCGACGCGGCACTGGCCGACGTTCCACTCGAACGGCTGACCGAGCGGCTGGCAGACTGGCTCGGCGATCCCGAAGGCCTGAGCCGCTGGAGCGCCTTTTACTCCCGCGGGGCCGCGCTGGCTGACGCCGGCGGCGCCTCGCTCCTCGATGCGCTGCTCGACGGCGATCTCGACCATGCAGGGCTCGCTCCGACGTTCGAGCGGGCCTATGCCGAGATGCTGAGGCTGGCGCTGTTCGGCGCCTGGCCCGAGCTGCGCGCCTTCGATGGCGCGGTGCATAATCGCACGGTCGAGCAGTTCCGTCACTTCGATCGGGCGCGGATCGCGCTCGCGCAGGAGCAAATCGTAGCGGCGCACGCCGCGGGGCGGCCGTCGGGCGCAGCGGGCATCGGTCCGCTCGGGGTGCTCAATGCCGAAATCGCCCGCAAACGCGGCCATGCGCCGATCCGCGTGCTGCTCGACAAGGCGGGACCGGCGATCCAGCAACTCAAACCGGTCTTCATGATGAGCCCACTCTCGGTGGCCCAGTTCCTGAAACCAGGCGCCCTGCAGTTCGACATACTCGTGATGGACGAGGCGAGCCAGATCGAACCCGTCGATGCGCTTGGCGCGATCGCCCGCGCCGGCCAGCTCGTCGTCGTCGGCGACGAGAAGCAGCTTCCGCCGACTGCCTTTTTCAAGAAACTCACCGGCGAGGACGAGAGCGAGGATCTCGACGACGGGATCACGATCCAGGCCAAGGACGCCGAGAGCATCCTCGAGCTCTGTCTGGCCAAGGGTGTTCCGTCACGGATGCTCAGCTGGCATTACCGGTCGAAGCATCAGTCGCTGATCGCGGTCTCGAACCGCGAATTCTACGAGAACCGGCTGTTCATCGTGCCCAGCCCCTACGACGCCGTGGCGGGCATGGGCCTCAAGTTCAACCATCTCAAAAATGCGCCCTACGACCGCGGTAATACCCGCACGAACCCGAGCGAAGCCCGCGCCGTCGCCGAAGCGGCGATCCGCCATGCCCGCGAGCATCCCGAGCAATCGCTAGGCGTCGCGACCTTTTCGGTGGCCCAGCGGCAGACGGTGTTGAAAGAGCTCGAGCTGCTCCGGCGCGCCAATCCCGACGTCGAGGAATTTTTCGCGGGCCATGGCACCGAGCCCTTCTTCGTCAAGAATCTGGAGAACATCCAGGGTGACGAGCGCGACATCATCTTCATCTCGGTCGGTTATGGCAAAACCGACCAGGGCTATCTCGCGCACGCCTTCGGGCCGCTCAGCGGCGATGGCGGCGAACGCCGTCTCAATGTGCTCATCTCGCGGGCAAAACTGCGCTGCGAAGTCTTTTGCAACTTCACCGGCGCCGACATCGATCTCGAACGGACGAAAGCCCGCGGCGTCGCGGCTCTGAAGTTGTTCCTCACCTTCGCCGAGACTGGGCATTTTGGCATGGGCGAAGTGTCGGGCGAAGATTTCGACAGCGAGTTCGAAATTCAGGTGTGCGAGCGGCTTCAGGCGCTCGGCTATGATGTGAAGCGCCAGATCGGCGCTTCGGGCTTCCGCGTCGACCTCGCCATATCCGATCCCGATAAACCGGGCCGCTTCCTGCTCGGCATCGAGTGCGACGGCGCGCAATATCATTCGTCGCGTTCGGCGCGCGACCGCGACCGGCTGCGCCAGCAGGTGCTCGAGGCGCACGGCTGGATCATCCATCGCGTGTGGAGCGCCGACTGGTTCCTGAGGCCGCAAACCGAGCTTCAGAAGATCGAGGACGCGATCGCGGGCGCAAAGGCGGAGTGGGCGGCGCGCGACGACGATGGCTATCGCGCCGAGAAAGCGGTGCCGCTGACCTTTGCGGCGGAACTGCTCGGGGATACCGATGTCGTCACCGCAATTGTCGGCGAAGTCGCCCGCGAAACCCGCCCGCCCGCCTATGTCGAGGCCGATTTCGCCGTCGCGCGCCTGCTCGAACCGCATGAGACGTCGCTCGGGTTGATGGTCGACTATGTCTCGCGCGTCGTCGAGATCGAATCGCCGGTGCACGCCGACGAGGTTGCGACGCGTGTTCGGATGTTGTGGGGCCTCGCGCGCGCCGGGAGCCGTATTCGCGGAGCGGTCGACCGCGCGCTCGCTGTCGCGGTCCGGCAAGGCGCGATCCTTGGCGGCCCCTTTTACACCTGGCCGGGGAAGGCGGCGATCGTCCGCGACCGCTCGACCGTGACCTCGCTGACGCTTCGCAAACCCGACATGCTGCCGCCCGACGAAATCCGACAGGCGATCCTCGACATCATCGCCGCGAATTATGGCGCGGGGCGGCAGGATCTCGTGCTCGCGGTCTCGCGCGCCTTCGGTTTCGCCTCGACGAGCGCCCAGCTTCGCAGCGTCATCGAACACGCGATCGATTGCGCGGTTGCATCGGGCATTCTGGAAGATCGCGCCGGTATGCTGGCGCTCGCGAAATGACTCCGCGCAAGCACCGCGCGGCAAGGCCTCGGTCGCTAGGCCTGTTCGCGGCATCGCTTCTGCTTTTGGTGGCGGCCTGTTCCGGCAGCGAAAATGACGAAGAGCAGCTGGACGCTGATGCCCCGGCAGCCGAGGCCGTGGCGGAGGAGGGCGATGACGCCTCACTGCTGACGGAGACCGACGCAACGGCGGTGCCGACGCCTGAACTTGCGGCCGACATCGACCTCGATTCGATTTTGGCTGACCGTCCGGCTGGCGGGCTGCGCAGTAGCTATGTACCCTCAGGTGAAAGTTTCGACGAATTCGCGGCGGAGTCCGAGGCCGAATCCGAGTTGCGACGAAAGCGCTACCGGCAGGTGGGGCCGCTGTGGAAATGCACCGAGGATTGCAGCGGCCACGATGCGGGGTTCGCCTGGGCGGCGGACAATCGGATTCGCAGGCGAAGCGGCTGCTCTGGCGACAGCCGCTCTTTCGAAGAGGGCTGTGAAACCTATGTGAAGGAGCGCGACGCGCTGGTCGAAGAGAAGCGGCTCGCTTTCGATGCCGACGCCGAGCGGGCAGCCGATGAGGCTGCGTCGTTGGCCGAAGCCGGCGACGAGGATTATTGAGGCGGGCGATAATGTCGGACGAAGGGTGGCATGGCATCTTGGCGAACAGCCAGTTCGAGCGGCTCGACGAATCGCGCATGTCCGCTATCTGAATTTTCACCCGCAAAGCCGACCGGCCGCAACCGGTCAGTTCTGCTTTTCCTATCGCTCGGCTTTGCCAGCGGTCGGTACTTGGTGGATCATCGCGGCGTCGATCATGGCTCGAAAGATTCTTCCGACTTCATCTTTGCTAACGTGGCCAGCCTCGAGCGCGGCGGCGCTGATCATCGTCATGTCGGGTTCGCGAAGAGCCATGATCGCGGCCTGTGCCTCCGGCAAATAGTCTTGCCAAAGCGGCTTGCCATCCATCCTCGCTTCGGGCGGATTTGCATCCAACTCGCAAAGTGCGCGGGCGACTCGTTCAAGGCCGGAGGTCATGACCCGAGAATAACATAGAACGCCGACCTGATCTGGGGGGATTTCGGTGTTTCTCACGATCCCAAATCGAGCCGATCCCGTGGTCCGACATCGGTGACTTTCCAAAATCTTGGTCCCTCTCTAGAGCTGCCTAATGGCTAGACGCTCAACCATTGCGGAACGTGTCGAGGCGCTCGTCCGGCGAATGGATGGGGCGTCTCTTTGCGATGAATGCATCACAGACCGGCTCGATCTTTCCTCGGCTTCACAGGCAAGCGTTGCCACCGGTGCGGCTGCCGGTGTTGGAGGATTTGAGCGGCTCAAAGAGCCATGCAGCCTTTGCGGCGAGCCGCGGCACGTCATTCGTTACAAAGGCTGAACTTCGCACTTCGCCGCGGAAAGATCGAGCGCGGCTGAATGGGCGTGCTCTGGCGCCGGCAGGCGGCGCCAGGGGCCGCGCGTTATCTTGGGCCGCGCAGCGCGCTTGGCTCGGTATCCTTGCCGGACGGCGGCTGGCCCACAGGCCCGCGCGCACGCCGCCCGGCTGCGGCCTCACCAAGAGCGCGTTTGTCTTTGGGCGCTTCGCGCGGTTCTTTGACGCCTTGCGGTCGTTACGCAGTTTGAATCGATCAGGTGTCCGCATTACGGAGCGGCTCATGTTGTTCAGTCTGTTCCTGCTCGCCTCGGTCGTTCCGGCCGGCCAATCCTTCACCTGCACACCCGTCGCGGTTTGGGATGGCGATGGCCCGATATGGTGCGCGGAAGGCCCACATGTCCGCCTTTCCGGCGTGGCGGCACGCGAAATGAACGGCAGCTGCAGTCCTGGGCATCCTTGCCCGGACGCCGACCCGGTCGCGGCGCGCGATCATCTCGTCGGCTTGCTGGGGGAACCGCAAGGGCGGAACCGGACGGGACATATCCTCGTCCGCGGACCGGCCATGCGCTGTCTGTCGCGCGGCGGGGCCGGCGGCACCCGCACCGCCGCCTTCTGCACATCGCCCCGTTCCGGCGATATCTCCTGTGCCATGGTTCGAAGCGGCCTTACCGCGCGCTGGGACAAATATTGGGGTGCGCATCGCTGCGACTGACCGGACCGGATCGGGGGCGTGGGTTGCGTGGGCCGGCCTTCGCGTGCGGCGCTGATCGCTGCATGGACGTGGCGGCGGCTTTGTCTCCATTGCTCAAGGCCATCCCTTCCTGTCGCCTTTCTGCGGGCCCGGCTCGCCTTGGCCGTCAACCCCATGCGGGGTTCGCCCTCGCGTGCCGCTCGGTGACGGCAACTCGCGGTCCCTTCTTCTGGCGCCATCGGGGATGTCCCCCGAGCAACCGAAGGAGAAAATCCATGCCCACCATCGCCAACCTCAACGTCAAGGCCGACGGCAGCTTCGAAGGCACGCTGGCCACCCTCAACGTCACCGCGCAGATCGCGATTGTCCCGAACGGCCGCAAGGCCAAGGAAAACGAACCCGATTATCGCATCCTCAGCCGCAAGAATGGCTTCGAACTGGGCGCAGCCTGGGTCAAGACCGCCAAATCGACCGGCGCCGAATATATCGCGGTGACCATGTCGGCCCCCGAATTCGGGACGATCTACGGCAATGTCGCCAATGCCCCCGGCGATGACCCGATGAAGAAAGTCATCATCTGGAACCCGCCGAGCTGACGGGCTCCCCGGCTCCGCCTTCGGGCGGAGCCGTTTGATGTTTAACGGCATGAAGGCGGTCCTCTGGGCCGCCTTTTTGCATTTCCAGTTGCTGGCAGGCGTGTGTTTCCAGGATCCCACGCCGGGTGACCTCATCATCGGCGAATGAGGCGCCGCAGACGACGAGGGTTGCGCGTGTTGCAAACGGCAGAATGTCGACAGATCTGCGAAATGAAAGGTCAGCGAGGGGGCCGGGACGCGGCGGCGAACCGGGGGCGGGTGGGGCTTGGGGTTCCGCCGCATGGGAGCGGGCCATACCCGCTCTCGATTGCCGCTATCCCTTGGCCGAAGCCAGGCCTCCTTCAATCAACCCGCAAGGGGTCCCCACGCTTCGCTCGGGCCGCGGCTTCGCCGCGATGATTGCGGCCTGTCCCCGTCCGGCGGGGCGCCTGTCGAGCGGGAATGGCCCGCTCCCAAGGACAGGAGTTGATCCCATGCCGCTTTCCACCGCCCAATCGCTCGGATGGAGCCTCGCCCGGACCATGATGACCGTGATCATCCTGATCGAGACCAGCGCCGGATATTCGGTCATGCCGCTCGACGAATTCGACGGCGACCCCGAAACGATCGTCAGCGAATATGACCCTTTCAATCGCTAAGCGTCTGGAATTGGTTCCAGATTGGAGCCGGTTCGGGTTCTCCCCCGAGCCGGCTTCTGCTATGTTTTTCATACAGGTTGCGCTGTGGAGGTGGTGGTGGGCGCGTCCGACAGGAGGACGTTCATGACCCTGATGCTGATCCTTGGAGCGGTTGCCGCATTTTATGGTCTGCTCCTGCTCTTTCGCTGCGCGACTTACGCGCTGCCACTCTTCGCCGGGCTTGGTCTGGCCTTCATGCTTCGGGACGAAGGTTTCGGCTGGATGGTCATCTTGGCGGCGGGATTGCTGGTGGGTGTCGCCGTCCATGCCCTCGGCCGGCACCTGGCGCGCGGCTCGGCTCCGCTCGCTGTGCGGCTTGGCGTCATCCTGACGTTCGTAGGCGCGGCCGCAGCGGCTGGCTTCCAGGCTGGGGGCGCGCTCGCGATGCTTGCCGACGTCGATCTTTGGACGCAGCGCGGCATGTCCATCCTCACCGCCGTCGTCACCGGCTATGCCGGTTGGCGTGATCTCCTGTCGCCGGGGGCTGGGATCGAGCGACCAGCGCTGCACAGCTAAGCGTTCGCCCGCCTCTCATCCTTCTTTGCTTCCCGGCCGACCGGCAACGCAACCGTCCGCAGAGCCGCACCATCGCGGCCTCTCGACATGCGCCATCTGTCAGCGCGCCGCTTCGCTGGCCCGGCTTGGTGCAACCGCGCCGTTCGACTTTCTTCCCCTGGCGTGCCGCCATTCCTCGCGAAACAAGAAAGACGAACGGCGCGGTCCTCCGCTTCGCTGCGGGCCTGCGGCTGCACCGCCGGTCCCCCGCTGACGACCGATGCGCATCGAGGCCGCGATGGTGCGGCCCGAGCCAAGGAAGGAATGCGACATGGCCAAGATCGGCACGTTCAAGAAAGTCTCCGGAGAATTTCGGGGTCAAATCACCACTCTCTCGGTGCAGGCGAAATCGGTTCGCATCACACCCGAGAAAGACCCGAGCGGCAATGCTCCCAGCCACCGTGTTTTCGTTGGAGACGTCGAAGTCGGCGCAGCCTGGGAAAAGCAGACGCAGGACAAGCGCCCTTATCTTTCGGTCAAGCTCGACGATCCGAGCTTCACCGCCCCGATCTTCGCGCAGCTGTTCGCGGGCGAAGGCGATGAGCACGACCTGGTCTGGAGCCGCCAGACCCGCCGCGGCGACTGAGCCGCAGGGACCCGCCCGGCAGGCGCCGGGCGGGATACCCATTACTGGGGATGGATATCCCCGCGCCTTGGAATTGGCGCGATCCCGAATTTCGCCAACTCTTCGGCCTTTACCGGAGGCTGTTATGGCGATCGAGAAGACGGCAAAGAATGTTGGGCCGCTGCTCCTCGACTTTCCCGGCTACGCCCAGGAGTTTCTGCGCCGCAGCCCGGACTATCGCCGAGACTATCGAAGCGTGACTCCGGATCGTAAAGCCGATCCGGCGTCGCAGGAGGGCATGGCCCGGCGATGGGGCCTCTGCTTTCCCGGTCGATCCGCGTGCTTCGGCGCTCGACGTGCCGGCCTTCTGGGACGCGGCGGTCTGCCCCTATGTCGTGATCCTCGACGCTGCACCGCCGACATTTGCCGCTGACCTGCGCCTCGATCCGGCTCGCTGGACGCATCGCCTTGGCTTCCGGACCGCGCCTGACGGTGGCCATTATATATTGGGCGACGGCCGCATCATGCACCGGATCTGGCTGCGCTGCGATCCGGCAGGTAGTTCGGTTGCTGCGCTGATCCCGTGCGATGCCATGACCGAGACGCGGCTGCTGGCGGTAGCCGATCTCGAACGATGGCTCCGCGGAAGCGCGTCCGCATCGGCGGTGCCTGGGCCGACATCCTACCAGTCGCAGCGCCTAGATCTGTTGCTGTCGATCCTCGACCTTCGCGGCGAACGCGACGTGACAAGCCATGAGGTCGCTCGCCGGCTCATCTATCCGCGCCTGAATGTCGGCCGCGGCGCGGCGTGGAAATCCTCCGCCGAGCGGCGCCGGACCCAGCGGCTGATCCGCGAAGCCGAGGCGCTGGCGGCGGGCGGTTACCGCGCGCTGCTGGCAGGTCGGGCGGGGCGACAAAAATAGTACCGCAAATCAGCCGCTCCCCCGCGCGCGCGCTTTCGCGCCACCACGCGACATCGCCCGCCGGCCCGCGATTTCCGGTCCGGCCGCTGGAAGGAGCCACCCATGACCACCGGTCACCCGCCGCGTTTTCTGACGACCCCCGATGCCGCAAAGCGGGTCGGCCTCTCGCACCGGACGCTGGAGAAGCACCGCTGCTATGGAACGGGCCCCGCCTATCGCAAGCTTGGCGGCCGCGTCGTCTATGCGATCGACGAACTCGATGCCTGGGTCGAACTTGGCCGGCGTTCGTCGACATCCGATCCCGGCACCGGCACCGTGCACCCGGCGCGGCGGGTGCAGCGCTGATGCGCCGCGTCGATTTTGAGCAGGCGATGAGTGCGCCGTTGATCGCAAGGAAGGGCGCCGGCGCACAATCGTCGCCGCAGGACGCCGCGTTCACCGAGGTCGAAATGACCTGGATCGAGGGGCGCCACGAGCAGTGGATCCGCTTCGGCCGCATCGCGGCCGAGCGGATCTTGAGCCGCGCCACGCGCGTCGCGGCGTTCCGGCCCGGCGCCGTCTTTGCTTATGTGCGCTGGACGTCGAACGACTTCGGGACGATCCATTCGACCATCGCGATTGCCGCGGCGGTGGCGCCTGGCGAACCATATGCGACGCTGCCGTTCGTCCGCCCCGGCGCGGACATTCTCGCGCGGATCGATGGCTGGCCGAAGGTACAAAAGGCACTTGAGGCGATCGACGCGGTCGAAGCGACCGGCATCGACGCCTGCGATGCGGCGCCCGATCATTGGCGCCATGTCGGCAGCCGGATTGCGGCGGGACTGCCGTACCGGCCCTATTCCCGCGACCGCCACACGGCATGGCTGCGCCGCCGGGCGGTCGAGTCATGAACCGCCAGGCACTCCGCGCCACGGCGGTCGCCGCGACGATCTTCAGCACATTATTCGTCGCGGTCGCGTGGCTGAAGCCCGCGCCGCGCTTCCTCTGGAATGCGAGCGCCAGCGCTCCGATCGGCCTCTATAGGGTCGATGTCGGCGCGCCGCCGCGGCTCGGCGACCTTGTCGCCATCGCCCCGCCGCCCGCGCTCGGGACGTTTCTCGCGCAGCGCGGATATTTGCCGCGCGGCGTGCCGCTGCTGAAGCGGGTCGCCGGCCTTCCCGGCGCGCTCGTCTGCCGTTCCGGCGTCTTCGTGACGGTGAACGGCGTGGCGGTTGCCCGCGCGCTGGCGCGCGATCGGGCGAACCGCCCGCTCCCCGTCTGGATGGGCTGCCGGATCGTCGGCCGCCGCGAACTCTTCCTCGTCAATGCAGCGCGGGACAGCCTCGACGGCCGCTATTTCGGGCCGCTGTCCTCCACCGGCTTGCTCGGCACCGCGCACCCGATCCTCACCCGCTCGCATCCTGCGGCGCCACTTCGCTGGCGCACCGCCCAACCCGGCCACGCATCATCACCCGGTAAGAAGGAGACATCAGAATGATCATTGGAACTATGCGCCGAAATGCGGCGGGGGGCTTCTCGGGCTCGATCAAGACGCTCGCGTTCGACGCGCAGATCGAGCTCACACCGGCCGCATATTCTGAAAAGGAAAATGCGCCGGGTTGGCGCTTATTGATCGGCGATCCCGCTCTTGGGTCGGAGATCGGCGCCGGTTGGGATCGCACGGGTCCGCGCGGATTGTACATCGCGCTGCAGATCGACGACCCGAGCCTTGCTGTTCCGCTGCGCGCAAATCTGGTTCGCCTGGGCGACGACGACGGCGATTTGTCTATTCTTTGGTCGCGCCCCGAGCCGCAGGGCGGGAACTGATCCATGGGGCGACCGCTGCGCTTCGTGGGTGGGTTCGCGCTCCGCGTCAGCGTGCCTTGCGGCGCGCTGCTCGCGTCATTCGCGATGCCTTTGGCCTGCACGCCCGCTGCCGCGGCGGTGCAGCCCGCGCGCCATTATGCCGCACCGGTCGCAGAAGCGGCACAGCGCTTTGGCATTCCGGAGCTCTGGATATGGCGCGTGATGCACGCCGAAAGCCGCGGCAAGGCGGGCGCGGTTTCGCACGCCGGGGCGATGGGTCTGATGCAGATCATGCCCGCAACCTGGGCGTCGCTGACCGCGCGCCATCGGCTCGGGACGGATCCGTTCGATCCACGCGCCAATATCCTCGCCGGTGCGGCCTATCTGCGCGCGATGTGGGACCGCTATGGCGACGTTCGATTGATGCTCGCGGCGTATAACGCGGGACCAGGCCGCGCCGATGCCTACGCATCGGGGCGCCGTGGTCTGCCCGCCGAGACGATCGCCTATGTCGCCAAGATCGCGCCTGAATTGCACGCATCGGAAAGCGCCGCGGCTGCACCGCTGACGCCTTCGGCCGCGCCGGGATGGCGCGAAGCGGGGCTCTTTGCCGAACGAAATTTGCCGTCTGACGACGCGCAACCTGCAAGCCCGTCGGGAATGGCTGCGCCTGCCCGGACTGCAGGTGCTTCGCTTTTCATCCCCTTGTCCGATGGCCGTGACCGGTGACGGACGGCGGGGTCGCTGGGGTTATTGACAGGCTGTGCTCTGGGCCGGTGGTGGCTTGCTGGAAGGGAAATCGGGGAGTGCCGCCGTATTTGGCGAGGACTTGGCGTTGCTTCCGACCTGCACGGCCGCTGCGCCCAATGAGAAACCTTGCGCTGCGGACGCCAGCGGCGCGACCCTCGCTCCGGTCAAACGGAAGCGAA
>JAESFJ010000293.1_pt1 | contig 14727 bp, 17 predicted proteins | sample 9266161 | NCBI WGS metagenome assembly JAESFJ01 (sample SAMN14506165, study PRJNA617096) | algae metagenome | isolation source: Calothrix sp. FI2-JRJ7 and co-occurring heterotrophs from granitic desert soil | place: USA: Red Pass Lake area, Fort Irwin, California | collected 2000-06-01
TCGCGAAGCTTGAGAAGTTGAGGTTTATAAGTTTCTTGCCATTGTTGCAACTCATCGCGTTCGCGCTGGATTACTTCGAGTTGTTCTTTCAATTCTTGAGTCATAGCGTTAACATCGTTTCTTAAAGCAAGCAGTTCATCGAGGGTATCGGCAATTGATACGGGTAATCGAACTACTCGCGTCGGTTCCTTCTTAAGTTTCGACTCGTAACCAGGTTTTCTTCCAGCGCCTTCTCGGTATCCACCGCGCCCACTTGATTTTTCACCTTCTACCATACGCTCAAATTTTTCTAACTGTTTAGGTTGTTACAAGTTAATCATGTTTGATTAGACTGTTACAAGCTAATCGAAGAAAAATAATTGTATGTAGTTTTACTTGTGCAGGTAGAAGAAGGAAGGTTACGGAAAGGACTATTATCGTTACCTCCTCAAACCCCTGATGTGACCGAAACCCGCCGCTAAGTATTGACCAAAGAACTCAATTAAATTATGATGATGCAAGCAGCTTGATGTTTTGCAAACAGAAGCGAAGCCGAAAAAGGGCGGGATTGAAACTTTCCTCTCGCTCCCGATAATGCACATTTTCGGGAGTCCTTGAAACGTAATGACACCCGCTTGCGGGATTGTTAATTGCTACGAATGCGTAATTATATCTATATTTCTATGGTTCGCTCACTAGTCAATGTAGGTATTGGCGCCGAAAGCAAGAATATTTCAATCGTAGAAAATAACAGGTCAGCGCCTCCAACTAAATGAGACTAAGCGCATCGTAAGCAGATAGGTTGATAGGAGCTATTGACACTATGCACTTTAATATATAGTCGCTTCCCGCATTCCAAATCAGCTTTAACGCTATTATCAATAACATTGCTCCTACCGGAAACAGCTTTCTAGATATCTTATAAACAATATTTATGAAATCTCTTATAATTACTTTTGTCAGAAAGTAGATTTAAGTTTCTATCTAAAAGCTATAATATGTTTGTTTATCCCGATATAAAAATACACAAAGTTTCTAACGTTGTCTATTTTTAATTCAGTATACAGGTTAAAATGATGAGTCGAGACAAAGATATTTTTAGGGCTGAAATAGACAGTGTTTTTGTAGAGGTGCTAGAACTAAAAGCAGAAGTTGCGGAGTTGAAAGCTAAAATGTCTTCTCTTGAGGCTGGTATAGATGACAAAATACGAAGCGCTATCTTACATGCCCAAAGCGAATATATAAAATCCCAATCTCAAAAAAAATCTTTTGAAACTTCACAAGATTGATCTGGTGCTATTTTCCAAAGGACTATCTAAGTCCAAATAATACTAGTTCGCTGTAAACCTAGCCAATGCTTTGCTCCACCCTGCCCGGTTTGAGCATTTTTTATGATTGCCGATTGTTTAGTACGCATACAAAACTATAGAAAAATTAGGTAAGAAAAAAATTAAAAACAAGAATAATCCAATGGTAAAAAATAACAGGTCGGGCACCTCCAACTATATAGTACTTAAAATTTTGTACTGACATAAACCGATAGAAGCTGCGAACAGTATGCACTAATATATATAGTCCCTTCTAACCTCACATTTGCAACAGTAGGTTGTTGTCAATAAGATAGTTCTATTGAGATTAGAGCCTTACAGATGCCTTAAAAACAATATTTATGAAATGTCTTATGATATGGACGATAAAAAATAGCGGCATTACAGGTCAATCTGAAGGGAGTATTTATAGTTATAGAGCTGTGAGGCAATGAAGCTTACTCTGGATCAGCACGATAAAGCTTGTCACGTAGAATAATTGTACTGATAATTACATAATCCGCGTCTTTACTATTTTCAACTATTGCTTCGTGCTAACAACGGCGCTGTGCCAGTAGTTCCTTCATCTGGTAAACCTTGAACTTTGTTTGCCATTGGTGTACTCCGTCATCAAGCCAAACATGACTATTGTTATAGAAATAGTATGGGCGTTTTATTTCAGTCATAGCTGTAAAATTTACACTTTTTACAAATTACCACCATGCGGCGCCCTATGTTATTTTAAGTTACGTCAATTCAAGCAGCAGCAACTCAACAACTAAATCATTCAAGTAGAAAGCTTACTTAATATATCCAGGGTAAGCTTTTTGATTAATTTTCTATTAATGGTTTGGCATTTTAGGTGTTCAAAATTGCTATTTAAAAACTATAGCCAGGGGATTTCACCCTGCACAATTTTACTCTAACGTTTGAACTTCTGATCCTATTGGACTTTTTAGTTTTGCGCCGTTCTCAAACACATAAACAATGTAAGGAGAGTCAATTTTTATTTCTTTGATCTTTTGACCAATAAAGTTATAAAACTTAAACCCTTCAATCCAGCGTATGAAATCTTCTTTATTCATACTGGAATTAAGCTGACTTCTTTTGTGTATTTCGTCTCCCATTCTCCAGTAGATGAGCGTTATAGCCGGGAAAAAGTCGAGCTTTATCGCTATTAATTTATCTCCTGCTTGAAGATCAATGAATGATTTCTCCATTTTTAATTACTTTTAAGTTCTATACTTCAAAGACGATTTTATTTGCTAATTTTTTAAATTTTGGGAATTGGTTCGGCGCCTTAAAGGTTGAGGTTAGCCGATAGTTTTTTTATGACTCTTTATTTATTTGATTCAACATCTTTGAGACTGTGATTTAATTTCTTGAATTATATTTAACAACTCAATGTTCTGTCTTTGAACTTCGAGAGTTAATTTCTGTAATTCCTGGGTACAGCGACCCAATCTATCTTTCTGCTCTACCATAACCTTATTAAACTTTAGAGAAATTTTAGTATATCAAAAGCTTTATAATTTTTAAATTAATTTCTCTTTCCAGAGATTAAATTTAGTGTAAATATTTAAATATTAATTTTTTACTTCTTACACCTTTGTCAATAGTTTACAAGCTATGGATATTTCAATGGTAGAGAATAACAGGACGGCGCCTCAAACTATATAGTACTCAGCGTTTCTTAATAACTTAGCCTGGTAGGAGTTACTAACACTGTACTAATGTACGCGCTCTGCTCGAACCTTGCAGCTGCAACAGAACCCTATTTTCAATAATCTACTACTATTGAGAATAAGCCTTCTAGACCCCTCTAGTTGCACGTTTGGGAAATGAGCTTGAAATGGACTCGAATATGGAATTAGAAAAATAATAAGGTTACTGCTCAATCTCAAGGGCGCAGTTTGCCGAATTCATCACTCTACAGCTGTAAAGTTTTGAAAAAATGAAGGTGTGCAAACTGGGTCAAGTTGGGAGGCGTTATTCCAATGATGCTCCTACCCCCAATTACAACACTAAAATACTTTAGTGTTTTTGAGGTGCCCTTACCTACAATGTGTAACAATTTCGCTGCTTCTTAATGTAAAACTATTTCTATAGTAAGAAGACTAGAATTTTATAGTTATGTAATGTTAATAACCACGATGATTAAATCAATGGCAAGTATTGGTTGAGTCATGTATAGTTCATTAGTTCTAAAGGCTCTAACATTATGAAAATTGGGAATAGAAATATAATTATGACTAATGGTTACTGCTATGAGCTTACAGATACTGGAATGATTCCAACAATTGTTATTGATGTAGAGGACAATGTTGTTTTAGGTCACAAGTGGTTTGAGGATATAGTTTCTTTTGGCAGGTTTATAAAGCCTCAAAGAATTGTAGTTGCCGAACTAACTGAATATAGAAAAGATATAACGGAAGGTCTGGAACCTCATGTATTTACAAATAGGTATTATCGGTAGCTGCAACGGAAGGCGCCCAGAATTCAATGAAAATAGTTAGTTCTCTGAATTCTGGATTTTGTCACAGTAGTTTGGTTTTTAAATTCTTTATTATATATAGGAAATTGCTGTTACAAATTTGGAATCCTTACACAGCAACAGTTAGCTTTTAACTTGGTTCGGCGCCCTATTGGTTTGCTGGTGTACATTTTCTGTACAACATGATGGAGACGGTGGCTCGTTGCTATTCCAAATTTTTAAATTTTTAGCTTAAACTTGGCTCCGTCCCTGATAATACTTTTACCTCCAGACTTACACTTTATCTTGATAAAAAAAACTCTCTATATATAAATAGAGAGTCATTGCGATGGATAAAACAAACTATCGTACTACTGAGTTACATTACTGCAACTCCTTCTTATTTTCTTTTATTTGGACTTATGTATATAATCGTACTTCTACCTACTTACGTGAATCTTTCATAAAGTTTTAGATTTATGAATTCTTTATATCGTTACCAGACAACAGGGGTAGGAAACAAACAATACTAAGGTACTTCGTTTTTAGCTGCTTTGGCGGCAATCAAAATCAAAAAATCGAATAACCAATGTTGCTGTAACCGATGTCAAACGCAATTTTTTTTTACGATGTTAGAAATAATAGTTGGCGAACTACTTCTCCAATTAGTTCAGGCTACTACTTCGATAAGGTAATCAAAACTGCTTTTTACTGCCCAAACTTACTTGCTTTTAGAGCAGTGCCCTTGACAGTAGGCACTATGGAGTTGCACTGACAACTGTAAGAGTAGGCAGTTCATATCTATGTTTGGCTGGGCATAAATAGCCTTCAACTGTACTTCGTATATTTAAAGTGCGATTAGCCTGACACCAGCAGTATTCTACCCCTTGGCTACCAGCATCTTTGACATACTCCACAAAATAAGTAGCATCATCCCTGTTCAGAGCAATAACCTTGTACTTCTTGTAAGTTAAGGAAGAGTTCGCTTGTTCTGCAATCATCATCTAATACCTATTGATTTTTAATTTCTCGCTAAACTCTATGTCCAAATCTAAATATGTCTTGTTGCAGCAGCAAATTCTCCAATAAGCAGTTAGAGCTTGCTTACTGATATTAAATAAACGTCTTAAATAAATATCAACACCGAAATGCAACCATTATCTCAGCCCGTCAAGAATTAGATAAATCTAAGCTAGATAAGGTGTTGATAGGACTTAGTTAGGGTGGGAACACGTTTGATGCCCTGACAAAAAGCTGTTGTAACAAACACATAGTATTTATACTGGAGATAAATAAAGTATCATAACAACTATAGATAAGTCTATACTTGACTTCATTTTTTCTACCAATAGGTAGAGGTACCCTGCCATAATGGCTGATATTAGACACGCTTTGAGGTTGCCCTATTATTAGTGAAGATAAAACCAGTAAAATAATTCTTATCCTGTTGACACTACTGGAGGTAAAAGTAGCCAAGACAGATTTGCCTCCACATAAAGCTTTAAGTGTGGTGCCCTGATAGAAAAAATGCGATAGTGAACTACCTGGAGCTACTCACTATTGCAATTTTTGAGATTTTTGGAATAGTAATTATTACCTACGTGAAAATACGCTTGATAATCAAGAAGATTGGTTTAATAATCTTCTTGTATTGATATTTTAGGCAACACAGCACAAGACATCACATGTATTTTTTACTTGTGGTTAAATTATGAAAGTTATCACTTTAAATACTGTTGCCATCTATAACCTTCTACAGCAAAAAGGGGGAATGTATTTAAGTTGTCAGCAGATATCAAATGAATTAAATATCCATCGAAAATCTGTGAGTGACTCTTTAAAACATCTACGTAGAGAATCAGTGGTAGAAATGTTAGATATTCGTCCAACACCTTTTTATCGTATACACCCAGAGCTAAAGTATAGTTCGTTTGTAAAAGAGATTGAACGTGTCCGTGATGGATTAAAGTTATAGAAATAAAGGAACCTTTTAAGCTTTACAGTTTAAGAGGTTTTTCTTTCACTAAGTTAATTTGGCACCTCAACTCACCAATAAATTATTCTTAATCAAATAAGTCAGGCAAACCGCCGCACTATCACTCGCATGGTCAGAAGTGAAATTGTAAGAAATATAAAATCTCGACGCTACATTATCCATTATTTGTTGCTTGTCAGCTTTACCACTTCCCGTCACAACCTTTTTAATTTCGGTGGCACTATAACTAACAACTTTCATCTTATTGAATGCAGCCAAATAAAGCAGAAGCCCGATAGCATTTTGAATTTTTGCGCCAGTTGCGTTGGACATAATTGGATTTTCGTAAACAAGAATATTTGGTTTATGTTCGACAATCAGGTTCCTGAAGAAACCAAAAATTGAAACGAGCTTCTGCTCAAAGTTTTTATCTTTCGACGTTGTAAAAGTTTCGACAAGAATAAGTTGCTTTTGATTTATATCGTAAATTGTATAGCCTAGGTTGCTGTAACCTGTATCGATGGCAAGAATTTTCATGGAAGAAATAAGCTGTTAGATAAATTGATTTTGATAATTTTTGAAGTTTATCTAACAACTTCGATATTACTTTTTAATTATTCCCCTTCACTACATCACCCGGTCTAGGTTGGGCGCCTCCATTGTTATCGATATTGTATTTACTTATTTTTACATAGTTTACTTTTTTACGGCCACTTACTTAAGTATTAAGATTAGTTAAATTTTTCATTTTTTAGAAAGATTCATGTATTGTATATTTTAGGTTAATAATTACTTCTTAACTCCCCATTCGTTAGGGAACTCAGTTGAATACACTTCCAGCGTGATCGATTTTTGGCATGAGTTTCTAGTAGTTTGAACCCTCAAATCTGCTATTCATGCAAGAGGTATAATGAAAACGTTATTTTCGAAAACTCTCCTAATAGCACCCAAAAGTCAAGTCCAAAAAACTACGTTACATAACTATAAAACTTTAAGTAACATTTTATTGCTGTTTGCAGAGTTATTTACTACTTACATCAACAAATTCCAAATTAGTAGGATAAGAACAAGCCATGAAAATCAATCCCAAATTTTATCGTTTACTCTTGTTTGTATCTTTATTAATTTCAGTACAACCTATAACTCCTGTAAAATCACAAACTAGTACCTGTGCGTGCATACGCAGTGATGCTGTACCTCAGCCAGGACAAGATAATCGTTCTAGTGGAAATTTCTCAACTCAAGGCTGTGGACATAAATTGAGGTGGGATGTTGCTAAGTCGATTACTTTTAATGTAATGGAAGACCGATCTGCCGCTAGAGACCGTACTCTATTTAGGAATTTGGGACAGAATTCAGTAACTAATAATCCTAATAAGAGAAGTTTATATATAGCAAAACCAAAGGGTGCTGCTGGTAACTTTGATGTTTGTGCTTACAACTTTGATGACTCTCCTTAGATACCATAATAGGTTTGGGTAATGATACAGTAGCTGGAACGGAAGGCGCTCAGAACTCAATGAAAAATAGTTAGTTCTCTGAATTCTGGATTTTGTCACAGTAGTTGAGTTTTTAAGTTTTTTCTTATATATAGAAAACAACTGTTACAAAATTGAAATGCTTACACAATAACGGTTTCAAGTAATCCCAGATAGTTTTTTTACTTGGTTCGGCGCCGATAGCCTTATATATTTTGTTCCACCAGTATAAAATTTTATTATTTATATATATAGAAAACTGGTGGAACAAAAATCAAAATCCTTATGTAGCAACAGTTTCAGGTATTTCCACACCAAGATATTCCTTTAACTCATTTATAATCTTGCTGTTGTGCGGTTTCTCCTTGAACCTAGTTAGTACGTCGTTGAACAAAAACGAATGCATCCACTGGCGCCATTCCTTAAGGCGGGTTTCCTGAATGTTAGAAACAATTTGATCACGGCGCTTCTGTGAATCTTCGGTAATCCAGTAAATGTGGATAAGTTCATTATTTTCATTTCGTACTCGCTTGTGTTCGCGGGACAAACCAACTAGTTCAAGTATTGTCGTTGCAATTTTAACGGGCTGCTTAATATCTGGTGTAAATTCAAAATAATTATCTATTTCATCGACACATTCCATAACAAACGGAGTAAATTCTGTCGATAAAGTTTCTTCGGTAAAGCAATTATTATATATATTCTTCCGCCCTTTAATATTCCTTGTCGCATCCTGTATTTTTTGCAGAAGTTGTTCAAGTAATATTTTGCGCTTGACGTTGCAGCTAAAATCGACGTGTGTCAGTTCGCCATTAACTTGTTGTTCGCTGTAATCTTTCATCTCAGCAACTTTCATTGGCATTAATTTCAATTCAATATATTTACATGCTTTTTTACCTCCATCGTATTCGTACCAAGTAATATTTTCTTTGGTCGCATCCAGTCCAGTGTTTTTAGAAAAATTGTATTTATTTAATTTTGATTGTTCATTATTATCCAACTTTGAATATTTTGATTTTTCGACTAATTTACTAGCTTCAAAACTATTTATAGTCGGTGCCTCAACTATTTCTGTAATCTTTTTCTGTTTTAATTCTTTTTTAATCAGTTTCATTTCTTCCACATCAGCATCATTTTTTTCTGGCTTTTGTCCATCATTAATTATTTCGTGCCCATCATCTGCAACAAGTTGCCAGTAATTAATATTCAAGTTGTACAAACTTTTATTTTTTCTGACTATGGATGCGGCAACATAATCTAAAAATGTGTCAACTAGATTAAAATCATAAAATTTATGCTCACCTGTTGCAGGATCAATATAACCAGGCTCATCACATCTGTCGAGATATTGATTTTTAATTACTTGTTTATCGCGCTCTTGGTTTATAACACCTTTAGCCATAAAAACATGAACTTGGTTGCTAATTGGGTATCTTATTCTTCCAGTCAACTGCAATAAATCGGTTGCCGCAAGCGCATTATTTCTTGTAAAAAAGCAAAATACAGTGTCGAAATATATACGCGAAATATCGAAACCAGTACCAAGCGTGGACGAATAAATTATTACATCGACATCAAGAGTTAATTTTTCATTAATTAATGATTGGACAAGATCGTATTGTAAATCGACATTGCTAGATGTAATTATTTGTATTTTCTTATTTGGAAATTCTCCTGTTAACTTTTCGTAGATTTCTTCAGCTCTAACCTTGGAATTACAGGCAATAGCAACCTTTTTATTATTAGAAATATTTCTAGATATATTACGTAAAAATGCACCTTCTGATTCATATCTTATAAACTTTTTCTTTTTTGGAGGATGAATATTATGTACAGTTTTAATATCTTTTCTTCCTCCAGGTGCGAGTCTAGAAAGAAAATCTATTTCGATATTTGATAATGTCGCACTTGCACAAATAATATTTTTAGAAGATTTGATGAGATAATTGATTACCTTTAGTGCTTGCACTCTATGATCTTTAATTTTTGTAGAACCAGTAGTTAAATGTTCTAATAGTTGGTCGCATTCATCAAAAACTACCAAATCATATTTCTTGATAGATTTAGTATTGCTCTCTTTATTATCTAATTTGTGGCAAGAATCCACTGTAGTAATAAATTTGTCGTGATAAGACGGCGCCCAACTTTGGCTTAAATCGTCATATCGAACAAATTTAACATTAGCAAGTGCGTGATCAATTGAATTAATTAAGTTTTTTCTGTGTGTGGTAATACATATTCTTATATCTGGATATTTTAAAACAATAGCTTCTATATAACGTTTAAATGCTTGGGTTTTTCCTGTCCCAATCGCGCTCTTAATGGCAAGTATTCGTGTATTTTCTAAATGTTGAAGTACATCATCTTGCAGAAACTCCTGATTTACAATTACATCAGCATCAAACTTGTAATCTGGTTTTTCGGCAAAGTTACCATTGTCTAAAGTGTTGTCAATTGCATATCGAAATGCACAATTGATTGTTCTATACGCCTCATCAATATTGCCGTTTGGTTGTTTAGATACTCTTTCTTCTGCGACTCTATATAGTTCTTTATAAGCTTTATTTACAAATAATCCACCAAATACAAGCCCGAATATTTTACGTGATTCACTAAGCAATGTTGCACGAACTGTACCTTGTTCGGCGTTAGAAATATTATCTAAATGTTCTTTAAACTCTTTTTCTATTTCTTCTGTTGGGCGCCGATAAAAGTTATATTTAATCGATAATTCTTCATATTCTTGAATAAAATTTTTCTTGTTTTGTTCGGTATTATGGCTTGTTGATCTTCTTGGTGTTGATGCTTTAAAGCCTTTTCCTGATCCGCGTGGCTTGCGTTGTTTAGTCGGCGCCTCTGGTAATTTAGGTAGGACACTATTTAATTGTTCGTAGTCGTATTTCTCATCGCTCCAAGTATAGAGTTCTGACGCTTTGCTAGTAGATCGGTGTATAAATCCTGGATACCTGGAAGCTAGAACTACTGACTTAAAGCTAGTATCGCTACCCACAAATAAATGTAGAAATCTTTGCTGGATGTTGGCACCTTTGGCTGTTTCAGCTGGAACAATGAATACCCAGTAAAAGTGGTAGCTCTTGTTCCCAGTGTCAACGAAGCAAGTGGGTAAGGGTAAACTATGTTCTTTGCATATACGTTCGATTGTTGGTATCTGATCTTCTTTGGGTAGATCATCGAATTCAATAACAATTGAGCGCCATTGAACAGCTTTGTTATCTTTGAATGCTTGATTACGTTTTACACCTACATTGGCATCGTATTTCTCATTGTTCCTTATAATTTGTGGCAACTTTCTTTCGATGTCATCGAGCTTGATTACATCTTGCTGCTTAGGTGGTAAATTGTCTTTTTGGAACTTGGTAAATTTTTCACCTTTTTTGGGGAAATACTGGATGTAGAAAGTATCTGTGTTGATGAGTTTTGCGAAAGTCTTGAGAAGTTCTGCTTGGTTGTTGCATGTGACCAGTCGAGGGATAGATACACGGTTTTCTGCAACATCGTTGTTGAAAGTTGTGCTTATATCAATTAACATTAGAGTATGATTATTTTAGAGCCTGCCACCGCATGATAAAAAGAGCTATGTGGTGGCACTTACCTAATTAACTATTATTAAATAACTTCTAAAATCCGTCGTAGTCATTTACGCCCGTTGCTGTATTTCCAGTCGCGGGTTTAGTTTTATCCATTTCTTTTTGTATCAAGTCGCGCAACCATTGTGTTTTGTTGGTGCGGTTCTGCCAAGAGATATCCTCCAGGAAAAAGAACATTTTTTGCTCCAATGCTAGATTTAAACGTTTCATTCAGTAAGTCTTGTAAGTTGGATACACACACAATAACTTAAAACAAAGTAAATTTACAGCATAAAAAATAATTTCTTTAGATATTAGCCCAAAATGCTTAACCTGGTATTTAGGCGCCCATCTGCTACTCTGGTGTAGCAAATCTTTGTGCCCAAGTTGGGTTTATTGCTAATAGCAATACTAGTAGTGCGTTTGCAGGATCATTTATAGTGTCATTTGCAGTGTTATACATCTTCCTTATTTAGTTTCTTGAGTTCGCACCATTCATTAATGATTTGATTAAGTGCTTCCCCTACGGTTATCTGCTTTTTCGTGGCTAAGACTTTAATCAATATTCTGTTTTCATCGCTTACTCCATATATAGTCCATCTGTTTAAATCCTTATCCTTAGCAGCCATAAATTAGCATCAAAACCTGAACCAACCATATATTTTACCACTTGGTTGGGTTCAAAGCAGTATTCGGCGAATCAGTGGAAATAATTCCACATATTTCCACTTATTTCCACGTTTATTGTATACTAATTGTGGTTAACTTAGAACAAAACTATGGCAGATCACTTACAAACCACTACCGATACAGCCGCCTTGAACGGCGCCAACAAGCAGCAACTTACACAGAAGAAACAACGACGTAAAGCACTACCTAACGCCACTGCGAGTAGTACAACACGGGCTGAAATGACTATTAAGGCAGTTATTAGTTCATCCCCAAAGGCAGTTAGCAACGATGACTTCCCGCTTTACAAGTTGTTCGTATTGGATAGTACAGGGAATGGGGAGTTATTCATCAAAGTTACCAAGCACAAGATCATCAATGTTGTTACAGGTGATGCTTTTAGTTCAAGTACTACTGGTTATCTTCTTAGTTTGTAGAAATAGGGGTTAGATACATGTCTAATGAGCTTAACCAAAGTTTATATAACGCTAGCCGTGAAGCTTTAATCGAAGCAGGACTACCAGAGTATTTGGTTGATGCGGCAAGTCGTATTGTGGCAACGGATGATCCAACGGCGCCCAATCTGGGAAGAAACGAAACCGATATAGCGATTTGTCAAGAAGTAATGATTCAAGCCAATATTAATAGCCAGCAGTAGTACGAGTAGGAACTTTCCTAGGGCAACTACTAATACCAACTGCCAGCTATACCCCAACAGAGTACACGAATTGGAGCAATATAATTCTATGTCAAACAACGAACGGCAACTCACCCCAAAGGAAGAAATAGTAGTAAATGCTTTTGAAGAAACACGTGCAGGTTTAGGCGCCGTTGCAGAAAGAAACATTCGTAATGAAGATACAGGTTGGTCAAAGATAATTGAATCGACACCCGAAGAAGAACTCACCAAGACTGAAGAGAGAACGAGTCGGAACAGTTTTTGTTATCGCCGCATTGGAGGTTAGAAACATGAATGAATTAAAACTTATCCCATTGCTAAAAGATTATGTTCAGGCAGAAGGCGCCGAACAAATAGAAAATATTCTTGCCGAACTGTCGAACATCACAGGTTTTGAACACGAGCTAGTTTTCGACGCAATTCATTCTTCGTTTCCGTGCTTGCACGATATTGTCATTAATGAACTCAAGCAAGAAAATGTTATTCGGTCGATTCCTGTTCACCCGCTGTTCTGATGGATAAATATCGAATAATTCACTTCGTCGCTTGCCTCATATTTCTAACAATCTTTATTATGCGGCGCCCAACTCAATTAAATGTGGAAGTGAATATAAACATTTTGATTGAGCGTAAATAATAATTTACAAGTATCGATAATTTATAAATAGGAATTGTCGATACTTTTATTTCATTTTGGAGGAAACATAATGACTCAAGATAAACAAAATGCCGCACCTGAAGAAAATGTGTTGATCAAAGTGAATAATCAGGTGTCGAACGAGAAGACTTTATCGACTAGCAGCGCAATTAATGAAATAGTATTTACATGTTTAATTATCGTATTTTCTACCGCACTTTTGGCACAAATATTGTCGATAATTCCTGCTTCGTATAAGTTGCGCGATATTCTGCCAACATTAACATTTACAATACTTGGCGTATTTATAATGTTGCTTTATGTCCTGAAGAAAAAGCCAACTCTAAAAACATATTTGTATATTCTTTCTTTCCTTATCGGCGCCTTACTAGGAGTTTGATTATGCTGCACAATGCGTTTATCCAAGAAATAATTCTGCTCAAATCGCGTGCCAAAACACTTTTAGTTGCAAGCTATATTGCATGTGTTCTGTCGATGTTCACCACTGCAATTACACCACGCGGAATAAACAAAATAAATCTTTCTTTATTGGGATTTATATCGTCTGTAGTTGGTTTATGTTTCGCACAGTTAGAGGACAGATTAAATCTTAAACTGGAAGATTTGAATATTCAGGCTCGTGTCACCTCTAAAGAAATTTATGCGGGTTTATTGAAAGATAATAATTTTTCTATAACTCTACCAGTGGCACCGATAAATGAAGTAGATGTAATAACTGATGTTGTCGAATACTGGAAAAAACAAGAAAAGCATTTGGCTATTGTTGGTGGAACCGGAGACGGTAAAAGCTTCACTATTAAACATTTTATTTCTTGCATTCAAAGCGAGTATTCTATCGTGACTTATGATGTCGATTATGCCCGTGACGATTACCCTGAATGTGTAGATATCAAATACGATTATGTCGATATCGAGCAAGCATTTGTCGATGACATGGAAGAATTAGAAAACAGGATTGCAGTTCGGCGCCAGTTGGGTAAGAAATATATTCCTGATAAAAAGCTTATCGTTGGTGAGGAAATGCCCGCGCTTGCAGAAGAGTGTGAATCATTGGGTGTTTGGATGCGTAAAATGTCGAAGCGCGGTCGAAAAGTTGGGTTATTTATTGCAGCACTCGCGCAGAATGATACGGCTGAGAACTTCAGTTTGAAAGGTGATGCCAGCATATTAAAATCTAATTTCTGTCTTCTATATCTTGGTAAAAAAGCAATTGTGCGAGCAAAGCAATTAAAAAATGATGCATTAGTCGATTGGTTAAGCACAACTTCTAAAGGTCGAGGATTAATCGATGATAAACCTTGTATAATTACAGCTAACACCTATTCACCTACTTCTAACATCGAAGCTAACAACGTCCAGGTGTCGAGCGAAGTACTACCAATTGTCGAAGATAGCACAAACTCAAAAATCGACAGAAGTAGTGTGGAAAGTGAGGTGGAAGTGCTGGAAGTGCCATTTTCAGAGGTGGATTTTGACGCTAAAAAGCTAGAAATAGCGCGTATTCTGAGGGCTGAAAACTACAGCAAGAACAAGATTATCAAACTTCTTTGGGATGTCGAAGGCGGCAGAAAATACTCAGAGTTGTCGAAATTAATTGATGAGAAATAGTCGAACATTTGATTATTTTAGAAGCTACCAGTTTTATACGCTGGTAGCTTTTTAATTTTTACTCGGCGCCTTTATCGAAACTTTCGAGAAGAGTAAGAACATCTTTCCGCAGTTCACCAGCATGATTTCGATGATATCCTTTTTCGTTGGCTTTTATTTTGGTGCCGATGTCGCGTAGTTTATCTCGAACATCGCGAAGCTTGAGAAGTTGAGGTTTATAAGTTTCTTGCCATTGTTGCAACTCATCGCGTTCGCGCTGGATTACTTCGAGTTGTTCTTTCAATTCTTGAGTCATAGCGTTAACATCGTTTCTT
>JAESFJ010000294.1_pt1 | contig 14507 bp, 10 predicted proteins | sample 9266161 | NCBI WGS metagenome assembly JAESFJ01 (sample SAMN14506165, study PRJNA617096) | algae metagenome | isolation source: Calothrix sp. FI2-JRJ7 and co-occurring heterotrophs from granitic desert soil | place: USA: Red Pass Lake area, Fort Irwin, California | collected 2000-06-01
ACGGTGCGGCCGCCTTCGCGGATCGCGAAGCGCAGCTTTTCTTCCATCGCGATCGGAACGATCAGCTCAACGGCAACCGTGACGTTGTCGCCCGGCATAACCATTTCCGTGCCTTCCGGAAGCGACACGATACCGGTCACGTCCGTCGTGCGGAAGTAGAACTGCGGACGGTAGTTGGTGAAGAACGGCGTATGACGGCCGCCTTCTTCCTTCGTCAGGATGTAGGCTTCAGCCATGAACTTCTTGTGCGGCTTGACCGAACCCGGCTTGCACAGGATCTGGCCACGCTCGACGCCGTCACGGTTCACACCGCGCAGCAGCGCACCGATGTTGTCGCCGGCCTGACCCTGGTCGAGCAGCTTGCGGAACATTTCAACGCCCGTGCAGGTCGTCTTGATGGTCGGACGGATGCCGACGATCTCGATTTCTTCACCGACCTTGACAACGCCACGCTCAACGCGACCCGTCACAACCGTACCACGGCCCGAGATCGAGAAGACGTCTTCGATCGGCATCAGGAAGGGCTGGTCGATCGGACGCTCAGGCGTCGGGATGTAGGCGTCGACCTGAGCCATCAGCTCGCGGATCGCGTCTTCGCCGATCGTCTTGTTCGAGTCTTCCAGAGCAGCCAGAGCCGAGCCCTTGACGACCGGAATGTCGTCGCCCGGGAAGTCGTAGGACGACAGAAGTTCGCGAACTTCAAGCTCGACGAGCTCGAGAAGCTCGGCGTCGTCAACCTGGTCGACCTTGTTGAGGAAGACAACGATCGCCGGAACGCCAACCTGACGGGCGAGCAGGATGTGCTCGCGGGTCTGCGGCATCGGGCCGTCGGCTGCCGAGCAAACCAGGATCGCGCCGTCCATCTGCGCTGCACCGGTGATCATGTTCTTGACGTAGTCGGCGTGGCCGGGGCAGTCAACGTGCGCGTAGTGACGGTTGGCCGTCTCATACTCGACGTGAGCCGTCGAGATGGTGATGCCGCGTGCCTTTTCTTCCGGAGCGGCGTCGATCTGATCGTAGGCCTTGAATTCACCGAAGTACTTGGTGATCGCTGCCGTCAGAGACGTCTTGCCGTGGTCGACGTGGCCGATCGTGCCGATGTTGACGTGCGGCTTGTTGCGCTCAAACTTACTCTTTGCCATTTGAATGCTTCCTGTGAACGAAACGGGGTTGCCCCGGCGAACCGGTTTGGTCCCGCCGTTTAAGGCTTTCATGCGCAATGCGCAAGCGATAAATGATCCGCCTTCCGGCGCCCGGAAAGCGCTGTTTTCCACGCCGGATGCGCGTGTCACGCATTTGCCCTGCCGCGGCGGAAGGCAAAGGCAAAACTGCGTGGCAGAACTTGAGCTTATGAAGCGAAGTGGACTGGAGCGGGTAACGGGAATCGAACCCGTGTATTCAGCTTGGAAGGCTGCTGCTCTACCATTGAGCTATACCCGCATATTCAGATCCGAGAACGAATGGTGGAGAGAGTTGGATTTGAACCAACGTAGGCTGAGCCAACGGATTTACAGTCCGTCCCCTTTAACCACTCGGGCATCTCTCCATTCTTTCGTCCGGATCTGGCGACCAAGCTTTGTAGTCCCGACCAGAGTGCGTCGCCCCCTGATCTGCGGCGGGTATATGACGGCCCAACCGGCTCATGTCAACACGAAGTTTGACGAAAAATTCCGAAAAGTTTCATAGGCCAGACACATGCCCCGGACGCACAGGGGATTTTCCGGCCGGGTCTATGCCGGCCCCTTGCCCGCCGCTATAAGGGCGCATGGCCAAAGATCCCAAAACCGACAAAACCGCCCGTGACACTCACTATGCGACGCTGCGCCGGCAGGTGCGTGATGCCAAGCGGGAACGGGGCGAAATCCCCACACCCGGCCCGCAGAAGCCGCGCAAGAGCAATGCTGATTGGACGCCGCCGAAGCTCGCGCCGGAACAGGTCCTGCTCTACGGTCTGCACACCGTGCGCGCCGCCCTCGACAATCCGGAGCGCAAGCTGATCAAGCTTTCGGCCACGCAGAACGCGCTGGTCCGGCTTGAAATCGGATCTGTGGAAAACCTCGGCATTCCGTTCGAGACGGTGACGCCGCAGGACCTCGACAAGATCCTCGGGCCCGAGGCGATCCATCAGGGCGTGATGCTGGAAACCCGCCCCCTGCCCGTCCGCCGGCTGGAGGCGCTGAAGGACAGCCCGCTGATCCTGGTGCTCGATCAGGTGACCGATCCGCACAATGTCGGCGCCATCATGCGTTCGGCTGTCGCCTTCGATGCCGGCGCCGTTATCACCACGCAGCGGCACAGCCCGACGGAATCAGGCGTGCTCGCCAAGTCGGCCTCCGGCGCGCTGGAGCTTATCCCCTATATCCAGGTGACCAATCTCGCGGATGCACTGGGCGAGCTGCACAAGCTCGGCTTCTTCTCGGTCGGCCTCGATTCGGAAGGGCCGGCGCCGATGGAAGAGACGCTTGTGGGTGACCGGATCGCCCTGGTTCTCGGTTCCGAGGGCAAGGGGCTTCGGCAGAAGACGCGGGAAACCGTCTCGGCGCTGGCACGCCTCGACATGCCCGGCGCGATCAAGTCTCTGAATGTCTCCAACGCGGCGGCGATTGCGCTCTACGCCTCGCGTCAGCATCTGGCGGCCAAGGGCTGATGAAGATCGTCTTCACCGATCTCGACGGGACGCTGCTCGACCACGACAGCTATTCCTTCGAGGCGGCGCGCCCGGCGCTCGATTTGCTGAACTCGCGCGGCATCCCCGTCATTCTGGCGAGCAGCAAGACGGAAGCGGAGATGCGACCGATTGCGGAAGCCATCGGAATTGCGCATCCGATGATCGTCGAAAACGGCGCCGGTGTCGTTGGACTGAAGCCCGAGACGCGGGACAGTGATCCAGATTCATCGAGTCCTTACAAACGGCTGCGTGGCTTTCTTAGGGAAATACCTAAAGAGCTCAGCGCTTGCTTCCAGGGCTTCGGCGACTGGGACACCGCCCGTATCGCAAGGGAAACCGGGCTTCCCGCTGCTTCGGCAGACCTGGCGCGCCAGCGACGCTTTTCCGAGCCCGGACATTTCAGCGGGAGCGAGAGCCAGAAGCGGGCCTTCGTCGCGCTGCTCGAAGCGGTGGGCTTCACTGCCGTGCAGGGTGGGCGGTTCTTCACGCTGATGCCGAAGACCTCCAAGGCCGAGCGCATGGCCGAGGTTATCGCGCATTATCGGCGCGAGACGGACGAGACGATCAGGACCGTTGCGCTCGGCGACGCGCCGAACGATCTTGCCATGCTCGAAGCGGCCGATTGCGGCATCATCATTGCCAATCCTTCGCACAAGCCGCTGCCCGTCACGGAACGGGAAAGACAGGGTACCATCCTTCGTTCTGACGAAGCCGGTCCGAAAGGCTGGAACATCGTGATCCATCAACTCGTTGCCACGGGGTTTCTCTGAGCCGGCAGCAACCGGTACGAAAGGAATTAGACATGGCGGATTTTCACCAGAACGGCGTGGTTGCTACCCTGCACAATCTCAGGGAGCGCTCGCTGGAGCGGATGGAGAAGGAACTCGCGGTCTTTTCCGCCTCGCGGCCGATCACGCTGATCCTGCCTTCGCTCTATTCCGAGCTCGAGGCTCCGGCCCTCGAGCATATTGTCTCGGAACTCTCACAGGCGCCCTATATTGCAGAGGTCGTCATCGGCCTCGACCAGGCGGACGAACAACAGTTTCGCCATGCGAAGCAGTATTTCTCGCGCCTGCCGCAGAAGCATACGATTCTCTGGCATGACGGGCCGCGTCTGCGCGCCGTCGACGAGAAGCTAAAGGCGGAGGATCTGTCGCCCGACCAGCCGGGCAAGGGGCGCAATGTCTGGTTCTGCATGGGCTATGTGCTGGCTGGCCGACAGGCGGGTGTGGTTGCCCTGCACGACTGCGATATTATCACCTATTCGCGCGACATGCTGGCGCGGCTGGTCTATCCCGTCGCCAATCCGCGTTTCCCTTACGTCTTCTCCAAGGGCTACTACCCGCGCATTGCCGACCGGTCGCTGAACGGCCGGGTGACGCGACTCCTGGTGACGCCGCTGCTTCTCAGCCTCGAAAAGGTGGTCGGTCATCACCCTTACATCGATTACCTGAAAGCGTTCCGTTATCCGCTTGCCGGCGAATTCGCCATGCAGACGCAGATCCTCTCGGATATCCGCATCCCCTCCGACTGGGGGCTGGAAATCGGCGTGCTCTCGGAGCTGTGGCGCAACTATTCCAACCATGCGATCTGCCAGGTGGATATTGCCGACGCCTATGACCACAAGCACCAGCCTTTGTCGCCGGAAGATGCCGCCAAGGGGCTGTCGCGCATGTCGGTCGACATTACCAAGGCGCTCTATCGCAAGCTGGCCACCGATGGCGTGGTGTTCAGCCAGGACGCGTTCCGGACCCTGAAGGCTACCTACTACCGTACGGCGCTCGATCTGGTGGAAACCTATCACCACGACGCCCGGATGAATGGCCTGACCACCGACCGACATCGCGAGGAACAGGCGGTCGAGCTTTTCGCCGCCAACCTGATCGAGGCCGGTCAGGTCTATCTCGACAATCCGAACGCCACACCCTTCATGCCGAGCTGGAACCGGGTGCAGAGCGCCCTGCCGGACCTGTTGCGCGACATCCAGGAGGCGGCGCGACTCGACGCCGAAGAATAGCGAATGCGCCTGCCGTCCCGTCACATGGACGGGCGGCAGGTGAGCTTGCCGTCAACGGCGACAAGGGACGTGCCGTTTGCCGACAGCTTGCGTTCGACGGGATAGTCGATGACGCTTGGCCAGGATTCGATGTCCTTGGCAGCGTTGGGATCAGCATCGATCGCCGGCTGGTAGGCCGCACGGCAATCCGGCATGGCTCGATCGGTGGCCAGGCCGAGTTCCTTGCGGATGGCGTCTGCGCAGCTGTCAGGGGCGGCGAGCAAGGAACAACTGGCCGCGAAGGTCCTGTCATAGCGGAGCGTCAATTCCTCACCGACCAGGCTCAGTGCGGAAAACTCGCCGGCGACCACATCGTCCATCAGGCGTGTGCCGGAGCGCGTGTCGTAGACGACGAAGGGCATTCCGCCATTCCAGCCATCCGCGCCGCGGAAAAAGGCGTAAGGACCGACCGCGCCCCAGAGATAACCTGCGGTATCGTCTTCGATCTTGCGGTCGAGCGTCGGATTGAGCTGGCACGGACCTTCAGACGGCGCGATATAGAGGCCGGCGGCGCCTTTTTCTCCGAGATCCAGTTCCTTCAGGGCAAAATCGGGATAACGCAGGCAGGTGAGCTTGCCCTTCATGTCGAAGCCGGTGTCCTTCTCGGCAAGCGCGACTTCGGCGCGGGTTGCGCGGTCGAACTGGCCTGTGACCTCGCCGGCATCCCGGCAGGTGACGGGCGCCATCCGGCCAATGGCGAACTGCAGTTCCTCGCCCTTGCCGCGCAGTTCGTAGCGGCCGTTCGTATACCAGAAGCCGCTGGCGGCCTGTTGTTGAGGCAGCGACAGCTTGGTCCCGTCAGGCAATGTGAGGTCCGCCATGGCTTCGCTGAAGGTCACGGTCAGGGCGGTGCCGTTTTCGCAAACATATTTGATATCGGCGGCCCTGCCTTCACCCGGCAGGACCAGAATGGCAGTCGCGGCCAGGGCCAGGCCGGCCAAAATCGGTACGCGCATCGGGTCTCCTCGGCTTTTTGCCCGACCATGCCAAAGAATTGCCCGGAAGGACAATGGCAAATGCGATCAATTCTGATGAGAAGTGGTGCCCCCGGCAGGGTTCGAACCCGCGACCCCCTGATTACAAATCAGGTGCTCTACCAACTGAGCTACAAGGGCAACGGGCGCTGTTTAGGCGCAAATCGGTTTGCGGTAAAGCAAAAAATCGCCGCACAGTTAGCGCAGATGGTGAATCTCTGCGCTTGTCACCAGCTCTTCACCGCGCGGCGGAGCGAACCGATTCCGGGGCGAAACGGCTTGTGGTTACAGGTATTTGTCATGTACCACTTGCGGACAATTCATTAGGGCTCGCCATGTCTCGCACGTTTCGGTCGCTCGCCTTCATCGCTTCCAACACGGACGAAGCCCAAGCTTCGTGCAATGACCTGATTCGTCTCTATGGCCACACGGATCCGGCCGATGCGGATGTGATCGTGGCGCTCGGCGGCGATGGCTTCATGCTGCAGACGCTGCATGACACGATGAACAGCGGCAAGCTGATCTACGGGATGAACCGCGGTTCGGTCGGCTTCCTGATGAACGATTTTTCGACCGAGAACCTGCCTGAGCGGATTGCGGTGGCAGTCGAAAACGAATTTCACCCGCTGAAGATGACGACCAGCAATGCCGACGGCTCGACCTCCTTTGCGCTTGCGATCAACGAGGTCTCGGTGCTGCGCCAGTCGTACCAGGCAGCGAAGCTCAGGGTGGTGATCGACGGCAAGGTGCGGCTCGAGGAACTGATCTGCGACGGCCTGATGGTGGCGACGCCCGTGGGCTCGACCGCCTACAACCTCTCCGCCCATGGGCCGATCCTGCCGCTGGAGGCGCCGCTTCTGGCACTTACCCCCGTCAGCGCGTTTCGACCGCGTCGCTGGCGCGGGGCGCTTCTGCCGAACAAGGTGACCGTGGTACTCGAGGTATTGGAGCCGGAAAAGCGCCCGGTCAACGCGGTGGCGGATCATACCGAGGTGAAATCGGTTCTGAGGGTGGAGATCGCGCAGTCGGAGGAAACGACGGCACGAATTCTTTCCGATCCCGATCGATCCTGGTCCGACAGGATCATCGCCGAACAGTTTTCCGATTGAGGGTCCAATGAAGGTTGTCACCTCGGCTGCACTGCTGCTTTCCCTGATGCTCGGCTCCCCGTCAATGGCAGAGGAGATCGAGCAGCTTCCCCTCGCCGCCACCTTCGTCATCAGTGGCGGCTATTGGGAATCGGGGCCCGAGGGCGTGCCCGGGGTCGAGACCGCTGTCGAGGCGGGAGAGCGTGGCTATTACAAGCTGGTTGCCATCCGCCAGCCGGACCGGACGGCGCGGATCCATCTGCAGATGGTGGCATCCGGCGAGACCGGGCTCAGACTCGTCGAGAGCGTGGAGCTCGAAGAGTTCTCGGCGATCAAGCCCTTTGTGACGGGCATTCGCCCCGAGAGCATGAGCGGGGTTTCCGGCACACCGGGCTTCTTCGCCACCGTCTATCTGAAGACGGCGCCGGATAGCGACCGCATCGAGGAGTGGACCGTGTTGATCGACGAGCTGGGCGATATCCGCGTGGAACGCGCGAGCAACTGAGGCAAGGCCGACATTTGCGACCAAAGAAAAGGCGAAGCGCCGGGCGCTCCGCCTTTTTCATTTCCGATCGGGTCGCCGCGATCAGTCGATGTCTGTGACTTCCGAGGCCTTGCCGCTGATGCGGTGGGCAAGGGCCGCTTCCATGAACTCGTTGAGCTCTCCGTTCAGGACGCTGTCCGGATCGGTGCTTTCAACGCCGGTGCGCAGGTCCTTGACCAGCTGGTAGGGCTGCAGCACGTAGGAGCGGATCTGGTGGCCCCAGCCGATATCGGTCTTGGAGGCGGCTTCGGCATTGGCGGCTTCTTCCCGCTTCTTCAGTTCGACCTCGTAAAGGCGAGCACGCAACATGTCCCAGGCCTTGGCACGGTTCTTGTGCTGCGAGCGTTCCTGCTGGCAGGCAACCGCAATGCCGGTCGGGATATGCGTGATGCGCACGGCCGAGTCGGTCGTGTTGACGTGCTGGCCGCCGGCGCCCGACGAACGATAGGTATCGATGCGGCAGTCGCTCTCGTTGATCTCGATGTTGATCGAGTCGTCGACAACTGGGTAGACCCAGATCGACGAGAAGGAGGTGTGGCGACGGGCATTCGAATCGTAGGGCGAAATGCGGACCAGGCGATGCACGCCCGATTCGGTCTTCATCCAGCCATAGGCATTGTGGCCCTTGATCAGAATGGTCGCGGATTTGATGCCGGCCTCTTCGCCGTCATGCACTTCCAGCACCTCGACCTTGAAGCCCGAGCGTTCGGCCCAGCGGGTGTACATGCGCAGAAGCATGTTTGCCCAGTCCTGGCTTTCCGTGCCGCCGGCGCCGGAATGGACTTCGACATAGGTGTCGTTGCCGTCAGCCTCGCCAGAAAGCATCGCTTCCACCTGGCGGCGGGCTGCTTCGGTCTTCAGGGCCTTCAGCTGGTCCTCGGCGTCCTTGACGACGGTCTCGTCGCCCTCTTCCTCGCCCATCTCGATTAGCTCGATGTTGTCGTTCATCGCCTGTTCGAGACGCTTCACGCCAGCAATGCTGTCTTCCAGCTGCTGGCGCTCGCGCATCAGCTTCTGGGCTTCCTGGGCGTCATTCCAGAGGTTCGGGTCCTCTGCCTTGTTGTTCAACCAGTCCAGTCGTCTTATCGCCTGATCCCAGTCAAAGATGCCTCCTCAGCAGGCTTATGGCCTGCTTGATTTCGTCGACGACATTCTCGATTTCATTGCGCATGCGTTGGGTTCTCAACCTCTGAAACTGGTGAAAATCTGGTCTTCCGCATAGTTGCGCCCGGCCCTGATGTAAAGGGCCAGGTCGCGACTGATGGTCAGATGCGGGTTAGAACAGGCCGCCGGAACCTGATGTCACGGCCTGATTGGCCTGGGGCGAGTCGCGCAGGATTTCCTCGGGCGGAGCATAGCCGTCCATGCCGATGATCGACAGCGTATCTGCCGGGCCGGTGCCGGGCTTGAAAGCCTCGATGATCGTGTCCGGCTCGCCTTCCAGCGCAAACATGCCGGTGGTGCGGTTGACCGGAATGAAGCTCATGCCTGCCGGTACGAAAAACTGACCCGCGGGCCGGTTCGCCGTTGCCATCTGCATGAAGTCGTTGAAGACGGGCGCTGCCAGCGAACCACCGGTCGAGCCGCGGCCCATCGGGGCCGGCTGGTCGAAACCGATATAGACACCGGCGACGAGATCCGGCGTGTAGCCGATGAACCAGGCATCCTTCTCATCGTTCGAGGTACCGGTCTTGCCGGCGACCGGACGGTCGAGCTTGATCTTGCCGGCGGCGGTGCCACGGGTGACGACGCCTTCCATCATCGAGGTGATCTGATAGGCGGTCATCGGGTCGAGAACCTGATCGCGATTGTCGACCACAGTCGGCTCTTCCTGGCCGGTGAAGCGCTCGGCGTTGCAGGCCTCGCAGATCCGGTCTTCGTGGCGGAAAATGGTCTTGCCGTGACGGTCCTGAATGCGGTCGATGAGCGTCGGCTTGATCTGCTTGCCGCCATTGGCGAAGACGGCATAGGCCGAGACCATGCGCAGCACGGTGGTTTCACCGGAGCCGAGCGACATGGCGAGCACAGGATTCATCTTGTCATAGATGCCGAAGCGTTCGGCATATTCGGCGACCAAGTTCATGCCCATGTCGTTGGCGAGACGGACCGTCATGAGATTTCGCGACTTCTCGATGCCGAGGCGCAGAGTCTGTGGACCGGCCGAACCGCCGCCGTAGTTCTGCGGGCGCCAGACCTGTCCACCGGAGACGAATTCGACCGGCGCATCGAGAATGACCGAGGCCGGCGTGTAGCCGGTGTCGAGAGCGGCGGCATAAACGAAAGGCTTGAAGGACGAACCGGGCTGGCGCATGGCCTGGGTGGCGCGGTTGAATTCCGACTGGGAATAGGAGAAGCCGCCGGCGAGCGCCAGCACGCGGCCGGTATGCGGATCCATGGCAACGAGACCGCCCTGGACCTTCGGCAGCTGCCGCAGGCGATAGGAACTGGATCCCTCTTCCAAAGCTTCGACATAGACGACGTCGCCGGGGTTCAGAACGCCTTCCGGCGATTTGGCCGACTTGCGGTCGCCGGTCGCAGAACGATAGGCCCATTCCATGTCGTCAGGTGCGATGCGACCGCGTACGCGTTCGGCGACGACCTTGCCGCCGCCTTCCTTGGCCGGCTGCAGACCGATGTCGACACCATCGGCGGCAACGTCGAGGACGACGGCAACCTTCCACTCAGGCACGTCGGCAAGCGCCGGGATTTCGGCGAGCGGGATGCCCCAGTCGCCTTCGAGCGGGATCTGCTTGATCGGGCCACGGAAGCCACGACGCTGGTCGTAGGTGAGCAGCGCCGACTGCAGCGCCTTGCGTGCGGCGATCTGCATCTGCGGGTCGAGCGATGTGCGGACCGAAAGGCCGCCTTCGTAGAGCGACTTGTCTCCATACTTCTCGATGATCTGGCGACGGACTTCCTCGGCGAAATAGTCTGAGGCAAAGAGCGACGAGCCGGAGCGGCGCAAGTTGACGCCGAGCGGCTGCTTCTTGGCATCCTCGCCTTCTTCCTTGGCGACGAAGCCGTTTTCGACCATCCGGTCGATGACCCAGTTGCGGCGCTCGAGCGCTGCCTCGGTGCGGCGGAAGGGATGGTAATTGTTCGGGCCCTTGGGAAGAGCTGCCAGATAGGCCGTTTCGGCAATGGTGAGTTCGGTCACCGACTTGTCGAAATAGGTGAGCGCCGCGCCGGCGATGCCGTAAGCGTTGAGGCCGAAGAAGATCTCGTTGAGATAGAGTTCGAGGATCTTGTCCTTCGAATAGGTCTGCTCGATGCGGAAGGAGAGGATCGCTTCCTTGATCTTGCGGTCCATGGTCTGGTCAGACGACAGGAGGAAGTTCTTGGCGACCTGCTGGGTGATCGTCGAGGCGCCGACCGGGCGGCGGCCGGAACCGAGGTTCTGAACGTTGACCAGGATGGCGCGGCCGAGACCATATATGTCGACGCCGGGGTGATTGTAGAAGTTCTTGTCTTCGGCAGACAGGAAGGCCGCCTTCACACGGTCCGGGATCGCCTGGATCGGCAAGAAGAGGCGCCGCTCGCGGGCATATTCCGCCATCAGGGCGCCGTTGCCGGCATGGATGCGGGTCGTGACCGGCGGCGAATAGCTCGCTAGCACCTCGTAGTTCGGCAGGTCTCTGGTTACCCCGTTCAGATAGACGGCGACGACGGCCGCGACGCCGAGCGCCAGCACGGACGCCAATCCGAAGAGATATCCAATCAGTCTGATCATGTTTCCGCTACCGGCTCTGCTTCAGGTTCCGCGCGCTGCGACGAGCTTCGCACACCCTGTGGCGTTTTGCACGTCATGCCATGGATGGCAAGACATGCGGACCTGCTGTGAAAGGCTGGACGATTCGTCATCCCCTGCCCTTGCGTGACTTACACCCGAGTAACGGACACAATGTGAGGAAAATAGGGCCGTTAGCGCCTGAAGTCCTGCGGCATCAGAGCTTCCTCAAGGAGTGTGACTTAACCGCCATTGGCGAGTTGCGGTGCCCGGTAGCGCTTGATCGCCTCGACCAGCAGATCGGCCACCTTCTCCCGCCAGACGGGGTCGAGCAGAAGCTTTTCGTCATCCTTGTTGGACAGGAAGCCGAGCTCGAGCAGGATCGAGGGCACGTCCGGCGCCTGCAGAACACGGAAGCCGGCGTGACGATGGGGGTTGTTGATCAGCGAAATCTGTCCCTCGAAGGAGCCGACAACAGCCTGGGCCATGGCGATGGAGAAAGCCTGGGTTTCGCGCCGTGTCAGGTCGAGCAGGATATCGCCGACCTCGGGCTCGGTTTCTGTCGGCAGTTCCACGCCGCCGATGGTGTCGGAGAAGTTCTCACGCTCGGCAAGCTGGGCGGCCATATGGTCGGAGGCCTTGTCGGAGATGGTGTAGACGGTCGCTCCGCGAATGTCGGCCTGACGGAGAGTATCGGCATGCAGGGAGATGAGGAGATCGGCGCCTTTTTGGCGGGCGATCAGGACACGCTCCGACAGCGACAGGAACTTGTCGGCGTCACGCGTCATCACGGCGCGGATACCGGGCTGGCCCTTCAGCTTGCCGTTGAGGATCCTGGCGAAGGACAGCGTGATGTCCTTCTCCGCCGTCTTGGTCGAAGCGCCGGTGGCGCCGGCGTCGATCCCGCCATGGCCGGCATCGATTGCGATCACAAATTCGTCGGCTGCGGGGGATGCGGCGGCCACTGTCGCGGTGGTCGCGGGGTCGGCATCGGGGCGGGCCCAGGCCTGGCCGGAGACCAGTGCTGCGAAATCCTGCTCGGGCACGAGTTCCGCATCCAGCACCAGGCGGTAGCCGTTGCCATCTTCATTGGGCAGGACTTCCGCGGTGGCTAGTCGCGCCGGCCTCGCCGCCGTCAGCACCAGGCGGGCAGAGCCGGCGTCCATCGAGCCGTATCGGATGTCGCTGAAGAGACCGGTAGCCTTGAGGTCAGCCTCGGCGAAGGCGAAAGCCGTCGCTGGCAGATCGACGACGATCCGGTCCGGATTGGCGATATAGCGGGTCTCGATGGTGGGAGCGCGGTCGAAATCCAGCACAATGCGGGTACGCGCCTCGTCACCCGCAATGCGAGCACCATAGGCAACCAGCCGATCGGCGGGCGCTTCTGCCGTGACCGCATGAGCGGCGCCGGCGGCTATTGTGACGGGTACCGGAACGACGAGCGCCGCCAGAACGATTCGGCCCCAAAGGGCGAGTTTTCGTCCCGCCGACAGCGCCAAAACTCTTCTCAAATCCTGCCCCCGTCATGGCTGCAACTTCACTGTGACACAAATCACAAGCCGCCAGTCGCGCCATTTTCTTCAATTGTCCGCCGCATGCCTCGCCGTGCCGCCCCGATGGCTGTGAAAATTGCGGTTCGGGACCGCTTTTTCGCTCGGAATCACACGGAACGAGACCCTTCCCCTAATTCACTGCCATTATGGCATAAATCCGTTTGCTCTTGCTATTGTGACGTAGAAAACATACAAGGCAAACGAGGGATAAAAGTGCAAACGGGATAGAGTTTCCGCCACGGCTGCCAACCTCAGACAATGGAATTGGCGCCTGTTCAACCGGACATTCATCTGCCGTCTCCGCATTTTTTCCTGAAACTGGTTCAACACGCCGGCAGCGTCGGCACACCATCGGTGGCTCTCCACCAACAGCTCTTCACCGAGCATTCATCGGATCCCGAGGGGTCCATATCATTGTCGTTGACGTACGGTTTTTGATGTCTTTGCAACAGGTTTACATAACCAGGAACGGACCGGGATCTGAAAACTCCCCGCAGTCCGTCCGTATGTTGCAAACCCGGTCCTCCGTGCGTACACATCTATATCCGGCGCACAGTCCGCTAGGTTCCAGCCGCTTTAAAGTTCAGCGCGCGGGTGGACCACCGACCGAGGGCGCCGAGGAGCACAGCTTAAATGGCAGACAAAATGCTTATCGACGCGTCTCACGAAGAAGAGACGCGCGTTGTCGTCGTTCGCGGTAACCGTATTGAAGAATTCGACTTCGAATCCCAACACAAGAAGCAGATCCGAGGCAATATCTATCTGGCGAAGGTAACGAGGGTCGAGCCCTCGCTTCAGGCCGCTTTCGTCGATTACGGCGGCAACCGCCACGGCTTCCTGGCCTTCGCCGAAATTCACCCCGACTACTACCAGATCCCGCTCGCCGACCGTCAGGCGCTGCTTCGTGCGGAAGCCGAAGAACACCGCAAGGAAAACGACGTCGAGGGCGACGAGATCCTGAGCAACGATCCGGCTCAGCAGGACCAGCCCGACATCGGCATCAACACAACCTCTTCCGTCGCCTCTGCGATCGTTGACGAAGTGGCCGCCGAACTCGCCGCGGAAGCTGATGCAGACGTCGCCGCAGCCGCCTCGGTCGAAGGCGAGGCCGTTGCCGAAGAGCCGGCTGCCAAGGCAAAGCCCAAGCGCGTTCGCAAGCCGCGCGCCAAGAAGGCAGCCATCGAGGAGACCGCGTCCGAAGAGGGCAGCGAAGGTTCTGACGAGGCCGAAGGCGGCACGATCGCTGCCATGGTCGACATGGACGAGATCTCCGAGGAAGCCAGCGGACGCCGCGGTCGTCGTGACGATGACGACGATGATGATGACGACGATCACATCGAGGAAAAGGAAGAGATCGAATCCGTCGGCGCCGAAGACGCCATGGAAGAAGTTCCGGATCGCGTTCAGCGCAAGCCGCGCAAGCAGTACCGCATCCAGGAAGTGATCAAGCGCCGGCAGATCCTGCTGGTGCAGGTCGCCAAGGAAGAGCGCGGCAACAAGGGTGCGGCGCTCACCACCTATCTGTCTCTCGCCGGCCGTTACTCGGTTCTGATGCCGAACACGGCACGTGGTGGCGGTATTTCCCGCAAGATCACCAATCCGGCCGACCGCAAGCGGCTGAAGGAAATCGCCCGCGGTCTCGAAGTGCCGCAGGGCATGGGCGTGATCCTCCGCACCGCCGGGGCCAACCGCACCAAGGTCGAGATCAAGCGCGACTTCGAATATCTGATGCGCCTGTGGGAAAACGTCCGCACGCTGACGCTCGCCTCCACCGCGCCGTGCCTGGTCTATGAAGAAGGCTCGCTGATCAAGCGCTCGATCCGCGACCTCTACAACAAGGACATCTCCGAGATCATCGTCTCGGGCGAAGAAGGCTATCGTGAAGCGAAAGACTTCA
>JAESFJ010000295.1_pt1 | contig 14404 bp, 18 predicted proteins | sample 9266161 | NCBI WGS metagenome assembly JAESFJ01 (sample SAMN14506165, study PRJNA617096) | algae metagenome | isolation source: Calothrix sp. FI2-JRJ7 and co-occurring heterotrophs from granitic desert soil | place: USA: Red Pass Lake area, Fort Irwin, California | collected 2000-06-01
GGCGCCAGTCATGTAGATGCATGAATTTTAGGTAATCTTACCTTTTTGTCTTGCACGTGGGTATATTCCTTTGGTCTGATAATCTTCAAGTGTCAGCTTTCCTTTCTTTTTCAGCATGCCCTAATTAGGTTTGCGAAAGGGTTGGAAAATATTGCTCGCTGCTTTGTTACTCAAACTATTAGATTCAAGTGCTTTTAATCCTTCTGTGGCATTACTCAAACGTCTTTCTACTGATGGCTCTAAAACTTTCTCAATCCAAGCTAAAAAATTATCATTTATATTAACTTTATCGTGAAATTGTATTTTTAAATCACGAACAGGCAAATCAGCAGGAGGAATACCTGTTAACAAATGAATAATAGTTGCACCTAGTCCATATAAGTCAGAAGCAGGTACAGCTTTACCTCCAAACTGTTCCATTGGTGCATAACCATATGTTCCGACAACAGTAAAAGTAACACCTTCTTTAGCTGCTTTATCTTGAACGGCGCCAAAATCAACTAAATAAACCTCTTTATCTTCTCCTAAAATTAAATTGCTCGGCTTAATGTCTCGATGTAGAACAGCCGGATTTAAATTATGTAAATATATTAAGATATTTAAGACTTCGGTGGCAATTTTATGTACTTCTTTCTCGGTAAATCTTTTACCTTGCACTAACAACTCTTTCAAAGAATTACCACGAATATACTCTTCCACTAGTCCAAACCAAAGTACTCTATCATCAATGGAAAAATAATCTATGTACTTGGGAATTTTTGAATGCTCAAGATGCTTAAGAATTTGAGCTTCACGTTCAAATAATTTCAAATCATCCCATTGTACCGTACCACCAAAAGCAAGCAACTTCACGACTACACGTGAATCTTTGCCATCATCAACACTTAAATCTGTTGCCAACCAAGTTTGACGCGCTGCATTATTACCAAGTTGACGCTCAAGTTTATAACGATTTTGGATTATTTGTTCTGCTTGAAGCATTTTCTGTGTTCCGATTAAACAATAGCCGCAATTAAGGCTACAGCAAGCCCCAAAATGATTAAATACATAGGCATGACAACAAGTCCTGCGATTGCCCAACCGCGTTGATGACGTTTAAAATGGTCAATACTGCGCCAACGTCTACTTTTCCATGCCCATTCATTGCCTTTGGTGCCAAGAACAACAGTCATAATAATTCCGACTGATGGCACAAAATATAATAAACCTACCCAGACTTTATTTGTAAACGGCCATAAATAAGGCATTAAAAAGGCGCCCCAATTCCATCCTAAAACTTCTTCAGGAACAGGCGCCATACTAGCAATTCCACATCCAGAGTTATTAATATCTGGTACTTGTTGTATGTGTGGTGGTTTGACTACTTTTAATGAAGCACCCGATTTTAAAGCGTTATAAGCAAGTGCAGCAGTTGCAAAACGGTCTTCAGGTGCAGGTTGAGTTAACTTTTGTAACCATTCGATAAACTCAGGACTTATATTAACCAAATGACTAAATTCAATTCGCAGTGAACGTTGCGGTAACTCCGCAGGTGAGATACCAGTCAACAAATGAATTAAAGTTGCACCCAATGCATATAAATCTGATGCAGGAACAGCTTTACCACCAAATTGTTCCATTGGTGCATAACCGTATGTTCCGACAACTGTAAAAGTAACACCTTCTCTTGCGGCTTTATCTTGAACGGCGCCGAAATCAACTAAATACACACGATTATCTTCACCCAATATCAAATTACTTGGTTTAACATCGCGATGCAGCACCAACGGATTTAACTCGTGTAGATAAATTAAAATATTTAAAATATCAACAGCTATCTTACGTACTTGCTTTTCACTAAACCGCTGACAAGTAGCAAGTTTTTCTTTCAGAGACTCCCCAGGTATATACTGTTCAATCAAACCGAACCATAAGCTGCGGTCGTCAACACAGAAATAGTCTATATATTGAGGAATTCTGGGATGCTTTAGTTGCTTGAGTATTTGCGCTTCGCGTTCAAACAACTTTAAATCATCCCATTGTATGGCGCCTGCAAACGCTAATAATTTGACTACAACTAGTGAGTCAGCATCAGCAGCTTGTAAATCTTTGGCCAACCAAGTTTGACGGATACCGTTATTACCCAGTAAGCGTTGTAACTGGTAACGGTCTTGTAATACTTGTTCTGCTTGCAGCATCTTTAAGGTCGCGAGCAACTGCGGGAATTGGAGCGTATCAGTACTACTATGTTAACTACAATATTAAAAAATGTCAGAAAGTAACATTAAATTATTCCGATTCCCAGCGTGTCATATTTTACTCGTTAATTATTTCAGCTTTTTCTTAACTTTACTTAATATTTGCTGTATTTTTAGCTGAGTCAAGCGGAAACTACTAAAATCTGGGATATTGCCCGGGTATTGTTGTTTATGGTCAAAGAATTCGTTTAACTCACTGAGAATGACTTGTAGGCGCCTGGTAATATTATCTAATCGATATTCAGCCAAGAAATCTTGAGATAAATTAAAGGGTTGCTCAGTCGCAGCAACCTTTAATATACGTTCCATGTCATACTCTTTAGAATATCCGGCAATTTTATAGCAATTAAATCCTGGGTCTAAAAAATCAGAAAGTCCATTATTTACACTAGAAAAAACATGACATCCACAAGCCATTGCTTCGAGTGGTTGTAAGCCAAAACCTTCGGTAACACCTTGCAGTGCCCAATATTCTGCCGAGTCGTATATATAAACTTTTGCTCGATTAAACAAACTTGTCAAATCTTTTACAAAAGATTCAACGATATATACATTACATTTTTCTTGTAAAGCTGGTATTAAATCTTTTATTAAGTAACTAGAAGATTTACGCGCTTGTACTAGTACATCAATATCGCGCGTTATATCTAAATTTGTGAATTCATTGCTAATTTGATTTGGCAAGTAGTAAATTAGAGAGTTAGGCGCCAACTGTCCCCAGTACCCCATTGTATTACGGCTAACCGTGATAATTGGAATACTCGCAGGCAGCTTAAATCCGTAACCCGCACTATGAGCATGATATATAACGTTGTGAGACTTTAAAGAAGGCGCCAGTTTAGGAACATCGAATCCCCAACTAACAACAAAAATAACATCCTCAAGACTAGATGCCTTAAGAACATCATCCAAAAAAAGCTTATTAGGTTCGCGTTGACGATAAGTAACAACCTCAGCATCACAGATATTTTGGGCAATACTAAGCGTCTTCAACTCCGCGAACAGACCACCACAAGTAAATTTAGCATCCGTACCAGGCAATAAAAAGTAAAGTTTTCGCATATTCTGTATGGGCGGGTTCACTTACGGATTTTAACCAACCAGCGCATCCAAAGCCACCCAGCAAAGCTACCAAAAAAATAAGAAATAAAATCAGACCAAACAAAAGTATTCCCCAACACAAGCCTCCCCAGCAACGTCGCGCGTGCAGCTTGAAGAAAAGGAGGTTTCCAAAGCTGTAAAAATTCAATCCCACAAGTAGCAACACAAACCCCAACAGCAGTCCATAGCGGAGACGCTTTCGGGTAAACAAAAGCAACTAGTAAAATCCAAAATATTTCATAAGCAACGCTTCCTAAAAAATCATATAGCTCAGGGTACCCAAATCCTTGTGCAAAACGCACAAAATAACCCAGTGGCACAATAAATATAATGCTAATAAGTAGCGCTACACGGTACCGAAAAAAATTTTTTTCTAACTTTGCCATTGAACTTTTACGAAATGCGCTTCACGTCCCCACATATCCCTAGTTTTGGTAATACTCTCGATATTGAGATTAAAAGGTACAGACGTTGTTAAGTAACGCTGTGCTAAGGCGCCGACATAAGGCGCCAACTCACCAGCAAGAGTAGTAGCTATTCCCAACCCAAACAGCTGTTCGATTAATCCGCGCGGCATAATTAAATGCATTCCAACTGCACATCCCGCAGTCAGTAACATTGATGTCGATACATTAGTACCACATCGAGGATGAACAGCTAAATTCCACTCACCGTCTTTCAAACGTTGAAGACCGTTGATAACAGCGCGACGTAAATCACTGATATTAACATCACCGTAGAGGAAAAAGCCTTGTTCGGTAGATAATCCTCCAAGTGATTCGTTATCTACCTGAAAATTACGAGGTAGCAGCGAAATAAACCGGGAAGAACGGGGTTGACTCAAAAGCCACACAGTTGCGTGTTCAAGTGCATGAACTTGACGCAGCATCAAAATTTCTTTTAACCCAGGTACAAAATGCAGTACTGCAAGCAACTCCTTATCTTGGTTAGGCTGAGGAGTAATAAAATCCAACAAATCAAGATTTACAAAATCAAGGGGATTGGAGTTACCCTGTACATGAACAGAGGTATTCATTAAAACACTGCCCTCTTAGAATTAATGGAGTATTGAAGATATTTTTAATTTAACTCTTGTATCAATCAAACAACTACAAATTTTTATTGAGTTTTGCGTAGAAGCTGCATAAACCGGGTTTCTAGGCAAAATTGTCGTTTTTATTACAAGTTATCGACAGAAACCCGGTTTCTAAGATTTGGGAAAAAATTAGTTGAGTTTTGCGTAGAAGCTGCATAAACCGGGTTTCTAGGTAAATTGTCGTTTTTATTACAAGTTATCGACAGAAACCCGGTTTCTAAGATTTGGGAAAAAATTAGACCGAAGCTTTTAAACTCCGGTCTGTATTGTGAATGCGCTTGCGCGCGTATATTAGCAGGTTTGAAGTTGTCTTTGTTTTTTACGGAGATAGCGTTATAATGCAACACCTGTTCGCCAAAAGCTAAGTATAACCAAGAAGAGAGAAATTGAAGTTGCTTTCTGACTGGTTGACACACAAGCTGCGACGTGAGGAGAACGGACAGCAACCAGCCATAATTGCTGAGTCGTGTTTAAAAGTTGAAAGAAGCGAATATGTATTCAATCAGGTTGGTTTGGGTTTGGCAGAGTACAACAGTTCACATCATTTAGGCAAACTTTGCCCCAGCGCATTGCCCAACGCACAAGCGCGACACGGTTATCGGTTTGCGTTTTGGTAAGAATGTTGCTGATGTGGTTATCAACTGTGCGCTTGCTAATTTCAAGCTTGGCTGCAATATCTTGGTTAGTTAAGCCAGCGGCTACTAAGTCGATAATTTGCAGTTCTCTGTCTGAAAGACTTACAGGGGTCTGTGACTCGCCACTAGCCATGTTTTATCGAATCCTCCTAGTATATGTACTCAATCGCTCTTTCTCATTCTAGAAGATTCTTTGCCTAGTCGGTGTTTCAACTGTTAGCGGTAATACGATAATGAATAATTCTTTAATTGACCAGTTAGCGGTGGCACATTTTGGTGTCACTTAGTTTTTTATTATACGCTATATATGAAGAAAATACCAGCGCATTCAAAGGTGAAATGTTGCTTTTAAAGCATACAGGTCAAATCAGTAATAAAAATTCTTGTAGATTTGTGTGAACAACTGCCGACCGTGGGTCAAAATTATTGTAGATTTTTAGTTGTAAATTTTCTAGATGGAATTGTCCTTCTCAAGTAACGGACAGGAGCGCATGAGTAATCCCCGTGTATTATGTCTCGGCGAAGTTTTATTTGACCTCTTAGCTGACCAACTAGGACGTGACCTCTCTTCAGTTGAGTCATGGACTCCCTATCCAGGGGGGGCACCAGCTAATGTTGCTTGTGCGTTAGTCAAGTTGGGAATACCTGCGGGTTTCGTTGGTTGTGTGGGTGAAGATGAACCGGGTAATGAACTTGTAAAGCTTTTAAATGATGTTGGGGTTGATACAACTGGTTTACAACGGTCTGAGTCGGCGCCAACGCGGCAAGTTTATGTGACAAGAAGTTTAAGCGGCGACCGGACTTTTGCGGGGTTCGGTAATTACGACACTAGCGAGTTTGCTGATACACGTCTCAACGCAAAAGAATTACCACCATTATTATTTGAAGCAGCAGATATTTTAGTTTTAGGCACTTTAGAGTTAGCCTATCCTGAAAGCGCCAAAGCTGTATATCACGCTTTGGACTTGGCGGAAAAATACGACATGAAAATTATTATTGATGTGAACTGGCGCCCAGTATTTTGGCATAATCCATCGGAGGCGCCAGATATAATTCGTAAAATTTTTAAAAAAGTAGATTTTGTTAAGCTTGCCAAAGAAGAAGCTGAATGGTTATTTAATACTAGTGATGCAGGGGCAATTAAATATCGTCTGGACTCAGTGGAAGGTGTGTTAGTAACAGACGGTGAAAACGGTTGTGCTTATTGCTTAGATGAAAATGAAGGTAAATTACCTTCTTTTTCTGTACCTGTAGTCGATACAACAGGCGCCGGTGATAGTTTTTTAGCTGGTTTTATTCATCAACTATTAACTCACGGTATTCCAAGTCTTAAAGATAAAGAAACCGCCCGTGCAATTGTGCGATATGCAAGTGCAGTTGGTGCATTAACTACTTTGAAACCTGGCGCCATTGCTTCTCAACCTACTCTCGCCGAAGTTGAAGCATTTTTATCATCGTAGGAACCCAACATTAAAGGGACGGGCAAGGATGCCCATCCCACAAGAGTATTTTTGTATTAAATATCACTTAAGGCGCCATTTTCAGAATTTTATATTCAAACTTAATGCTTTTTTGAACTCTCCCCTACTTACCAATCCCCAACTGTAAAAATTTAATCTTTAAATCTTCGTCACTCTCACCGCAGTAATAATACTTAAGTTCTAGTAAATTGGCTAAGTAATAACCTGGTTTACCACCATTAATGCGAAATAGCTCAGTAACTACTTTTGACTTAGTAGTGCCAAAGAAATTTTCCCAATCGATTGAATTAAAGTTCTCTGGCGTTTTTATGTCTGTTAAATTAGCAAGAAACTTTGGACGCTCAAAACCCCAACCAGCACGACCTTTATAAATATCGCGCTTGATTATTCGCCAACATACGGGATATGCAATAGTCATAATGTTATAATTCTTCTTAAGAAAACCCCACCCAGAGTCAGTGGGCAGGGCTAGTTTAAATTAGGAACGTTTACCGTTTCCGTTGGTTTCCTCGTCTTGTTCGAGATTTACCCCAGTTTCTTCTGAGTCGTAAAAAATATCACTCTCAGCATTTTCTGGGTCACGTGTTGCAAATAAACCTCGACCAAGATAGAAGATTGCGTCTAACAAGCTTCTCAAGAAACCTTTACGGTGTCCGTTTCCATTTGGATCGGTCATTCAATCTCCTTTTGATTAGGATTCGTGTGGGAAGATATATTCTCCCCACACTTAATATTATTACTCATTTCCTTGAAAACGTCTACCATTTTCAAGTATAAATATCTAGGAATTAGCATATGTTGCCCGGATGCAATCGCGTCTAATAATTGCCCTGTTGAACCTTCTCCATCATAAATATATCCAAGTTTATAAGCAATTTGCTTTAACGCTTCTGATGTTTTTGGGTCTACCCTGGCGTGAAGGCTAGCACGGTCTAATTTTTGTCTTGGCATGGAATGTGTAAACCAGTTTAATGAACATGATAGTGGTTTACGCTTTAAATGACAATAAGTGTTGAGGTAGCGATTTTTTTCATTCTTCTGGTGCCTTTGATTTGAAAGTTGATTGTTTCAGCACTATTGCTTCACACTAACTTTAAACTTGTACTTTTTATACATTGTTGACTTTTATATGGGGATTGAGGCGCCTCGATTAAAAGTAGGTTGGCGGTGTGGATATTTGCTTTTACCATACGATTAATCACTGTTGAAGGCAAAACGTTATGGATTCACCTCAATACCGTGTTTTTGTTTGTACGAAAAAGCGCCCTCCTAATGCTCCGGAAGGGTGCTGTTGTAATGCGGGTGCGCTGGATATTTACCAAACGTTTCAAGATGAAATTCAAAAACGACAGTTGCACACGCGCGTATCCGTTCGTCGTTCTGGCTGTTTAGACAATTGTGAAGCTGGAGCAGTCGCGTTGGTTTATCAGCCTAAGCGTTTAGGATTTTCTTGGCTACCTACTAAAATACAAGTGAAACTTCGACGACTATTATTTCCAAATCGTCATGCATATGGACATTTAACTCGTGCGGATGTTGGCGCCATTGTTGAAAGTCATTTTGTTAAAGGGCAACCACTGAAAAGATGTCAGATTTCCTAGTCAATTGTTGTAAGTTGGGTTACTATTGCCTCCACCCAACCTACAGTAGTGTTAGCTGTGCGCGTATTTGCTGGACGATAACTTCGGGGGAGGATGAGATATCTACTTTGATGCTGTTTGATGGTTCTTCGAGGGTATTAAACTGACTCTGGAGCAGCGTTTCGGGCATGAAATGATTTTGGCGCCGTTTTAGTCGAGCTTCGATTGTTTCAAATGAACCAAATAGATAAACTATTTTAATTTCGTCGTTACCGTTAAGATATTGACGATAACTAGCTTTTAGTGCTGAACAAGCTAGTACAGCAGAACGATGTTCTAATAACCATTTGTGAATTAAAGCTTGTAATATTTCTAACCAAGGTATTCTATCTGCATCTGTGAGGGGAATACCTTGCTGCATTTTACTGACATTAAATTGAGGATGATAATCATCGGCATCATGAAATTCGTAACCCAACGACTCAGCTAGCATTTTGCCAATCGTTGATTTACCTGAACCTGATACACCCATAACAATAATTATCATTATTTTGATGTTATATAACTAACTTGTCGCTTAATAAGGCGCCTATCTTAATGATTATGCCACCAAGTGTTTCACCCGAACTTCAAGCAAAATTCTAGAATTAGAGATGTTTCGAGAAAGCCACTGCGACTAAAGAAGGCAAAGTAATGTATACTTTTATATCTTTGATGCGGTAGGCAAGATTGATTGAATCTGGAGAACAAGCCTTGTCTGAAGAAATAAAAAGCGTTCAACCCCCATTAAAGTTTATAGCCCCAAATTTTAACCGATTTTTCCTCCAGATAGTCCAATGGTCATTACCTGTACTATTGCGCTTTCGTCTTCGACGTTGGTTACCTGCGAGAATTATTCGAGTTGAAACAGAGAACGCTTTAGAGTTGGCTAAACTATATGAACAATTCCAAGCAGGTAAGGTTCGCTTCTTAATGGCATTCCGTCATCCCGAAGTTGATGACCCGCTATCAATGCTTTATTTAATCTCGCGTGCTATCCCTAAGAGTGCCCGTGAGAATGGTATCAAATTAAAAGACCCCGTTCATTCCCACTTTCTTTATGAACGAGGTATGACTATATGGGCAGGTGATTGGCTGGGAAAATTTTTCTCCTTCTTAGGTGGATTCCCGATTCGTCGAGGTAAAAGAGTTGATAGAACTGGTTTACAAACAGCACGCGACTTATTTCTCAATAGTAATATCCCTTTAGCTATAGCACCAGAAGGCGCCACTAACGGACACAGTGGTAAGGTTAGTCCATTAGAACCTGGTGTTGCCCAGTTAGCATTTTGGTGTATAGAAGATTTACAAAAAGCCAATCGTTCGGAAGAAGTATTTATAGTCCCGATAACCATTCAATATAGTTACCCTAACCCACCTTGGAAAAAACTTGATTGGCTATTGAGTAAATTAGAAGCGATGAGTGGACTTGAGACAATATCAATAGAACCTGCATCTAAACGGGAAGAAATTTATTACCAGCGTATACTGCGTCTTGCAGAACGTATACTTTCAGAGATGGAAGACTTTTATCAACGTTTTTATCATCAAACCCTTGTACCAATTGACTTAGACCCATCATCTGACACCACCGAACTTATCATTGCTCGTCTTCACCGATTACAGGATATAGCCTTGCGTGTAAGCGAGCAACACTTTGGTTTACCAGCACAAGGAAACTTTATTGACCGTTGTCGCCGTTTAGAAGAAGCAGGTTGGAGTTATATTTATCGTGAGGATTTACCTTCTTTAGATACATTAACACCACTTGCACGCGGAATTGCCGACTGGGTAGCAACAGAAGCAGCCAAAAGAATGCAGCATATGCGTTTAGTAGAAAGCTTTGTTGCCGTTACTGCCAATTATATTAAAGATAAACCAACATTCGAGCGCTTCGCCGAAACAACACTACTAATATATGACATGATGTCCCGTCTTCAAGATGATACATTTCCTGGGCGCCCTAACTTAGGATGGCGCCAGTCAAAAGTCACAGTCGGCAAACCAATATCAGTAACCCAACGTTGGCAGAGTTATAAACAAGACCGTCAATCAGCCAGAAAAACCGTCACCGACCTAACCCAAGACCTACACAAAGCTCTACAAAGCATGATTAGCAACGGATGATAAACGGATGTAACGGATGGTTAATTCATCTATCCCTTACATCCGCTATATCCGTTGCCTAACCCTTACTCAAACGCACATGATCCATAATTTGCTGCTTGCGAGAAGAAGAGTCAAGCTTCGGGTTAATAAAATCACCCTTACTACGACTCAAGTGTTCCATAATTTTCTTTTGGCGATCAGACTGCATAACTTTAACTTTTCTTAACTAATATGAAGTAATGTATCTATAGTAGTAGAAATTACTGACTAGCAACCATTTTGCGTGATTCTTTACGCGCGCGTTTTCCTGTCATAATCATCTTGACACCATTTGCAGGCGCCAGAGTTACACCACGACGACGAGGAATTTCAGGTTGCGACTCAACAAGTGATAATTGATAATTCGATAAAATCGTAGCAATTACCAACTTCATCTCAAAAATCGCCAAAGCTTCCCCTGCACAACGACGCGCACCACCACCAAAGGGCATAAACTCGTAAGGAGAAAACTGACGCTCTAAAAAACGTTCGGGTCTAAATAGATTTGACTGTGGGTATAAATCTTCGCGATGATGTACAAGGTACATGCAACATAGTAAAAGGGTATTAGGAGGAATTTGATGCCCTAAAATTTCTACTTGCTCTTCGGCAATGCGCGGAAATGTCAGCATTGCAACTGGATAAATTCGTAATGTTTCGTTGCAGAATGCTGTTAAGTAGGGTAATTTGGACAGACTTATTGGGTCATTATTATTCCCTAAAGCATCGATTTCATTGAGGATTTTTTCGGTAGTCTCTGGTATATAGTGACTCCAGTATAAACCCCACGCCATTGCAGTTGCGGTAGTTTCATGTCCAGCAAGTAACAGCGTCATTAATTCATCGCGTAATTCTTTATCAGTTAAACTTTGTCCTTGCTCATCGCGTGCGGACATTAGTAATGAGAGAATATCGATTCGATTAGGGTCTGGATTTTCGCGACGTGTGGCAATTTCAGCATATAAGATTTTATCAATTGAGGAACGCTGACGTAAAAAATTACCCCACGGACTCAATGCACCTAAATCTTTTTGTAGAAAAGGGAAAAATAGGAAGCTTGAAGAGAAAGGAGATTTAAAAATATCTAACATTTTCCCCATTAAATCTTTGACTTGCTGGCACCTTGTACCTTCGTATAAGCCAAAAACTGATTGAAGAATAACTTGCATTGATATTTCTTGCATTGCTGAACGTGCTAAAAATGGCTTGTTCAATGCAATATTATCCATAACCTGTTTGGTTAAATTCACGATTAAATCGCCATATGATTTTATTCTATCTCCATGAAACGATGGCATCATTAACTGGCGCCGTTTGCGGTGGTTTTCACCATCGAGCATAATAACCGAATAATCGCCAATTAACGGTTCTAGTAAAGCATTATACTTACCTGGCGCACTAAATTTTTTACGGTCATTAGTTAAAATTTCTTGAATAGCTTGGGGATGGTTAACAAATATAAGCCTATCACTAGGTTTAAAGATATTAGCGCTAAAAATATCAGGATACTCACTAGCTGCATTTCCCATATAACCTACAGGATTTACTACCCATTGCAGTTTTTGAAGAAATCCAGGAGACTTAACGGGGTTTGGTAGTTGAATTTGTTTGTTCATTTTAACAACACTTGTTTCATATCACTGTAGGTTGGGTGGAGGTTTTGCGTTTACGTAGTATGCCGGAGGCACAACCCAACATACTTCTGATTATAATCGTCGCGTTGGTGCGTAACGCTATAAGATTTTTGGCTTCGTTGAGGGGTTATTATAGCGTTACGCACCCTACATTCTATCGATTGTGCGGTATTGGATGGCTTCTGCTACATGATGTACTTTTAATTGCTCGTCTCCTGCTAGGTCTGCTATTGTACGCGCGACTTTTAATATGCGGTCGCTGGCTCTTGCTGATAAACTTAATTTTTGAATGGCGCCTTCTAATAATCTTTTACTTGAGTCATCAAGTTTACACCATATTTGTAAATGACGACTTTGCATTTGTGCGTTACAGCGCAGGTTTTGTTCGTTTTTGAATCTTTGGGTTGCGATGTCCCGTGCTTTTATTACTCTTTTACGTATTTCTAAAGAGGATTCACCTGTTGGTTGCTGGGTTATTTCTTCTGGTTTTAATCGGTTAACTGCTACTTGTAAGTCAATTCTATCCATTAGTGGTCCCGAAAGCTTTGCCCAATAGTCTTCGCGTTTTCGGGGTGTACAGCTACACTGTTGAATTATGTCACCATAAAATCCACATGCACAAGGATTTGTACTTGCGACTAATGTAAACTGCGCTGGAAAGTTTACCGATTGCTTTGCTCTAGATATTGCTACATATCCATCTTCTAAGGGTTGTCGCAAAAATTCCAATACGTCGCGTTTAAATTCCGTGAGTTCGTCGAGAAATAAGACACCAGTATGCGCTAAAGATATTTCTCCAGGACGTGGATAGTTGCCACCCCCTACTAAAGATGGCCCTGAAGCAGAGTGATGTGGACTTCGGAAAGGACGTTCTCTAACTAATGTCCCTTTATTTTTTAACAAACCTGCAACCGAATGAATACGTGTTACTTCCAATGATTCTGCAAAACCGAGTGGCGGAAGTATACCAGGTAAACGACGCGCGAGCATAGTTTTTCCACTTCCAGGTGGGCCAACAAAGTGCTGATTATGTCCTCCTGCTGCGGCAATTTCTAACGCACGTCGTGCATGAGCTTGTCCTTTTATATCTTTTAAATCAACTAAGTCAAGGTTACTAGCTGGGAGTACTTCATTATTATGTCTAGCTTGTACAGGTTTGTAACGAGATGGATTATTTAAAAAATCTGTAACTTCCAGTAAATTATGGAAACCATAAACTTCTAACCCATCAACTGCTGCTGCTTCTTGAGCATTATCTGCTGGTACAACTAACCCAGTGATACCCATGCTACGTGCGGATGCTGCTATTGGTAATACTCCTGCAACCGGACGTAAGCTACCATCTAAACTAACCTCACCCAAGAATAAATAATCACCTAGTAAATCGGCGCCGACTTGTTCAGATGCGGCTAAAATGCCCACACTAATAGGTAAATCAAAACTTGGTCCCTCCTTACGTAAATCAGCAGGAGACAAATTAATTACAATTTTTTTAGTGGGAAATCCAAACCCAGCGTTTTTTAAAGTTGCCCTAACTCTTTCTTTACCCTCTTGTATCGCAGCATCTGGCAATCCCAAAATCATTATTCCAGGTAATCCGCCTGAAACATCCACCTCTACACCTACTTTTACCGCGTCAATTCCAACTACAGAAGCACTCCAAACCCTTGCTAGCATTTATATTTATGGCCTTTTGTTATAGTAATATTCCTTTGTCTTATCATTGAGAATTGGCGAATGACAAATGGTTTACCAAATCATTAAATTGCATATGACCAACCAAGATACGATTTTTGGCAAGATTATTCGACGCGAAATATCTGCGAATATTCTTTATGAGGATGATTTGGCGCTTGCTTTCCGAGATGTTAACCCACAGGCGGCTGGGCTGTACATATTCTTGTAATTCCCAAAAAGCCTATACGCGCGTTGTGTGATGCTCAAACCGAAGACAGCGAACTTGTCGGTCATTTGTTACAGACTGTTAAGAATGTTGCGGAACGTGAAGGACTTACTAATGGCTATCGCGTTGTGATTAATACTGGCAACGATGGTGGTCAGGATAAATGTAGGTTGGGTGTCACTTACATTATGCAGCAAGCAACTGCTTCTGGTTACAAAACTTTAGTTCCTTCTAACTGGCAAGAAATACCGGACTTAACAGTTGCAAACCTTTATTGCTACTTCAAAGACAAAGATAAACAGAAGGTTTTAGCCTAAAAAATAACTAAAAATAATCTAGCGTGGTAAAACTAGCAAAACGAATGCAGTATATGCGTTTAGTAGAAAGCACGTTGTAGAGACCGTACATGTACGGTCTCTACATTTACTGGAGTTTAGACTAGTTCCCGGTGCGAAACTCAAAACCCTTGTCGGGATTAACATACACCCTCATCCAGTTATCAAACACAAGTATACTTCAGAACGCTGCTAGTATAAGATTACGTATTACA
>JAESFJ010000299.1_pt1 | contig 13953 bp, 16 predicted proteins | sample 9266161 | NCBI WGS metagenome assembly JAESFJ01 (sample SAMN14506165, study PRJNA617096) | algae metagenome | isolation source: Calothrix sp. FI2-JRJ7 and co-occurring heterotrophs from granitic desert soil | place: USA: Red Pass Lake area, Fort Irwin, California | collected 2000-06-01
CACAACAAGCCACATGTAAAAATTTGATGATTGAGTATAATTTTACTCTTTTTATCATTTATGTAGTTCAGTTATTACCGCATACTACAGTTGAATGGCGCCTTGGGGTGCGGAATGTGGGATTTAAAATTCAAATGCCAGAATACCGTCGTGCATACACTGCTGGTGGCACAGTTTTTCTTACACTGGTAACTTATCAGCGTAAACCGATATTTAACAAGCCAGAAAATATAGCTAAACTACGCAATGCAGCTGCGATAGTTCGTAAAGAAATGCCTTTTGAGATAATTGCTGCATCGGTATTACCAGACCATATTCATTTTATCTGGACTTTACCCGTAGATGACGATGATTATTCAAAAAGAGTCGGAAGAATGAAGGTTAAGTTTACACAATCTTTACGCGGTACGGCAAATTTACCAAATAATGTTTCAAACTCGCGTCAAAAACATCGTGAAAGCAATGTATGGCATCGTCGTTTTTGGGAGCATACAATCCGTGACGAGCTTGATTTTGAGAATCATCTCAACTATATTCATTATAATCTAGTTAAACACGGTTTAGTTTCGTGCCCCCATTTTTGGGACTACTCAAGTTTTAAAAAATGGCTAAAAAAAGATGCTTATCCAGGTGATTGGTGTTGTGTTTGTAATGGGAAAGAAGTAAAAATCCCTGATTTTAGTAATATAGAAGAATTTATTGGGGAAATTCTTTGACAGTTGAAGATTGTAGCCCACCTTAGTTAGTTATTGAAGATTTGTAGTAAATTTGTAGGGTGGGCATTGCCCACCCAGCCCTTTTAATGCGAACATTAGTACCAAATTATTTACCTAAAATACATGTTCAATTAACTTCCCGACAATAAGGCTTACGGGATATCCTTCAAAAAAATGAACAATTTTATTGGCGCCATATTAACCGTTTTTGATATGCGTACACGTAAATTTGTATAGATAACTAAAAAACTTAATTTGACGGTCACGCAAGAATGCGGGTTTCAGCTGGCAAGAAGCACAAATCATACTAATATAGTTGGAGGTTGTATGGTGGGCAGTGCCCACCTTACTAATTGAGAGTTGACAAATGAATACAATTCATCACATTACACGGCGCCAAGTTTGGCAAGAAGCGCAAATCGTTGGCAGTTATCGTGCAGATACATTGTTAACAGAGGGTTTTATTCATTGTTCTACACCTACACAGGTTTTAAAAACAGCAGATAGATTTTTTCAAAACCAAACTGGTTTGATAATACTTTATATTGATGTAAATAAGGTTGAAAGCGAAGTTAAGTATGAATTAGCTGATAATGAACTGTTTCCACATATTTATGGCGCCTTGAATATTGACGCGGTGTATAAGATTATAGATTTTAATGACCGTAGCAACCACTTTATTGCTTGATAAGAAAGGACTGAAGTGCTTAATACGAGCAAGTTCACGCATATTCAGGGTTAAACTAGTGCCGGAAACAAGAGATGCTGACTCTAATAAAGCTAAGTCAACATGGGTTCAAAAGTCTTTAGCTTTTATTGAGGAGCTAGGTAATAAGCTGCCTGACCCACTAACACTTTTTTTCATCCTGTCAGTGTTTGTGATTGTGGTCAGTGTGATAGCTTCGTCTGTAAATTTATCGGTTGTTCATCCTGGTACTAATAAAACAGTTGCGGCTGTATCATTACTTACACCCGATGGTATTCGTCGCATATTCACGCAAGCTGTAAAGAATTTTGTTGAGTTTCCACCGTTGGGAACTGTGTTAGTAGCAATGTTAGGTGTGGGGGTTGCCGAAGCTACTGGTTTACTGTCTGCGCTTTTACGTGAAATCGTAATGGTAACGCCTAGGAAGTTAATTACTCCAGTGGTTATTTTTGCTGGTGTAATGGCGAATGTAGCTTCTGATGCTGGTTATGTTGTGCTTGTTCCACTTGGCGCCGTTATTTTTCTCGCGTTTGGGCGCCATCCTTTAGCAGGGTTGGCTGCTGCTTTTGCTGGGGTAGCTGGTGGTTTTAGCGCTAATTTACTTATTAGTTCGCTTGACCCTTTGTTAGCAGGTTTGACGCAGACAGCAGCGCAGTTGATAAGACCTGAGTATCAGGTGAATGCTACTGCTAATTATTATTTTATGGCTGTGTCAACGTTTTTGATTACGTTGATAGGATGGTTTATTTGTGAGAACATTGTCGAACCTCGTTTAGGCGCCTATACAGGTGATGCTGATATTGAGATGAATGAGGTGACGGCAACTGAACGTAAGGCTTTACGATGGGCTGGGTATGCTTTTTTGGCTTTTATTGCTTTTATTTTGGTGTTGGTGATACCACCGCAGGGTATTTTACGTGACCCTGAGAAGTTTACAATTATTCCTTCACCTTTTATTGATGGGATTGTTTTTATTATTGCATTGGCTTTTTTAATTCCTGGTGTTGTTTACGGAAAGGTTGCTGGTACTGTTAGGAATGATAAGGATGTGGCGAAGTATTTGGGTAATGCGATGAGTTCGATGGGGTATTATATTGCCTTGGCTTTTATCGCTGCTCAGTTTATTAGTTATTTTGCTTGGAGTAATTTGGGTATTATTGTTGCGGTCAAAGGCGCCGATTTTTTGAAGGCTACGGGTATTACTGGACCGCCGTTGTTGATATTGTTTATTTTGGTTAGTGTTGCTATAGATATTTTTGTTGGTTCGGCTTCTGCTAAGTGGGCTATTATGGCGCCTATTTTTGTACCGATGTTTATGTTGTTGGGGTATTCGCCAGAGTTGGTACAAGCTGCTTATCGTATTGGTGATTCAACGACTAATATTATTACTCCTTTGATGCCTTATTTTCCTGTGGTGGTGGCTTTTGGGCAGAAGTATGATAAAAGTTTGGGTATAGGGACTTTGATTTCTCTGATGTTGCCTTATTCAATTGCGTTTTTGATTGGTTGGTCGGTTTTGTTTGTAATATGGTTTATGTTTGGGTTGCCTTTAGGCCCTGGTGCTGCAATGAGGATTTGAGATTTTTACCACAGAGACACGGAGTTCACAGAGGGAAGAGGTAATGGAAGATAAAAAGTTAGATGTGAAGGTGTATGTTGAGCAAATGGCTTTGTTGGTTGATTTGCAGTTACATGATGAATATAAGGATGGGGTGGTTGCTAATTTTGAACGGATAAATAATATTGCGAAAGTTTTGAATGAGTTTGAGTTACCTGAAGATGTTGAAGCGGCGCCAGTTTTTGAACCATAACTAGAAGCAGCTATCGCACTGTTGGAAGCAAAATCTGTTGGACAGAAAGCAAAGCGTGCGGTTGCGTAATATTATTAAGTAATGAGTTTAAATTTAACCGACGCGATATCAATAGCAAAGGCAGTAAAAACACGTGAAGTGACAGCAGTCGAGGTTGTGCGTGCTACATTATCTCGTATTCAAACGCGCGATGTTGAATTAAACTGCTTTACTGCTGTCACTGCTGAAGCTGCTTTGGCTGATGCTGAAAAAATAGATAATCAAATTGAGCAGGGTGAGGATGCGGGTATTCTTGCTGGTGTACCGTTTGCCGTCAAAAATTTATTTGATATTAAAGGTTTAACTACACTCGCAGGCGCCAAAATAAATGTAGAAAACCCAGTAGCAACACAAGATGCAACCGCTGTAGCGAAGTTAAAGCAAGCAGGTGCAATACTTGTAGGTGCGCTAAATATGGATGAATATGCTTACGGTTTTGTTACTGAAAACTCTCATTATGGCGCCACACGTAACCCGAATGATATTACTCGTGTAGCTGGTGGTTCATCGGGGGGTTCTGCTGCTGTTGTTGCTGCTGGTTTGGTTCCATTCACTTTGGGTAGTGATACTAATGGTTCGATACGAGTACCAGCAGCTTTGTGTGGTGTATATGGTTTTAAACCAACTTATGGTAGGTTATCGCGTGCGGGTGTAGCGTTATTTTCTAGTAGCTTTGACCATATTGGCCCGTTCGCACGTTCGGTTGGTGATATCGCGACAGTGTTTGATGTGTTGCAAGGTGCGGATGATAAAGACCCCGTTTGTACGACACGTCCACCTGTAGAGACGTTACATGTCGCGTCTCTACATAATATTGATGGGATTAAAATTGCCATTGCTGATGATTATTTTAATCAAAAAGCTGAACCAGAAGCATTCGCAGCAGTTCAAAAAGTAGCTCTTGCATTAAACGTCAAAGATTACGTTACCATTCCTGAAGCACATCGCGCCCGTGCAGCCGCATTTATTATTACAGCATCAGAAGGCGCCAACTTACACTTAGAAAAACTTCGCTCTCGTCCTCAAGACTTTGACCCAGCAACACGCGACAGATTTTTAGCAGGTGCCTTAATTCCCAGTAACTGGTATATACAAGCACAAAGATTTAGAAAATGGTATCGCGATAGAGTTAGAGAAATATTCCAAAACGTAGATATAATTATCGCCCCTACTACACCAATAACGGCGCCTTTAATAGGACAACAAACCATGATATTAGATGGTGAGGAAATCTTAGTTCGTCCCTACCTAGGACAATTTACCCAACCATTATCCTTTATTGGTCTACCAGTATTATCAATTCCAATTCAACGCCCAAACGCTTTACCCCTAGGTGTACAATTAATAGCGGCGCCTTACAACGAAGCCAAAATAATACAAGTAGCAGCATACCTCGAAACCAGGTTTCTTTAGCACTGAACACAACAATCATCAATAGAAACGAAAAGAAACCTGGTTTCTCAACATCAACGAAGGCTTTTATAATGCTCTAGTTTTTGCGCTTCGTTGAGAAACTGGGTTTCTATTTTTTTGAGTGAAGGTTATTTTATTCAGTGAGGAAAAAACCCAGTTTCTTAAACATTATTAAATACTTGCGGATAAATCACGTCACCAGTATATTTAATTCCATAATTCTTCAATGGTTTCACCATAAAAGCTTCTGCTGAAACTTCAAAAGGTGATTTTATTCCGTAATAAGTTGATTGAACAAATCCAAAACGACTATAGAATGACGGATGACCAAGTACAATAACTAACGCTTCTCCTAATTCGTCTGCTCTGTCTAATCCATATTGTACCAAAGCAGTTCCGATACCTTGATTTTGGAATTGTGGAGACACTGCCACTGGCGCCAATGCTAACACAGATAAAATTTCATTACTTACAACATGTATGTAACTAAATAGAACATGACCGACGATGTTACCGTCAATTTCTGCAATTAGGGAAAGTTCGGGAATATAATTTTCTGAATTACGTATTGCTTCGACAAGTTTAGCTTCGTTTGGCTGTCCAAAAGCGCTGGTAATTACCTCTGCTATTTTTGGATAATCTGGCAAAGCTTCGCTACGAATATTCATACATTAATTTCCTGTATTATAAGTCACTGAAACCACGCTTTTTCTTCTTGCTTGGCTTTACTTTCTCTGGTTTCTCTGGTTTTTCTTTGCTTGTGGCAGGGCGCCCAAAACCTTTATTATCTTCTTGTTCTAATGAGTCTAATTCTTCAGAAGATTCAACACTAACAGCTTCGGTCTTATCGTCCTTGGTTTGTTTATGCGATTCATCGACTTGAGTTGATACTTCATCAGTTACTTGTGTTTCTTGACTAACTTCAATCTCAGACGCAACTACTTCTATCTCGTCTTCTGCCTTATCTATTGTATTAGTTAGATTTTCTTCCGTATTAATAATCTCCTGCTCCACTTCTGGTTCATCTGATAGTAAAGATGTATTTTCAGTTTCGGAAGCTAACTCGTTGGTAGGAAGTGCATTTTCTTCAATTGAGGTTTGTGTCTCAACGACTTCGCTAGCTAACTCAGGTGTCGAAAGCACATTTTCTTCAGTTGAGGTTTGTGTCTCAACGACTTCGCTAGCTAACTCGTTGGTAGGAAGTGCATTTTCTTCAGTTGAGGTTTGTGTCTCAATGACTTCGGAAGCTAACTCGTTTTTCAGAAGTGTATTTTCTGGAGTTGGGGTTTGTGTCTCAGTGACTTCGGAAGCTAACTCGTCTTGCAGAAGTTGATTTTCTGGAGTTTGAGTTTGTGTCTCAACGACTTCGGAAGCTAACTCGTTTGTAGAAAGTGCATTTTCTGGAGTTGAGGTTTGTGTCTCAGTGACTTGTGCTACTAAATCAATCAAAGCATTAATTTCATCTTCGCTTGCCTCTTCTACATCTGGTGTCGATGCTTCTGTAATGCTAGGTACTGGAGTTGGTATAAACTCTTGAACTTCTTTGTCTGAACTAATACCTAAACTTTCTCGTACTTCGTCCCAGTTACCTACAATATCTTCAGCTACTTGGTTCGTATTGAATGCGTATTTTATTACAGGCGCCGATATGAGTGATTGTAAGTTAATAAGCGCGCTTATAATAAATCCATTCAGTTCGGCTTCATTTTGATTACACGATTGTAAACTTTGAGTTAGTAGGCTTTTAACTTGATTACTCGCCTCGGGGTGTTGATTAGCAATTTCTTCTAGGCTGTTTATAGCAGTAACGCGCGCTAAAAGCTGATTTTGGTTTTGAGCTAAATATTTCACAAGTGCTGGAATTGCCGCAGTACCTATGTTGCCGTAAACTTTTGGCAGTTCTTCGTTGACTAAATCATTATCTACCAGCTTAAACAACTGTATTAATGGAATTATTGCGTCAGTTGCTTGTAGTTGCCCTAATATACGCCAAGCATGAACAGGCGCCATCGCCTCTTTTTCATTATCGGCGCCTAACAACTCGTCATCAACCGCCAATTTTATTAAATCAGGAATATGCTCAGAACTAATACCGAGTTCTGCAACATCATTCAACTGCTGCGAACCAAGAGTTAAGAGTTTATCTATAGGCGATTGATAACTTGTGCTGTTTACCATTAGATATGTGAAATGTATTTTGAGTTAGGCTTTCAAATATCAGGTATAACAGAAAGTTGTCAAATTGCACCGAATTTGTGCCAAAAGTTTTTGTTTAAACACTTATTATTTTTTTTATACTACATTATATTGTTTCTTACTTAAGAAATCTATACCTTTTTGGGTAATTTTCACATAGTCTCTTAAGTCACCCGTTGGCGCCATTCCAGAAATTGTTTTACCGGGTAAATTTTCGATAAAGCCAAACGCGCGTAAATGGCGTAACTCTTGTTCAAACGCGCGTTGTTTTGTGTACGGGAAGGGCTGATTACCTGATAATTGTTCAAGATGCTTTAACTCGTATTCGCTCAATAGACTATTTACAATCAGTTCTTTTTCATCTTTATTTTGAGTGAGTTAGGACATATTTAATATAAATACAAGAATAAATTAGTATGCTTTGATAATTATTTAAGACAGCAGATAATATGACGGTTCTTAACATGCGTCAGGGTAGGAACTTCTACTCCCACGTTGCGACCAAACGGAACGGGTCGGGAATTTCTCCCTGTGAGACAGGAAACTCTAATATAGTTTCGCGATGTCCTAGATACCCTGACTCAGTGAACGACATCAACATTCGTCCTAACGCGAACCAAACTTCTTGTTCATATTCCCAGTCTCCATAACGTGAAGCTTTACCAGCTATAGATTTTAGTGCCCAGAAATAGCTGTTACGGACTACCGAACCACCTTTTTTGTATTCGGGTAAATCTTCTTTGTGCAAAAATAATAAGTCCTCTTCGATACGAGCGCGCATAAAATTAAATTAATAGGCTTTTAATAGGCTTTAGTTATTTTAGCTTTTAACATTATGAGCGACAAAAATCGGCAGCCGTGGGATTTAGGCAGATTTATTCAGACTCTTAGCTATTTTGAAGTTTTCCCTTTACTCAACTGGGTACAGAATTTGTTTCAAGGTCGCCAAGATAACCAAAGTCAGCCAATATATGGAGCTAAACAGGTGGGTGTAATACTAGTTGCAGGCGCCACGGGTGGTGTTGGTAAGCGGGTTGTGCGACGATTGAATCAACTTGGCTATCGTGTGCGTTGTTTAGTGCGCGATATCGAAAAAGCACGGTTGATTCTCGGTAACGAAGTTGAGATGGTTGTAGCAGATATTACCAACCCTGATACTTTAACACCGTTAGTAATGGCGAATATTCAAGGTGTTATTTGTTGTACTGCTGTACGTGTGCAACCAAAAGAAGGAGATACTGCCGACCGTGCCAAGTATAATCAAGGCATTAAATTTTACATGCCAGAAATAGTTGGTGATACACCTGAAAACGTTGAATACAAAGGTGTGAAAAATTTAGTTGAGGCAGCAGCAAAATACCTACCAAAAGCTTCGGTCAAAACTATATTCGATTTTACCCAACCTTCTGAAAATTTAAAAAACGTTTGGGGCGCCTTAGATGATGTGGTCATGGGTGGAGTTAGCCAAAGTAATATAATATTTACTGGCGAAACAGCTTTATTTACAGGAAATGTATCTACAAACAATTCCGGTGGTTTTGCTTCTGTACGTACTAAGAACTTTGACCCAGCTATAAATTTATCTGGTTATGAAGGTGTGGAATTGCGAGTCAAAGGAGACGGTAAGCGATATAAATTATTTTTGCGTAGTGACTCTGCTTGGGATGGTGTCGGTTATAGCCACTCTTTTGATACAGTAGATGGCGCCTGGATAGATATTCGTGTACCCTTTGCTGAATTAATTCCTGTATTTCGCGCCAAAGTAGTAAGAGACCGTCCTCCTGTTGATATTACTCAAATTCGCTCGTTTCAATTAATGTTGAGTAAATTTGAATACGACGGTGATTTGAACCCTCATTTTTCACCAGGTAGTTTTTCTCTAGAAGTGGAGACAATAAAAGCTTATGGTGGAAGTCCTTTACCAGGGTTTGTATTAGTTAGTTCCGCAGGAGTAACACGTCCAGGAAGACCAGGTATAAATTTAGAAGAAGAACCACCAGCAGTAAGATTAAATGACCAATTAGGAGGTATTCTCACCTGGAAATTAAAAGGTGAAGATAGCGTCAGAGCAAGCGGTGTAAATTATACAATTATCCGTCCGTGTGCATTGACAGAAGAAGTCGGTGGGAAACAATTAGTATTTGAGCAAGGTGATAATATTAGAGGTAAAATTAGCCGTGACGACGTTGCCGAGGTTTGTGTACAAGCACTTCAATATGATAAAGGTTGTAATGTAACATTCGAGGTTAAAGCAACCGAGGATAAAGCTGATTATATAGATTGGCAACAACTATTCGGTTCGATACAAAGAGATTAGGCTTTCTATAAAATCTCTGTTCGTAAATCCAATTGAGAACATTTACTTATTTTACTTTCATTATGTCTCAAATGGATAAGGAATTACTTGAACTTCAGCTTCTAGGCATTAAACCTGTACATTTTGCTGATTTAATACGCACGGCACAATTAATGTATAATCCTGCAAGCTGTATGTCGGGTATTGATATAGAGGTTGACTGGGAAGGACTCGGTGTGCCAAATGATGTATTAGAGAATTTGAGAGTACTTGGTTATGAATACCGCTATGCTTTACCAGATGTGGCGCCGTCCATTGTTTGGAGTAAGCTAAAGCCAGAAGCGCGCGTTTGGTTTGTTGCGAATAAAGATGAGTTGTGGAAATTTGAGGAGTATTTCCCTGCACTTGATGAGGATTGATCCCCAACCCCCCCTTATTAAGGGGGGGCTAAGAGTGTTGTTTAGATAGTATTATCTTTAGGAATTTTTGGACTGTTGGAGATATATCATTTCGGCGCCAGATAATATTGATAGCGACTTCGGTAATAAATTCTTTGATGGGTTTATAAATAACACCAGTACGCTGTAGATGCTGAAGTGATGAAGGTACTATTGCTACACCCATTTGTGCAGCAACTAAGCTGACGATTGTTTGCATTTGAATAGCTTCTTGCGTCACCCTTGGGTAAAAGCCAGCTTGTTGGCATAAACTAATCATTGCATCGTGAAGACCAGGTGAGAATGTTCGAGGAAATAATATAAAATCCTCGTTACTAAGGGATTTGATTGAGACACTCGTTTCTTTAGCTAATCGATGTCCTTCTGGTAACGCTACAATTAGAGCTTCCTTATATACGGTTTCGGTAGCAAATAAAGGTTCTTCAATTGGAGGACGCACAAAACCAATATCTATTTTACCTTCGCGTAAGTGGCGCCATTGTTCATCAGTCGTGAGTTCATGTAGTTCTAACTTGACTCCTGGAACTTCAGAGCGGAATTTACGCAAAATCTCTGGTAACACATTATATGCAGTCGAACTTACAAACCCAATTACTAATTGTCCTGCTTCACCACGACTAATTTGGCGCCCTGTTTGTACAGCTTGTTCGAGCTGCTTAAATATTTTCTGCACTTCTAATAAAAATGCTTCCCCAGCTTCAGTTAACTGTACTACCCGTTTAGTACGATGAAATAGCTGGAAACCAAGTTCATTTTCTAGTTGGCGAATTTGCTGACTTAGAGGAGGTTGAGCTATATGTAACCGTTCTGCCGCGCGTCCAAAGTGTAATTCTTCTGCCAAGGTCACAAAATAGCGTAGATGTCGTAATTCCATAAGTAGGGTGTGTGACGCTACCAACAATCTTAAAACGGAGCGAATATCTAGTAGCGTCACGCACCGAACTATATAATTCGCACAAGTAATATTATTTATATATTAATACAGGGTTAAAAATATATTGGACATTTATTTACATATTATTTACTCTTGTTAATACAAGCACCGTTTATGGCACCGTATAAAAATAGTCATAATCTGGAGTTGGTGCGTGACGCTACAAATCTTGTAATTACGTTGAAGTTTTGTCGTAGCGTCACGCACCCTACGTTTTTACGTGCCAATTTCGTAGGAATTGAAATCTATGCTTCAAAATACTTGGAACGCATCCCTTTATGAGGGTAAACATGCGTTTGTCTGGCAATATGGTGAAGATTTACTCAACTTGCTGTCCCCGCAACAAGGGGAAAAAATTTTAGATGTTGGTTGTGGTACAGGACAACTTGCTGCGAAAATAGCTGATACAGGCGCCATCGTAACAGGAATAGACGCATCGGCTGCAATGGTAGAAAAAGCAAAGCTAAATTATCCGAATTTAGAATTTGCAGTTGCAGACGCGCGTTTACTTGAATTTGATACAGAATTTGATGCAGTATTTTCAAATGCGACGTTGCATTGGATACCAGAAGCAGTAGATGTAATAAATTCTATTCACCGCGCGTTAAAGCCTGGAGGCCGCTTTGTTGCAGAATTTGGTGGTAAAGGTAATGTCAAATTAATTACCGATGCACTGTACCAAGCCTTAGAAAACAAATCACCATCACCTTGGTACTTTCCCAGCATTGGAGAATATACAGCTCTATTAGAAAAACACGGTTTTGATGTTAGCTATGCAGTACTATTCGACCGTCCAACACCTTTACCTGATGGAGAAGCAGGTTTAAGAAATTGGTTGATGATGTTCGCAAGTAGATTTTTTGCTAACTCTACACAGCAAGAAGTAATCAAAACAGTAGAAGAACAACTTAAACCTATCTTATATAAAAACGGTACTTGGACGGCTGATTATAGGCGCCTGCGAATTATTGCGATGAGGGAAAGTTAATGCTATCTAATTTATTATTATTTATCGTTGCTATAATAGCAGGCGCCATGAATGGTGTTGCTGGTGGAGGAGGATTAATAGCATTTCCAGCATTAATGTTCGTTGGAATTCCACCAATACCAGCAAATGCAACGAACACAGCAGCAATGTGGGTGGGAACTGCTGCTTCGACATTTGCTTATCGTCAAGATATGACAATTCGTCGGTGGGAATTTTTCATGCTGACTATAGCAAGCGTTTTAGGAGGAACTATTGGTTCATATATACTGTTAAATACTCCCTCTAAAAGCTTTGCTGGTTTAATTCCATATTTAATGCTAACAGCGACATTATTATTTGCATTTGGTAAGCGAATTAATAGCTGGTTACAAAATCGTTTTAAATTACCAATGTGGTTAGTAATTATCTTTCAATTCCTGATTGCTATATATGGAGGTTTTTTTGGTGGCGGTGGTGGTATTGTTATACTAGCTATTTTAGAAATGATGGGTATCAAGAGTATTCACACAATGAATGCTATAAAAAGCTGGCTAGCAACAACTTTAAACGCTTGCGCTTTACTTTATTTTATGAAAGCAGGCATTATTGTCTGGTCAAGTGCGATTTTGATGGCGGTTGGTGCTTTAATTGGTGGATATAGCAGTGCTTTCTTCGCGCGTAAGGTTAGTTCAGTATGGGTACGTAATTTTATTACATGTATTGGAGTTTCCATAACTAGCTACTTCTTTTTATTTCCAGCAAAATGATATCAAACCAAGTACAGCTAAAAGAAATACTTCTAAATTCTCCTGTTGGTGAAGTATTGCCAGCTATCGGCAAACTTCAACTTCCTAACTGGTGGTTAGCAGGTGGCGCCGTTCGTAACACAGTATGGCGCCATATATTTGGTAGTGATGATTGTAAATTAACTATTAAAGACTTTGATATTGCTTTTTTTGATGCTGAAGGTGACCGTTTGCAGGAACTTGGCGCCAAAGAAACTTTAACAAACCAATTTCCTAACTATATATTTGATGTAAAAAATCAGGCTAGCTTTGCGAGGTGGCGTAATGGGCGCCAGACTTTTGATAGTACAGAAGATGGTATTAGTAAGTGGTTACATACTGCTACTGCGGTGGGGGTGCGAGTGGATAGTCTAGGAGAATGGGAATTTTTTACACCTTATGGGCTGGATGATTTATTTAATGGTGTAATTCGTCCGACTCCTATACACGTAAATAACCTTGATGCGAGTAATAAAGCTGCTGAGTTTTTAGAGAAATGTCCGTGTCTGAAAAACGAAATTGTAGCATAGGCTTATAGCCTGTGCAGTAACAAAGCAGGATATATAATTTTTTACCACAGAGACACAGAGTTCACAGAGAAGAGAAAGAAGAGGGGAGTGGCGCCTACTCTTGATGATATAAAGTACTGGGTATGGAACGGGCAAGGATGCCCATTCCACAAGATTGTCAATATAAAGCTATACTTAACTAAGCATTTTCCTAAGAATATTTAAGGAAAATAGCGGTATATGTCTTTACGATGAAGGACGCGATAAAATGTTATGGTTTCACCATCAAATATTATACCGATGCGATATTCACCTACACGAATGCGGTAAGCGTTCTCATAACCAGCTAATTTTTTGATATTTCTAATTTCGTCAAAACTAAGAGCATTTGGTATTTCATCAAACGCTACTGCTTTTATCGTTTCAAAGTAAGGTGTGCTTTTTAGTGCTTTAATATCTTTTGTAAAACTTGGTAGATACTGGGTATTCACTCTTTTTCTATTTCCGCTAATGCTTCTTCTCTATTCATAGGAGTTTCGCCTTTGACTTCCATCATCGCCAATATTAAGCCTTTATCTTCAAGCGCTTCAAGTATACTTTTATAATCATCAAAATCTATTACTACCTTACAAACGTTTCCTTTTGTATCGGTAATAAGTTCTTTAGCAAATGGATACTCTTCTGCTTGCATATAATTTGAAGGTTTTAGGTCTTATGCTAAATATAGCGTAAGTATAAGGCTTACTTAAGGCACTTGATAAAATTCTTATTGAATCAGAGTATTTACATAGTAAATGTCGGCGCCGCGATTATTTAATTCTTACGTTCCAAGCCTTAATTGCTAAATCAATAAACCATCCTAAATTATTGGGGGTATTCATTCTATTTAATTCCCACCACTGTGAAGTCTCATCATCAATCGGTGGTGTAATACTTTTTAGAAGATATATGAGTAACCAAAAACTATTGGGAGATAAACCAGCTTGCGCTAGATACTTATACCATTTCTGTATGAAGCTGCGCTAAATTATAAGTAACGGTGCATTTGGTAAAGGACAATGGGTTTAAGCTTACAACTTGAAATAAAAGAGAGTCAGGAAGAATTAGAAAAAGCGGTTAAATA
>JAESFJ010000111.1_pt1 | contig 13632 bp, 9 predicted proteins | sample 9266161 | NCBI WGS metagenome assembly JAESFJ01 (sample SAMN14506165, study PRJNA617096) | algae metagenome | isolation source: Calothrix sp. FI2-JRJ7 and co-occurring heterotrophs from granitic desert soil | place: USA: Red Pass Lake area, Fort Irwin, California | collected 2000-06-01
GCGTGATTTGCCGTTGAGTATTGTGCTGGATGCCTGCCCTAACCTGCTGGAAATCGTTCAATCGGGTGAGATCCGCCACTGGCGCGACTTGCTTGCGGCCGCAGAACTTGGACGAACGATGCTCGGTATCAGTCGGAGCGCCTGGCAGGATGCCCAAGGCGTCATGGGCGAGGTTCAGGCCGCGATTGCACTGGCCGCGATTTATCAGCGATCGGGTCAGATCAACAGCGCGGGCGGATACTTGCGGAGCCTGACAGACAAGGCGAGGGAAGGGAAGTTCTCGACCTGGCCGATGATCATGGCGCTGCTGCGGGCCAAGCTGGATGAGAACAAGCGGCGGCAATCAGAAGCCGCGGGCAACGCCGGCGGAGCACCGCGACTTGAGTTCTCGGATTCGCTCGTGAAAAGTCTGCAGAAGTTAAAGCCGCTGCCATGATGCCGCTCGTTTGGTGTCTCTCACGATCGGGCACTGGCTGTCACCGCCCAGGCATGGTCACGAAGTTTCGCTCGCCAGCAGTCCAGAGCGCCGGGCGCGGTCGAGCAGGTTCTTCACCGATGATGGAGACCACTTGGCTCCGCCGCGCGGTGTGCGCTCGTGAAGTTTCTCGAGCTGCGCCCCAATCTCCCGGAGCGTCAAATCCGGGTTCGAGGCGTGGATACCAGTGACCAGCGTCATCAGCCGGTCCTCCGGGAGGCGAGGCGGCGATTTCCGAAGCAAGGCGGGGTCTGCCATGTGCTCGGTAACCAGCCATCTCACGGCGCGACGAAGCCGCTCGGGCGTCCAGTCCTGCCCTCGTTGCTGCAGTACCCGCGCGATGTCATCCCAAGTATGATCCGGGCGCATGCGCTTCACAGTCGGAAGCCACTGGCTGGCAGTTGCCTGGATGCGTGCGCCGTAAGCTGCCTTCTGGGCGGCTGTCATCATGGCGAGCGTCTCCGGTCGGCGTTCGCGGATCCCAGGGTTTCCGGAGAGCTTTCCCCTCGCCTTCGCCGCCCTTATGCCGGCCTTCGTGCGTTCGGAAATCAACGAGCGCTCCAGCTGCGCCACGGCGCCGAGCACTTGGAGAGAAAACATGCCCTGCGGCGTCGTGGTGTCGATCGGATCCCGCAGCGAGCGAAAATGCACCCCTCTTTCCGTCAGGTCCTCAATCACCTCGAGCAAATGGCTGACGGAGCGCGCAAGGCGGTCGATGCGGACGACAACGAGGGTGTCGCCGGCGCCAACGTCGCGCAGCAGCTTGCTGAGAGCCGGCCGGGCGCGCGATGCGCCGGAGCCGTGCTCCTGGACGATCACATCGCAGCCGACAGAGCGCAGTTCGATTTCCTGCGCTTCTGTCGCTTGTTCATCCGTAGACACGCGCGCATAGCCGATCAGGCGGCCCTGTGGTCGACGGGAAGCTCGTTTTTGCGTCTCAGCTGCCATTTGGAGCGCCTCCGAGCTGCCCATCGTTCCGTTTTCCAAACATAGAAGATACGGATAAACGATCGGTTGTTTCCGACTCTTGACTTCTAGGCGCACAGTTGACTAGGAAACCAAATGCGGGTAGTTCCAAGTCAACTAGAGGGTAGTTGCCGTGTCGGTATCGGAGTTAGTGGCTCACACCGGCTATTGGATGCGGATGGTGTCGAATGCCGTCTCGCACGAGTTCGCCCGGAAGATCGCCACCAAGGACGTGACCGTTGCGGAATGGGCATTTCTGCGCACGCTCTACGATGTCGACGCCATGGCACCTTCGGATCTGTCTGCGAATATGGGCATGACCCGAGGCGCGATCAGCAAGCTTTCAGACAGGCTGCTCGCGAAGAAGCTGATCGGGCGGACGGAGAGCACTGAGGACAAGCGGACGCACACTCTGTCTTTGACGGAGGAGGGGAGGGGGATGGTTCCGATGTTGGCCGCGCTCGCGGACAAGAACGACACCGAGTTTTTTGGAGTTTTGACGGAAGAAGACCAGCAAACGCTCGACCGGATTCTCAAGGTTCTTGCCGAGAGAAGCAAGCTGGACAGCACGCCTGTAGACTAACTGCCGACGACCCCAGGACGTATCCACGTGAAAGGAGACCGCTATGGATGCGGGACGGATTGCTATTGCCCAGACCTGTCTCGACGCCGCCCATGATGGCAGTCTGAGCTTCCCCGAAATCGTCGGCAAACTGATCGCCGCCGGCTTCGAGGGCTATATGGTCGACTATCGGCGAGACACTCAGACCTACTATCTGCCGGACAGTGACAGCGTGATGCTCGATATGCCGTCGTCAGCAGGCGCAAGTGCCGCCACCTTCGACGCTGCTGGCGTGGAGAAGCTAGTGCGGTGAGCCCAAGCGAACGAGCCGGACTACTCCTACAAGGCTTTCTGTGAACGGGTGAAGGCAGCAGGATGCGCGGGGTATCTCGTCTCGTTCCTCGGTCGCCGGGTGGTCTACTTTGGACGGACCGCCGAAACCCACGTCGAGCACTTTCCTAACTGACCAGTTCGACGCCGTCCGCGATGTCGGACCGACTAACACGTCGGCACTCCGTGTCGAACCAGGGGCAGGAGAGGGGCTTTTCAGAGCCCCGACGCCTTGGTGAGGTTGACGCGGAACCTGTCACGACGGCGTTGGTATTTGCGCGTCATCTCAGCGCTGGCGTGGCCAAGCTGCTTCTGGACATAGCGCTCATCGACCTCGGCCGAGGAGGCGAGGCCAGACCGAAGCGAGTGTCCGGCGAACAGCTTGCCGCGCTGACCCTCGGGCAGGTCGCCGCGGACGCCGGCCGCCAGCGCGGTGCGCTTGACGAGGCGTGCGACCTCCTGGTCGTTGAGACGCTCCGATCCGACAGCCTTGCCCTGACCCGTCACACGGCGGAACAGGGGGCCGTGGGGAATACGCGCAAACTTCAGCCAGGTTTGAAGCGCCACGACGGGGCACGTTGCATCGGATGAGCCGCGGCCGACTTCTACCTCGCGCCAGCCGGTCTTTCCCCGCAACGTCAGCAAGATGCCTTTGTCCAGCATCTCCACCCAGCCAGAAGAATCCTCGGTCTGGTCACGACCGACGTCGAGGCCAACGACCTCGGAGCGGCGCAGGCCGCCGGCGAAGCCGAGCAGCAGCATGGCACGATCCCGCAGACCGCGCAGGGTGCCGCGGTCGAGCGTTTCCAGCATGGCGATGAGGTCCTCGGGCAGCACCGCTTCTTTCTGCCGCGGCGGGGCAGCGTGCTTGTTGCGAATGCCGGCCATGACGGTGGCAACGTGACGATCCTTGCGGTCCAGCGTTAGTCCGCGTTGGGAATAGTTCCAGGAGAGGGAGGAAAGCCGGCGTTCGATCGTCGACACGGAGTTCGGCTTCTTGTCGCCCGTCACCGTCCCGGAGGCACAGGCAGTGATGTAGAGGCCGACGGTTTGCGGGTCCGCTGGCAAGGTTTCCACACCCTGGCGCCGGCACCAGCTGGCAAAATGCTTCCAGTCCGAGGCGTATGCCCGGCGCGTATTGGTCGAGCTTGCCGCCTCGATGTAGGATCGCGCCCGATCGGCGAGGTGTTCGAGATGGCCGGGAACATGCGGTTGTTCGCCGCCAGCGACAACCGGAAGGGGAGGGGGCGAAGCTGGTCCCGTCTCGTCGGCCGCTGCATCCTCGGGAACCCGAACCCGGCCCATTTCCATGAGGAGGTCGACAATGTCGGGCAGGTCGTCAGGCGCGCCTTTATGAGACGCGGTGGCGGCCGACATCCGCGCCATGGAAACATCATCCGGCGCGCCCGTGCTGTGGGACGGTCCGGAGGGTCGCGCACGGCGATTTTCGGGCTTCAGGTCGACGTCTTGGGTCATTTCTTACATAAAGAGCATTACGACCGATAATGCAACATTATCGGTCGTTTTGGCCCGCCTACAGCCTGTGCGTTTTATGGCAAAAATGATGGCGCAAAGCGCACCGGCATTTTACCCTCGGAATCATGATTCGCCTTGATTCCGCGACCGCCAGCTCCCCCGCGCCGCCGATCGTGCCGGGCTGGGCTGTGCCGCGCGGGCCGGTAACGAGTGAAGCGGAGGCCGCCTTCCTCGCCGGCTCCGCCCTGAATTCCCTGGATAATCTGGTGCGGTCAGATCCGCCCTGGGCCGGCGCCTGGCGCCAGCGCCTCGCCCTGAAATGCGCGGCCGCAGCCGTGTCTGTCGTCGGCCGCACGGAGGACGAGGCCGCTCTGCGCGATGCCTGGCACCTGCGCCAGGCGGGCGACGATCCCGGTCCCGCCGGAAACATTCTCGCCGCCTGGAAGCGCCTCGCCGCTCGCTCGCCCGGGGTCGATCTGGACACGTTGCGATCGACGGCAGGGCTGCTCGGCCTACGCTGGGGCGACGAACTGGCGCCGCTGGTGGATCGGGTCGGCGATCTCACCCGCAGCGGAGCTCCCGCGCCTTTTGCGGCCGCCGCGATCGCCGGCGACGTTCAGGCGTTGCGGCCCGACGCCGAGCTGCTCGGCTGGTGGCTCGCCGACCAGGTGATGGCGCTGCGGCTGCGCTGGCCGCGGCCGGTGCCGATCCTCGTCGCGCAGGCGCGCAGCAACGCCTTCCGGGCCGAGGGCGGTCGTGGCCGCATTCGCCTGGGAGGAGAAGGGTTCCAGCGCGCGGTCTGCGTGGCGCTCGCACAGGCGGCGGGGGAGGCCTGCCGGCTCGCCGGCGATCTCGCTGGCCGCGCGGCGCGGCTCGATGCCGTGGCGCCGAAGTTGCGCGCGAAAGGAGCAGGGGAGGCGATCCGGCTGTTGCTTGACGACGATGCCGTGCCAGGCACGCTGCAAACCACGCGCCTGTCGCGTTGGGGTGCCCGGCGCCTGTTCGAACGCCTTGAGACGCTCGGCGCGGTGCGCGAGCTCTCCGGCCGGCCGGCCTTCCGGCTCTACGGGCTTTAGACCATGGCGAAGCGGGCGCGACACGAGGAGGGACTCGATATCGAACTCGCGGAATTGCCGGCCGAGCTCCGCTGGCGCGAATGGATGGGCCGGGTCGAGGCGGTGATCTTCGCCTCGCCCGAGCCGGTCGGGCGGGAGGTGCTGGCCCGCGTCGTCGGGCGCGAGTGCAACCTCGATCTGATCATCGACGACATCCGGGACGAGCTGCGCGGCCGCCCCTATGAGCTCATCGCTGTGGCCGGCGGCTGGCAGCATCGCACGAAGAAGGGTTTCGCCGACGCCATCCGTGCCGCAACCGGCCTTGGGGCCGAGACCAAGCCGCTGTCGCAGTCGGATGCTCTGATCCTGATGTGCATCGCCTATTTCCAGCCGATCACCCGCGGCGAGCTCAGCCAGTTCTTCGGCAAGGAAGTCAGCCGGGACGTGATTGGGCATCTGCGCTCCCTGGGATTCATCGCTGCCGGGCCGCGATCGCCGCAGCCGGGCGCGCCCTACACCTATGTCACGACGAAGGGATTTCTTTCTCACTTCGGCTTCGACACGCTGCGTGATCTACCCGACATGGAGGCGTTGGAAGATGCTGGCCTGCTCAGTAAGGACAGGCTGCTGGCGGGCGACATACCAATCTTAGCTAGTGATCTCTCGGCAGAAGAGGGTGAAGCCAAGGGCGTGGGCTTAGATTTCAGCGAATAAATAGGAAACAGGGCGCGAGGGTGATGTGTCTTTCTGAAATCGAGCAGTAAATAGAGGGCCGATCATTCGCAGCCTGAAATCAATGTATGCGCTCGACCATGAATGAACACGCGCTGGGGGGAGTGGACGAATGTTTTCGAGGGGGTCTTTGTGGCGGGAGTGGGATCTGCACATACACTCGCCATCCTCATTTCATTGGGACGGAGAGCGCTTCGGCCTTGATCAAGCCCAAAATAGTCATCTCGTCGACGAGATGATACGCGCCCTCAATGACGCTGCTCCGATCGCGTTCGGCCTCATGGATTACTGGTCGTTTGACGGTTGGTTCGCCTTGAAGAGGCGGCAAACGGAAGGTGGCGCGCCGGCTCTCGAGAAGACCGTGTTTCCCGGCATAGAATTGCGCCTCATGGCGCCCATGGATGGCCGGCTCAACGCTCACGTCCTTTTCTCCAACGAGATCAACGACCAGCATCTCAGGGACTTTCTGTCCCGTTTGAAGCTCGAGCTTATCAACCAGCCGCTCTCTCGCGACGCATTAATTGCGTACGCCCGCTACGTGGGCGCCGACAAGTTGGCAAATCATGGATTTGAAAAGAGCAAGATCGATTCAGACGAAGTAGAGGCTTTCCGAGCGGGTTGTATGGTCGCTGAGGTGAACGTCGATTCCTATAAGGAGGCGATCCGCCAGGTGCCCGGCGGTCGGGCCGTCGGCTTCATGCCCTTCTCCACGAATGACGGGCTCGCCTCGGTCAAGTGGTCCGACCACTACGCATACGCGCTCGGGTTGTTTGAATCATCACCCATATTCGAGACGCGAAAGCCGGATCTGTGGGCCGCTTTCTGCGGTGTACAGACGGAGGGCAACAAGAATTGGATCGCCAATTTCCAGGCAGCTCTGAAAAGCGTTCCCAGGCTCGCCATCTCCGGGAGCGATGCGCACTGTTTCCGGGGGAACGGTACGAACGAAAAGCGTGGTTACGGCGACTTCCCATCCGGGAAACGCACATGGATCAAGGCTGATCCGACTTGGAAGGGGTTGCTGCAGGTGCTCAAGGAGCCTGCGAAGCGGTCGTTCCTGGGGGAACGACCGCCAAAGCTGGATCGCATCAATCAGCACAAAACCTTCTACATCGACCGCATTCGCATCACGAAAGCCGCCGGTAGCACGCTTTCTGACGCGTGGTTGCACGGGATTGAAATCCCTCTGAATCCCGATCTGGTGGCGATCATCGGGAACAAAGGAAGCGGCAAGAGTGCGCTCGCCGACATCGTGGCGCTCTTGGGAAATTCCCAGCAAAGCGCCCATTTCTCCTTCCTGAAACGTGATCGCTTCCGCGGAAAGGCGGGAGAGCCGGCCCGTCAGTTCGTCGGCGAGCTTACTTGGCTCGCCGGCGATCCTTGCGTGATGAGCCTGTCCGACGATCCCTCTGGCGAACGCGTCGAACTGGTGCGGTACATACCGCAGGGGCGGTTCGAAGCTCTGTGCAACGATCACGTGTCGGGGAAGACCGATGAGTTCGAAAAGGAGCTCCGGGAGGTCATTTTTTCGCACGTACCAACCGACGTGCGTCTTGACGCCCTCAGTTTCGACCAGCTCATCGAGAAGCAGGAGATTGTGTTCCGGGCTCGCGTAAACGAGCTTCGCAAATCGCTGCGTGCACTTAATGAGCAGATCGTCGATACAGAAGACCAGCTCCATCCGAACGTCCGGAAAAACCTCGATGAGCAGATCAAGCTGAAGGCGAAGCAGATCGAGGAACACACGGCGATCAAGCCCCCTGCCGTCGCACAACCCACGGAAGAGCTCACCGACGATCAGAAGCGGGCGAGTGCCCGCCTCGCGGAAATCGCCGCGGCGCTCGAGACGGCGGCTGCGGAAAGCAAGAAGGCCGGCGAGGACCGGCAGATGATCGGGAGAAAGCAGCGGTCGATCCGCAGCATCACCGAGCGCATAGGATTGTTCGAGAAGCAGTTCACGACGTTCATATCCGAGATCGCCGATGATCTCGCTCTGGTCAATCTGAAGCCCGAGGAGATCGTCACCCTTACCGTCAACCGTGCAGTGTTGGTGGACTACCAAAAGGCTCTCGTCGCCAATGACGGAGAGATCGCGACAAAGATCGAGAGCGCGACGGCAACGCAGTCCGCACTAGTTGCCGAGCAAAAACTCCTGGCAGAGACGCTTAACGAGCCACAGCAGAAGTACCAAGCGTATGTACAGGCTTTGAAGGATTGGCAAACCGCCCTGGAAGCGATCGAGGGCTCGGTTACCGAGCCGGAAAGCCTCAAAGGTCTGCAGCGTCGCGTCGCGCAAATTGAGGAACTGCCCGCCCTGTTGGATCAGCGGCGGGCGTCCCGAAAGGAGATCACCACACAGATCTTCGACGTTCTCGAAGAACAGCGCGCGGCGCGTGAGGCGTTGTTTGCACCGTTGCAGCGATTGATTCAGGGCAACGCGCTGATCCGCGAGGAGTACAAGCTCCAGTTCCAGGCAAAGCTGCTGGGCTCTCCTGACGCGATTGCAACGAATCTGTTCAGTGCCATCAAACAGAGCAAAGGTGAGCTTCGCGGCGAAGACGAGAGTTTCTCTGCCGTGCGTAACCGATTCGAGAAGTACCGTTTCGAGAGTGCGACTGATGCGACAGGATTTGCCGAGGACATGGCGTCGCTGCTGTCCGAAAGCGCGGAAGCGACAAGCAACACTCCGGGCATCCGGGCGCTTATGCGCAAGGATAAGGAGCCCGCGGACGTTTACAGCTATATATTCGGTCTGCAGTACCTGGAGCCGAAATATACGCTGCTCTTCCAAGATACTCAGATCGAACAGCTGTCGCCGGGACAGCGTGGCGCACTCCTCCTGATCTTTTACCTACTCGTCGACAAGGGTCGTAACCCTATCGTGCTCGATCAGCCGGAGGAAAATCTGGACAACGAGACGGTGGTGAGCCTGCTTGTGCCGGTTCTCAATGAGGCGAAGAAGTCTCGGCAGATCATCATGGTCACCCACAACCCCAACTTGGCAGTCGTGTGTGATGCCGAGCAGATCATCCACGCGACGTTCGACAGGAAGAACGGCGCACGCATCTCCTACCATTCAGGGTCAATCGAAGACGGCATCATAAACCGAGCGGTGGTAGATGTGCTCGAGGGCACCAAGGCCGCCTTCGACAACAGAGGTCAGAAGTACCATTGAGGGCCGAGCAAAACATCGAAGTCGACACTATTATCGGCGGACTGTGCGCGAAGGGGAGGTAGGGCATGTACCGCTTCGTCCACACAGCGGACATTCATCTGGACTCCCCACTCCGCTCGCTCGCACTGCGCGATGCCGAGCTGGCGGAGCTGATCGGCAATGCGACGCGGCGCGCCTTCGTTCGGATCGTCGATCTGTGCCTGGAAGAACAGGTCGATGCCCTGATGATCGCCGGCGATCTCTATGATGGCGACCAGACCTCGATGAAGACGGCCCGCTTCCTAGCCGAGCAGCTCCGGCGTCTGCACGAGGCCGGTATCCGCGTCTTCATCATCCGTGGAAACCATGATGCCATCGCAAGGATCACCAAGGAACTCGTGCTTCCGGAGTCGGTCAAGCTGTTCAGCGGACGCGCCGAGGCGGTGGAGGTCGATCGCGCACCCGGCGGCCTCCCCATCGTGATCCACGGCCTGAGCTTCGCCCAGCCGCATGCGCCCGAAAGCCTGCTTGCCAAGTACCGGCCCGCGGTGGATGGGGCGGTCAATATCGGCATGCTGCACACCAGCCTCGGCGGCGCGCCCGGCCACGACCTCTATGCGCCATGTAGCGTCGCCGAGCTTCAGGCCACCGGCTTCGACTACTGGGCTCTCGGCCATGTGCACAAGCGCTCGATCGTCGAGGAGCGGGGCGCCGTCGTGATGCCTGGCATGCCGCAGGGGCGTGACATCAACGAGGCCGGCGCTAAGTCTGTCACGCTCGTTGCCATCGACGACGATCGCTCCGTCCATATCGAGCAGCGCTACACCAGCATCGCGCAATTCGAACGTGTTGCCGTCGACGCCACCGGACTAGAAGACTGGCGGGATCTCGTGGCGGGGGTGACACGCGCGCTGGAGAAGGAGCGGGACGCAGTCCGCTCCGAGCATCTCGTTGCCCGCCTGCAGGTGACCGGGGCGACGCCTTTGGCGTGGCGCCTTCGGCGTGACGCGGATCTGTTGAAGACCGAAGCCGATCAGCGAGCTTCGGTCATCGGGGCCAGTTGGGTCGAGAAGCTGGAGATCGCCTGCCATCTGCCAGGGCAGAGGGTGGAGTCGTCGGGGGATCCGCTGTCCGAACTCCATCGCCTTATCGGGGACGACATCCTCGGCTCCGACGCCTTCCAGGCCGAGCTCCTCGGCATGGCCGAGGAGCTTAGGGCGCAGCTCCCGCAGGAATGCCGTGATGCCTTCGGCTCCGACGAGGCGTCCTTCAGGGATGCACTCACGCGCCTGGCGCGCGACGGCGCGGAGGTTGTTATGGCGCGTTTCGAGGCCGCCGGGGAGGGTGCCTGACATGCGCCTGCGCCGCCTCGACCTCACCCGGTACGGGAAGTTCACCGACCGCAGCATCGATTTCGGCGAGCGGGTCGAAGGACAACCGGACCTGCACGTCATCTACGGGCCGAACGAGGCGGGCAAATCGACGGCGTTCGCGGCATTTCTCGACCTGCTGTTCGGGATCGGCGCGCAGAGCCCGTTCGATTTCCTCCATCCCTATTCCGCCATGCGGATCGGCGGAGCGCTGGAGTTCGGCACCGAAACGAGGGAGTTCGCGCGCATCAAGCGGCCGCAGAACAGTCTGCTTGACGCCGAGGACCGGCCAATCGCCGAAAGCGCCATCCGCGGCGAGCTCGGCGGCATCGAGCGCGACGCCTATCGCACTATGTTCTCGCTCGACGATGAGACGCTCGAGAAGGGTGGCGAAAGCATCCTGGCGAGCAAGGGCGATCTCGGGCAATTGCTGTTCTCCGCCAGCGCCGGTCTCGCGCATCTCAGCCACAAGCTCCTCGACCTGAGGGGAGAAGCGGACGGATTCTACCGGTATCGCGCGCGCAGCGGCGCGCTTGCGGACCTCAAGGCGCGGCTCACGGAACTGAAGGCGGAGCGGGAGCGCTTCGACACCCTGGCGTCGGACCATGCGCGGCTCGTCGAGACTCGGGACCGGGCCAGGGCGCACTATGATGAGGCGGTTACCGAGCGCACCCGCACCCAGTCGCGCATGGACGAGATCCAGCGCTATCTCGCAGCGCTGCCGCGACTTGCGGCGCTGCGTGGCATACGCGAGCGCCTTGCTCCCCTTGCGGACGTCCCCGAGGCCCCGCCCGGCTGGGCGAGCGAGCTGTCGAGGCTTCAGAAACAGGAGATCGAACTCGGCGTCCAGACCCAGTCGATCGCCGAGGACGTCCGGCGACTCGCGGATGAAGTCGAAGCGATCGTCGTGGACGAGGCCGCCCTGCGGCTTTGCGAAGCGGTGGAGCGGCTTGGCGAACTCCGAGCGCGCCATGTGACGGCGGAGCGGGACATTCCCGAGAGGCGTTTGCAACTTCGGCAGGCGGACCTCGCTATCTCGGCAATCCTCCAGCGGATCGAGCGGGAAGGGGAGGTCGAGCCCCGCCGCCTCATCCTGACGGCGGCGACGGCCGGCCGTCTGCGCGAACTGATCGAAGCTCGCTCCGGCATCGACGCCGCGATACATACCGCTGCCGCGGAACTCATCGAGGCGCGCCGTCGGCTCCACGAAACCGCGGCCCGGCTGCCGGAGCCCGGCGTGGATCCGCAGGCTTCGCAAGAGCGTGAGCGGTCGATGGCGGCGCTGGTGATAACCGTCGAGCAGACGCGTTCCGCCGATCACCATGTCCGGCATCGCCTGGCCGATCGGGCCCGCGCCGCCGCTGTCGAGGCGCTCGCCGACCGCCTGAAGGCGCTGCGCCCCTGGCAAGGCACGGCGGATGATCTCGTCGTCCTGCCGTGCCCCGGCCCCGACAGCATGCGGCGCTGGAAGGCGGCGCGGGGCGAGGCTGAGGCCATGCTGGCCCGGCATCAGAGCGAGACCGAACGGCTGACGACACTGGTCCGCCACCTGGAGGCAGAGCGCGCTAGCCTTTCGTCCACGACGGGCGTCGTGACGGATCAGGAGGCCGCCGAGATCCGGGCCCACCGCGAGCAGGCCTGGGCCGCGCATCGGCGCGATCTCGATGCCGCGTCGGCCGATGCCTTCGAGGCCGTGCTGCGCCATGACGACATCATCGGCGCCGGGCGGTTCTCGCACATGTCCGAGCTAGCGAAGCTGCACCAGAACGGGCAGGCGCTCGCCGTCGCGCGAGCCGATCTCGACCGGGCCGTCGAGCTCAGGGACCGTGCGGCTGCTGCCCTGGATGGTCTCGATGCCGAGGTGGCCGAGGCAGTTCACGCAATCGCGCCTTCGCTCGCTTCTGCACCATCCCTGCCGGCGATCGAGGACTGGCTTGCCCGCCGGGAAAACGCCCTCGACGTGCGCGAGGCGGTCCGGACCGCCGACCAGGATCTTCGCGCCGCGGAGCTGGATGCCGCTGCGGCGACGGAGCGGCTGCGCGCTGCGCTCGGCCGGGCGGGCCTGCCCCGGGAGCCCGATGCGGGCTTTGATGCGCTGCTCGCCTATGCCCAGGCAGCAGTCGACCGCGAGGCCGAGCTGCGCCGCCTACGTGCCGAGCTGGACGAGCGCCGGCGCGACGTCGCGTTGCGGGAGCGTGCGGCCGAGAAGGCAGGAGCGGGCGAGGGGGCCTGGACCGAGGCATGGTCCACGACTTGCCGCGGGTGCTGGCTCGCCGATACCGCCGAGGTGCCGACCATCGGCGTCGTTCGCGAGATCCTCGTGGCGATTGTCGACCTCGCGCCGGCGACCGAGAAGCGGGCAGGCCTCGTCGACCGCATCGAGAAGATGGAGAAAGACCAGGCCGCGTTTCGCGACGAGGTGGCGAGCCTCGCGGGCGGGTTGGGGATCCCGGTCGGAACCGGGCCGATTATCGAATTGGCGCAGCGCATCGCCGAGAAGGTCAGGGAAGCCGGTACCGAGCGCGACAGGCGCGCGAAGCTGCTCGAACGACTGGAACAGGCGAGGGGGCGGCAGCGCGCGCTTGCCGAAACGTCGGCGATCCACGACGAGCAGAAGCACCGGATGACCGCGTTCTTCGAGGTCGTGTCTCTGGCTGAGGTGTCGGATAAGCTTTCTGACATCGCGCGGCGGGCCGAGTTCCGTGGACAGGCCGAGGATGCCGGCCGTGAGATCCTCGACGCGGTGCGCGCGCCTGATCTCCAGAGCGCCGAAGCTGCCCTCGATGCGGCGGATCGGCCGGCGCTGGAAGCGGAGCTGATCGAGCTCAGAGCCCGGTTCGAGGACCAGGACAAGCGTTGTCACGAGCTCTTTGCGACGCGCTCGGCCGCTATCGACCAGGTGGAGGCGATCGGGGGTGACGCCCGGGTCGCCGGCATCGATGAGCGCCGACGTACGACATTGCTCGAAATCGAGGATGGAGCGGTGCGCTGTCTGCAGCTACGTGCAGGTATCGCTGCCACGGAACAGGCACTCGCCACCTATCGCGAGCGCCATCGCAGCTCCATGATGGCGCGGGCCTCGGCGGCGTTCTGCACCATCAGCCGGGGCGCCTATACGGGTCTGGCCGCCCAGCCTGGAAAGGACGGCGAGACGCTCATCGCGCTTTCTGCGACTGGGGGCTCGAAGGCTGCCGCGGAGCTGTCGAAAGGCACCCGATTCCAACTCTATCTGGCGCTGCGTGTCGCGGGATACTACGAGTTCGTGCGGGCACGCAGCGCCGTGCCGTTCGTCGCCGACGACATCATGGAGACCTTCGACGACTTTCGGGCGGAGGAGGCGTTCCGCCTGTTCGCGGACATGGCGCAAGCCGGACAGGTGATCTACCTGGGGCTCCGTGGGCATTTCTACATTAATACACGCTAAGGGAATTTGAAGTTGTTTGGATTGAAGCGGTTAGCCCGGATTGGCCTGAAGCGTTCGAGGGGTCGGTCAATTTCGTTCCAGAGGTAGT
>JAESFJ010000301.1_pt1 | contig 13443 bp, 21 predicted proteins | sample 9266161 | NCBI WGS metagenome assembly JAESFJ01 (sample SAMN14506165, study PRJNA617096) | algae metagenome | isolation source: Calothrix sp. FI2-JRJ7 and co-occurring heterotrophs from granitic desert soil | place: USA: Red Pass Lake area, Fort Irwin, California | collected 2000-06-01
ATTTGCTAGTGCTAATAATCTAGAATTAACAGATATCAATATGCATAAAGTAGGCATTGTGAGAAACTAAACTTTCTATCAGTGAGAAGGCTATTTATTAGATAACTTCCTCAGCTAAATCCCTCTCAGCCTGCTGTAACTTCTCTCAATGTATTTACCTAATTAGTTAAAATCAGTGCATCTACTCAACCAGCTTCCTTGATTACGTAATTAGCATGTAAATAAAAATACCATATACGTATATGAGAAGAATAAAAGCTTTGGTTGCATCTATATCTCTGTTGTCAGGGGTGCTGATACACAGTAATGCAGACGCCCAGGAAGTTAGAAATGTAATTAGTTCCTGTCATGTAGAGACAACTGCGGGAGTAGTAGAGAGGGGTAGGTGTAAGATAAAAACTTGGGCAGAAGGTGATTACATTATTGTTGAGATTAGAAACTCTTGGGAAGGGTATAAAGAGCCTACTTATTTTAGACTTGTAAACAATCCTAACTGTAGTTCTTGGAGAGGAATTGGTGGGGATGAAGATGATTGTAAGGCAGTAGGTAGATATGATAATAGCTGGAATGAAGAAGAAAATGGTCTGGTAAGTATTGGTGAATATAAAGATGATGAGAATAGCAATCCTCGCTTTATATATACATATGGAAGGGCTTATACCTTCTTCTATCATGGTTCATTTCCAAGACCTAATTATACACCTGAGAAGTTTATTCCTCCTGACCTAAGAAATCAAGCTGGAGAAGATTAATCAAGCAAGTTTTACTGTTTTGCATTAAACAACTTCCTTAGCTAGCCCCCTCTCTGCTTGCTGGCATTGCACCTTGGGCTAGCCACTTATGGGTACGGGGGGAGGAACAATACAAACTTCATAATAAGTTCAGTGAAACCCCAGTGGGCTGAATTAACTCTTACTAAATAAAATTGAAACTATAGTTTTAAAGGTACATTCATCATGAGTAACAATAATAATGATACCGCTGAAGCAGCAGGATATGCAGCAGCAGGTGCAGCAGCAGGTGCTGGCGTAGCAGCAACAGTTGGAGGTATGGGTTTAGCAGTTGGTGGTACTGCTGTTGCCATTACCGCCGCTCCTGTTGTAGCTGCTGGAGCAGTTGTAGGATTAGCTGCTTATGGTCTAAAGAAAGCCTTTAACTGGTAATCTATACCCTTAATACAAAATTCAAATACATTCAGAAAAGGGCATATTCTCATGCCCTTTTCTTATTAGATAAACATCTCACTAATAATCGCCCTTTATTCCATGCTTCTCTTGCTACGCTTCTTTACTTAACTCCTTCTCAGCTTGCTGTAACTTCTCCAAGAAACTCTTCATAAGAGAATTGGATTTAGCCTTCTTGATTGCTTCCCTATTCCCCTCAATCAAAGCTTGATATTTCTCCCCTAAAGATGCCAACTCCTCCAGGCGCCTTACCTTCTCTTCTAGTTCTTTGATTGTGGCTAATTGCTCCTGATTGTTGGAGGCTTCCACTAATTCTCCCTCAAGAAGCTTCCTTACCAACTCATCCAAGGCGCCGCTGGCATTGCCCCCCTCAGCTAACCACTCATGGGTACGGGGGAGAACATTATATAGATGCTTCTCCTTCTTCTCCCCCCTCCTCGCCTCTGGCCCCTTGCTCAAGTTCTCTAATGAGCTAGGATGCTTACCCCTATTATCTTTTGACATTATCAATTCCAGTTGTATATATAATTGGAATGCTTCTAGTATACCTCATTTTCCATCTCTATATAAATATGGAATTAATGTATGTGTGGTGAGGGTTGGGAAGAAAGCTATGTCATCAGGGCAGCCCCACTTCTGCCAATCTCTCCTCGCGGCTCTGGGGGTGAATAAAATCCCTCTGTAGTAAAAATGTCTTACCCAACCTCTATCAGGGTTGAGGTCATAGTGGGCTAGCCACTGGTGGGAATCATCAGAGATATCACAAAACATATAGATGTAAGTTGCTGTTTAGGGTTTACTATTGCAATTCTTATAGAAGTTGCAATAGTAAATGTGAGTAGAGGAGTTACAGGGGTAGAAATAATAAATCCCTCTAGTAGTAACCTGGAGGGATTGTAGTTGTTGATTTGTAGGTAAAGCTAATCCAGTAGCTTGGATATTTCTGTGAACTTGGCGCCGCCTTCCACCTGCCAGAGGAGTTTTATTATACTGGTCTTGCTGTACCCTTCCTGCTTTAAAATACGCGCCTTAGCAAGCTTATTTTCATCATTATCATCAGCATTTGGAGGGGGGTAAAATCCCACTTCTGGGGCTTCAACCCCACTTCTAGCAGTGCTTCCAGGCTCTAAAGTAGAATCCTTAATATCAGCAATTGGAAGCGCATTAGAAGGGGTAAGTAAGTGACTTCCAGTAATAATTACTGGCTTATCATCTATCAGTCCCCTACCTTTAGAAGCGCCATCCAACCATTCTAGAAGTGCTGGATTCTTCAATTGTTTAGCTCGCGTCTTTGCTTTATTACCCAGATATAAGAGGCAGAAGTTTGATTTTAATATTGATGCATCTCCTTTCAAAGCAAAGTTCTCAGCAGTGTCATTCTGTGCAATGGCAGCTATGAACAATCCCACCTTCCTACCACGCTTACTCATCTTACGCATCCAGGCGCCTAAGCTATCACATTCATCAGCTAAGGCAGGCATTTCTTCACCTACTATTAACTTCTTATCAGGGAGATACTTCCTACCTAATTCTCTACGCTCACCTATCCTATTTTCTAACTCCTCCATATCACTGGTAAATGCAGCTTCTATATCCTCATAGGTGTATTTAATATCAACACAATCAGGGTAGTCATCCTTAGCAAAGTCAACATCATATGCTGCTATTTCATACTCACATTGAAGCGCATTAATCAACAGTTTAACTGTGTAAGACTTCCCATCTCCAGTACCACCCACTAATGCTAAATGCTTCTCTTGGGCTTTCCAATAGCCCACAATATCAGTTATTACATCTCCCTCTTGTATGGGTAGTACAGGCACAGTTACCTCAATAGAATTATCCTTAAAGTATCCTGCCAATAGTTCCTTACTGGTAGCTCTACTTGTTAATTGCAAATCCTCCAATCTCACATTTAAATTGTTATCCAGCTTGCTTACTACTATGCCTATGAAGGAAGTTAGTAACCCAAGCACAGTAACACATACCTTTGTTAGTCCTTGAGGTATAGTAATAGCAGAGAGAAGGCACAATCCACAGCTGATAAATGAGAGAGATGTAACTAGCTTGGAGTTGTTTCTATAGTTGATTAAGTCTTGAATGAAGGTGTTATTGAACATGCCTATGACCCCATTAATAAACCAAAGCATACTGCTATCACAAGCAGGTAAGTCTTAACTGTAGGCGCCTTCTTAATCACTACCAGCACTCCTGATACTCCAATTAATATCAGAGAGATTATTACAGGTAACTGATTGATTAACTTGTAACTGTTAGGTAATAGGGTAATCAACTGCATGAGTAAACTACTACCAAAGCAACAGAAGATAGTTTGAAAGATAAAGGTGGTATGCCCCTCAACTTTGATTAAGCTACGCTCCTGGATTACTTGGTTCCTAACCTGAATACTTAACTGCTCATTCTCTTTATCCATTGCAGGCGCCTCAATAAAATTAAGTTGCTGCTTGGGCAACAACTTAGTAACATCTACTTCTGATTGATTAGTATTTGGAATTGAAAGGAACAACTAATGTTAACTGTTTGCCTAGCTGGTCTACTTAATAAGTAAATACTGAGCAAGGCACAGCATATTACTAAATGCACTACTCTTAATTTATCCATCAAAACAAGTTAAGAATAAACGCCACAATCCCGCTTACCTCCTCAAATTCCTCTACTTGAATTGAACTATCATTATCACGCTCCTCTATCTCCTCTACAAATTCCTCAATGCTTTCATAGGGGTGTGTCCTGGATATGATTGACGTTCTTTCTTCATACTGTTCTGAGTTGTAGTTAACTACATAATGATGTTTGTAGTTCATAGTTCATCATTCAATAAGCATCTAGCAGTGTTAATAATTGCCTGTTGTTCTGCTGGAGAAAGCTCGGTGTTACCGTCACAGAGTATGACTTCCATTTGTGTGCCAACACGGTAGAGGCAATCATTCTTGATTGCTTCATTATCAGTATTCTCTGCCTTTGTTAAGTATTTCTCAACGTAGTTTTTATCAATCTCGCTCATTACTATTAATCCTCTCTACTACTTGTTTACAAATCTCTGTATCAATCTCATTTCTTCCTAAGTCAGGCTTACCCGCTTCATCAGTTGCCACAATGCGGGATGCAGCATCTACCAAATGCTCTGGCAATCCAGCCTCTTTGAGTGCTTCACAGCTTGCCTTATAGAGGTTTTGATTAAGCTCAGTCATATTTCACTTACCTCTTTACCCTTCTCAAGACATGTAGAATCAAGCATCTAGAAACCTGCTAGCGTCTTAGGGTCAATTGGATTGGGGGTAAAGTCTATTGGGTAAGCCTGCCCATAGGCTGTGGGGATGCTCCTAGAGGTTTTCAAATCAACTGACTTTGACTTGGAAATCTTCATCATCAGCCTGCTACCATCAGGCGCCGGGGAGTAGAGTTGGTACAATTGAATGCTGTCCCACGGTACTGGGTCTTTTACTACATGTGCTGAATAATACAAAGCATTCATAGAAGAAACAGCAGTAACAGATGGTATTCCTACTGTCTTTCTAGGCGCTCTCTTCACCTTCTGTTGAGGTAAAACACCTTCTCCATTGGAGTTGTACTTAACATTATTGTTACTTTCCTTCGTCTCCATGCTGCTTTAACACCTCTCCTGTGAGTTAATTAAGGAGGTTACAAAATCACACCCTACTTTTGTAACCAAGTCACCTTGTAACCTTGTAACCACATGATACCACCTGAAGAGCATGGAGAAGAAAAAACTACACATCTTTCTGCGAGAGGCTTTAAAGAGTCTCTACACAAGCGTTTGAAGATAGAGGCAGTAAGAAGAGGGATGCCTTTAGGAGACTTACTTAACATCATTGTTGAAGAGTGGCTTAGTCAAAATGAAGGTAATGATATTAAGTAAGTTTTCTAATTAAAGTACTTATACCTAGACAAATAATGGAAGCAAGCCAACACAAACAGCACAATCCCTTTGGAAGAGAGTGCCCCCACTGCAAACAACTATTACTAAGTGAAGATATAAAGCTAGAGTCAACTATCCCTAACCCTTATGACCATAGAGGCAAGGGGGTAGGGGAGTTTAAGTTTGCTTATATCTGGTTCTTTTGCGCGCGCTGCGGTTACTCAGAGAAGGATATTCCCTTCTAGATTAAGTTTAATGAAGACTTCTCATAATTAGTTTGAGTAAGAAACAATTTCTTATGATTCTTACTTTCCAAGATAGAAAACTGTTTATGCGTGCGGATTTAAGATAGCCAATGCTGGGACAGGTAATTGCTCAGTAGAGGCTTATATCCCGTCCCTAGCAGGAGTTGTATTACCTTGGTTGTACTGTTGTATTAAGCTTTGGCATCTCCGCCCAGCTTCCACTGCTTGCTTCATTAGAGCCTTCCCTTGAGCAAAGTTCTTTGCTCCAAAGGCAAGGTTAGCTTCGCGGCTATACTTAGCAGCTTGGCTTGATTCAACTTTGATTTGTGCTTCTAAATCCATAATTATTCCTCATGCTCTGAAATAACTGTCCCTAAGTTCTCTGCTGCCCTGTAGAGTACTTCTGCTTGAGCAGTAAGCACACTAGCATCATTATAATTCCTTTTAGATGCGGCATTATCAGCCTGTGTGTACAAGTCCTCAATCATTTGCTGCATAGTTAAATAGGCACGAAGCAACGCTTCTATATTCTCTCTCTCCACTACACCCCTTCATTATTGTGCTGTGCATGGTTTATCCTACACCAATGCTGCATCAACTAACACTGACTTTTTAGAAGCTTCTCTCCAGTGGTGCTATTTTACTATCAGTTATCACAGAGAAAGAATGCTGTCTTTAATGCTTACTACTGAGAAGGAAGTTAGGCAGGAATCCTCTATCCTTTGTATAGGTATGCGTAGTTAGATATCCATCAACCTCAGCAAGCGCCCACTGGATTACCTCTTCCTTGCTATCACCCCAGTGAGTACCCAAGCAATAACTTTGGGGGTAGATAGTGTGGTCAGGATGAATGATTACAAACCAAGGCTTATAGTCATACTTTAACTTCTTATAGAATATCCGCATATTCCTATAGGTAACAAAGGTCTCATCAGGGAACTTAATTAGATATTCTTCCTGCAATTGTTCCATATAAATCAGTACCTCCACTGAGGTTAGTTTATATCATAACTAAATACATTTGATATTAAGATATTTAATTAATTATAGCATGAAGCTTTTGAATAATCTCATACGCCAGCTAATAGTAATTAGTATTAGCTGGTATCAGAGGTGCATCTCACCCCATAAAGGATACTCCTGTGCCCATAAGGTTCTGCACAAAGGTGAGTCATGTTCTCAATGTGTTAAGCGTGTGTTTCAAGAACAGGACTTAACCACAGCAATTAAACTCACACGCAAACGCTTTGCAGAATGTGGTGATGCAGCCCATACTTTAGAATTACAAAGACAACAAGAGAGTGAGCCTTCTCTACAATTAAATGCAGAATCAAACAAACCTAGGCTTATAAATAGAAGAGCATTCATACAGCTTGTTTTACCTCTTGCTTTTACATTAGGGTTAGCTACTCCTGCCCTAGCTGCTCGTCGTGGAATTCCTATTGGAGGATGTCTTTCTGCTGCTTCTAGGGCTACTGTCAGAGAAGATACGAGAGATGGACAATGTGGAAATCAACCTCAACTTTATTTTGGGTTATGTTGTTTTGGACTCATTGCATCTGCTATGGCAGGAGAACAGAAATAGTATGGAAGAAAATAATAAGAAATCTGAAGCTATTTATGGTGCTATAGCTGTAGGTTTAATGGTTTTATTTACTGCTCCAGGTTTATGGAATTACTATCAAGAGCAACAGCAAAAAGCGCAGACTAGAGAAACCTGTAAACAACTAAGAGCTTTCTATGAAGAGTCATTAAGAAGAGCCAAAGCAGGCATCAAGCTAGAATCTGGTGAAGCTAACGCTGCACAGAGAGCTAAATTTTATTCTGAGGGTATGTGTCCAGACCTTTATAAAGCTGAATAATTAATAAATCCTAAACACAGTACTTAATACTTAAAGAGAATAAATAATGTCTAATAAGAATAAATACATTGCTGTATTAGTTGCTTCTATAACAGCAGGATTTGTAGGCGCCTGGACGGTTCAACCCTCTACTAAAAGTTGGTGTGCCTTCGCAGTAGGAAGCTTAAGTAACTGCAACGTGTACTACTCAGGAGTAGATAAAGATAAAACCCTAGCAGAACAAATACAAAGGGGGCTAATAGTGGGAACTACCACCAGCGCAATCCTGTATGGAAGCCTCAAGATAATGTCTAAGTCTGAGACTTGATAGATACTCTCTTATAAACCTAAAGTCTTTATATTGCCAGATTCTACAGTTGATACCATAATAAGTGTCATCCCTAACCTACGAGTAACCTCAGCTAAAAGTTGAAGGATTAAAAGCATTCAAACCTTCATTAACTACACCTATAGAAATACAAAGAAATGAGCTAGGAATAGGGGTGTATCAAGACATGGTTGATGAACTTCTTGAAATGGCTAAACAGGTTCCTCCCCCTGTGGATGTAGAATTAAAGTTTAAAGTCTAATCATTAATTATATTAATAAATAGGAAGTTTGAAATGTACTTAAGAAGATTACTTTTAGTTACAGCATTAGTGTTCTCATCAACACTGCCAGCATTAGCTCAGTACAATGACCCTGTTACTGAGCAGAGAAGAAGATTGAAAGAATTTGAGCAGGTAACTAAAGGTTCAGACCCCGAATTAGAATGTATAGTGAATGGAAACTGTCCTGGCACTAATAATACAAACATAGAGCCACTTGGTCTAATATTAGGAAGCATTGGAATAGGAATGATAGTAATAGCAATAAAAATGGGGAGAGAAGAGAAATTAGCAAAGGAAAAAGCAGCAGAGAATAATGAAACTTCAAAACTATAATTTGAGAACTTAGATAGTTTATCTACCTCTGCCAAGATATATAGCTGTTAAAGCCCCTTGATTCTACTTTAGGTAACAACACACCTAAAAGTAAATCAAGAGGGCTTACAGGACATTCTGAGAGGGGTATACTATAACAACACTGCTTAAGTAACAATTAAACTCTACGTATAGTTAGATTCACTAATGATATAGTTTACTTGTAGTATAGTATAAAGCTGTAAGTCAGAAGCAGGAATAGCTTTGATGTATTACAAAGAAAATCATGCTACAAAACAGGCTTTTCCATAGTACAAATATGGTACAGATATAGAAGAAGTATAAGAGGTATACTCAGTACTATGAAGAGAGAAGAATTATAGAAGAAGAATAGTATAAATACAGAAGAAGAGAGAGAGGAAGGTACATAGAGACTACTTCAAGAGAACCAGGAAGGGGAGAGGAAGGAAACTACTGGAAGGGAACTATAAGAGGTATATGCGCCCCCAGTGAAACTTTCAACGCTATGCCCCATAAGGTCTCTAGGGAATTTACAACCTTCGCACTTTTTATTCCATAACTTCAAAGGTGCCTTCCTTTGCCTTCTCTATAAGTCTTGCCCAGGCATAGGATATACCAACCTCATTGCTTGGCTTACCAAACTGTGCTATTAGCTCCTCATCTGTGTATTTTGCAGAGGCTGGGCGCAGCATGGGAATTATATATGTCTTAGAACCATCAGGATTAACACTAACCTTTGCTTTAAGCTGCTCTAATTCCTCAGCAGTACCCAGGTAATACTCTCCACACTCCGCCCTCTCTTCTAAAAGTCCTTCACAGATTACTCTCACTGTTAGTCCTGGTAAGTCCTTATAAGTTAACTTTTTCTTCTTACCTTGTTTCTTACTTGTTAAAAAACCTATGTACTCAACCACCAGTTCTCCTCCTCCTTACTGCATATGTCTTTCTCTACCAAGTCAAAGTAAGCAATACCAAAGTGTTCCTTTGCCTCTTGCACCGCGTCCTTGGATACTTGACCTATTGTAACCAACCCATCATGTTGATTGCTTATAACTTCATAACTATATTTAGTTTGCACTTCTTCAGTAGTTAAAAAGTGGATAAAAGCTGCTTCAGTTCCCTGTAAGAAGAAAGAAGTTAGTTTTCTATTTAAGGTTGATAGATTCTTCTTAGGGTAATTACCTTTATCTTGATATTCTTCGAGGTCAAATGTCATACCAGTTAGGTTTTTAACTCTTTTCTTTCCTTTACAGTAAGTGAACACTAACCACTTGTAGAACTTCTTTAACTCCAAGTCTAAGGGTCTAACAAAGACAGTGAACTTATTTAATAATATTAAAGCTAATCTATCAACTTCATCTTCATTAGTAATATTCTTACTTTCAAGTTGCCTTCTTGCTTCTTCCCATATGTAATGAGGTACTGCTTTTTCAAAAGACTCTTGCTTGTACTTTCCTGCTTTATAATCCCAGTATTCAGAGGTAGATGATGCACCAAAGAACTTAGCATACATACAATTCTTGAGGCAATCTACAGAGATACCTATTTCTTTAGCCCATTCTGCTTTATCGCTAGCTAAGTAATTATCTATAAACTGAGTACAAACATTAGCTTTCTCAAACCACCATTTAAGTATGTACATTTGGCTAGATTTTAAATCATAGTTATAGCAGTTAGGGAAACTAAATGCAGCCTTCTTCATAGCTCTAGAACATGACTGTAATCCTCCTTCCTTCTCAGTTATCCTTCCATACTTTTGATGCTCATAAATTGGAATATACTCTACTAACCCATTACCAATTGGTCTGCATCTACGAGCTATTAGCTCAAAACATCTAGCATCATTCGCATACTTTCTATTGAGTTGTGGTTTATTTTGAATTCCTGCTTGAGCTTTGGCTAACTGAGCTTCAACCTGAGCTAGGTGAAATACATGCCTCTTCATTCCTTTAATAGCAGAAGAAACTAGCTCAGGTAGAGGATGCCTATTCTCATCATAGAGTTTGCTACCTTTAAACTTCTCAATCTTCTTACCAGTCATCAAGTTGTAGAAATCTATTGCTTGGATTTGAGGTTCCAAGATGTAGTAAAAACCCATGCATCCCATCAATATATTAGACGGGATTGTATAGTAGTAGCACTTACCATTCTCTATGCTGTAGTAATCTCTCTCCAACAGTCCAGCTTGAATCAACCCTTCAATATCTACTTTTCTGTGTGCCTCTCCCTTCTTACCCCACTCCTTATTGATAGTCTCTCTGGGTACAGGTATCCACTCCTCTTCCTTTAGGTTCTGCGGTAGAAGGCTACAAGCCAAGACATGAAACCAAAACTCTCTGGTTGGCTTGTTGAAACCCTTAACCAATACAATCAGGTAGCTATAAAGGCGCCAGTTAACAGGGAAGCGGTTCATTATATAGGATGTAGGCTTCCTATCCTTGGCTTTGGTAGCCTGCTTGGTGTTGGACTGCTTGGAGGCAGGTGCCTCAGTTGTGGGAGTATGCCCAGCGGGTGAGTTGAATGATAGTGAATTGTCTGCTAACATGTACTTAACATTAATTGAGTCTATTGAGCAGCCAGATGCTGGTAACATCTGGCTGTTCGCATTTATATTATCATCACTTGGTAAACTTAAATCAGAATTTTCGTAATAGCAGGCGGATATCACTACATCTGCCTGCTTTAAACTCTCTTAAAGTCTATCAACAAAGTTATCTAAGTCTTCTTCGCTGAGATAATAGGTTACTCTTGCAATGCGTTTGTGTCTTATTTTATCTATCAAACGCTTCTGATAGCCTAATTGCTCCAAAGCAATGCCAACATGATTCTTGTAGGCTTTCTTTGATTTATCAAGATATACTAACTGTCTATATATGTCCTCAGCAAAGAAGCACCTTTTATCTTTGCAGTACTCCTCAACTGCTTTGAAACTCCTTTGAAACTTGGCTTCATCATAATCGTATTGTTGATTAAAAGCTTCTCTCTTTTCTTTCCTGTATTTATTAAGGGACTCTTCATCCAAGTAGTAGACAATAGGGCAATAACGTACCTCATCTAGGTAGAACTTTATATTTTTACGTTTATAGCCTAAGTGTTTTAAGGCATCCTGAACTTTAGATTTATTTAACTGGCAGTATCCCTCAGCAGCAAACCTATCTTTCAAATAATTATCAACATCTTTAATAGCCACAACACTCTTGTTTGTACAAAACTCCTTTAATAATTCATAGTATTCGTCGTCTTCAATATTAATATATGTGGGAGGGAAGTACTCTTCACTTATCATACTTCTTATTTTTTTTCTCATTAAGATACTGGATGGGCAAGTAATACATTTAGGTTGAGAGCCAGGGCATATACAGAAGCATTGTCTATCAACCTCTCTCCAAGCTTTCTCTTCAAGCTTCAAGTATTCTAAGTATAAGTTGTCTAAATATTCTTTCATATTCTATAACCAATAGAGTGTATATTACCATTCAGAATAAATATGTACTCAAACAAATTTCTATAAATCACCTTCCTATATTCTAAGGATAGAAACTCTAAAAAGCCTACGTTCTTCATTGCTGGATGGCTAAGTATCTCAGCAGCAGTTTTATCACTAAAGTCAAAGCACTTATATTCATTCTCTAACTTAGATAGCTTACTAAGGCTCTCTTCCTTTGCTCGTACTAGTATTTGATTGTTAGGGTGTAAATCAAGAGCAGAGTTAATCTGGGATATCTCTTCTTCTAGGTTAAGTATTTCAAGAGGTTTAGAAGGTCTTTCATGGTATTCTAATCCAATAGTTTGTACCTTATTTAGTATTTCTAAGATTACTAATTGGTTTAACTTGTCTTCCCTTATTGAAGTAGTATTAGTGCATCCAGTGTTTCTACAAAAAATATAGCTGTGTTTAGATTTAATTGAAGAAGTTCTGTAAGTCATTGTATGTCCACATAGAGGACAGTGAACTAATCCAGTAAATATCTTTGCAAGAGGGAGAGCAACTTGATGTAGTTTACTATCTTGACTTTTCCCCTCACATTTTACAGGAGATATAAGATTAAGTTGAATTTCTTGTTCCTTTGAAATTAACCTTTGGTCAGGGTGAGTGTCAAAGTGTATATCATATCTCTCAGACCAAGAGCTAAAATCAGCTATTCTCTTCTGCTTATAAAATATCTTCTGGTCTTCTTTACTGCAAGCTTTGTTATAGTGAGTATGCCCATAAAGAACAGGATTACGTATCCAACAAGAGAAGTGTGTTGAATTAAATGGAAGTAAATATCTACGTGGTGCTTTAGTGCCTTGCCTTATTCCTATTAAGTTATATTTCTCCTTCATGTATTTGGATACATGCCTCATTATCTTAAGTCTAATGTAAACTTGCACTGATTCTCTGCATAGGTCAGCTATAGTTGTTGATTGTATCCTTGGGTCATCCTTTAGAGATTTCCAATTAACATACTCATTGGTGTAGAAGTTATAATACTCAGTATTTGATGAGTACAATTCTTGGTAAAAAGCTGAATGCTTCTCCCAGTCACTAGGTCTATCTGAAACTAAGCACAAGAAAGGTATCTCATCAAGGCAAGCTTTACGAGTTGTACGGTCTATTACATAACCACAAGGAAGACCTGCTAAGGGAAGCTTCTTCTCTCTTAACCTCTTGAAGTTAGATTTAACTCTATGCTTAGTTTTCTCTACTTCAGATTGACTCATTCCTGCTTTTAAGAAGAAGAGAATAGTTCCTGATGGGTCATCTAAATCTAAATGGTCATCCAAGAAAGTCCACTTTACTCCCTGCTTATGTAGCTCATAAACAATGCTTAGTAAAACAACCCCATCTCTACCCAGTCTATCAATAGAAGTGCATATTACTTCTGATACTCTACCACTCCTTGCTTCCTTAAGCATCTCACTAAAGCCAGGACGATTTAAATCTTGACCTGACTGTATATCCTGATAAATATGGGTAGCTCCATGCCTCTTTACCCTAGCTTTCTGATTATCAATACTAATACCTCTAACACCTTGGTCTTCTGTAGAGACGCGAACATAACCTACTACATACATATCTAATTAATTACCTACGTTTACTTGCTTAACACTCATCTTAAATACATATATATCATGCTTTGTAGATAGTGTGCAATACTTTCAGGTAGGAGTATTGCACACTAAAATAGCTTTTATTTATACCTAACTTACAAAGCTATATTTGCTAGTGCTAATAATCTAGAATTAACAGATATCAATATGCATAAAGTAGGCATTGTGAGAAACTAAACTTTCTATCAGTGAGAAGGCTATTTATTAGATAACTTCCTCAGCTAAATCCCTCTC
>JAESFJ010000303.1_pt1 | contig 13239 bp, 13 predicted proteins | sample 9266161 | NCBI WGS metagenome assembly JAESFJ01 (sample SAMN14506165, study PRJNA617096) | algae metagenome | isolation source: Calothrix sp. FI2-JRJ7 and co-occurring heterotrophs from granitic desert soil | place: USA: Red Pass Lake area, Fort Irwin, California | collected 2000-06-01
ACTCTCTAATTATTTAATTCAACAACTAAAACGTCCAGACGTTCATATGTGTTTAGTCTGATTTAAATTATCGCGCGGCGGGGGCGAAGCCCCCGCCAGCACCTTGTGCCAGTTGCGTAAGTCCTGAGTAGTAACAGATCCAACCGGGCAAAATATTATTGCTTCATCTCAAGGTTTCAATAGTAATAAGGTACTAAACACTCAACAGTTACAAAAGCATCCATACGACTTGTTACTTGATCCTCCCCCTGTGTATTCCCAATGGATTTACAGCGACCCTTATGCTGTTGAACGCAGTGCCACCAATTTAACTAACCGAGGTCGAGTTATTGGTCGAATTTATTACGTCAGAGGTGAAAATCCTAGTTTTAGCGATGATGTTATTAAATGGTTGAGTAAACCTCTTTCTCCTAGCAGTCGTGCTGAAACCTTTACAATAACCATAATAACGGTGTTATTAAGTGGTTTATCATTCTGGCTATTTTGGGAACACCTACTTTATAAAAAACGAATTCAAGAAGCTAGAATGAGGGAAAGGGAAGAAGAGTTAATTAATCGTAATAAAGCTTCATTGTTGCAGTTGGAGGAGCGAAAGACCGAGACTGAGCAATTGAAAAATTTATTAGAAGATGAAAGTACAAAGCTTAAAAAACAAGCTGAATATTTTGGAAATAAAAATCAAAGGTTACAACAAGAAATCAATAATCTTCAGAATATTATTGAAAAACTAAAACTGACAAATAATTTTGTTGTGAATCAAGATGAACTTGAGCAAGCTCAACAAGAAATTGAAAGAGCTTATCGTAATCAGCATGAACAAAATGAAAAAATCCAGCAGTTGGTCAATCAACTGCAAGATTATTACGTCCAGCTAGAAATTGCAAAACGAAAAGGAGAATCATTAAAACAAATCGAAATTCAGATACAACATATTACTGAAGATAAATTATCTGCCGAAAAAGAGCTAAACCAAATTCGTGAAAGAGAAAATCAACTTAATCATACAATCGATAAACTCAAAAATAAACTAACTTCTGAAGTAATGGCACAAAACGAACTGAACAAACAACTTCAGTTTCTTCAGTATTCGCTTGCTGAATCTAAAAATCAAGAACAAGAATCGCACAATAAAACTTTAGAATTGACACAGCAAATAGAAAAACTTAATCAAGAAATAGACTTATTAATAGAAGAAACAGGTAATCGTCCGCTCAACACTTTTGAAGAGAATATTTTATATCAAATACAGAATAATCTTGATACCCAAGAAATACACACGCTCTTTGATGCAGGTACAGGTGGTGAAAGAAGTAAATTTGTTGACTTACTCGTAATCACAAATAACTGCATATTCGTTATCGAAGCGAAAGCCTACAGAGGAGAAATCAAACCAACTAATGACCCACGTAATTCTACTTGGGTTTCTACAAGAGGGAACAATAATACTTTGATTAAATCCAGCTGGGGTTATAACCCTTATCAACAAGTCAATACTTATACAAACGCAATTTTAGCTCGACGTTCAAGAAACTGGCATCCGAAAAAACCTATATATGGAATTATTGTGTTTCCCTCGGAAGCAAGAATTGATTCTGAAATTACATCTAACATGGGTAAATATTATCGAGTTACTACCCTAAATAATTTACTAGCAACTATTAACGAACTTAACCATTAATTTAACCCACAAATTTCAATTAAGTGACTTTAGTCTCATTGCTACAACTTTTACAATTTCAATTAGATCAAAGTAGTTTATTTATATTTTTTATGTCTCAGCCTAAATCAAAAGCTAAAAATATACAGATATTTGCCATAGCGGCTGTTGCTAGTATTTCAATTGTATGTGTAGCAACTTCTACTTTTTTGAAACCATTTCTTACTGCATCATCACAAAGTAATTCTCTTTCAAAGTTACAAACAAGCTCTTTAACTATTGGTATTCTTGGCGACCCTAGCAATTATAATGGGCTGGCAGATTATCTACGAGCGCAATTTAGTAATAGAGTTCAAGTTATAGTCGATGGTGATCGATCTATTTCTTACAGCGAAGTTAGAAATCGTCTGGTTCGTAAAGAATGGGATATTGTTTTTACACTTTCTCCCATGCTTTCTGTAGCAGCTAAAGATAATCAATACACTTTTGTGGCTCAGATGTTTCCAAATAATCCTTCATACTACCAGTCTGCTTTATTTGTAAAATCGAATAGTTCTATTAAATCGCTTAATGACTTAAAACCTACCACAACTATTGCTTTGGGTGATTTTAACTCGGCATCGAGTTTTTACATGCCTGCTTATGATTTATTCGGTAAAACTTTGCGGGTAGATATGGGACACCGCAGCCATAAGATTTTGGAGATGGTTAAAACCGAACAAGCAGATGTCGGCTCCGCACCTTTAAGTACTATTGAAAATGATAATAGTTTTAGGATTATTCATTTAAGCCGTCAAATTCCTGGCTCAAATGTTTACTTATCATCTAAACTTTCCAACTCTGACCGAGAAATACTTAAAAAAGTTATTCTTGATGCACCTATTAGTATTAAAAAACAAGCTAACTATGGGGCAGGTACAGAACCAGATTATTCTAATTTTATCAAAATTTCTCAAAAGGCTGAAGAAGTTTTAAAATGTGCGAATTTCCAAAAAAATCCTGTAAATTTTTACTGCCCTACTTTTAGTATCAATAAAAATATTCTTAGTCAAAACGATACTTCAATTATATTAGGGCGCATTAACGGATGGAGCCGTAAAGATAGTAATACCGAACAGTTTAGCTTGTCTAGCACTGATAATAAAAACTATCTTGTTCTTATAAATCGGCAGATTTTTAATCAAATTCCAGGCGCTTCTAATCCGATAGCCTTACAGAATCAAAAGGTGAAAGTTACTGGTATAATACCTAAAAAAGTTAGTAATAGCAATTTTGAACTCACAATTACTCAGTCTCATCAATTAGTTATCTTAGAAAGTTCCCCAGCTTCACAACAATTTTAAGTTAATCATTAAGTTAAGCGCCTATATACCTTTCATTCTCCAAACTTTAAGTACATATGCACTTAATACAGGCGCCATTGCTGGAGCGGTTATTGCAGCTGGTGGGGGAAAAACGCTCGCAAGATGTTGAGGCGCCTTTTCTATAGTGAACTACACATATTTTATTTTAAGTACTTAAACATTTACGTACCTAGACACTTACAAAAACTCATCAATACAGGTGCCTCACCCCCTGCTATTGGCATGAAAGCTGCCCAATGTTCCATCACTGTAAATATCGACTTCTCCAACAGGCGCCTTAAACTGTCATCTCAACTCCAAGCTACCTGTTCCTGTACTTTGGCATTTGCCGCACGGCTCTCTAAGGCGCCTATAGATTAGTCCATTATTCTCTTCAATCTCACCTTGCTTTATTGCTCTAGCTACATCCAGTTTTACGAGATGCTCGATATAGTTGCTCAAAGACCTGCTCTGGTAAATAGCAACTTTTTCTGCTAGCTCCTTTAGCCGTTGGTCAATATAAGTTGAAACTCTTGCTTGATCAGTAGTCACAGTACTTTATACATTAGAAAAGAACATAGAGGACGATACCTGCACACAGTACTAATGTATGCTTTGTGAAGCGCCATATAGCAATCACTCGCCATCCTCATTACTTGGAGGTTCTGGTACATAAACAAGCAAATCGCCAGGTTGACAATTGAGAGCTTGGCAATATTTTAAAAGCGTGTCTCTCTCTAACCTCTCTGGCATAATCCTCATGTTCTTATGCCTGCTGATAGTGACATGATGCATTCCGGTCATCAATGCCAATTCTTTATAATCAACTTCCCTGTCAGCCATCAACACGGCTAGGCGCCACTTTATCGGCATGTGTTCCTGTATAAGTCCCTTCATATATAACTTACACCTTCAATAATTTGCTTTTTTAACCGCTGCGATTAATTAGTCAATCTTGACGATAAACATGTTAACATAGTAATTAGGTCAGTTAGTCGCTGCGATTAATACGGTAATTGTGCCAACAATATTTAAATTCTGTACAACGTTGGTCAGTTTTCCGGTTCGGAGTTTATATATTGGCCTGATAAACGCCAAAACAAAGGCGCCTGTGAACGATTCATCGCAATAACAGGCGCCTACAACAAAAAACTACCAGTATGATTACACATAACCAGGATTTGTGCATTACTAGTTCAAAAAAACTAACTGTACCTTTTTTGCTGAGTTACAGTTTTAATTATGGTCGTTTTGAAAACCCCGACCTAGAGAACCGAGCTAAAAGTACTTTAGTAAGTTTCTTTGGCTTTATCCGCGCGTCTTTTGACGGTTTGTTAGAAAACGGTCGAATCTTACAGGAACTGTACAGCGATTGCATTGCATCCTGCTCTTCGGGGAAAAAGGTTTTTGAGACTTGGCTTAATAGTAAAGATTTCGGCGCCTCTCGTTATCTTGCAAAAAGCGCGATGGAAATCTACCAGTGGTTTCAAAGTTTAAATCCAAAGATACAGCGTTTAATTCGCTCAAAAGTTCAAAGCTGGAGCGTGTCAGCACTACGCCAATTGAGGAAGGTGAGTACAGACCTGTTAGAAGAAGTAATCAGCGGTAGAAAGAAAACCGCAGCACAAATTAAACTTGCTGTTAAGGGTTCGTCTGTTTCCTCCACTAAGACAACAGTAAATAATTCCAGCCAATCTCCGGCGCCTTCTACTCCCAAAGCCAACGATATAAAACTGCCGCCTGGTATCCGGATAGTAGTTACAGGTGATGATTCTGGATGGAACGGACAAAGCGGGATAATTATGTCCGCGCACGAGGGTAAGTTCTGGGTATTGATGGATCACACCGTTGCCCAAGGTATGGAAATAAAGCATTTATTTAAACCACAACAATTACAGCTAGAACTAAAAACAGGTGCCGCTAAAGTAACTTCTACACAACTATTCACCGCTGCTCAAGTCGAAGAGCAGATAGCAGAAGCGCTTGCTGTTTATAAAAAGGAGAAGGCAGAAGAAGAACTTGGTCGGTTTGTTGAGATTCAAGACGCAGCACTCAAAGCAGCAGGCGCCGAAATCCAATCTTACGCACAACACGCGCGCTCCTTGGAACAAGCCAAACAAGAATTACTTAAGCAACTTGAAATCAAAGAGCAAGAGTTACAACAAGTACGTTCACTCCAAGCCAGAAACAAGCAATTAGAACAGCGCGTAGCAGAATTAGAGAAAGCTCTTGAAGCCTCTAATTTGAATAGTTGGGGCAACACATTTAGTAACCAAGCTGCCAAAGTTATAAACTCCCAGGTTGAGAAAACTGTGGCGCCGTTAATGTCCGAAGTCGAGCGTTTAAAAGCTTTGGTATGTAAGCAAGATGAAGAATTAGCCCTACAGCAACAGGAAATTATAAAATGGCGCCAGTTTTCAGAATCGAATACTGGCGTACAAGAAATCATCAAACAATTTAGTGAAATCGCAGAAACTTTAGGATGGAAGGGTTGGAACCGTCATGGCTACCACACGGTGGATGGTACGTTGCACAGGGATATCAACGCTATTGCCAGCTTTATTGCTGATTTGAAGCAAGATTATTGTGAGGCGCCGGAGCTAGTGTTTCAGAATTAACTTTAGCTCTTATTTACCACCAGGGCGTTGGTCAGCCGCGCGTCCACCACATTTTCTACCTGCTGAATCCAGTTGGTTGGAATATTGGCAATTACCTACACTACTTGAGGCGCCATTTCCAGCAGTGGGATTAGAAATAGTGGCGCCGATTGGTTGGGTAACAGAGGAAACTTGCCCGCACAATCGCATTAAATCAAGTTTTATACGACCTTGAGTAATCATATAGCAATTGGGAGTTTCAGGACTTTTTATTGTTGGATAACCATATTTCTCCTGTGCGAATGCAGGGCTAGAGAAAGCAGTTAGGACAAGAAAATTGGCAATTAATTTTGTAAAACGTTGCATTGTTAAAAGTTGTGATATTTTCCTCTTTTCTAACTTTAAAAATGCTTCGTAAACAAGGCTCCAAGGCATATCTTTATCTAACTTTACTGTTAATTAATCGCATTTTTACACAGGCGCCCAAATTCAATATGTATATCAATTACCTAGCTAGTTACTGCATGACTTTGTATAAATTAGAAAACTTTATTAGGTGTCAATCATGCCCAAAGCCGGAGAGAATATCAGAGAGCTAGCAATCCAAAGACGAAAAGATGCATTTAAACGTTTTGGTACTGCGGTAATTACAGGACTGGTGCCTGTTGTTTTGCTATTCCTAAAATTACCAGCAGGTATTCCACTATTAATTTGGGTGGGTTGCTGGGTTGTCGCGTACACATATTTCAACAAAGGACAACATTAAAATAGTCGGTATTATAACAATACAGGCGCCAAGATTTATAAATACACATATTTTTAACAAGTGCCCACAGATTACATATCGATATGTAAAGGTGCCCTCTGATATATTCTTGATTGGCGCCTGAAATGACAGTTCACAAACAATATTAGTACGAGCGCGTATTATTAACTCAAGCTGCTTATTATTTTAGGTATCTATTATATATACTGCCGATCTAGGCTGATAAAACTGCCTCAAATGCTTATACAGCAAGCTTTTTCTCTACCGACCATTTTATGAATAAATAATTATAGTAGACAAGCACACTTGCACTTGCGCCACTTCGGAGTGCGTAAAGTTATGGGGGCTTTAGATAACAATAGTAATCTCTCTTATCCCAAGCATAAAATATAACGAATAATTTTAATTACGGGGATTTCTCTATTTCCTTTAATCAAAGTATATTATGTAACGAATTTTACTAATTTGCGGAAATTATAAAAATAAATTTGTATTACTACATAGAGAAAGCGATATCAGTATGTAATAACCTTACAGAGGTACGAAATTATGGAAAATAGTATAGCATTACTAATTACATACCCAGATTATCCAGTTAATACTGATACATTTTATGGGTACACTACACTTGTTGGGCACGCAGGCGTACTTCTAATTAAATCTGATGGTTTAACGAAGTATTATGAATTTGGTCGTTATGACCCTGCCAAGAATGGGTTGGTAAGAAATTACCCTATTCCCAATGCTCAGATTTCAAGTGATGGAAAGCCAACAACATCAAGCCTTAAGAATATTTTATCAATTTTGTCTACAAAATCTGGTAAAGGAGGTCGTATAAGAGCAGCTTATTTTATTAAGGTTGATTTTGACAAAATGCTTGCTCAAGCCACCAAAACACAACCTAGATACGACGTAACAAGCTTTAATTGCGGGCAATATTCAGAATCAGTCATTTTACAAGGCAATCCTAGAATTGATAGACCGTTCATCATCAACCCAACTCCAAATAATATCGTTGATGAGTATATCGAAGAAGGTAATGCTGAAGTCTTATTTTCACCGACAACAGGGGAGATATCAATCGGTGAAGGAGACGAATCTGACGCTAAAAATTAGCCTTTTGTACGCCCAATAGTCGCAAAGCTGTTACCAGCCGCCACGCAAAGCTTGAAAAGTTTACTAAATAAGGCTTTCACCAAAAATTATGTAAAGCTTGAAAATACGATGTTTTCAAAAATCAAATTATTATTGAAAGCGTTGTTGTATAAAATTTTTAGCCATTACATGGCAACTCATGACAGTTTCGCTAGTATTACGCCTATACAGCACTTCCGGCAGCTATGAGGTACACACTCAAAGCTGAAAACTATTATTAGCAAAGAAGCAAGGAAAAAAACTGTATTGTGTAATAGTCGGAAGTGCTGTAAGCTTCAAGACCAATTATGTCTTGATGACATTCTCCCTTACAAAATGCAACATGGCAGGAATTTACCTAAGCGCAAACACTGAGTTAAAAATGTATTATATTGTTCTCAGAATGTTACAATCTTTTGATGTTTTAGAGCTAAATGGGGTTCTGTCGGAATACGTACAAATTTAAGGAGTCATAATATTTATACAAAAAAATGACATGCCGTCACTTGGGTGCAAACTGCAATATACCACTAAACATGAAATCTTACCCAAAAAGAACTGTTGATTATTTTTATAGCATGTCTAATTTTGTTACGTATTCTGGCTGACTCCCAACCACAGTAAAGTGAGGAGTAATCGTCATGTTACGCAAGATAAATTGGATACAGTTTGCAACTTTAACCTGCGTTGTCTGGGGGACGTGCCTGCTTCTAAGTTCATATGCCGCATTGCCAAAAATTATTTACGATTCGGGTGCTACAAAATATAAGCCTGACATGGAATGGGTCGTCAATCAGATCGGTAGCCGATTTGGGCACACTTTGAAAGCAAGCATTTATCTGCTACTAGAACCTGAAGACATATACGATGGACAAGCAACTACAATTCCTTACAATGCTACTGGGAAAAACCCCTACATAAAGGAAGATGGTACTGCCCTTCCCGTTGATAAACGTGAACCTTTCTATGGGGCAATGAAAGAATGCCGCATCACCTTAACCAAAGGTGGTGGTCAGACTTGGGCATTGGGGAGTAAAGAAATTCGGTCAGTGCTTGCTCATGAGGTGTTTCATTGCTTTACAATTGACCTGATCGGAATCGATGCTAATATCAAATTGCCACATTGGCTTCGGGAAGGTTCGGCGATGTGGGTTGGTGAAGAATTAGCAGGCGGATCGAGCTTACCAGATGCTCAAAGGGCATGGAACCGTTATCTGACTGGTACGGGAGTCAAGAAAGACGGTTCACCTATTAGCGCCAATCTGTTTCAGCGTGATTACGACGCAATCGGCTTATTTGCTCATTTGAAAAACTCCAAACTAAACCCTTGGAATTTAATTAAAAGCGCTCTGTTAGCTGGAAGTTCTGGATCTTCAACAGATGCTTTTAAAGCTTTGACGAGTAGTGCAAAGAAGGATATTTTGGAGACTTGGGCATCTGGATTAGCACGATTACCCAGCCTCGGTAGCGCATAGAACACTATAGGTCCAGGTATCACCGCAGATAAGCGGGCAATTAATAGCACCAGCGTCCCTGTGAATGAAACGGTCGATCTTGTAACACAAAAATTGTTTGAGCTAACCCTGCCTGCTGGAAAAGAGGTTGTCTTTAATCTGAGCGGGCACGGCGCATTGCAGTGGGGCGGAAGTACGGGTGGCGGCTCCACCGAACGATTTAGTCCCAGTTTTACTGGAAAATATTGCCTTGAAAAAACTTGCACTTGTGAAGATGGTACTGAACCTGCTGGAGTACAACCGATCAAATCTGCCAGCGTGTTACTCGCAGTAACAGGTGATCAAACATCTCCGGCAAAACTGGATATAAACGCTCAAGAGCCTCAATGCAAAAAGAAAAAAGATCCTGACAAGACGGGTAATAGCGGAGGGAATACTGGCTCGAACAAACCCGGTGGTGATAATAGTAATAGCACCAAAACAGGTACATCTTATGGCGATCCCCATCTAATCACCTTTGATGGCAATCGTTACAGTTTCCAAACGGTGGGCGAGTTTTTACTAACACAATCGGTAGATGGCAAATTTGCATTACAAACGCGCCAAACCAAAGTGCCTGAGCAACAATTATCCTTAAATACAGCAGTTGCGATGAAAATGGAGGGCGACCGCATTAATTTTTATACCCAAAACGCCCCTGATTCAGGTGTTTCTCAGTTGCGAGTAAATGGTAAGCTAGCCAAGCTTCAAGACGGTGGCTTAGTGTTGAAGGGTGGTGTTATACAAAAACGCAGCGATAAGGAATATGCCATTCAATGGAAAACAGGTGAGCAGGTAGCGATTCGCGTCAGCCCTGTTGGAAATCTGAAGTTTCTTAACGTGACAGTGACAGTACCCAATCAGCCTCGTCACTACATCGGCTTATTGGGCAACCTAGATGGGAACCCTAACAATGACTTGCAAACCCGAACTGGTAAAGTAATTGCTGCAAAATCTAGCTATGGGCAACTTACTCAAGCCCTTGACAATGTGCTTCCTACACCAATCCCCCTCTCAACCATAGAAACCGCATTTTTTGACCAGCTTTATCGTGAGTTTGGCGATAGTTGGCGGATTCAAACCAAAGAATCTCTATTTGACTATGCCCCCGGTCAATCCACAAATACTTTTACAGATAAGCGTTTTCCCCTTCGCTATCTAACACTCGGTTCCCTGCTACCTGCTCAACTGAGATCAGCAGAAAAGATTTGTCGTCAAGCAGGCGTAGAAGCAAGTTTATTGGAAGGTTGTATTTTTGATGTTGGCTTAACAAATCAGCCTGATTTTGCCCAAGCAGCAGTAAATGCACTAACTAAGGTGGTAGTAGATAAGGTAATTGATCGTGCGGTTGATCGGGTGCGCGACAAAATCCCTGTACCTCTTCCTATCAAAATTCCAGGCTTCCCATTTTAGTATCGGGGGTGCGACACCGCGTAGCTAAATTCTGACAATTTTGTGTTACCTGGGTTTGCAAACTCTCAACTGTTGTATGTTGTAGAGGTTGAGCCGAGATAAGGGCTAGAACGGAAATAAGAGGTGAAAACCCTTGATTTTTCGTTACCGACAACAGCGTTGCGTACTCATAAGTAGCAATTTATCAAATCGATGTAGGATAAGCATCTTCAGCCTCTATTTCCGTATTTGTAGCTATCTCGGCTTAACCTTTAGTTGAAGAACAATACAGCAATTTACAATCAAAATCTTAAGGAATATAAGCTATGCGTGTTTGATAAATCAAGGAAACATGCATGAAGTAGTACCTAATAACTAAATATCATGCAGGCGCCTCTATTCTTAGATATTACTACTCGCTATCTGCCAAAATTTGACAACGGGCGTTGTCAAAACCCAAAAATACCAAAATTCAATAGTATTTAAATACTATTGTAGAAGCAAGTATTCATACACTTAGTATTAGTCTGGTTGGTTGCTGGGGTGTAACATACGTATATTTCAATAAAGAGTAACATTTAGTACTACGTGCAAAACAAGCAGATCAAGGCACCGTTGCGGAAGAAAATGTAGCTCAATTATTAAAACCCTTGGAACTTCAAGGTTGGAAGATTGAATATAACGTAGTACTTGAGTACGGTGATGCAGATGCATTTTTACAGGCGCCGAACGGTAAGTATTTTGTGATTGATACCAAGAGTAACAAGGGTAGCGTGTTCTATGACGGCGCCGTGTTAAAACTCCGCTACGGCAAGCAAGTATATGAAGTTCCTAATGGCAAGAATATTCTAAAAGCATTACTGGACAAGCGCGCGCGCCATCAAGTTCAGGAACGAGTTAATTTTGTCCAGCCTATTCTCTGTTTCACTCAAGCAGGAATGAAAGAAATTGACCAAAATAATTCTATTGATGGTGTTTATGTAATAGATACAGTTAATTTGTTAAGAATGATTACTAGCTTGCAATAAGTAGAAAATATGTACTTAACGATATAAAATGAATGCAGCAAAAAAATTGGTGCTTACACTCTTTTTTTTGGTAGATGATCCAAAACCTAACTCTGGTAATGAATAGTACCAGAGTTTTTTATATACTGGAGTTGTGATGGCACCGATATAAAATTAATTCGTTATCGCTCCTAAAATCACTCTCAACATCATAATTAATAATAAATATTGAGAGCTTGATAATGATTTACTTCAAAACACTTATCATTTGGTTTGTTATTATACTTGCAGAAACATTACACGGCGCCGCACGAACATTACTTCTGGCGCTCTTTTGTTGGAGATTTTACAGCACGGCAAATTTCAGTATTCACAGGTGCCGTTATTATACAGCGGATTTGAGGTTTATGAGGTACAGTAGCAGCAATTTGTAAACCAATTTTTGAGATGCTCAGGATTAATTAATTCAAGTGCTATTTTAATTAGAACATCGACTCCAGATGCAGTCTTTGGAGAAAATTGTTTCAGGAAAGCTTTTAATTGTGACCACCAATGTTCAATGGGGTTAAATTCAGGAGAATATGGAGACAAATACAGAACACTTGCACGCTTTTGATTCAATCAAAGGTTTAATTCCTTCGATTTGATGTGCAGGAAGATTATCCATCACTACCACTGCACCAACCCATAACTGTGGAAGCAGAAAATGTTCGATAAAGACTTTATATGCGTTTCCGTCCATTGAGCCGTTTAAAGTCATGACAGTCAAAACTTTTTTTAAACTGATTGCCCCAATTACACTTACTTTAGCTCCTCGATAATATGGTTTAAAATCATACACTCTACTGCCGCGATCGCTTCTGGCATGAGTCCGAGTTAAACCAAGTAAAACACCCATTTCATCAATAAATACAAGGTTCTCTGGGTCTACTTGTTTGACTTTCTTCCAATACTCGATTCTAAGTTTTTGGACTCTTTCCGTTTTTGCTTGGCTGCTACGTAAAGTTTTTTTTTCGTGTTAATTTTTGTTTTTGTAATGCACAGCACATTACACTTGCGCATACCCAAACGTTATATTTTTCTCCAAAATATTCGCAGTATTCTAATAAAGTTGCATCTGGATGGCTTTTTACCATTTCGGCTAATTGGCTACCGTACTCATCCAATTTAGCTTTCATTGTTCCACCTTGCTTTTTGGGTTCTAGATGGCCTTGGGTTTTCTTTAGCTGCAGGAGCTTTTGTACATAGCTTTTTGCTACACCAAATTGAGCGGCTACTTTTCTGACTGAAGTATCTCCTCTTTCGTACACATTTACTATTTTTTTTCGAAAATCGATTGAGTACGGTTTCATTGTAATTCTTGATGCACTAATACCTAGTGTACCTCATTTACCTCGAAACTGCTGTATTATTCATTGTCGCACTGTTTGTACGCTGGCTTCATGCAGTTAATATTTCCCAACTACTTGGTGTTGGTATCTTGTGGCTTGGTCTTACCGTAACGTTTGAGATTGTTTTGGGGCGCCTTGTTTTTCAATACTCTTGGGAGAGAATATTATCTGATTACGATGTACTACATGGCGGTTTGTTACCTATTGGGTTATTGGTGTTGGTATTGGCGCCTTTAATCACAGCTAAGATTAGGAAAACAGTTTGAAAGCGTTAAAAATATCCTATGGAGTAGAACATAACTATTAGGGGTAAATATAGCTCGGCTGTCATGAGGGGCGTGCGACGTGAAAGTTGTGTATTAGGCGCATCCGCGCTATGTGACTGAGAGGCCTTCCTCTCCGGAGACTTCCTTCTCTCCGTTCCCACGTAAAAGGGTCTTAGACCCCGCCTACGCTGAT
>JAESFJ010000304.1_pt1 | contig 13200 bp, 12 predicted proteins | sample 9266161 | NCBI WGS metagenome assembly JAESFJ01 (sample SAMN14506165, study PRJNA617096) | algae metagenome | isolation source: Calothrix sp. FI2-JRJ7 and co-occurring heterotrophs from granitic desert soil | place: USA: Red Pass Lake area, Fort Irwin, California | collected 2000-06-01
GTGCCCCTCGTAATGGTATTTCTGCCAAAACTGGATGCTCCTAGTTTTTCGCTCTGCTCAATAACTCCCTGGCATCCGAAGCTCCCCTGCCCCCTTTCGCACGACTTGTGTGTACACCGTAGCCTTAATAAGGGGGGAACAAGACTGTGTTAAAGCCCCCCTTAATAAGGCAGGGCTGATTCATTCCCTAAAAAGCTTGAAAAATCAAGGGTTTCGCGCAATTTATAATTGGTTATTTTGCTACAAAGGCGCCGAGAAAATAGACAATCACACTTATAGTGATGTGTTTAAAAGTCTATTTTCGAGTTCCCTATACTGATGATTTTCTAGCTAACCATCTTGACAAATCCTGTTTGAGAGGGAATGAAACAGCCCTGCCTTAATAAGGGGGGTTGGGGGGATCAAAGTCTTCCTTACTTAGGCAACAGCTGTTAAAGCAGGGTAATCAATATAACCTTTCTCTCCAGGAGTGTAAAAAGTATGAGAATCTGGAGTATTAAGCGATGTACCTTTGCGGAAACGTTCGACTAAATCAGGATTAGCAATAAATAGAGTACCATAAGCTATTAAATCGGCTTCGTTATTTTCTAAAGCTTTGGTTCCTAACTCTTGGTTATATCCACCATTAACCATGAGTATTCCATTATACGTGCGGCGAATATGAGGCGTAACGCGCGGTTCTGGACCTGCCATTGCACTACCAGGAAGTCCTTCGAGAACGTGTAAATAAGCGAGTTGAAATTTATTTAATTGTTCAGCAGCATAAGTAAATAATCCAATGGGGTCGCTATCACTCATATCGTTGTATGGAATTACGGGTGATAGTCTAATACCTACACGGTCGGCACTCCAAGCAGAAACTACGGCTTCGACAACTTCTAGCATGAAGCGTGCGCGGTTTTGTATGGCGCCACCATATTCGTCATTACGTTGATTTGCACTATCTCGTAAAAATTCATCGATTAAATAACCATTGGCGCCGTGTATTTCTACACCATCGAATCCTGCTTCACGTGCGTTTTTTGTAGCTGTAGCGTAGTCTGCAACAGTTGCGTGAATTTCTTCTACTGTTAGGTCTCGTGGTGTAACGTAAGGTTTTTTACCTAGTGGTGTATGGGCATCACCTTTTGCTGCAATAGCTGAGGGTCCCACTGGCTGTTGTCCGTTGAGAAAGTCAGGGTGTGATACTCTGCCCATGTGCCAAAGTTGTAAGAATATACGACCACCTGCTTGATGGACTACATCAGTTACAGCTTGCCAGTTTGTAATATCTTCGGGTTTAAAGATTGTGGGAGCATTTACCCAACCTATACCAAACGGTGATATTGAAGTTGCTTCACTAATTATTAATCCTGCTGTTGCACGTTGCCGATAATATTCCACCATTATCTCAGTGGGTGTACCATCGCTTTCTGCCCGTCCTCGTGTTAGTGGCGCCATTACCATACGGTTTGGTAGCGTTAAGGCGCCGACTTTGATGGAATCGAAGAGTGTTGTCATTGTAGATTTTTTGTAGCGAACTTTCTTTTAGGTTACGAAGCGCGCGGTACTTGGTAGCAGAATAGCTCAGAAATGCTAAGAAAGTTACAAAAAGTTTACTCTGCTTAAGGTTTTGTATTAATTTGTTTATTTGTTTATTGCTGTGTACTGTGCTGATATGCTTCTTCCTCTAGTACAAACCAATCTTGGGCAAGATTAAGGTCGTGTTCAGCATGACGAATGGCGCCTTCTTTCAATTGCTGTTTTAGTTGTTCTTTTTGCTTTTGGGCAAGTATACTTTTTTGCTCTAAAAATTCGGCGAAGTCGAGAAGTTGCTGCTGTTTATCTATGGGTAGCAATTTAAGCTTCATAATGATTTCAGTTTCAACATTCATAATTTTACGGCTTTATACTACTATTACTAGTCCAACATAGCTACTTTATTAATTTGATGGCTATGAGAGTTGCAATGCTTGATGCAGCACACTATTAAGTTGTTGAATGTAACCGTCTGTCAATTTACCGATACGTTTCGTTATGAATCCTGTTCAATAGTAACGATTCTAGTCACCCTAACTTTAGACGCAACTCGTAGCCCTGTAATTTCAAAGTCAGAATCTGAAGGGTCTAATAAAAATTCTTTGGGACTTAATGTAGTTACATTTTGAGATGATATAAAACATGAGGTTACATCATATCCTGTAATGTCTACCCACAGTACTACAGCAGGACGAACTTTTGTAGTCCTTAAGTCTGTAAATGGAAAAGGAAGGAGTACTATATCTCCCTTGTGCAAGGTCATTTATACAGGTTCTCCATCTTCTAATGTGTATAAATCTGGTTCTTCATTAAGAAAATCAAAGCTTCCACCTCTTTGTGCTAATGGGATAATGTCACGAGTTGAAGGATAAGAAGCATCATAAAATAGCTTTTCCTCTAACAAAGAGCGTTCCTCATCGGAAAGAGATAAGATAATTTGCACAAGGGATTCAACCAGTTTAGTGTTCATAATAAGTAATTAAACCTATTGTTTACAGATTGATTCTAAGCATTGTTGTCTTCTACCACTGATAACCCCTGTGTTTACCCCATTCAAGCCAAGCTTTAATCATTTCCTGAGTTTTACCCCTGTACTCAGGAGGAACAGGATCTTCCTTAGTAATCGATTTTAGTGCCCAAAACCATCTTCCTGTCTTATTCTCAAGCTCTCTAAGTAGCAAAGGTACTACAGCTTCCCCATTCCAATAATATTTTGGTATGTAGGGTGCATTGACATTTCATCAGTGGACGACATACCGCGAGTTTCTTGGCGCCATTGATTGACAAGTTTTGTAAAATTAGCTTCTAATAATACTTGTTCAACGTTATTCATAATATATGTAGAATGAAAACTTATTTTTATTAAAACTTTACCAAGCTAAGAATATTACATTACGCTCCAGAACTGGGGGGACGACGGATTCGCGTTTGAATTTCATCGGCAACAACAAGGCAACCTCTCAAATTTTCTAATGATTGCTCGTTTACAACACGACCAAGAATTTCTAATACTGTTTGACGACTGCGGTTGCGAGAACGTAGTAGTAAAATTCCTGGGTGAGTACCTGGTATAAAACGCCGAACATCTGAGAAATCCAAATCGAGGGTAATAAAAAAGCGCCCTTCAGCACATACTCGTTGCCAAACAACGTTATCCTCGGCGCCAGATAAACCTTCCGAAGTTACTTTGTCAGCATCATAACCAGCTTGTTGCAAAAATTCGACGTGAGCTTGTGCCATATTCTCGTCAAGTTTTATAAGCATTTCACTCATCGTATCGGTAGCAACTCCTCTTCTCTAGTTAATTGTGCAGCATAAGCAATAGCTGCTTTTATATCTTCTAATGTTAGTGGTGGATATTCGCGAACAATTTCTTCAAATGTAAGTCCTTCTGCTAAGTTATCAAGAATAACCGTTACCATAACGCGCGTTCCTTTAATACAAGGTTTGCCGTGACATATATTTGGATTGATGCTAATACGTTCTTGCCAGTTTGCCATAAGTGAGAATCAAAAAGTAAAGGTAACTTTAGCGTGATTTTTTTTGTGGTACTTACAATATTGCATTATTTATTTTAGCTTTTTTAAGTTTGACATCACTATTAAGATTAGTACTAATCAAATTAAGACTTTTGCTTATTTATTTGAGGTTAGTAAGGCTTATGAAGCCAGACTTTTTTCATTTAGATGCTGTAGAGGAAAAACTCAAAGAACTTCCACATCTTCATCAAGTTGCTTTTGCTGCTTCTATTTGTGAAAGAATTCTTCCCAATTACTATATTTTCTCTCAAATGCGTAATTTTAATAATACTAACATACTAAAAAGATCAATCGATGAAATTTGGCAAATATTACAAGGAAAAGAAAAAGATGTTTTGGTTTTGCAGCAATTTCAAGAAGAATTAGATGAAGTCTGTCCGGATACAGAGGATGATGAGTGGGTTGATACATCTTATGTTTTTGAAGCTCAAGAAGCTATTTTTGCAATCTACTCAACTTTAGCAGCTTGTATAAATCAAGATTTACAAAGTATATTATGGGTAATTAAAGCTGCTAGATTCAATACTTTGGAACTATTCATCTCTGACAAGTATGACCATTGTAATAGTAGTATAAGTAGAAATTTAAAGTTAGAGTTTATTGCCAACCACCCTTTGGCAGTTCAAGAATTAGCTAAAGAAACTGAAGATTTACAAAGGTTAAAGGAGCTTAAAATCTTAACGGGTGACTTTTTAGAATGGCTTAGAAATTCAAATAATGAAAGAAACATTATTTCAATTTATTCATTTGGCTTTGATTGAATCAATTAATATAACATTCTTTGTAATTGTACTTGTACTTGTATAAGATGTTGGGTTCCGCTAACGCTCCACCCAACCTACTAGCTAACAAATAAAATCCCCTACCACATGGGTAGGGGATTTTATTTACTTAGCTAACAACTGTGAAGTTGGAATTATCCAAATTTACTAGCTGTAGAAGCTATTAGGAACGCTGCGTAAGTAAGAATGTAGCCAACTGTGAAGTGAGCTAAACCGACTAAGCGACCTTGAACGATGGACATTGCAACGGGCTTGTCTTTCCAACGAACTAGGTTCGCAAGAGGAGTGCGCTCGTGTGCCCAAACCAATGTTTCTATCAACTCTTGCCAGTAACCACGCCAAGAGATGAGGAACATGAAACCAGTTGCCCAAACAAGGTGTCCAAAGAGGAACATCCAAGCCCAAACAGACAGGTTGTTCATACCGTATGGGTTGTAACCGTTGATTAACTGTGCGGAGTTCGCCCAGAGGTAATCGCGGAACCAGCCCATTAAGTAGGTCGAGTTTTCGTTAAATTGTGCTACGTTACCTTGCCAAATGCCCAAATGCTTCCAGTGCCAGTAGAAGGTTACCCAACCGACAGTATTTAGTGCCCAGAATGCAGCGAGGTAGAACGAGTCCCAACCGGAAATTTCGCAAGTACCGCCACGACCAGGACCGTCACAAGGGAATGTATAACCAAAGTCTTTTTTGTCTGGCATTAATTTAGAACCACGAGCATCCAAAGCACCTTTGACAAGAATCAATACGGTGGTGTGGATAGCTAACGCGAAGGCGTGGTGTACTAAAAAGTCGCCAGGACCGATGGTTAAGAATAAAGAGTTTGTACCGTTGTTAATTGCATCCAACCAACCAGGCAACCAAACGTTTGCATAGTTCGGGTAAGCGGTATAAGCAATACTGTCTGGGTTAGAAAGTAATGTTTCCATACCGTACAGCACTTTACCTTGAGACGCTTGAACAAATTGAGCGAATACTGGCTCAATCAAGATTTGTTTCTCAGGAGTACCGAATGCAACAACTACGTCGTTGTGTACGTATAAGCCAAGAGTGTGGAAGCCTAAGAAAAGGGATACCCAGCTTAAGTGCGAGATAATCGCTTCTTTATGCTTCAGCACGCGGTCGAGTACGTTGCCTTTGTTTTGTTCGGGGTCGTAGTCACGTACCCAGAAGATTGCTGCGTGGGCAAAAGCACCAAGCATGAAAGAAACGGCTATGTACTGGTGGTGTGTGTACAGTGCTGCCTGTGTAGTGTAGTCCTTAGCCATGAAAGCGTAAGGAGGCAGAGCGTACATGTGTTGTGCAACTAATGACAATGCAGTTCCTAACGCAGCCAAGTGTATAGACAATTGGAAGTGTAGGGAATTGTTGTAGGTGTCATACAACCCTTGGTGAGGCAGGTTGAATTGACCTTCGGTCTTGGTGCCAAAGAAGTTTTTGGCGTTGAGCATTTCTTTAATGCTGTGACCAATACCAAAGTTGGTGCGGTACTGGTGACCTGCGATGATAAAGATAACTGCAATTGCCAAGTGGTGATGTGCCATGTCGGTCAACCACAGCGATTCTGTTTGAGGGTGGAAACCGCCCAAGAAGGTCAGAATTGCTGTACCTGCACCTGTCGAGGTACCAAACAAGTGATTACCAGTATCTGGATTCTGTGCGTATGCAGCCCAGTTTCCTGTAAAGAAGGGCGTCAAACCTTCGGGGTGAGGCAATGTACTTAGGAAGTTATCCCAGCCTACGTGTTGTCCACGAGATTCAGGAATAGCAACGTGTACCAAGTGACCAGTCCAAGCTAAGGAGCTTACACCGAACAAACCTGCCAAGTGGTGGTTTAAACGGGGTTCTGCACTCTTGAACCAAGAAAGGCTAGGACGGAACTTGGGTTGCAAATGTAACCAACCTGCAAACAAGAACACTGCTGCCAACAGGAGTAAAAACACGGCGCCCATGTAGAGGTCGTTGTTAGTACGTATCCCGATGGTGTACCACCAGTGGTAAACGCCAGAGTAAGCAATGTTTACTGGATTCGAGGCACCACCTTGGGTGAATGCTTCGATAGCTGGTTTACCGAAGTGAGGGTCCCAAATCGCGTGAGCGATAGGGCGAATGTGGAGAGGGTCTTTAATCCACTGTTCAAAGTTGCCTTGCCAAGCTACGTGGAAATTGAGGCTGGATGCCCACAAGAAAATGATTGCTACATGACCGAAGTGAGTAGCGAAAATCCTTTGGTAAAGATTTTCCTCCGTCATCCCGTCATGGCTTTCAAAATCATTCCCTGTAGCCATCGCATACCAGAGCCGACGAGTAGTCGGATCTTGTGCGAGGTCTTGGCTAAATTTTGGAAATTTTGTTGCCATAGGTTTTGATAAATCCTCTAACCTTTAGCCGTCATGTGATTTTGGATTTTTGATTTTGGATTTTTGATTTGAAATTCTAGATTAATAATCCAAAATTCCAAATCGCAAATCCAAAATATAGTTAGCCTACTGAAAGGATGTGCGCGTGGAAGAATGCCCACGTTGTGGCAATACCTCCTAGTAGATAGTGTGCCACACCTACTGCACGACCTTGAATGATACTTAAAGCACGTGGCTGAATTGAAGGTGCAACCTTCAATTTATTATGTGCCCAAACAATCGATTCAATCAATTCTTGCCAGTAGCCGCGACCACTGAACAGGAACATCAAGCTGAATGCCCAAACGAAGTGAGCGCCTAAGAACATCAAACCGTAACCAGCCAGAGCGCTACCGTAGGAGTTGATAACTTGTGCGGCTTGTGCCCACAAGAAGTCACGCAACCAACCGTTAATAGTAATCGCACTTTGAGCAAAGTTTCCACCAGTGATGTGTGAAACCATACCGTCTGAGTCAACAGTTCCCCACACATCAGACTGCATCTTCCAACTAAAGTGGAAAATTGCAATTGAGATAGTGTTATACATCCAGAAGAGTGCGAGGAACACATGGTCCCAACCAGACACTTGACATGTACCGCCACGACCTGGACCATCGCAAGGGAAGCGGAAGCCTAGGTTCGCTTTATCTGGAATTAAGCGTGAACTGCGGGCGAATAATACACCCTTAAGCAGAATCAGTACGGTTACGTGAATTTGGAATGCGTGGATATGGTGAATCATGAAATCCGCCGTACCCAAAGCAATTGGCATCATTGCTATTTTGCCGCCGACTGCGACGATACCGCCACCGAAGGCATGACTGACAACTTGCAATGCATTTGGAGCTGTTGCACCAGGCGCCACTGTGTGTAGGTTTTGTACCCACTGAGCAAACACTGGTTGTAACTGGATTGCAGTGTCGGAGAACATATCTTGAGGACGACCCAACGCGCGCATTGTGTCGTTATGGATGTATAAACCAAAGCTATGGAAGCCTAGGAACATACATACCCAATTGAGGTGAGAGATAATTGCATCGCGATGACGAATTACTCGATCCAGAACGTTGTTTTGGTTAACAACAGGGTCATAATCCCGCACCATGAATATCGCTGAGTGCGCCGCACCACCGACAATAAAGAAGGCGCCAATCCACATGTGGTGAGTGAAGATACACAGTTGGGTAGCGTAATCTGTTGCCAAGTAAGGGTACGGAGGCATTGCGTACATGTGGTGCGCGACGATAATCGTCAGCGAACCCAACATAGCTAGGTTAATACCTAACTGAGCGTGCCAAGAGGTGGTCAAGTTTTCGTAAAGACCCCTGTGACCTTCACCTGTGAAAGGTCCTTTGTGGTTCTCAAGAATCTCTTTGATACTGTGACCGATACCCCAGTTGGTACGGTATTGGTGACCTGCGACGATGAAAAGAACTGCAATCGCTAAGTGATGGTGTGCGATGTCAGTCATCCACAAACCGCCAGTTACAGGGTTCAAACCGCCTTTGAAGGTCAAGAAATCAGCGTACTGACCCCAGTTTAATGTCCAGAAAGGAGTTAAACCATTTGCAAAGCTGGGGAACAACTCAATTAACAAATCTTTGTTGAGGATGAACTCATGAGGTAAAGGCACATCTTTCAATGCTACCCCTGCATCCAACAACTTGTTAATTGGAGCTGATACGTGAATTAAGTGACCAGTCCAACCCAACGAACCGCAACCTAACAATACTGCTAAGTGGTGGTTGAGCATAGACTCAACGTTTTGGAACCATTCCAATTTTGGCGCCCGCTTGTGGTAGTGGAACCAGCCTGCAAATAAGAACAAGCCAGCTAATACTAGACCACCTATTGCAGTGACATATAACTGGAAGGTATTGGTGATACCCCAACCACGCCAAACTTGGAACAATCCACTGGTGATTTGGATGCCGTGGAAACCGCCGCCTACATCACCGTTTAATATGTCTTGTCCAACAATTGGCCAAACAACTTGAGCGCTAGGCTTTACGTTCAGAGGATCCATTAACCAAGCTTCGTAGTTCGAGAACTTGGCGCCGTGGAATATCATCCCGCTTAACCACAGTGTCACAACAGCCAAGTGACCGAAGTGTGCTGCGAAAACTTTACGGGAAATGTCTTCTAAATCGCTTGTATGTGTATCAAAGTCATGGGCGAGTGCATGAAGGTTCCAAATCCAGGTAGTGGTTTTTGGACCTTTAGCGAGAGTTCTATCGAAGTGACCGGGCTGTCCCCATCGTTCAAACGAAGTTGGTACTGGGTCTTTATCGACGATTACTCTTGCTTTCTTCTCCTCTCGCTCTGGAGGACTAATTGTCATTCGACCTCCTCTTTATAAAGGGATTGAGGAATTATAAACACCACGTAGAGTCAGGCGTGACTAAATTTTAGCTTATTCGCATCCTAACTTAAGTTGACCAAATATGGGTTAACAAAATTTAGGCAGCGATACTTGACTCATGTGGAGAGTGGTTTCAGTCTGAATTATAAAGTCCAATACCCCACATTGTGAGATAGTTGTTAACAATAATTCAAAATCCCTCAACTTCCCGTAGATTCAAGCTCCTAGGTTATATCACTGGTCAAAATGTCAATACTTTATTCATTTTTTTTACAAAGCGAAACAATTTGTAAAATTTACCCTTTTTAACCTTTTCTGTGCTAACATCTGAGACCCCAAGTTATCTATAGTCACCATTAGTTTGATTATTATTCTGTGTCACGAATAATACTGAGGGCTAGGTTGTAAGAGAAGATTTAACTTTTGCTTTGTTGCTCACGATAGTGCGTTAATGAGCCACAATTGTTTGTTAAGTTGTTCTGATTTGGATGCGGTTACATGGACTCGCTAATGACTTCGGCGCCCCTCAAACCTTTACGAACGCGACACAGGATAATTGCAGGTACAGTAAAATCATTCTTCGCTCTATTGCTGGTACTAAGTCTAGCTAGCTGTGGTGATAAAGCTGTTAGCACTGAACCATCGCTCATAGGACGTAAAGATAACCCACAGTTAACTAATCAAATTTCAGAAGTTGCCCCACCATCGGTTATTCAAGAACTTCAACGCAGTTTAGATATTTACCGACCCCAAGTTACAATCGTTACTCCTAAATTTGATGAGGTTTTATCGACAGATACAGTAGAAGTGACGCTACAAGTAAAGGACTTACCAATATTCAAGAATTCTCAGTTTAATCTAGGCTCACATCTGCAAGCAATTTTAGATGACCAGCCAGGTATTGAGGTTTACGATTTAAATCAGCCTTTAAGCCTGCATAACCTACCTCCGGGTACCCACACACTGCGTGTTTTTGCTGAACGTCCTTGGTACGAAAGTTATAAAAACGAAGGGGCTTACGCGCAAACAACATTTCACGTATTTACCAAAACCGATGAACACAACCCAGATGCTACGAAACCCCTGTTAACCTATAACCGTCCAAATGGAGAATATGGCGCCGAACCAATTCTTCTCGACTTCTACTTAACAAACGCGCCGTTACAATTAAATGGCACAGACATATTACAAGACGAAATCGGCGATTGGCGGATTCGCTGCACAGTTAATGATGAAAGCTTTGTACTCGACCGTTGGGAGTCTATATACTTGAAAGGCTTCAAACCTGGTAAAAACTGGATAAAACTGGAATTTTTAGATGGTAAAGGCGAAGTACTTAAAAACGTCTTTAACAGCACAGTTAAAAGTTTTACTTATGAACCCAAAGGCCAAGACACTCTTTCTCGCATAGTTAGAGGCGAACTATCAGCTGACCAAGTACGTAGCATAGTAGACTCTACATATATAGCGAAAGAGCCAATACCTGAACCTACACCAACCGTAGAACCAACCATTGAACCAACTATAGAACCAACTATAGAACCAACACCTGAAGCGAAAGAACCAGAAATGGCGCCACCCGTAACAGAACCAGAGAAACCAAAATCTGGGGGTTACTTTAAACGTCGAGAAATAAAAGCACCATTACCTGCACCAAGTGTAGAACCAACACCAATTGAAACTCCTGCTCCGCCAGAAGTAATTATTACACCAACACCGGAACCAGAAGTTACAAATACACCTTTACCAACACCTGAAGTTGAAAAACCAACACCATTACCTGAAATAGTCCCAACCCCAGAAGTTACAATACCAGAGACAAAAGTACCAGAGCCGCCTGAAGTAGAAAAGCCTATTATTGAGTCTCCAGTACCACAACCAGAAGCAACTAAGGAGACAACAGTAAAACCATCAACGGTTCAATTAGGTAAATACTTTAAACGTCGTGAGTCAAAAGAACCAATACCTGAACCTACATTATCTCCGGCGCCGGAAATAACACCAAAAGTAGTAACACCAATACCTCAAATAACACCAGAAAAAGAAATAACACCACTACCTGAAGTTATTCCTACTCCTCTACCAAATTAAAAATGTGTATAGTAGGGTGGGCACTGCCCACCATACAATTTTTTACCACGCCCGTCACAGAGAAACAGAGAGAAAGAAGTTTAATTAACGTGGGTTTTAATATGGTTCGTGTAAGGGCGCCGGAATTACCGCAATATACTTGGTTGAATACAGATAAACCTTTGTCAATAAAAAAACTTAGGGGTCGAATTGTTATTTTAGATTTTTGGACTTATTGTTGTATAAATTGTTTGCACGTACTGCCAGATTTAAAATATCTGGAACAAAAATATAAAGATAGTCTGACTGTTATAGGTGTACATTCTGCAAAATTTGATAACGAAAAAGATATAGAGAATATTCGTCAAGCTATTTTACGGTATGACATAGAACATCCTGTTCTAGTAGATAAAAATTTTAGAGTATGGCAAGAATATGCTGTGCGTGCATATCCTAGTTTTATGGTAATTGACCCAGAAGGTTATGTAGTTGCTTCTTTTATGGGAGAAGGGAAGCGTGATATTTTAGAAGAGTTAATACAGCAAATAATTAAGCAACATCAAGATAAAGGCACAATTAACCTTCAAGAACTAAATGTAATTTTAGAGAAGCAGCGACAACCAATAATTACACCATTAGCTTTTCCTGGTAAAGTTTTAGCAACTTCTTCAGGTTTGTTTATAGCAGACACAGGACATAATCGTATTGTTGTGACAACTTTAGAAGGTGAGGTTTTAGATATAATTGGAAGGGGAAAATCAGGATTTAAAGATGGTAATTTTAGTATAGCTGAATTTTCGGTGCCACAAGGAATGACATTTGATAATCAAAATCAAATTCTCTATGTTGCTGATACAGAAAATCATGCTTTACGTAAAGTTGACTTACGGCGCCAATCTGTAAATACAATAGCAGGAACAGGTACACAAAGTCGTAATTTACGCCCAACTCAAGGTAATGCTTTAAATATTGATCTAAATTCTCCTTGGGATTTAGTAAAGCATGAAAATCTACTTTATATTGTGATGGCAGGTTCACACCAAATTTGGGTGATGAATTTGGAAAATAATATTATTAAAACTTATGCTGGTACTGGCGCCGAAGCTTGTTTTGATGGTGAGTTAGATACTTCAGTATTTGCTCAACCTAGCGGTATTACAATTAACAGTAATTTTATATATACAGCAGATAGTGAAAGTAGTTCAATTCGTGCAATTGAATTAGATAGTGGAAAAGTGAGAACAATTTGCGGTAGTGGGGACTTATATCTATTTGGTGATAAAGATGGTATTGGAGAAGAAGTCAGATTACAACATTGTATGGGTGTAGAATATGCACAAGGTAATCTTTGGGTTGCTGATACTTATAATCATAAAATCAAGTTAGTTAACCCAATAACGGGTGAATGTAAAACTGTGTTGGATAGTGGCGCCAGTAATACAAAATTTTCTGAACCTTCAGGATTAAGCATTTTAAGTTCAAACTTATATATTGCTGACACTAACAATCATACAATTCAACATGTAAACTTAAATACTTTTGAAGTAATAACCTTAAAAATACCAGGTTTATGCGCGCCAGATTTCTGTATCCCTAACAATATATAAAACCCGTAAGGTGGGCACTGCCCACCATTTAGCATCCATCATAAAAACTTGTAAGGTGGGCACTGCCCACCAAACTCTTGCCCAGTAAGTTTTGTAAAATGCACAAAACAAGACTTATTAATAGATGTAAAGTTTGCCCTAGCAATTCATTATAGAAAAATTAAGATTTTTACGTATTTTCACTAAATTAGTACTGAAAATTACAAGATAAACTGATTATGCATGCTGGGCTTAGATCCACCGTACCAAGATTATCTATATGCGTAACAGATAATCTGCAAAACAAAAATATAAGTATTTAACCCACATTTCGCACCCCAAGGCGCCTGCTCTGCAAAGAACATTTGTATGAAGTACAAAAAAACTAATAATTCAGGACTTTTTATTCAACTAAATGAGAAATAGTTGCAATATCTTCAGTAT
>JAESFJ010000305.1_pt1 | contig 13066 bp, 10 predicted proteins | sample 9266161 | NCBI WGS metagenome assembly JAESFJ01 (sample SAMN14506165, study PRJNA617096) | algae metagenome | isolation source: Calothrix sp. FI2-JRJ7 and co-occurring heterotrophs from granitic desert soil | place: USA: Red Pass Lake area, Fort Irwin, California | collected 2000-06-01
GGAAGATATCCTTGAAAAGCTTCCATTCAAGGTCGCTTAATCCATCAAAACGCCCAGCCATAAACAGATACACCCTTTTTGTACAAGAGTAGATTACCATATTTTGGCATTAGTGGGATAGGTTCATGTAACGTCTCTACCGACCGACGGTTTCGTTGGTTGTGGAAAGTTGAGCTAACCTTGCGAGTGGAACTTCCTCAACTTCTGGGAGATTAGTTAATGTCAAACGTTTTGACTCCTTGGCATCTGATAATCGCTTGAGTAAATTTGGTCTTGGGTCATGCAGTAAGTAAATTATTCTGTCCCCAATTTCCCATTCTTGTGCTGCTGGTATTACCTGTAAATTATCATCACGCTCAAATAATAATGGCACTAATTCACCTGTTCTAATTAGTGCTTGTAAATGTATTTGTTGGCTACTAAAATCAACTTCGTTCAAAGTTGTTTTCCCTAACTTGACCTGCCCATCGTTAAGATACTCATTCCAATTTTTTATAGTTAATTCTGGAATAAATGCTTGGCTGACTTTTTGGTTAATTGCACCGTTTATTTGTGCGATACGTGGGAAAACAGCTAAAACCCTTGGTGGATTAAATTCTTCTGCTGCGCGTTGTGCTAATACATAATTCACTTCACCGTTGTTTGTCATTGCCAAGAAAGTACCTACTGAACTTAACCCAGCTTCTTCTAACACTCCTGTATCAAGCGCACTGCTCGCGATAACTTGTAAATTCTCAGCTTCCGCAGCTTGGCATGATTCGGGGTCTGTATCAATCATGACAATTTTTTCGCCTCGTTGCTGCAATAAACGGGCAATTAACAAGCTTAAAGGGTTACAGCCAACAATTACTGCTCCTTTCGTTTCTTTGGAAGTAATTTGTAAAAAGTTTGCCACCCATCCAGCAGTTAATCCTTGGCAAACCACAGTCATAATAATTGTCAAAAAAACCAGCGCTTTGATTGCTTCTCCACCGTTAACACCATGCTGCGTTAAAGAAATTGCAAACAATGAAGCTACCGACGCACAAACAATTCCTCTTGGTGCTATCCAACTTAAAAAGATTTTTTGGCGCCAGTTTAGGTCACTATTCCAAGTACAGCATAAAATATTAATCGGTCTGACTACAAACATTAGTACTAAAACTGTAAATAAACTACCCCAACCAAGGGCAAATACGCTTTTTAGAGATAAGTCGGCGGCGAGTAATATAAATAGAACTGATACGCTTAAAATTGTCAGCTGTCCTTTAAAGCGTCGTAATAACCGTTCTTCTGGGACTGATGAATTGGCAAAAACGGCGCCAGCGACAACTGTAGTCATCACTCCTGATTCAGTACGGATAGTTTGTGCTAGAACAAATAATCCCCATAGAACAGCGAGAACAACAAGATTTTTGAGTTCATAAGATAAAGAGTTAGCGTGCTTAAAGATTAAGCTCATCAAGTAGCCACCAAAGGCGCCAATTAAAGCTCCAATGGAAAGACGGACGAATAAACCAATAATTGCAATTTTGGGGTCAGCTTCGCCATCTAATATAGTATCGAGAACGACGAAAGCCAAAATGGCGCCAACTGGGTCAATAAGAACTCCCTCACCTTCGAGTAGTGTGGCAACTTGCCTATCTACATTGATTTGTTTGAGTAGGGGACTAATGACGGTGGGACCTGTGACAACAATGACAGAAGCATATAAAAACGCAATAGCCCAAGGAAACTCGCCAAGCCAATGAGCAGCGAGAGTTCCACCCACTAATGTGATGAGAGTTCCTAGGGTAACGAGTAATTGCAGCGTCAAAGAGACTTTGCCCAATTCACGCAAATCTAAATTCAGCCCACCTTCAAATAGAATTATTGCGGTTGCCAAGCCAACAATCACTTCTAACCCGGTACCCAGAACATGCGGATGTAATAACCCAATTACATCCGAACCTAATAAAATACCGAACAGTAATAAAAACACGATGCTTGGTACCTGACTGTAAGCAGCCAATACCTGGGCGCCAATTCCGGCAATAACGCTAATCACCATCTGAAGCGTGATATCAAGAGATGCTTCCATGTTGTAGATTTTGAGTGAACGGTTTCAAAATCTGGGGTAAAGAATAGTCGTTACTAAACTTATGCCAGCGAACATTACACCCAACTATTTTTACCAAATAGATACTTATTTCCATATGTAGTTAACTATCTTACGATATTTACGCTAATCTGCTGTGGAAACTCTGTAACACTCTCAAGAGTAATAAATGTACTAAGTTTTACGCGCACGTTTTGGTAAGTGACATTTTGTCGTCCCCTACTATATTGCCTTGCAAAACTTTTTTTGTCCAAAGGTATTGACATCTTTCAAAGAAACCGTTAATTTATATATTGTTGAGTCCAATGCGCCCCCATCGTCTAGAGGCCTAGGACACCTCCCTTTCACGGAGGTAACGGGGATTCGAATTCCCCTGGGGGTATACCAAAAAAAATGTAGAGGCGCGTTCACGTAGTGTCCCGCAGGGAATATATCGCGTCTCCACTGCCATTTACAACAAAGCATGACACAAAAAAAGGCGCCACACATTCGAGGCGCCATATGTTATTTTATTCAGATTCAACATGCTTTTTGATAGCGTGTAAATTGATTCTTAAACCTTTGCCTAAGCGTTGTTCAATAAGACTTACAGGCATTAAGCGTTTAGGATGAACGGTAAGAGTATAGCAAAGATTTGTTGTTGATTGGTCATTATCACACGGTTGTAATAGCCAGCTCCCCGAATATTCCTTAAAATCACCCTCAACCATTTGGAAACTAATTTCTTTGGGGAAGGACTCGAATAAGTCAAGGACAACACGCGCGTTGAAGTTTAACTTTAATAACCGTTCTCGACCAATTTGTTCGACACGAATACCTCCAGGTTGTGGATGTTCGAGTCGTTTACTCGAATGTAGACTAGGAACAAATTCAGGTAGTGCTTCGTAATTAGTCAAAACCTTCCAAACAATTTCTGGTGGTCGTGAGATTTCTACCTTAGCAGTTATTTGGCGCCTGCGTTCGGCAATTTTTTCGACGACTACTTGTATGGCCTCCAACTCAGGTTCGGGCGCCATATCTTGTTCGTTTAGGTCAGAAGTATCCTTTTCGGATGCTGCGTTGTATTGTTGAGTCACTGTTTCAGTGTTATGAGTTGATATCATCAGAAAATTGAGGCAGATTGAGAGTAAAACAAATTTCGCTCATGTCAGAACCCTCAACAGTATTGCTAGTCACAGCAATATCCCCATTTAAGTGCTGCACCAAGGACTTGACGAGTGCGAGTCCAAGACCAGTACCGGGAGTCCATCGTCCTCGACCACGACGGAATTTGTCGAATATATAAGTAGCTTCTTCTTGTGAGATGCCACGTCCGACATTCGTAATTTCTATAATAACCCGGTCAATTTGCTCTTTAACCAATTGGCTAACTCTTAAATTAACTGTGGTGTCGGGTTCAGTATATTTAGTTGTGTTAGTAAGTAATTCCTGAATAATTCTGTCGAAGCTTTCGATTTCGGTTTCAAGCGTTAGTGGTACATCGGTTAATTCAACATTTATGCTAATATTTTTTTCAGCCAGCTTTTTCTCAAATGGACTGATTAAGCTTTGCAGTCGATTAGTTAAATCTATTTTTTCCAACTGCGGACGTGAGGAATGTGTCTCTAACTTTTGGAGTGTGAGTAAGTCGTTAATCAAGTTAATTTCTTTATCACATTCTTGTTCAAGAATATCAAGATACATTGCTTGACGTTCGGGTTTAATTTCCGGTCGTCGTAAGTTACGCATTGCCATTCGCATGTTGGTGAGGGGATAGCGAAGTCTATCGCTCATGTTACTCAAAAATTCATCTTTGAGTTCGTTTAGTTCGCGTAACTGCTCAACATATTGACGTGTTTTTTCGTACAATTTTGCTTGTACTTCTAAACTTCGCTGAAGCTGTGCTGTACGTTCATCAACTAGCGTTTGCACTTGCCGCAATGTTTGTGATTGAATAATGGAGTTACTGAGTTGCGCGCAAACCATTTCGACTATATTTGTTTCTGCGGTTTGCCAAGAGCGTGGTGCTGCTTGTTGAAGTACCACAAACCCTAATATTCTGCCTTGACTTTCTAAAGGCATCATTAATATAGCTGGTAACCTATATACTTCAAATAACGGCGCCGCAGTTGTCATTTCGGCAATTTCAGCAATATCTTTAATAATAATAGGTTTACCAGACTCAGTAAATATACGCTGGCATAATCCACAGTCGGATGTCATGAAATAATCATCTAACTGCGGCTGTGTACTATTAGGAAATTCAGCTTCGTTTATCCACTTAGAGCTTACAGTGGCTTTGGCGTTGGGAATTTGTCTTCGTTGTCGAATTCTAAATAAAGGGTCAGTATATTTAAGTAATATTAATAAAGCGCGGTCAACTTGAAGGGCTTCAGCAGTAGAAGTAATAACAAGCTGAAGAGTCTGGTTTAATTCTAAGTTGCTACGACCTAATATAGATAATTGTTTAATTAAACTTTGATGTTGGGCACAGGTTTGAACGTATTGATGCTGTGAAGTAATAACCAACTGTTGGAGAAGAACCGAAAACGCAATAGCACATGAAGGTTCAAGGTCTTTGAGCATTTGCTTTTCGGTCTTGTCCCACTCGTGCTGTTGTAACTTGACCAAGGTAATTACACCGTTTTTCTGACCACCAAACCTGATAGGAATAGCCAAAACAGTTTTAATACTGAGATGTAAATTTTGAAATCCGGCTATTAAGCTTTTCTCTATAGTCGAAATATCATCAATTGTCAATGTTTCGGATGCACACTGAATAACAGGCAGATTGACCTGTTCCATCGATAGCATCTCCGAAGAGTATGCAGCTAACTGTTCGGGGTCTTCTTTGAACCAACTATTGCTAACTGGTTCACTTTCTTTACCCAATAGCGTTACTAAGCAGCAATCTACATCAAATGCAGTTCCTAGAACCTGAGCAATCAAATGCAGCATGTCCAAAATAGGTGAGACGCTTGACGGCGCGAGCTTTTGACCCGTCATATCGAACCCAAAGGATGCATGATTGGCGACAATTTGATTTATTTGTTGTGCCAGTTGATGAACTGGCTGTTCTGACTGCTGCATCAGCTTTGTATACGGATAATTACTTATTCGGCCAACTTCGTCTAAATCTTGTAAAGGCGATGAAAAAGGCTTTTTCATACCTGGTGCGCTATTAAATATCGAACCCATTTTCTTGCTAACTACCCTCCTGACATCTGGTTCACCCTATATCGTCTGTTGCACCCTTTTGGACAATGTATGAGCGTATAAAACTTTCTCTCACCTGTTATAGCCCCTTTTTTTCAAGATGACAAAATATCATAAGCGTTTTTGGCAAACGCATTAAAGATATAAGGCCACAATGCGTGAAAGATAATCGTGACTCAATTTTAAGAGAATCCAAGTAAAGGTTTTACGCTCTTGACTTACATACTCTGACTTAGAATATCCTTTCTAAAACTCTACACAAACCGTAATTATGCTATATTTTAGACGAGTAACTCGCGAACTCTATCCGCGTTAATACTGATAGATTACGGAATGCACTGAGCATATTTACAACATGATATTCAGTGGCGCCGTTGGAGGGATTGTCGAGACCCAAAGTAAAGCTGATGATAAAGCTAATAAATTTTAATTCGGTGCTTATTCTATCAGTGTTTACCCTTGGTACAAAGAAAATATTTATCTCAATTTCAAAAATGGGTTAAGAGTGATTAGGGTATAGGTTTACTCCTTTTGTGTAACATTGCACTTACTTTGCTAAATATAAGACTATTGAATGTCAAGAGGTGTGTAGCCCTCTGTTTAAGTAAAAATATATTAGTCCTAGAGTTATACAGGATAAATGAAAATTGACCAAAAAAACATTTAATTAACTAATATTAACTTAAATTAAATATTATTTTTTAGTATAAAAATAAGGTGCGCGCAGTCTTGCTGGAATCAAAGACTGACTGCTGACTGCGCGCGGGTTGTAGATACTAATCGGCTAAACTCTCGGCACTTAGCGGTACCATTTCGCCATTTCTCGTCAAGCCCAGCAGCATAGGTTGTTGTGGTTGAATAAGTTGACCTGTAAGTACGCAGCGTTCTTCTTGCTGTGCCGTAGCGGCGATGCTAGCTCGTATATCAGTACGCGAAAATCTCGGTTTCCACTCACCTGATTTTTGCTGGACGTAATTCCATAAAATGTCCCGAATAAGCGCCTGATATCCTTGATTCCCTGATAGGTCTTTGAGTTTCTCTTTGAGTTCTCGCTCTAAACGGATGCTGGTAACTTCCATATCGGTGGTTGGGGTGCGAGCGATAGTATGCATGATTTTCTCCTTAAAAGTATAGACAGGATAGTATTACAAGTGTAGTATGTTTATAGGAATGTTCAATAGGTGAAATTTTCTGTGATTACTTTTTCCCCAAACTCTACTTCTGCGCGCGACTGTGGCTCCCATCTAAATTGGGAATCATGGTGTGTGGAGGTGGAGTATTTATTTATGGGCACATCCCATAGATATCAAGAGCAGATCATAGATAGTAATCGAGATTATGGGTATGCCCGAATTAGCATATTTAGTCAAATGTTGGATAAAGCTATAAATCTAGTTTTCAATCTAGGGTCAAAACCGAACAATAAAAGCGGGAGGTACAGGAATAACAGTGCTGTACCAAAATAGGGAAAGAGACAACAACGTCAACCTTTAACCCCCGCTTCACCAAATACCGGAGAAGCGGGGGTTAATTTTATGAGGAGTCAAGCTGTGACGAACCCGACAAGTAGGCAAGTGTTAGAACAGTCAGTGGTAGTATTTTCGCAAAACTATCTACCGCTGTGTCGCGTCAATATTAAACGTGCGATTGTGTTGCTGGTGACAGAAAAAGCGGAACCTCTCGATATGCTTTCTGAAGTTGGTTGGATGGTTCACTCTCCGAGCTTAGTGCTTCATGTACCGAAACACATTCGTTTAAAAATAGCTTCTTTAGAGAGAACATGGAAAGTGCCACCAGTAAATCGTCGAGAAGTTTTAAAACGCGACCACTACACTTGTCAATATTGCGGTAGCAGCAAACATTTAACACTAGACCACGTAATTCCTCGGTCGCGAGGTGGTTTACATACATGGGATAACGTAGTAACTGCATGTGAGAGATGTAACTCCAAGAAAGGGGACAAAACACTTCACGAAGCAGGAATGCAACTGCGTCACAAGCTAAAAGCACCAATCCATCCAACAATAGCTTTTGCCGAAAAGTTTTGGACGGAACAACCTAAAAGCCTGGAGTAACGGGAGCGCATGGATAATGCTGAAATTAACGTACACGGAAACTGGCTTTCACCTTGAATGTGTTAATCAGTCTATCGAAGACTGGATACAAACGCGCGTTCTTTTATCACTTCGCGCGGGTCAAAGCCTCTGCGTCGAACCCAGCACCGCATCATTTTTGCTTCCTGTTGATTTACCGGGAGTAGAGGTGCTAAAAGCTCAAACCAAATGCAGCGACAAAGAAATTATCACCGTCTGTGTTTGCGATGCGGAATATTTAGAAGTCACGCTACGCGGTTCATGGATGTCCAGCACTTGCGACGAAGCAACAGGCATTTTTGTAACCACCATTAGCGACCGCATCGAGTTCTTTTTGCACAAACTCTGGCAAGAAGCTCAAGCCTGTCAAGAAGTAAGGGGGTAGGGTGCGTGACGCTACTTACAATTCCGAAACTAACTAAGCATCTGGTAGCATCACGCACCCCGCGCAATATTCGCTTGGCGACCTTAGCTTCGTTGTAAGCTTTTTATCGCTTGGCGCCTATGATGATGGTGCGTGACGCTACTAGACCACTAGCTTCGTTGTAAGTTTTTTATAGCGTCACGCACCCTACTCATTTCTAAAATTTCTGGAACGGTAACAAACCTATAGCCTTTTTCTTTCAACCCACTAATAATTTTTGGCAACGCTTGTACTGTCCGGCGCCTGTCACCTCCTCCATCATGCATAAGCACAATGGAACCTGGTTTGGCATCTCGAAGTACATTCTTTACAAAAACTTCATATTTGGCTTTTGGGTCAGTATCAGCAGAGGTTTGTGACCACATTACTACAGTGTAATTTTGGCTTTTAGCATAAGCTGCTAATCCGTTATTTAAGTAACCACCGGGTGGACGAAATAATGTAGTTTTGGCGCCAGTGGTTTTGTAGATTAAATCTGCGGTTTTATCGATTTCGCTTTTTGCTGTGGCTGTATCCATTTGTTTATACCAGTGATGCCATGTGTGGTTGCCAATGGCATGTCCATCTACCACAACCTTTTTAGCCATTTCTGGATTTTCTTGAATTGATGTTCCTACCCAAAAAAAAGTAGCTTTTATATTGTTTTGCTTGAGTATATCTAGCATTTGTGGTGTGGTTTCTTTCCAGGGCCCATCATCAAATGTCAAAGCTATGACTTTTTCGTTATTAGGAACTTCTGATTTATATACTGTCTTTCCTTGAAATTGGGCAGGAGCAGAAAAACTCAAATTTTGCGGTTTGGGTGATGGCGCCGGATTTGCTGTAGTGTTCGCTGCTAAAACTTTACTTTGGGGCGCCTGTTTTTGGGAGGACTCAGTTTGAGAGCTACTACTACACGCTGTAATACACATACATATGGTAATCAGACCAAAAATTAAATCCCCCCTAGCCCCCCTTAATAAGGGGGGGACAAGAGAAAGGTTCTTAGCCCCCCTTCTTAAAGAGAAAACAACTGTTCTGTTCTTAGCCCCCCTTATTAAGGGGGGTTGGGGGGATTCTAAACCAATTCCAATATCTTTACCCTTTCGCACAAACATATTTTTCACGCTACTTCCCCAAATTCAAGCTAATCATAAATCAACATATAGCTGTCTACAAGCATAATACATGACCGAAATCTAACTCCCGCAAGCTTTTCCAAGAATTTAAAAAAATTTTTCCAAAACCCCTTGACACCTTTTGTAGTATTAATGTAGTATTAATGTAGTGAGGGAAAAGACAACGCCTCAAAGGAGGAAAAGCAAATGTTCTACACACAAGTAGTACATGCACGCTGGACAAAACCAGTGTCTCCAGACAAACGAAAGCCTCGTAATTCCAAACCATCTGAAACCGAGGTAAGAACTTATAAAAGTTCACAGTTTGCACAAAATCAAACAAAAGAATATATTCGCAACGCGCAACGGGTTTATTTCTACGAGCGTCGGACATTTTCTTAAAAGTTTCCAATACTTATCTCATCTAATAGTTTAAAACTAGCTAAAAGTAGTTTTGCTGAACCTTGAAAACTGAATAAGACGAATATTTAATGGGCAAGTTCACCATAATTTGTTGTGCCTAATTTGATTTTGCTTTCCTGCGGAACACTGCGTGAACGCATATGAATAGATTTTGGATTCAATCTTTAAAAATCTAAATATCTAGAAATAAAAAAATTAGGCGCAATTTCTAAAAACTTCGGGATGTAGCTCAATTGGTTAGAGCGTTCCGTTGTCTGCGGAAATGTTGGGGGTTCGAGTCCCCTCATCCTGGCTCCATTCAATAAATATGGCGCCATCGACCAATGGCTAAGTCATCGGTCTTTCAAGCCTTTATATGCGGGTTTCAAGTCCCGTTGGCGCTTATTTATGGTTGAGTAGCCAAGTGGAAAGGCGCCGGTCTGCAAAACTGGTTAGCGCGAGTTCGATCCTCGCCTCAGCCTTGGTAAATTGTGGCAGTGTAACCTAATTGATTAAGGTAACCATCTCATAAGTGGTTTAATGCGGGTTAAAATCCCGCCACTGCTACCAAATGCAGCGATGGTGTAATTGGCTAACACGTCGGTCTCCAAAACCGAAGAATCTGGGTTCAAGCCCTAGTCGCTGCGTTCTACTATGTGCTTTGTAAAAGAAGACAAAACGACTTTTTAAACAAGCATTTAGTAGACATTTAGTAGACATTTTAAAAGATGGTGTAGAACGCGAAGTGGTCGAGCGACATGCCTTTCAAGCATGTGAATAGTGGGTTCGAGGCCCATCTACACTTAATGTCTTTCATGGGTCGGCTCGCCTATTGGTGTAGGCAACTGTCTGTAAAACAGCCGCGAACAGCGTTGAAAGTTCAATTCTTTCCCGGCCCACTTTAGAGAAGTGACAGAGTGGCTTATTGTACTCCCCTGCTAAGGGAGAGCGGTTTAATACCCGCCGAGGGTTCAAATCCCTCCTTCTCTGAATAATTGCCCAAATCACAAACATGTAGAGACGTTACATGTAACGTCTCTACAGTAAGGACGGGTTAAACAAGATTTCCAATTCTTTCAGGATATCTGTAAACCCGCCCTGACAATCCAAAATTCTATGAGTGCGTAGTGTAACTGAATAACACGTCAGTCTACGAAACTGAAGAGTCAAGGTTTGAGTCCTTGCGCGCTCATTACATAGGAGGGGTGGTAGAGTGGCTGATTCGACGAGTTAAATTAAACCAGTCCACGGCAGTAATTCCCATCTCTCCTCAATTATTCCCCGATAGCTCAGATGGTAGTAGCGTCTGTTTGAAGCACAGAAGGTCGTCGGTTCGATTCCGACTTGGGGAGTTTCGTTGCCTCGTAGCTCAATGGCAGAGCGGCGCGCTGTTAACGCGAGGGTTGCAGGTTCGATACCTGCCGAGGCAGCTATTTATTGCCTTGTGGTGTAATTGGTAACATCTCCGGTTTTGACCCGGAAGAGTCCTGGTTCAAACCCAGGCAGGGCAGTCACTTTACATACGCTCCTGTAGCCCAACTGGAAGAAGGCAGTACTTTTAAGCACTACGTAGTACTAGTTCAAATCTAGTCAGGAGCATTTACGGGATGTAATTCAGCGCTCAGAAGCCTTTGTTTGGGACAAAGGAGTCGCAGGTTGGAATCCTGCCATCCCGATTTCACCCCTGTGATGTAATTGGAAAACATCGCCGACTTAGACTCGGTGCTTGCAGCTTCGAGTCCTGTCAGGGGTACTGAGTGTTCCACTTTATTAAGTGGTATACATGCTCTAGTTTAAATTACCTAAGTTTGATAAATAAAGGAGGTATGAAAAGAGATGATATTTTGACAAAAGAAGCCCAAATTCGGCAGTGGATAAGTGAATACCGCCCTAAAGCTTTCATTTGCCGTCACTTAAACTGCAAACCTGCGACTTTAGATTCTTACCTTGCGAAACTAGGCATCGCTTATGATGGTAATCAAGGTAGCCGAGGACGTAAATTAAAGCGTTTAAAGCCTGCTAGCGACTACCTTTATAATGGGTCTATGGTTGGTAGCCATGACCTCAAACTCAAATTAATTAGAGATGGCATAAAAAAACCAGAATGCGAATCATGCCATGCTAGTAATTGGCTTGGCGGTAGTGTACCCCTAGAACTTCATCATATAAGTGGCGACAGGTATGATAACAGATTAGAAAATCTTCAGTTGCTTTGTCCTAACTGTCATGCACTAACAGATAATCATCGAGTTAAAGGTCATAAGAATTTAAAGAAAAAGCTGAAAATCCAAAATGCTGAACAGCCAATTGAAAATGTAGAAACTGCAAATGTTTTTACTAGCGTATTGGTATTTGATAGCGCAGAAAGCCGTAACCGTTGGCATAAAATACCACTTGCACTTAGACAACTGGTTAGTAATGGAGATGGTACTTACAGATGTCAACATGCTCATGGAAGTTGCTTACACTGTGGAAACCTACTAACTCATCCATACCAAGATACTTACTGTTCCGTGCAATGCAGTAGATTAGCATCCAGACGAGCAGTCAGACCTTCAAAAGAAGAATTAGAAAAACTAGTTTGGACAAAATCTACTGTTCAAGTCGCAAAGGATTTTGGAGTCAGCGACAAAACTATAGAGAAATGGTGCAAGCTTTACGGAATTGAAAAACCCCCCAGAGGTTACTGGGCGAAGGAAAAATATTCCAAGCTTTAATTAAATATTAAAATATTCAAATTTTGCCCCTGTAGCCTAACTGGTTCATAGGCGCTTCGTTAAGGACGAAAAGGATGTTGATTCAAATTCAACCAGGGGTATTTGGTGATATGCGGGGATGAAGAAAGAGTGTCTTGGAGGTCTCATAAGCCTCACATCGGCAGTTGCAACTACTGCCCCCGTCACCAATATATATGTACGCTGGTGTAGCTCAATTGGCAGAGCATCCGACTTGTAATCGGAAGGTTAGGGATTCGACTTCCCTCTCCAGCTCCTTAAAATTTCACCATATTAAAAGTAACTATGCCATTCTTTATAAAGGCAATTAGGAGGTGATAAATTAAATGGCTGTAATAACGGTGACTGATGCTTTGGCAGAACTAACGCTGTTACAAAAACGCATTGATTCAGCTACTAAAACTTTACAAAACGGCGCCTTAATTACAGTCGTCGAAGTTGGTAAAATTCCAACTGGCTTTAGAAGCAGAGAAGAATACGAAGTTAATGCAAGGGCAGTTTTACAAAGGGTGAATGCGCTAATTGAACGCAGGCGCCTGATTAAAAGAGCAGTTGTACTTACCAATGCATCAACGCGCGTTACTGTTGCAGGACAAGAAATGACCGTAGCAGAAGCGATAGAAATGAAAAATTTCATTGCTTATTATGAAACAGTTCTTTCCACTATGCAGTCAGCTTACAGCCAAACTCGTAACCAGTACGAGAAAGCGCAAGCAAAAGTAAAAGAAAGACTTGATAAGCTAGTGCTAGAAGTATTAGGTAAAAACGAAGCTGTCAATTCAGAGCAATACCAAGCTTTAACTGATAGCTTTATGGCACGCGAGGGTGTCGAACTACTTGACCCAACTAATATAGCCAGAGAAATTGAGCGTCGGCAAGAATTTATTGAAGATTTTAAATCAAGCGTCGATAGAGTACCAGGACTTACGCAACTGGCACAATCAGTCTCGGCACGGCTTCGCCGCGCCATCAATACCCAAAGCGGTACAAGTTATATAATGCTAGGCGCCTGAATAGTATTGCTTTATGACAATCAGTCTTGG
>JAESFJ010000306.1_pt1 | contig 12879 bp, 12 predicted proteins | sample 9266161 | NCBI WGS metagenome assembly JAESFJ01 (sample SAMN14506165, study PRJNA617096) | algae metagenome | isolation source: Calothrix sp. FI2-JRJ7 and co-occurring heterotrophs from granitic desert soil | place: USA: Red Pass Lake area, Fort Irwin, California | collected 2000-06-01
GGGGAACCATCTATAAAAACACCACAGAAAAAGAAAAAGAACCAAGAATTAAGTTTTGATGAAAAGCAAAGAAATAAGGAACTTTCATCTGAAAGAATATTTGTTGAACACTTAATTCGTTTAATTAAAGTATTCCGAGTAGCTCAGGAAAGATTTAGATTAAATACACATAAATATAAACAAATAATTATGATAATTTGTGGGCTTGTTCGATTAAGAATAGGAGCATTAATATTACCTACATAAAAAACATGTCTGTATATGTAAAATATGATTGTGCAAACATTTATTTCTTAGCTTGTATCTAATATTAAATATCTCAAACCCTTATTGTAGCGTTTCTTTTAGGCGCCGTAGCTCCCCACGCTTCTTTAGGGTAAAACCGCTGTATGTAATTGTTTGAGAGATTTCGGAGATGTCTAATGGTTCGTTACAAAAAAGAGGCAATGTAGAAGATTCCTTCAGATAAATATATCCTGCGGTGGTATTAACCCTTAACACACAAGACATTCCCCAACTTTTAATACATTCTATAGAAGAAACTTGTTGATAGTTTAACTCTAATAATTTTTCTTTAATCCATTGACTTGCTGATTCAAACCAATCTCTCCTAGCCCAATTTGGACGTAATTCCGGTATATTACCGCTATCAATCTCTGTTAAGTACTCTTCAATAACTAATTTATGCTCTGGTTATTTCAGGGTTAAATTTTTCAAAGTGTTCAAATCTACCCAAAAACCTTCTTTTATTTCTTCGATTGAAAGATTATGTTCCAATACATATATAGCATGATTTTGACGTTTTGATTTATCATAATTTTGACTTGCATAGTATAAAATATTGAACGAAATTTTAAGCCTTTCTTCTATTTCTTTCTTGATAGTTATAAAATCATCAAAGTCTATATCTTCCTTTTTGTGAACATGAGGCAGAAAATAACTACTTCCATCAGACAGCATCAAAACCTTAGCTTCTGTGGGATGAGGTAAAATTGCATAGAGGTAAGATTGCCATTTGCGCTGAAACAATTTAGTAATCGCTTGGTTAACTACTGACAATATTGCTTTCATATATTTTTATTAAAAAACATCTACATTTTCTTGTGGAGCGGGCATCCGAGCAAACACCCTTAGATTATGAAACGGGCAGGGATGCACATTCCACAAGATGTTTTATTAAATTTTTGCAGGTCTATTAAATTTTATAATGCTTTGTTAGCTCATAGAATAGATTATGCAGTAGTTTGACGTGATATTTATGAATATTTTAAATCTTCTCAATGGCGCCGCTTCCGATATAGCGCTAACTTCAAACGAACGTCCGGCTGTTACTTACAAGCAACTACGAGAGAATGTACTTGAGCTTGCAGAACAGCTTTGGGGTTTTGGTTTAGGACGTGAGGACAGAGTTGCGATTGCAATTTCTAATAGCCCAGAGATGATAACTGTATTTTTAGCTACCACGATTGCAGCTACTGCTTGTCCATTGAACCCTAAGTATAAGCAAGAAGAATTTGCTTTTTATTACGAAGATACTCAAGCCAAAGCGTTAATTATTTTACCGGATTCTAACAATAATGCGCTTGCTGCTTGTACAGATGCAATGAAAGTAATAACGGTTAAAACTAGAGAGTCAGGCACCTTATATTTTGAATTACAAACAGCACACGAACTGCGAGAAGTTGAACAAGCAACAGAAAATGACATAGCAATGATTCTTCATACTAGTGGTACAACTAGTCGCCCCAAACGAGTACCTATTCGGCATCGTAATTTAATTGCGAGTGCGACTAATTTTGTCAATGCTTACTCGCTGACAGCGAATGACAAAACGCTTTTAGTTATGCCTTTATTCCATATTCACGGTTTAGTGGGCTGTATGTTATCAACTTTTGCATCTGGAGGTACAGTTATTTGTCCCCCTGGATTTAATGCTTTAGAATTTTGGAAACTTGTAGAAACGTTTAAACCAACTTGGTATTCTGCGGCGCCAACAATGCATCAAATGGTATTAGCACGAGCTAGCCGTAACTCAGAAATTATTCAGGCAAACCAATTTAGATTTATTCGTTCGAGTAGCGCACCTTTACCACCAGTAGTATTAGAACAAATCGAAGCTACATTACATGCTCCCGTTGTCCAATCATATAGCATGACCGAAGCAGCCCACTTAATGACAACCAATCCTCTACCACCCAAAACACGCAAAACAAACAGCGTTGGTTACGGTTTTGGTGTAGATGTGGGTATTATGGATGATAATGGAAATCTTTTACCTACAGGTAGCTTAGGGGAAGTAGTAGTTAAAGGCGCCAACGTTATAGATGGTTACGAAAATAATCCTCAAGCAAACGCAACAGCTTTCGTCAACGGTTGGTTTAGAACTGGAGACCAAGGTTTTTTAGACGAAGAAGGATATTTATCTTTAACTGGACGCTTAAAAGAATTAATCAATAGAGGTGGCGAAAAAATATCACCCTTAGAAGTTGATGATGTACTGCTACGACATCCTGCTGTCAGCGAAGCACTTGCCTTTGCCGTACCCCACAAAACCCTAGGCGAAGATATCCACGCAGCAGTAGTATTAAAAAATCCAACCGAAGAAAAAGAACTACATTCGCACTGTTCACAAATGCTAGCAGAATTTAAAGTGCCAGCAAAATTTCATATCCTAGAAGAACTACCGCGTGGCGCCACAGGTAAACTACAAAGACTAAACATGTCCAAACTACTAAAAATAGAATAATCTCTTTTTTTGTGGAGCAGGCATCCCTGCCTGCCATTGTATATAGAGACGTTACATGTAACGTCTCTACATCATCATGTATTCTTCAATGTGTTCTTCTATAGTTGGATGTAGCCCCATTTCTATGGCTTGACGAAGAAAGTTAATTAATATATCTTGTTCTAGAGGTATATTTATTTCTGGAAAATTATTTTTGATACGAAATAAGCAGATTGCCAGAAAAGATGCTGAACGTACATCAATTCTTGTATCTAGAGTAAATGATAAAAGCCTATTTACAAATAAATCGATATCATGATACTTGATTTGATATAAAGCTCTAAGTAAGTTGATGACTTGATAATCTGTAAGACTAGGGTCATCTATCACTGTCCATAGATAAATAATATCCAGGTTTACCAAATTTAAAAATATTTTTAGCAACATCGTCAGGTAAATTTATGCTATGAAGTCTTTTTATTAATTTTTTTAACGCCTGTTCCACATTAATTTACATTTTGATTAGCCTAGTATTTATTCTAAATATAAGTATTTCATTCATAGGAAATAAAATGAAAATCTGTATAGTAGGCGCCGGCGCCATTGGTGGATACTTAGGAGCAAAGCTAGCATTATCAGGAGAAGAAGTAACGCTAATAGCTAGAGGCGCCCATTTAAACGCTATTCAAACAAGTGGTTTAAAATTAATTACAGAGAGGAGTGCAACTAACGTATGTAATGTTGCAGCCACAGATAATATTAGTACTTTAGAACCACAAGATGTAGTAATATTAGCAATGAAAGCTCAAAGTTTGCCACCCATAGCTGCGAGTTTGCCGACTTTATATCATTCCCAAACAATGGTAGTTCCAGCACAAAATGGTGTTCCTTGGTGGTACTTCCGTAAGTGTGGAACAAAATATGAAGGAGCAAATATTACATTAGTTGACCCCGATGGTACGGTAGAAGCAAATATTTGTGTAGAGCGTACTATTGGATGTGTAGTTTATCCTGCCGCAGAAATTGCCGAACCAGGAGTTATTCGACATATTGAAGGAGAGCGTTTTAGCATTGGTGAAATAGATGGCGCCAAAACTGAACGAATTCAAACTTTAGCGAATGTACTTAAAAAAGCTGGGTTAAAGGCGCCTATACGCAATCAAATTCGTACCGATTTATGGGTAAAGTTATGGGGGAACGTCGCATTTAACCCAATAAGCGCACTCACACGCACTACTTTAGACAAAATTTGTCAATATCCTTTAACCAGAGAACTCGCTTTGTCTATCATGACCGAAACGCAAATCATCGCCCAAAAACTTGGAATTGATTTTGGCATTACAATAGAACAACGAATTGCTGGTGCAGAAAAAGTTGGTGCCCACAAAACCTCAATGCTACAAGATATTGAAGCTAAACGACCGACTGAAGTTGATGCTATTGTTGGCGCCGTTGCCGAATTAGGAAAATTAACAGATACCCCGACTCCACACATTGATACAGTATACGCGCTAGTTAAGTTACTCGAACAAACTTGACGCTAATGAATCGTACATTAGAAGAAGCTTTAGATGAAACTACCACAGCAGAACGGCTACATCAGTTAGCAATGAGTGGGGACAAAAAAGTTTGTGCTGTTGTTGCTCAAAACCCTAATACGGCGCCGGATACTTTACTTGACTTATTTGTTAGTTATCCAGTTGAAGTATTAACTCATATCTTGCACCTGAAAAAATGAATGTCAAAACCACAACTAAGTATAAGGGAAGTCAAGCGTTGAATGCTAAGTAAAATAAGAGACATAACGAAATGAGGAAATATAGATTCAAGGGCAGTTTGTGCAGCTTCACCCCAATCGGGCGCCTCACGGCTGATTCGATTCAATAAATAAGTCCAATGGGCAATCAAATAAGCTGTCAGAGAAAGGATTAACCAACGATACATGCCAAGTAAGGTTCCTTGACCAAAACGATGGAGTCCAAAACGGTGCTTTGCAGTTTTAAACCATCCTTCTATTTGCCACCTACGTTTCCCCCACGATTTAATAGTGCTGGCTTTTAAACGTCTAGTTGATAAAACATACCTTTTTTCCATTTTGCCGTTACTGCGTTTAAGGTAATACCAACAAACAATAACTGGAAAATTTAAACCAAATAAACGCACTTGTTGACCTTGTTTATGTAAATGTTTTAAAGCTCGCCCGTCAGTTAATTTACGGTTAACAGGTACACCTGTAATTGCATGATATTTTAACTTACGTACACCATGAAGAAACTCCATACTACTAAACGCAGTATCCGCCAAAATTATGACATCAAAATTTAATTTTAATTCTTGAGGTAAGCGTTTAACTAGTTTTAGACCTAATTGAGCGGGTGAAGAAGTTCCCTTACCTCTCCAAACACGAAAACTCCAGGGTATACGCCACCTTCCAACAACTAAATACACTACTACTAAATGTAATCCACGCTTTCCATTGTAAACAGATATTAGATGTTCAAATTCCTTAAATTTTCCACATTTTTCTAATGTAGTGAGGTCAACAAGAACTTGTAAAAACGGTTTGCGACTTACCATTCGCTCTGATAACACTTGTTTGAGCGCATGGTCACGAACGATGCGAATCATATCTCGCGTTGACCAAGGATTAATATTTAAGAATCGGCTTAAGGCACTTGCTGATTTTGTTTTAGAGTGTTCTGGTAGTGGATGTCCCTGTGCTTCTAAAAATAGTCCTAGCATTGCCTCTAGGTTTTCTTTCTGGTAAGAAGTAGGCATCAACTCTAATAAGTTGTAAACTAGTCCTTGGGCGTAGGTAAGCATGATTTTGCTTATTTGATAATTTCTTTTCACGCCCTTTTTCTCACGTTCTGGAATCAGCTTGCACTTGTTTAAAAATTTTTAAAGAAGTGCAAGGTTAATAGGCGTGGGTGGCGCTATTCACTTTCTTTCACAATCATGCGTCATGCTGTTTACAGGCGCCCGAAGCGTCGGCACGCTTCAAGCAACGTGCCCTCCGCTTTGATTAGTCCGTTTTCATAGTATAATTATATTATTTAGTAATTTAGTTAAGTATTTTGTCGTGTAATTTTTGGTTTTTGGGCGCTTTTATGCAGAGTAAACATATATTGATATTTAGTGCGGTGAACAGCTAGAGTGTAGCTGCGATGTCTGAAGACTTACGAGCAAACTAACGCCCTAGCTCTTCAACGCTTAAACAAGCTCGCTTTACACAAGCCCTTGGATGCTAGACGGAATGTTACTAAAAAATCCCTAAAAGTAGGCGCTCCACGGAGATTTGGGGACGCTCTGACGCTCTTGAGGGCACAAGGACTTTTCGACTTATGCGAGCTTCGCGCGTTTTAAACCCTCAGTCACGGATTTTTTTCCTACGTCGTCGCGTCTCAAAGTCCCCGCGTTGCTTGGGTCTCACGATTACAAGCGTGCCATTCGATGCTAGGCGCCGTCCAATAGTTATATATTTGACAAATTTTATACGTAATAATACTAAATCTATTGTCTAAATTAATTTTAATTCATACTTAATATTTGTTTTTTGATTGCTGTTATATTTGTGCGCTCTTTATCCGCTTTTTACGGGTTTTTCCGTTAGGTGCAAGATATGAGTTAAGTAATAGTATTCTAGACTTTTTATTGCTTGAGAATCCAAACTTTTTATATGAGCTTTACACAATATACCCATTAGCTTTTAGTTGGCATGATTTACCATTATTTTACATTGAATGGGCAGTTAATCATGATTCAGAGTTTGTTCGCAAATCAGTTGCACAAAGCGAACTAACACCACCCCATTTTCTTGAAAAGTTAGCGAATGATAAGGCAGAACGTGTTAAGCTTGCTGTCTTAGGTAACAAAAGTATTGCTTCTAAAAACTTAGAAAGATTTGTTTACGATGATAGTATTAAGGTACGATGTAAATTAATAGAAAATTTAGATGTCTCAGAAAATTTATTAATCCTTCTTGCAAAAGATAAATCAATAGATGTGCGTGTGCATCTTGCTAAATATCGATGTCAATCTCCAATAATTGCAAAACTACTTGCTAAAGATACTAGCAGTGATGTGAGACTTATAATAGCAAAAAGCTATAGAACAGAACCATCCGTACTTGAAAGACTAGCTCAAGATAAGGTGACTGATATTCGCGTGGCAGTTGCTAGAAATAGTTCTTCTCCCATACATATATTAGAATTGCTGGCAAAAGATGAAAGCTCTGATGTTCGTTACGAAGTTGCAAACAACGATAATACTCCAAGTGAAATTTTACAACAGCTAGCCCAACAAGATAAAGTCAAAATTCTTGCTGCTGTAGCAAAAAATAACAATACATCTAAAACAACATTAGAATTTTTAGCAAAAAATAGCGACAATGTAAGTATTCGTCGCTTATTAGCAGAAAATTGTAAAATATCTAGTCAAGTTTTAGAGTATTTAGCGAAAGATGCATGTGATGAAGTAAGAATTCTTGTAGCGAAAAATTCTAACACTACTATAAAAATTTTTAAGCAGCTAACAGAAGATAAAGCAGGTAGAGTTCGTCTTGCAGTAGCTCAAAATGTAAAAACACCTATCAAATGTTTAGAAAAGCTAATGAATGACCAACATGAAGAAGTTAGACTTGCTGTGATTAATAATTCTTCTACCCCTATTAGTATCATCAAGTTATTAGCAAAAGATACTAATAAAAGTATTAGCCTTGCAGCAAAAGACAAAATTAAAAAATAAATTTAATTGTTTTAAATTTTCGTAGAGACGTGTAAACCGGAGGTTTTCCCGCACGGATTAATCACGTCTCTACAATATTATGCGTCTCTACAATATTATTGTTTTAGAGCGCAACCAGTTTTAACTGTATTGCCAGAAATCAAAGTTGCTGTATAAGGGTATTTCGTATCGGACATGCTATCGCTACAGTAACCATTTACTTTAGTGAGGATGAGAATATGATTCGGTTTAGTACCAAAACGATAAACTCTAACAACATCCAAAGGTCTTCCTTCTGCTACAGTAGGCGCCACATAACGGAATTTTTGATTGGTGATATTATCTCTTAAAGAATTATATACAATACCTTTTTGGCTAATGCCTACACCCCAGAAAGGTTCTGTACCAACAACACGGAAACTTTCAACTTTAGATGGTTGTTTGGGCGCAGGTGCAGAGTTTGCAGAAGCAGGTAAAAATGATGTAGCGGCTGTAATTCCTAATCCGAATACTACAAATAGTTTTTTCAAATGTTGTGTGGTCATTGTTTTGTTTAAAGTTGTAATTTACTCTTATTTTATAATTACAAGTTAAAACTTATTGATTTCGGAAAAGTGTTTGAAAATTCGGAATGTGAAGTTTTATTGTGGTTGGTTGTATTTTGGGAACTAAACATCACAATAATAGTCTTCTAGAGTCAAAGCTAATTTAAACTATTCATGTTTTTGATCTCCCTAGCCCCCCTTATTAAGGGGGGCTAGGGGGGATTATCATTCATCTTTATGGTTATGATTTCTATATTATGAAGTCAAAATTTATCACAACTGCATTAACTTGCACTATCGTCGGCGCCTCCTTGGCACAGACTTATAATAATGCATCTGCGGCAACTCCCCAAGTAAAGGTTTCACAGTTTCGCAGTCAGGGACAGCAGGGTTTAGAAAAGTTTCTTAGTACGTATGCAAAGGAATTGAGTAATCCTTCACTACAAATGCGCGCTACATTAGATGCAATTTGTCAGCAAAAGGATTGTCACGCTTCTAAGTTATATTGGTACACCGATATTGAACAAGCGAAAGTTGCTGCAAAGACTAGCGGAAAACCTATTCTTTCGTTACGGTTGTTAGGAAGACTCAATGAGGACTTAAGCTGTGCAAATAGTCGTTTCTTCCGTGTAGCGTTATATCCGAATGCCGAAATATCTAAACTTTTACGTCAAAACTATATACTTCACTGGCAAACTGTACGCTCGGCGCCGAAAGTAACTGTAGACTTTGGTGATGGACGTAAATTAGAACGGACTATTACAGGTAACAGCATTCACTATATATTAGATAGTGCTGGGCGCCCTGTTGATGCAATTCCTGGGTTGTACGGGCCTCAAGCTTTTTTAAAGCAGTTGGTAGAGGGTCAAAAATTAATCAACTCATATAATAGCCGCCCAAATGCTGCAAAAGAAAGCTTTTTACGGCAATATCATACACAGCGTTTAGCGCTTATTCAGCAGCAATGGAATAAAGACTTAACTAAACTTGGTATTGCAAATCCTCCACGTTTAGTTGAAATGCCTGCAAGCACTAATTCGCCTAGCGCACCTGTTGCTGGAACAATCGCAGTAACAAAAATGGCAGTAGAGGCGCCGATGTTACGAGGAATGTCACCAAGCACTAGTAATCCGGCGCCGCTTAGAGAAATTACAGACCAAGCAACATGGCAACGCATCGCTCAACTATATATAAATGATGCCAAACTAGATAAGAATAGTATCGCCTTGATAAATTCCAAACGGTTCCCACAAAAATCTAACTCGAATGATTTACAGGGCGTTGTTAGTAACTTTGAAACAGCAATGGCGTTAGATACCGTCAGAAACGAGTATATGTTACATCGACAAATTCATCAATGGTTCACTCAACCCAATATTACAAGTAATGTAAACACACTAAATGAAAGAGTGTATGCACAACTGTTTTTAACACCAAGTTCAGACCCTTGGTTAGGATTGATGAGCAGTGAAACTTACAGTGCGATTGAAAATGATGGCATTCACGTCCAAAAAAGATAGTCCAAAAAGATAGCCCAAAAAAGACAATTAGGAGTTATTTAATCGTAATTCTAATCTAATCGACTGCGTAATTGCATCTACCAAAGCCAAGCGCTGATTGATTGGTAACTGTAAAACCGGAATTATTAACTCTTCTATAGACGCAGGTGAATTTTGAGCATAACTTAGTTGAATATCTGAGTTTTGCTTCAAACTTTTCACCAAATCATCTCGAAGCGTTTCTAAAAAAACATAATCATCACCCATATTAGCAGCTTCATTGTCATCAAGATTTCCGCTATTTAAACGCTCTTGATATATTTTTATTAAATTACCAATTGCTTCAATAATAAATGTAATGTCTTTAAATGATAGCTTCATTGCAAATTATCCAGTTTATATACAATTTTAGTTTTAGTCAATTGTATAGGATAATTATACTAAATGTCGAATTTATACAGTGATGCAGTAGTAACTACGTTTATTGGCAGCAACTATCGAATTACGACATCAATAATTTTGGAGTTCTTGTTACTGGGTTTAAATGAAAACGTCTGTTCGTTCTTTTGATTGCGAACGGTGACTAAGAGACGATAGTCACCGAAGAACCCACGAATACAAACTCTACCAAATTCGTTCGTTACAGTGTTGACTCTAGTCCACCACTTGTCATAAACTAAATCGATGTAAGCTTGCGCCGCTGATAAAGGTTGCCAGTTACGATTGTATAAGGCAGCTTTTGGTTTCCAGTGTGTACTTTCCCAAAATCCCCACATTAAAATACCTTGAACTGCTGGGTGGGCGAAAGCTACCTGGTATACATTTCTTAATATTTGTGCTTTGTCTTCTTCGGTGTCGGAGACTGCATCAAATTCTGTGATTTTGATTGGTAGCTTGAACTGAGCTAGAGTATCTAAGCTTTTTTGAATTCTTTCAGGTGTAATTTTATCACGAATATGACCTTGGGCGCCGATACCCCCGATAGGTACTCCTTGTTTTAAAAGCGAGTGAATTAATTGGACGTATTTATCGAGTTCTCGACCATTAAGAATATTAAAGTCATTCACGTACAAAACAGCATTCGGATTTGCTCGTTTACACGTGTCAAACATTTCTTTAACAATACCGTCACCTAACCGAGAGCGGAAAAAGTTACCGTGCAGCATTTCATTGAGTACGTCAAATTCATCAATGCGTCCTCGGTAACGACTGCATACTTCTTGCGCGCGTCCAATAACTGCTCTTCTCAATTCATCTCGTCCGAGAGATTTTAGCCAACGTTGATTATATTTCTCATCTTCCCAAAACAGCGTATGACCGCGCATTTTCAATTTATTACTCAAACTCCAGTTCAGAATAGTGTCAGCAGGAGCATAACTAACTCGACCTCTTTCTGGTTCGGTTGAATACCATTTGAGAGCGTTTTCATGAACGCTAGCGTTAAAATACTGCTTGGCTATAGCAAGATATCTATCTTTGTCTTGCTGGCTGAATTTATTTGTAAATATCTCAGTGTTTAAAACAGTACCAAATTCAAAGTTATGTCTGACTTGTTCTAGTTTAACTGTGGCGCCGACAATTGGATTATTCTGAGCATCAACGACATTGAGTTCTAATTCACCAGTTCGCAATGCACGAATATTAGAGTCAATAGTACTTATGGTTTTAAGTTGTAGAGGTGACATTGCCATATTGGAATAGATAGCTTGACACAGGAATATTACCAAACTGCAGCAAAACATCAATACAAAACGCTGACACATAATATGATAATATGTAAATTTTTCTGGAATTTTTATTTATATGAATTACGTACAGGTCTTAAAGTTAATGTTGCTGTCATTAAAGCTAAAAAAGAATCGGTAAAACCAGGTTTTTTACGTTGTTTCCACCAGTTCCAATTGCAGTATAACATTTCAACTAAACAACGATTTTGTATCAAAGATACATTTTGAAAATTTACAACTATATGTAAATATTTATTCTTGATTCGATATCGTATGACTTGAACTTCTACACTAAAATCATCTTCGTTGAATTCTATGAGCGCAGATTGATTTATAATATTATTGATAATATTCTTATCTATAGGTACTTTTACTACAATGTTGGCGCCGCTTTCAGAAAGGTTAATTGTGTATCCATCGTAAACGTGACTATCAATATAAACCTTACAAGCTTTTTGTAGAGGAAATCTATCATAAGCGCGCCGTACTGGTTGGTCAATTCCTGAAAGTATCGAAGTTGCAATAATCACGGTATTGTAAATTATCCAGAAAAGCATTATTTGCTTACCTTGGAACTCTACTTTTTCAACAGACCATAACCCTGAAAACGTACCAACAAGATGTATAGATATACCAAATAATGAAAACGCCAATATAACTAGTAATTGCCAGTTGATATGAAAATTATAATTTTTGGTTTCTGCTTTCACACCTTTACGTGTTGCGGTGCTAGCTTTAGCAAATGGATTACGTAGTACTAACCACAAACGTTGTAATGCAGGGAAGCAAAAAGTAGTATTATAAACTTCATCCCACAAAAATGATAAGCGGTAATCGCAAGCCCAACTAAAACTAATAATATTTAAAATAGTAAAAGGAAGCGCATAGTAAATATATTCATTAACAGTCGCAACAATTGGTAATACACCTATATATAAAGTAATTAAAGGCACAATCAAGAAAAACACACGAAACAGTGGATTAAAACAGTAATAAAGTTGCATGGCAACATAAGTTTTTTGAATCCAGTTAAACTTAGTCCAAATTGGCAAATCATCACCACAATAATAAACTTGTAAATTTCCTTGTAACCAACGCAACCGCTGGTCAATAAAATCAGCAAAAGTACGGGTTGACTCACCCATACTCAAAATCTCGTTTAAATAGATTAATCTGCCACCGTTGGTAAGAATACGAAGTGAAGTCTGATAATCTTCCACACAGCAACGAGTGTAATACCCTCCTATCGCTTCGATAGTGCTGCGACGTACTAGATAAGAAGTACCGCAACAAATGACGCTATTTGCAGTATCTCGACTCGGTTGCATATAACCAAAAAAGTTTTCTAAATCCGACGGTAACATATGCTCCAGACCTAAATTGCGCGCTTGATAGTCTGGGTTGTAAAAAAACTGCGGTGTTTGAATCAAATCAAATTTTGGATTCTGAAAAAAGCCGACTGTACGATTAAGAAAATTTTTGAACGGTACAAAGTCAGCATCCATAATCGTAATTAGCTCACCACTCGTATATTTTCAGGACTTACGCAACTGGCACAAGGTGCTGGCGGGGGCGAAGCCCCCGCCGCGCGATAATTTAAATCAGACTAAACACATATGAACGTCTGGACGTTTTAGTTGTTGAATTAAATAATTAGA
>JAESFJ010000246.1_pt1 | contig 12593 bp, 12 predicted proteins | sample 9266161 | NCBI WGS metagenome assembly JAESFJ01 (sample SAMN14506165, study PRJNA617096) | algae metagenome | isolation source: Calothrix sp. FI2-JRJ7 and co-occurring heterotrophs from granitic desert soil | place: USA: Red Pass Lake area, Fort Irwin, California | collected 2000-06-01
TTTAATTCAGTTAGGTTGCTGTTCGCGTTTGTTATTTACGACCGTCACGGTGTCCGAAAGCCAATTTACCCCACATTCGTTTGGGCGTTGTGTATCGGGAACGTCCCGAGTGCGGCTTGCCTCCGCTTAGCCTATCGAACCATTCCTTTGCCGGTATTTACGGCTCGCCTCATGTCACCATCAAGGATAGGAACTGAGGGCTTGGCTCGCCGAGCCAGATAAGAGCGTTGCCGCGCGACGGAGGCCACATGGGAGACGATGTTGAGAACGTTGAAGATCTACGTATCTGCTTCAACTGTGTTGGCGAAGAATTTCTCAAAAACCAGATCAAGCAAGAAGGTGAAAATCGCGAATGTCGCTACTGCGGCCATGAAGCGGAGTCCCTTACTCTCGGAAACATATCCGACCGCGTAGAAGCCGCTTTCGACGCGCATTTTTCACGTACCGCATCGGGTCCGGACGGCTATGAATATGCGCTCTCAAGAGATCCTGAGAGTACATATGAATGGGAGCGAACGGGCAGTCCTACAGCGGAAGCCATTGAGTATGCTGCCGACATTCCACCTGAAGCCGCCAGCGACATTCAAACAATCCTTGCCGATCGACATTTCGACTTTGACGCCGCCGCAATGGGCGAAGAGACGCCATTTGGCGATGAGGTCTGCTACGAGGAGATTATGCCCGGTGATGGTGAATGGCAGGAGGAATGGCATAGTTTTCAGCAGTCACTGAAAACTGAGGCGCGCTTTTTCAGTCGTACCGCAGCTCTGAAATTGGGCGCTCTCTTTGACGATCTGGAAGAGATGCGGACTAGGGGGGGGAGGTCGCTCATCGTACCCATCGGGCCGGAAACTTCGTTGTCCCATTTATTCCGCGCTCGTGTCTTCCAATCAGATTTGAAGTTAGAAAGGGCGCTGGAGAGACCCGATAGGGAATTAGCTGCGCCTCCTGCTGCGCTGGCGGCCGCCGGACGTATGAACGCGAAAGGCATATCCACCTTTTACGGTGCTACCACGTCAGAGGTTGCACTTAATGAAGTTCGGCCGCCTGTGGGAAGCCAAGTGGTTGTCGCTCGCTTTATGGTCAAGCGCCACTTGCGGCTTTTGGACCTAAATGCGCTGGCAGAGGTGCATGTGCTAGGCAGCATCTTCGATCCAAAGTATGCGCGTGAACTTGGGCGCATGATGTTCTTGCGGGGGCTTCGAGATCGCATTGCGCGGCCGGTTATGCCGGAAGACCAAGACTTCGAATATCTTCCAACGCAAGCTATCGCTGATTACCTTGCAACGGAAGGTAAAGCGCCTCTAGACGGTATCATGTTCCCATCGGTACAGGCGGGAGGTAATGGGCTTAATGTTGTTCTATTTCATAAGGCTTCGCGCTGTGAGGGGATCGACGTTCCCAAAGGCACCAAATTCACTACATCAAGCAGCCACCAGACCGACGAAGGATGGGAACGCGAGTATTACGTCATTGAGACAGTCCCCCCTCCAAAGCCAAAAGATGCAACCGACGCAAAGAGCCCGCTTGTAGGCCTATTCAGACCGCCTGATTGGGAGGAGGTCAGGAGCGGTGACTATCGCGAACCGACCTTAAGCATCGACATAGGATCGATAGAGGTTCGAATAATTGAGGCCGTTGAATTTAAGACAGACGATCATCGCGTGGGTCGGCACCGCTCAGTCGGAGGTGAAGCGCCGTTTTGATCTTCATAACATTCAATAAATGGTGGAATGGAGAGAATAACCCAGCGACACAAGCACCAACTGCACCTTCGTTGAAGGTACTCTGCTGCCGATAGCTTGCAGGATCTTAGAAGATATTACGGTGATGTGAGGCATGTGTAACGTTTGCCACGGCGCGTTTGTAGGCTACTAAATTCAGATGCGTCCGCTCTCGTTCGACATCTCCACACTGCTGCAACAGCTCGCCGCTTCTGTGAGCGTTCTCGACCTGCTTGGAATTCCGTTGAAGGTTGTCGGAGAATACCTGCGCATTGCAGTCGCTGTTGAGGTAAGGACTGCATGATCCGCGACTACTTTCTGCATCACCTCACCGATCATGAGTTTGAGCAGCTCGTGGCGACCATTTGTAAGAAATGGCTTGGAGACGGCATCACACCTTTCGCTGAGGGAAAAGACGGTGGTCGGGATGCACGCTTTTTTGGTGTCGCTCAGAGCTATCCCAGTAAGGCCCAGCCTTGGAGTGGGCACGTAGTTATACAGGCCAAGCACACTGCGACCCCGTCCGCTTCATGTTCCGACAGCGATTTCAAAGGGTACTTTGAAGACGGCAGGAAAAGCGAGTGTCCCAAGGTTCAGCGGCTAATCGATGAGCAGATTTTGGACTATTACCTCGTCTTTACCAATCGAAAGCTTACGGGCGGCACCGACGAGAAAATCTTAAAGAAGCTTCGAGGGATGCCGCTAAAGGACTGCGCAATAGTGGGCCTTGAGGCGGTAAATCAATTCCTTCGCGAGAATTCTGAAGTTGCGCGAACTTTGCCAACGCGAGAATTTTTACGGCCATTTGATTTTGACCCGGACGACATGGTGGAAGTTATTATGGCGGTGCACGAGGCAATCCAGATGGACGGCTCAAGCTTCTCCAGCGCCAACGACTTTGATTCTGTTAACAAGAAGAAGGTAAAGAACAGGGTCAATCGTATGTCTGACGCGTTCTACAAGGACGTCATCGTTAACGGCTATATGCCGCTCTTCGGCAAGCTCAAATCGTTTCTACAAAACGAGCGCAACCGCCAATACCGAGATATCTACCACGACATCGCAGACGAGCTCCGACAAAAGATCATTCAGTTTCGCGATCGTTTCGAAAATTTCGAAGAGATAATTACCTTCCTCTTCGATGAGGTCAAAACTGCGCGCCCAGAGCTACAGGGGAAGCGCCGATACGTTACCTTCCTTCTGTGCTATATGTACGACGATTGCGACATAGGTGAACGGGAGCCGACCCCATGATCACCCCGCAAAAGCATCTTAATCTCGATGTGTCCGTTCTACGTGTCTCAGCCCTAGTGCTCCGCGAAGTTCGACGGCGCAGGGTGATCGAGTTTCCAACGCTACGAAGTCGCATAGTGCGCCTTGTGGGGTCGGACGCTGACTTGGTTTTCCTTCCAGCGTTGAGCCTCCTCTTCCTTCTAGGGCGTTTGGAATACCATTCCAAGAACGACACTCTTGAATATCGGGAGGCGTGATGCAGATAAGTCGGATCTACTCAAACCGTCCTGATCACTTCTCGGCAATTGACTTTAATGTGCGTCGAGAGGCTGATGCCCTAAATGTCGTGTACGGTGCGGTCACTGATTTCAAAGACGATAAGAAGGACTCCCATAACTTAGGGAAGACAACACTTGTTCACCTGATCGATTTTCTCTTTTTGAAAAATGTATCCGGAACAAAGCACTTTCTTGAAACTCATGCGGACCGATTTTTGAGGTTCACGTTTTTCATAGAGATTGCATTGAACGACGGCGGATACCTAACCATTCGTCGCGCCGTCGAAAACAATACTCAAATCGCGGTTACTCGGCACGAGGACAAGGGGCAGAATTTTGCAAGCCTCCCATCGGTTGGATGGGATCATCCCGATCTGTCGCTCACGGCGGCACGTGAATTGGTCGATGGCATACTGAACCTGTCGGTCATAAAGCCCTACAGCTACCGCATGGCGTTGTCTTACTTTCTGCGAACTCAGGACGACTACAACGACGTACTTCAGCTTCAAAAGTTCTCAATAGGTTCTCACATAAGCTGGAAGCCGTTTGTAATGACTTTGCTTGGGTTCGACGAGAGTCCGGTCCGTCGAAAGTACGAGCTAGATGCGGAAGTCGAGAAGAAGGAAGAAGAGAAATCCAAGAAAGAGAGCGAGCTTCAGGTCGAGGAGAGTGATCTTCTGCGACTTGATGCCGAGATTCACAACCTCAACGCACAGCTCGTCGAGACAGAAGCGCAGCTCGACCGGTTCGAATTTAGTGCAGAAGAGCGGCGACTGATGCATGAGCTCGTCGATGTAATTGAGGCGCGTATATCCGCTATCAACGAGGAGCTCTACAACATTCGGATTGACCTCCGTAACATCGATGCATCGTTGGCGTCCAAGATCGATTTCGATTTTGGACAGGTTCAGGAGATATTCGCGGAGAGCGAAATTCACTTTAGCGGCCAGTTAAAAAAGTCCTATGAAGATCTCGTTGCGTTCAACCGTGAGATTACAGTGGAGCGAAATCGCACACTTCGGTCGAGGCGCAAAGAACTCGAAGCGGAGCAGGAGCGCCTGCGTGCTGAACGAGCGATAGAAGATGCAAAGCGTCAGGAGTATCAAGGGATACTGCGTGGCTCGGTGACGCTCGACAAGTTCAAGGGGCTACAACGCAACCTCGCTGAGCAGCGGGCAGAACTCACCTACCTCGAAGGGCAGCGCGATAGACTAAGCGCGATTGCCGATCTTGAAATTGAGATCAATGCCCTTAAACGTGATCGTAGTCAGGTTGTAGATGAGCTCAAGGCGATCATTTCTCGTGGTAGTGTTGCACGTCAAAAAATAGCCGAATACTTCAATGTATTTTGTAAGCGCGTGCTGGATCATGAGGGTTTATTTTATGTGCGGCAGAACTCATCGGGCAATGTTGAATTCCCTGTGGAATTGAAGGAGAGAGGCTCTCCTAAGGCATCGAGACAGTCTGAGGGAAAGAGCTACAAACAACTCCTATGCGCTCTCTTTGACCTCTCCATACTCAAGGCATACGAAGATGCGCCGTTCTACCACTTTGTATACCATGACGGCATCTTGGAGGGGCTCGACGATCGTAAGAAGCGTGTGTTTCTTGAAGTCGTCAGGGAAGTTATTCAAAGCTGTAAAACCCAATACATTTTGTCAGTAATCGATGCCGATGTTCCCCGGGACATAGACGGCAAGCGAATTGAGTTCGCATCAGAAGAAATCGTTCTCGCACTAAACGATAGCGGTGATGATGGTCGTCTCTTCAAGATGGCCGAATTCTAAGCATGGGCCTCCGGTCGTCTCTGGTAAGTCAACGAGCTCCTCTTTGAGGGGTAGGCTTACAAGCTTTCTTTTCAATGGCTAGGTTCGGATTTACATCGCGCGTCGCTGACACATCGGGGTATACCCACCCGGGGCGTCACCTTTCCCGGGGGCGCTGCTGTAAAATGTGAGCGGGTTTCTGCATTAGTGTGACACAATCAGTGAAGTTCTAGGGTTCGATGTGACAACAATTTGTTGTGGGCATGTGACGATTGTACGTGCCGTTTTGAGAATGGTTCACGGTAGTAGCTAAAGGCCATTGAACGGTACTAGAACCTGTAGTGATTTCGACGGTGGTCCGGTACGCTTATCCAAAAGCGGCGTCCACACTGTTCAAGTGCAACATAATGACTAAATTCCACCGTTCAGGTCATTGGCGTACAAACGCATTTGGGACAACCTATTGGGTGTCCGATCATGAGGTTTCCACCGATGGGTCTGAGTGGGGCGAGAGATTTTCAAATCGTCTAGCGAAACCTCTGGGTCGCGATGAAATTCACGGCGTCACCTACCCCAACGCACGTTGCCCGGTTTGCCATACAAGCGTTTACTTCTTCGTTGCGGACAGCGGAGGTCGCGTTTTTTTCGATCCGCCTCTTGGATCTCCGTGGCAAAAGCACCCGTGCACAATAAATCCGACTGCCACCATTTTTGAAGGGTCCGAACTTCAATGGTCAAGTGATCAACAAGAGGACTCGTGGAGATCGTTCGACGTTCTTCATCGTCCAGAGGGTTTTATAGCGCGGCTACACCTTGAGCATGAGGATCGATATATAAGGAGCCGAGCGCCGTTGCTCACTAACTCTGACGGACCCTTTTGGCCGTCGTTTTCAACGAATGGAAGATTAGAAGCGCTAACCTTCCTTGACGGCAGTATGGAACCTGCAACTTTCCCGGTGACAGAGGTTTCGGAACCTCCAGCACTAGATGAGCAACTCGTTCGGCAGATTTCAGCAATTGCGCTTAATGACGCCAAAGTGCTTTTGCGCCAAGTTCCTGGAGTTAAAGGATATACTCGGGTCAACCATAAAAGGCTGGGACCATTTGCATGTGCTTGGTTACGAGGAAGCCGCGTTTTGATATATCCCGTAATAGTTGATCATGTGAAATCCCATGAAGAGTACGGAGAGTACCAGACCTACGAGGATGCTCTAGATAGAGCTATCGAGGGAGCGAACAAGCTTGCGGATGCTTTGGAAGCGAAGGACAGCGCGGGAATTTATTCGCTATTCCGAAGCCACGTCATATTCGCGTTTTATGATCCGCTTGGATATGTTGACGACTGGCTCAAATACAGGTCCTACCCGTCTTTGGGCGGAAACATCGACCTCTTAGAGCGTAATGGGCTTATTTCCACAAACGTGGGAACTATGAGGTGTGCACTATTCGGCAGGTCTGACGCGATCAACTTGGAACCCTGCCCCACTAGCGTATCGAAGGCGCTCGAACTTGATGCGCGCTTCTGCAAGCCATCTTCGCACCAAGGGCGCTGGAAACAGATCGAGACGGCGTTCGCAAGGCTAGAATTATTTTCGCTTTTTTCTGATTTGCACCGAATTTTGAGGGAAGCGGGGTGGATGGTAGTTCAAGACACTTACCTGCTAAGCCACTATTACGAGGTGAGGTACACTACGCCAGAACCAAAGAACGCACGTGACCTTAGCGTGCTTTTTGGACTGTCATCAGCAAGCAAAGGCATTGCTATTGTCCCTTGGAGTGACGGCAGCGAGGCTCTAAAAGACCATATTCATTGGCTTCGAGGATCTCACGACGTGAAAGCGTTTGCAGAGCGCTTTTCTCGTACATGATGGTCAGGGTTCAAATGTCGCGTCCATTCAACACTCGGTAAACCTGCATACGCGAGCAAACAGCTAGTCGAGCCATTTGAATGGGCTCGTGTCCCTGTCGTCGCATCTATGAATGTACCGATCATTCTGAGAGATTGAGCAAACGCCTCGCCGCCGACGCGTGCCGCTCGGTCGGGATGTCCATCATCATCGCTGTGACAGAAAGCTGTTCGAGCGCCCGAGTGAGAATTGGCTCATCCGGATTCGTAGCAAGCAGTAACACGATCTGAGGGATGTAGGAGTCGTACTCGTCACTTGACCCATATTTGGCAACGCCAAGCGGGTCCCAAGCGACTAGCACGTCGCGGACTGCGTCGGGCGTGATCATTGCGAGATTCCGTCGTCCACGGCTCTTTTTACCAATCTGGTTGGATCGCTCGCCTCAGCCGTCCAGTTGACCCGGCTCGGATGGTTTAGGGTGACCACGCTTTGACCCAAATTATTGCTGTACCACTTGCTCCGCCACTTGCGCTGGTTGGATTCAACAAAGGTATCGCGCAACTCATGTGCGCCCAGCTTGCGGCGGACATATGCCCCTACCTTCCCGCTAAGACAAACAACCACGCGTACTCCCAATTCGTCAATAACGGCTTGGTGGAACGGCCAGCAACGCTCGGCCAGTTCAATGAAGCGACCCCTGAGATCGTTCTCAGTAGGGGTCGTTACGAAGATCAGGTTGCTTGCGGGGGTCTTCCGCAAGTCCAGTTCCAACTCCTGAGCCAAATGCTGAATGCGGACTTGCATAGGTGCGGTGCCCACGCCCTTTTTTCCGCTCTGCCACTGCTGATCTGCATAGGCGCTCCACAACTTTTCGGAGCCACCATTTTTGACTTGGAATTCTATTGTGTGAGCGGCTTTGCCGCCGGGATTTACACCCAGAATGTAGATCGGGCTCGGCAAGGAAAAGGCCTCGTCGCCCGAGTAAAAAACGGTTCCATTTTCTTGAAGAAGCTTGTCGTCGATTTTAGATACAAACTGATTTTCAAACGGCAATGAAGATGCTCCACGTTGGATTGCTTCGCCCTTAGCTCTGCGCGCTGCCATATCTCGTCAGCATGCTCATGTATTAGACTCTACGTTTTTCGCCGGGTATACAGGTGGGTCGCTGCAAATGGCGGTATATCTATATTTCCGACAGTATCCGATAGACCTGCATTCGCGAGCAGCCAACCCGCTTTGCGATGTCTGAGGGGCCAAACCCTTCCGCACTGAGCAGCCGGACATGTTCGCGGTCAAGCCTACGTTTGCCGCCTGAATACCGCCCCTGAGCCTTAGCCTGCTGGATACCCTCGCGCTGACGTTCTTTGATGAAACGCCGTTCCATCTGCGCGACCATGCGTAGGACGGTCAGTACGATATGCCCCATCTCACCACGTGTGGACACGTGTGGGTCTAGCACAGTAACAAATGCTTGCCGTTGCTCGCACTCATGGATGAGGTTCAGCACGTCGCGAGTGTCACGCCCCAGTCGATCCAAGCGAGCGACTACCAATTCGTCGCCCGGCCGAAGAAATTGTATGACCGTTTCCAGTTCAATCCGGCCTTCACGGCTCCCACCTGACACCTTTTCGGACCGAATGATCTCGCAGCCCTCGGCTTTGAGCTTGGCGAGTTGAATGTCTAAGTCTTGGTCGATGCTGCTAACGCGAGCGTAGCCGATGCGAGCCATGTGTCACCTCAAGGTTTATGCCTTGAGGCTCGCATGCTGCAAATAGTCGGTGTCAATGCTGCCTACAGGAAGTCTACCGTAACACCGGGTGCAATCATGGCTGCAAGTTCCTCGGCATCCCAGTTGGTCAGCCGAATACAACCATGTGAGCCGGTTTTATCGATCATCGATGGCTCAGGGGTGCCATGGATGCCGAATGACGGCTTGGAAAGTGCAATCCACATCGATCCCACAGGGCCGTTTGGTCCGGGTGGAATGGCCAGCACTTCGGCATTGTCGCCTTGCTGGAAGTTGATCTTTGGATTGTAGGTGTAGCCGGGCATGGGAGTGGCGTGCTCAACGACATAGGTGCCCGTTGGAGAAGGGTTGTCTTCGCTGCCAATGGTAGCGGGATAGGCGGCGAGCAGGGCACCATTTGTGCCGTAAACCCGAACCTGCTTCAGCGTCTTGTCGGCTTCAATCCACGTTGCGGCACCTTGGCGGTTCACACCTGTGATCGCGACGTTGACGCTCTCTCCAGCCGCAAACCCGGAGGACGTGTTCAACGCTGCAAGCAAGCCGGTGTCCATGTGGAACCGCTCGGCAAGCAACTCGATGACGCTTTCGTACCCAAGGTAAGCCATAACGGCTTTGTCGGCATAGTCGGTGGGAATGGGACCGCCAACAGCAGCAACGTCCTGAGCCGTTATGGTGTAAAGCCCGATGACGTCGCCGGGCGCATCCAACTTCGCCGCAACGGCAAGCGACAGTTGGCCATCTGGGGGCAAGCCGTTCATCATCTGGAATGCGATCAAAGCCTTGTGCAAATTATCGCCGTCAAAACCGTCAATGACGCCGGGGGATGCACCAGCGCGATCCAGCAGGATTTGTAAGCGCGCTAGAGCAGGATCAGCAGTAATCTTTGCAGGCTCCATAGCTTCATTGGACGCTACCTGCACCGTAGCCGGAGCGAACGCCGCAGCAGCAATGTAGTCTGACACGATTGCAGCATTGATCGCCTGCGGCGATATCGGAGGCGATTGCGCCCAAACGGCTGTGCTACCCAGCACAAAGAAGGCAGCCCATACTGTGCTTCTAGAAACTAGGGGCGTCAGGGATCGCATATCGTACTCGGGGGCAAGTTGCCGTTGACCGCAAAAGCGCGGAACAGGGGATTACCCCACTACGAGCCAACATGACTAACAATCCTCTAAACTCGCCCGTTGGTATGATGAAGTTATCGTGTTATGTGTCCGGGCTGCTGGCTTCGGCTTCGGAGCACCAGCAGTGAAAGACCAACGGTTCTGCCGGTTTGCTTTCCCTCATAGATGGAAGGCGTTAGATGTCTGCAGACACAAGCTTCCCAACATGCCTTCTCGTTGAAGACGACAAGGTGCTTGCCTCGGTGCTTGAAACAGCACTCTCCGACCAAGGCTTTGAAGTGGTTGTGGCTCACAACGGTGACGCTGCCTTCGAAGAGCTCAACGATCAGAGCTCTAACTTCAAAGCGGTAGTCACTGACATTCGCCTCGGCAAAGGCCCGGACGGTTGGAATGTTGCTCACCGAGCGCGCGAGCTGACGGCTGGTGTGCCGATCATCTACATGAGCGGGGATAGTGCCGCTGACTGGTCGGCGAAAGGTGTCCCAGAGAGTGTGATGCTGCAGAAGCCTTTCGTCATTGCGCAACTCATGACCGCAGTGACGACGCTCATGAACGCAGCAGGCAGCGCAACGGCACTCAGCGATGCAATGGCAAATGACAGCCAGTCGGAGCCCTCGTCCGATTGAGATGCGCCCATTGGATAGGCTGCAAACGGTGGTGTCACGTCAGGGTTTAAGCTCGCCATGTGGGTGTCACATCAGGTGAATTTGAACCAAGATGTTACCGCTATTGAAAGCCGAATGTAGCGTCACCCGAAGGTACGCCCTGCTGTTACTTAGGCTTGATCGTTTCGCACCTGACCATTTGCACCAGCTAAGTCACCGCGGTTGCTCACGCTAAAAGTTGGTGCATAATCTTGATTTGTGCGTCAGGCATGCCAAACTTGAGCAATGCCGACATTACACATGATCTGTGGTCTACCGGCTCAGGTAAGAGCACTCTGGCCCTGAAGCTGGAGAAGGAGCTGCCTGCCATTCGCTTCACGCCTGATGAGTGGATGCTGCAAATAGTTGGCAATGCATATGATGAGGCTGCTCGCGCATCAATCGAGGCGATCCAAACGGAACTTGCCTTCAAACTGCTTGGCTTTGGAGTGGACGTTACACTGGAAAATGGCTTCTGGGCGCGCAGCGAGCGGGACGCCATTAGAGAGAAGGCCCGTTCCTTCGGGGCAAATGTGCAGCTCTACTTTATGGATGCACGACCAAGTACATTGGTAGCCCGCATTGTCGCCCGAAACGCAAAAGCGCCAAGCGGCTTTCAGATCCCACCCGAGAACCTAGCTTTGTGGGCAAGGGTTTTTGAAGCCCCTACGTCTGACGAGCAGCCAATCATCGTTTCACAATGGGAGGGCGGTGCATAAATCTTGCATTCTGCACCAGAAGCAGTCCACTCGATCCAATACGTCCGCAATCGAAGCCCCCCCCCGGTAGCGGTTGTCGTTTCAGTAAGCGCAGAACTGCGGTTATGGATCGCAGCGGGCGACAGTTTCTCAGCGCATAAATTCTGGGGCTGTAACGATCCGTTTCAGAGTGCTTCGACCAAGCGCAGCCATCCCGGGATGGGTTTCGTTATAGTACCAAGCAAGCCCCATCGCCTGCTCAAATGCCCATCCCGCGCCGCGCCACCACTCGGCCTCTTCACAGCGAAGTTGAGTTCTAAGCACCTCCCGCCCGGTTGAATCGAACAAGTGCCATGCTGCCACAAGATCAAGTGCCGGATCGGCTGGGCCGAAGCTCCCGCCATCGAGAACGCCGACCAATCGATCTCCTTCAACAAGCAGATTCGCTGGAATAAGATCCTTGTGACACATGGCCAGTGTGTTCGGCGCTGACAAGTCCCTGAACCGCTTCCAAAGGCGTCTCAGCGGTGGCACGTCAAGAAATGTTTCGCTATTTTCCAGGCAGGTTGCCATCCACCCCTCGTGGTCGTGTAGCCTACCGCCCCGGCCAGACCCAATGAAGGATCGTTCTTTCGTATCGGCTCGACGCAATGTCGAGATCAGATTGGCGATGTCAAAGGCAAAGGTCTCGGACGCACCAAACCCATCTGGGGTTGCCGTACTACCTGCAACCCAACTTTGCACGGCCCAGGGCATGGGGTAGCCGTAACCACGCTTTCCGATCCCAACGGGTTTGGGTGTTGGGACTGGGCAGCAGCTTGAGAGTTCGTTCAATGCTGACGCTTCACGACGTAAGGCATCAACGCAAACTTGTGGCTCGACTTTGCGCAGAGGAAAGCGTGCCGTTGCACGCTGCCCAATCTGAAAAACAGCGTTATCCGTGCCTTCGTACAGCGGAGATATTGGGTCGCCAAAGTAGGCTGGAAATTGATCCCGGATGAGGTTGGCCGCAGTGTCAGCCTCAACGCGCACCTCGTTGTCATGCAACATGAAATCTTCCGCTCTTTCCGCTGTCGCTCTGCTGGCCAAAGCAAGTTGAAATCATGACTTATCGTGCTGCATATTACTCAGCCAGTCATCAGGTTTCGCATCGTTCCATAATGGAGCTTATGCACTTCGTTTTTCTGCGGCTGCTATCAGGCATCGTCAGATTTGCCCCTAACGGCTGACATGGGGTCGATAGTTGTCCCCTACTTCGACGAGGTGAAAAGGTACCTGTCAGCCAACCAACAATTGGGGACAAAGCCAAGCGGAGGTTAAGCCTCTTGTTCGTTAAAGCATCGGTTCTCCACCAGTCACCGGGATCACGGCACCGGTAATGTAGCTACCCTGTTCAGAGGCCAGCAGGACATATGCGCCGGCGAGTTCTGCAGGCTGACCTACACGGCCAAGAGGGGTCTCCGTGCCGAACCCTTCAACTTTCTCGTTCGGCATGGTGGCGGGGATAAGCGGCGTCCAGATTGGTCCTGGTG
>JAESFJ010000308.1_pt1 | contig 12438 bp, 8 predicted proteins | sample 9266161 | NCBI WGS metagenome assembly JAESFJ01 (sample SAMN14506165, study PRJNA617096) | algae metagenome | isolation source: Calothrix sp. FI2-JRJ7 and co-occurring heterotrophs from granitic desert soil | place: USA: Red Pass Lake area, Fort Irwin, California | collected 2000-06-01
TGGTAAATCTTTTACGCGCATATCTTTTGTTTTCATGAAGATGATGACTAGTTTTACCACATCGTGGGCAGACCGCTGTTTTTTTCTCTACTTTCACGGATAAGATTAATGTTCCTTCTATTTCTTGGCTATCTTCTACTATGATTCCAGGTAAATTTAATAACTTAGTTATTAAAGTTTTCATAATTCATTAATTATTACTTATTTATAGTTATTATATAATACTTTAGCCCACTAAGTACGGAAGAGCCAGAATATTTGCGGTAATTCTCTAACTAAGTTGTAGAAAAGCTTATCTGTTTTCATTTACTACCCTGTGTCGATTTATTTATTATTAAATCATTTTTCTACAATGAAATAAAATTTATTAATCTTAAAAAAGATTAATAAAATCGTTGAATATATTAAACTAAAACGCCTTGCAATCAATTGCAAGGCGTTGGGGCGCAAGTCCATTAAAATAGACTGAATATTTATGATAAATAGTTTTTTGAGAGGACTTTCGCTATTAGCCAAGGGTTTACAACCATTGGCGATTGAGTGGTTGAACGATAAACGCAAAATCACCCTTTGCCAAACATCTTATCCCACGCTTCTAGCACTAACCTTTGCGTGCGATATTCACCAAACTGCTTAATTTCGTTATTCTTCAAAACCCGAAATGTTTCACTGGGAAAATCGGCGCCTCTACCATTACGTAAACTAACGGTTGATATAGAGTACGTTACTCAAAGATTTTTTGCCATTGTTTAATGTTTACTAATATTTCATCGCATTAGATTGGTAATGGTTATTGTTATACTTCTTCAATCTCCTATCTAGTTGCTGTCTAGAAATTTTAATTATTCAATTAGTTAAGTAAAAATACTTGTATTTTCTTCATTCCTGCTCATGATTAATCAATAAATAACAGTACAAGTACTATTTGATACTTAATGTGCATGGAATTAAGCTGGGAAAAGTAAAAATTTCATTCATTTGAACAATGTCAGTACAAAGTTTCCGTCCGGCGAATAATTAATTTGAAAAATTAGGATTTGATCAAACACATTAGCTTTGATAAATTTTAATATGAAGTTACACAAGATTGTTTTGGGTTTTGGTTTGGCGCTAACGGTTACTTGTGGTGGGCTTGGTTTTGTTTCGTCTACACCTGCCAATGCTCAAAAACTGGTCAACCCAGGCGCCAGAGATGACAGTTGGAGACCGATTAAAACAATGGTCTTTAACCATTTGCTGAAAGATTTCAAAAAAAATATCCCTCTTGGTCGAAGTGCGAAAGTTGAAGTGGCGCCATTGGTGATAGCGGAGCTACAATGTTTGAGTAAGTAGATTGCTACTCTAATTGATGAGCAAACATGATTGGGTAAATACGCTCAAGAACTTCCATTAATAAATCTTCTGGACAGGTTGAAATTAATGCTGCTTGTCTTGCACGATAGTCTAAGGAGCGCAGTTGGTCAGTCATGATTACACCTGTTATAGGTAGATTGGCAGGAATATTTACATAGAAAGGGTTTCGGCGTTTGGTATTGCTGATTGGACACACAAAGGCAAAACCACGATATTGATTAAATTCTGTATAACTAATAACCAATGCTGGACGAGTACCCCGACCCTCACGTCCCGATTGGGGATCGAAGTTTAGCCAGATAAAATCACCACGCGCAGGCACGTAATCTACCATTCTTCTTCTCCCATTCCTTCCCCCCAATCAATCTCTGGTTCAGTATCTAGTTCTTGGCTTATCAATTGCTGGAGTGAATATTTACGATTTTGCTTTACTGGTTGGATAATTATTACACCATTTTCAAGACGGCAATCTACTTCACCATTTACAGCCAAAGCTAATTCGTCAGCAATGTATTTGGGAATTCTGATGGCAAGAGAGTTACCCCAGCGTCCAATTTGGGTTTTCATAAGCGCAATATGATAGATATACTTTGTATATCATATTTACTTTAGTAACGCTCTGATTTGAATGCTATCTCTATTAGAACTTACGCAATTGGCACATAAAAAACGTAGGTGCGTGACACTACCAATCACTACGCTTCGTTTCACAATAGTAAGTGGTGTCACGCACCCTACAAGCGAATGTCGCTATTTCACGCATTTGGAGGCGCCAATAAAAACGTAGGTGCGTGACACTACCAATCACTACGCTTCGTTTCACAATAGTAAGTGGTGTCACGCACCCTACAAGCGAATGTCGCTATTTTACGCATTTGGAGGCGCCAATAAAAACGTAGGTGCGTGACACTACCAATCACTACGCTTCGTTTCACAATAGTAAGTGGTGGGTGTCACGCACCCTACAAGCGAATGTCGCTATTTTACGCATTTGGAGGCGCCAATAAAAACGTAGGTGCGTGAAAGCTATTACTATCAATCAATGTAACGCAAAATACAGTGCTTTCACGCACCATTAATTACGTTAAGTAAGCGACATTCCACCCTACAAGCTGTTACACCAGCACGTTTGTGCCAATCGCTAGGTAGTTGGTAGTTACTTTATTCAATGTTACCAATGTGCTGAAGGTCATCCCACCTGCGGTGCCATTTTGGTCAATTTGTACTAAAGTATCGCTACCGGATTGAGTTAGTTGCAGGAAGTCGTTGGTAACTTCGGTCACGCCAAGGGTTTTAAACACACCGCTTAAATCGAGAGTGTCTTGACTGGTGTTAAAATCGGTTACAACGTCCGTCCCTTCATTGAAGGCGTTGTAGACAAACTTATCGTTGCCGCGACCACCCGTCAGGGTATCGTTGCCCAATCCACCAATTAGCGTATCGTTACCATTGCCGCCGTTGAGGAAATCAACACCAGCACCACCCCACAAAAGATCATCGCCGTTGCCCCCCAGTAAGGTATCGTTTCCCCGGTTGCCAAACAAGACATCATTGCCATTGCGACCGTTAATAGTGTCGTCACCCCCTTTGCCATTGAGGGTGTTTTTGCCATTGCCACCATTTAAAGTGATGCCCGCCTCGATATTGAATTGGGCGATTACCGGATCGTGGTCACTAACCTGATCGGCAAACTCAGAGTTGATGTGAACTACATCAAAGCCATCAAGTCTGGAGAATAAATTGTCACTGACCAAGATATGATCTAGCACTTGCGCGTTGCCTTGGAAGTTGTAGGTATAGCGCTCGTTTTCTGGCAAGGTTTCAATTAGAGTATTTAACCCGGCACTTTCTAAAATGGTGAGGGGGTTGGAAAACTCAAAGTCGTTTAAGTCGCCTGCTACAACCACATTGGCGTTAGAATTGTTTGCCAGGATGCCCTGAACAAAGTCTTTGACAATGGTGGCTTGTTGGTTGCGCTGAACTTCGCTGCTGAGGATGGGTGGCTGGTTGGGACCAAATAACGGTTGATCGCCGCCTTTGGAATTAAAGTGATTCCCTACAACCGTAACTTCTTGGCTGTTAAAGATGAAGTTGCCCACTAATGGTTTTCGGCTATTGGCGAAAGCATCTCCATCGGACAAGTTTGTATCGGTTAAGCGTTGCAACGAACCTTCCACAAAGTCAACTCGGTTGGGGTTGAACAAGAAACCGACGCGAATGTTACCACCGGGTTCTCCCCCGTCTTGATCATCAACAGGATTGATCTGACGAAATTCGTAGGTGGGTCCTCCAGCAGCAGCGATGCTATTAATCAAGGTTTGAAACGTGACGCTGGCATCTACTACACTATCATTTGTTGCGCCGTTGTTGTCTTGAATTTCCTCCAGGTTCACGATGTCGGGCGAGCGCAGATTATTGGTGATTGCGGTTGCTAGTTCGTTAAACTTCGCGGCGCCGTCACCTGGGTCAAGGTTTTCCACGTTGAAAGTAGCAACGGTCAATTGAGTAGCGCTGCCAGTCAGGGCTGTGATTTCTTTTTGCAGTGGTGATGGCTGTACTACTGTTGGGGCAGATGCAACCAGCACTTCATAATTGTTAAAATCGTAGCTGACCACACCCGTAATTGTGCTGAGTTGGGCGCCTACATTTACAGCCGGCAAGGTTATAGACCCATTGATCAAATCATCGATTTGAATTCGTTCTGGGTTGAAGTCGGTAGGGGTAATCAAGCTACCACCACGAGCAGTGCGACTGGTCGCATTGGCGCCATTGTCTGCCAACACCCAGATTTCCTCTGACGAACCAAAATTGCCAGTGGGAGAAGTGGCGAGCGCGTTATTGATTTGCACCACCATTCCTTCCAAGCTTTCGTAAAAGTCAATGCCTTCATTCACCGGATCAAAATCTCCTCCGGTTTCTACGTTGGCACTGCTGGCATCGTCGTTGATTATCTGGGTTGGAATCGCGCGTCCGCCATTGCCCAGTATAGTTGGGGTGATAGTGGTTGTAGAAGCATTTGTCCAGGCTGACACACTCAACGATTCCACACTGTTGTTATTGGAGATTTGTGTAATGGTCAGGTTGTTAGCATTATTACCAGAACGAAACTCAGAAACCGTCCCACTCACCAATACAGCTTCTCCTACCGCGCGGGCGCTTAGAGTGGGACTACTGCCCGTGAAGACAAAAATTGCTTCGGAGGTTGCCGCTGACGTGTCGGGATTGGGGTCTTGAATGTAGAAGCCGTTGGATGCAATCGCGATGACAATACCCTGAACATTTGTTACACCCTGTCCATTGAAGGGAGAAATGTGGCTGGCGCCTTGAATGTCACTGATGCGAACGGGTGGTGTAAATTCAAACACCCCTACTGTTCTGCTAATTTCATTCGCTGTCACCAGCAACGGCTTTCCAGTCGGACTATCGGCTGCCGAGATAAAGGTTAAACCTTCAGGGCTAACATCTTCTGGTGTGTTGATGTACTCAATAAATTGGGGCTTGCTTGGGTCAGTGACTTCGTAAACAATTACATCTCCCGTGCGTTCTAGCCCGATAAAGGCGTAAGTACGATTGTTGACAACACCAACCACAACTCCTTCCGGTTCGGGACCTTTGTTATCGCTGCGGGTATCGAAGTTGGGGGAGGTAAAGCTGCCATCAGAGTTAAAGAAACTGGGCACCTGAGCGGCAGTAATACGCTCTAGTTGGTCGCCGCTGTCAAACACTTGATTGCCGTTGCTGTCCCAAATGGAGAAGGAGCGCGAACCAAAGGCTTCGATGCGCTCAAAATCCCCATCCCCATTCGTATCGCCCGTTGCAGTCGTGACTGTTAATCGTCCCAAGTTGGCATTTTGCTTCAAAGTTTCCGCATTAGGGAAAACCGTTGGATCGAGGACATAACTACTGGTGCCCACCCGTACTTCTTCACTAAAGCCAGTATAGTCACGGGCATCACCTTCATTCGCAGTAATATAATACGTTTGACCATTAACGGTGTAGCTGGCGATTGCATCTGGTTGATACAGCCCAAACACAGGCCAGTTTTGAATATTGATGCCGCTGTCTCGATCGCTAGCATCAATTCCATTTCCTGTAATACTATGATCTTTAGCTCCCAAAGGTTTGATTTCCGTGACGGTCGCAGTTGCAATATCGACGATTGCTAGAGCATTGTTCTCCTGTAACGTCACGTAAGCTTTAGTGCCATCGTCCGAAAACGCAATATATTCAGGTTCCAAATCTTGAGCTACGGTTGCATTGGGTCCAAAAATGCGAACACCCGCTGCTTTCAAAGCATCAATTTGACTATTGAACTCCGTGAAGCCAGCGGTTTGCACTGTTGCATGGGCAACTCCATTCGCCAGGTTTATGATGCTAACAGACCCTTCTGGATCAAAGGAATTAGCTTGCCCGTAGCTGTTGGGTTCTGCTTCGTTTGCCGTCAACACCTTCGTGCCATCGGGCGTAAAGGTAAGCATATCAGGCAAATAGCCCACTTCCACAGAGTTCAAGAAGGAACCATCAACCGCATTAAAGAAACTAACTTGTCCGGGAAGTTGAGCGTTAGTTGTTGTGTTCCGAATCGCATAGGCAACCGCTACCGTTCCATTCTTGACTGCCACACTGTTGGGAATAATTTCGCTACCAGTAGGCGCAGTAAATTCAGGAGTCAGACTACCTGCTGCTGTCAACGCTCCGGTGTTGCTGACGCTGTAAATTTCGACGGTGCTAAGAGCCACTACAAACAAACGATCACTGCCCGGATCGAATGCCGGAATTTCGGCGCCTATACCCGTTGCACCACCCACTTTTTTCAACGAACCTGGAGCATCATTATCAGTAATATCAATATTTTGCGTTATAGTACCACCGAGTGCAATTCCGGTTGATGGATTGCTAATTGCTAACACTGCCGTTTCGGTTTCTTCCACCAGCGCATCATCCACAACAGTGAAGGTAACAGAACCAGAGGTTTGTCCATTAGGAATCGTGATGGTGGTGTTACTGAGGGTATAGTCGCTTGCGGTGATGTTGGCGCCTGAAACCCCAAGGCTAAGAGTTTGGTCGCCTGTTACTGCACCCGAAGCTGTAGCGGTGACAGTAATAGAGGTTTGTCCCGCTTCAGTACCCGTATTAGGACTGACCGAGAGATTAACAGTGGGGGTGGTAGAACCAGTGGTAAACGCAACGGAGCTAAAAGGCACATCTGGCGCAGTGCCATCAATACCTTGATCACCAGTCCCATCCTGCGTAACCCAGTTTGCCACATTATTGATCAACGCCTGATAATCATTGAAACTTGCTAGCCCAGTACGAGACCCTGTGTAAGCAGCAATATCAATACCCGTCGTAAATTCTAGCGCGTTCACGCCAGCCGTTAATCCTGTATTTGTCAGCAAACCATTGGCTGAACTGAATCCGCTGTTGGCAATTGCAGTAATAAATGTAGGAGACGCATCAGAACCTTGATAGGCATAGATCGCTTCATTACTAGCGGCAATCCCGCGATTCGTCCCACGTCCAGCTACAGTTGCTGCGGCGCCTGTGCTAGCGGTGATGGCGCCGGATCCAATATTATCAATTTGGATGATGGCGCCAGTGGGAACTAAGGTTGTTGCCGTCCAGCTAAATGCACCTTCGTTGGTGTCAACGAAGCTAGTGCCGTTCCACTCGTTGTCCTCAAAAATAATAACTTCGCCAGGATTAATGTCAGTCAGTGCGACAAACGCAATATTATCATTGCCATCTGCATTAAAGCCAACAAATGCAATGCTTCCTATTGTTAATGCCATGAATAATTCTCCGTGAAAGACTGGTGTGTGGTGGCGTGATTTAAAACCCTACGTGCATTGCAACTCCCAGGAGTACTTGGAGTAAAAAAAATGAAACGCGCGTAGGGACTATCGCTGAAGAAAAGAAGAAATTACGTATAAAAAGACAACACAGCAGACTTCTCTGTGTATTTTTTATATTTCTGTAAAATTTTTGTAAAATTACAGAGAACCTAGCTAATTTTTTAGAGTTCTGCTAATCAAACTCCCACACAGAGTTTAATAAATTATTAAGAATCAATTAAATAGTATGTAAATATACTGAATCTTCATACAAAATTTATTGAACACGCAATGTAAAACTCGTAAATTCAAAGAAACTGAAACTTTAGAGGATGCTTGCGTAAACGCTTGGAAGTAGTGGTTTATGTCAACATTATCGGGGGTGGGGCTTACAAGGTCGAGTTGTAGAGCTTCGATGAGGTGCGCGCGGACTTCGCTGGGATTTGTTGCTGTCATCATGTATATTTTTTAACTTTTATATAACAGATAAAAATAATAATCGACCATAAAAACCGTATGGTGGAATAGCACTTACTTAAGAATAATCGGGCGCCATAAAAAATTGGGTAGGGTGTGTGAAAGCTATTACAGTCAATAAATGTAACGCAAAGTAAAATGCTTTCACGCACCATGAATCATCAAGGCACACAACATTCTACCGTTGGGTGTGTGGCGCCATAATAAAAATTCAGCGCTTGATTTTGACAGTGGATAAAGATGAAGAGGGAAACTACCTAACCATCATCGATATTGAGGATTACCACTAACTGATACAGCAGGAAAAATAGCGATATGAGCCAGAAACTAACACCAGTTACGTTTCGACTCTCCAAATAGTTATTTTAACCAAAAAGCACAGACAAGATACTCGTTTACGAGTAACAGTGTTCTTAAGTATGAAGGCGCCCAATACAATAGGAAAGGGTAAAATTAGATGGGGAAATTGCCCGCACGCAAAAACAATTATTTGATTAGAGATATTTCACTATGATTGCTAGTACTAATTTTATACGGATGTCTCCCCAGGAATATCTTTCATGGGAAGAACAGCAACCCATTAAATACGAATATGTCAATGGTGAAGTTTTTGCGATGACGGGTGGGACTCTTCCCCATAACTCTGTAGCATTAAATTTAGCGTCCGCTTTGAAAAACCACCTTCGAGGTAAGGGTTGTAAAGTTTTTATGGCAGATGCAAAGCTTGGTATATCTAAGAAAGGCCCATATCACTATCCTGATGTAATGGTGACTTGCGATGAACGAGATTTAACATCTCGTAAAATTGTTCAATTTCCTTGCTTAATAGTTGAAGTTCTCTCTCCTGGTACTGAAGCATATGACCGTGGTACCAAATTTAGGCACTATCGTCGTTTGAAAACACTCAAAGAATATGTTCTAATTGATGCAGAAAAAATATGCGTAGAGTGTTACCGCATTAACGAACGAGGTAAGTGGGAGTTAACGTCATATTTAATTGATGAAACAGATGAAACAATAAAAGTTACAAATACAGAAGTAGATGAAATTGAGGTTAGTTTAACGAGTGTAGACTTTAATTTTCCAATTTCTCTATTATATGAAGACGTTGTATTTGATACAAATCAAGAGTAGTGTTGGGTTACGCTGTCGCTACTGTAGAGGAATAAAAAAGTTGTACAATTTCTAAGGCTGTAACCCTTATTCTAGCGTTGCTAATTTAGCACTTTACAGAAAATAAAGTTGTACAATTTTTCTGCTTGCTTTTCCAAAAATCAATAAAAAAGTTGTACAATTTCTAAAAATCTTGCTATGCAATAGTTTTAGCTATCAGCATTATAGCTTTTTGCGCTTGCTCTCAGAACTGACGACCCAAGTACTTTCCAAGTGTAAGCGGCTAGTTTACATTTATCGAAAATCAGTTTTCTCATATCTTTGTACTAGCGAGTGATTTGTCAATTCAAGGTGTTGTTTTCCTTTCGACCAAAAACAGGTGCCGTCTAACAACCACCTTCTGATGCGCGCTGTTCAACTACTGCTTAACTTTAAAGTCCATCGGTCTCTTTCTAGGTTGCATAGCCTTAGTGCTTAAGTTAGCATAAGCCTAGTTTAGGCTATGAAAACTTACACTACAAATATTTTATGTACGTTTTACCTATATACTATTTTTGAGGTTATTGTAGTTCTAAAAATAACTATAAACTTAGAACTACGCTTGCCATTCATAGCTAAAAAGACAATCGGGGGGTGCCATTACTATTCCCTCGTCAAAAGTGTGAAATTTGATGGAAAGCCAAGGCATGAAATTTTGGAAGACCTCGTCGCCTATGAAGATGCCGTGCTACAAATAACTACAAATAAGGCGTTTACTCTAAGCCGAGCAAGTCCGATAAACGAGGTTATTTAATAACCCCCAAGAGCATAGAACAAATCAAACTGATTATGAAGGCTTAATCATGTCAGAAAATCTTAATATTGGAGCGCGAATTTTAACTAGGGGTTGCTGAAAAAGAAAGAAATGCTAACATTCTCTAGATTTTCATACCAAAGAAGTATATTCAGGTGCAAGTAAAGAAGGAGCATTGCCCAAAATGCTTGCATCAACTCATGTAGTATAAAAATATTAATATAGAACTTTTTCGCCGTTTGAGATAAGTAATAATTATCGGACTGGCAAGTATCAACAATAAGGACTTATCTTTTGCATTGTTTGAATAACTAGCCAACCCTCCCCTCACTTTTTTAAGACTTTTTCAGCAAGTTCTAACTAATTGACTTAAACCAAGCCTCATAGAACTTAGGATAAGTCATTTTTTTTGCACAGTCCCAAATGATTCGATAGCACATATTGAATAGATCAAAATGATTTTCGTAAGTCTTATATGATAAGCAATTCTTTAAAACGCTAACAACATACACCATATGCCTTTCTACCACTATTTCCCCTAAACTTTCTACTGCTTGAATATGAGTATAACTATCTGCTTGTGGGTCACGGATAATTGCTATTAACCCTTCTATCGCGGTTTGGTTGCCTGGATCAATTTTCCCTAAGTTTTCTACTGCTTGAATACGAGTAGAACTTTTTACTTGTGGGTCACGGATAACTGCTATCAACCCTTCTATCGCGGTTTGGTTGCCTGGATCAATTTTTCCTAAGTTTTCTACTGCTTGAATACGAGTAGAACTATTTACTTGTGGGTCACGGATAACTGCTATCAACCCTTCTATCGCGGTTTGGTTGCCTGGATCAATTTTCCCTAAATTTTCTACCGCCCAAATACGAGTATAACTATCTACTTGTGGGTCACGGATAACTGCTATTAACCCTTCTATCGCGGTTTGGTTACCTGGATCAATTTTCTCTAAGTTTTCTACTGCCCGAATACGAGTATAACTATCTACTTGTGGGTCACGGATAACTGCTATCAACCCTTCTATCGCGGTTTGGTTGCCAACGTCGATTTTCCTTAAGCTTTCTACCGCCTGAATACGAGTATCACTATCTACTTGTAGGTCACGGATAACTGCTATCAACCCTTCTATCGCGGTTTGGTTGCCAACGCCGATTTTCCTTAAGCTTTCTACCGCCTGAATACGAGTATCACTATCTACTTGTGGGTCACGGATAACTGCTATCAAACCTTTTATCGCGGTTTGGTTGCCAACGCCGATTTTCCTTAAGCTTTCTACCGCCTGAATACGAGTATCACTATTTACTTGTGGGTCACGGATAACTGCTATTAACCCTTCTATCGCGGTTTGGTTGCCAACGCCGATTTTCCTTAAGCTTTCTACCGCCTGATTGCCAGTATAACTATATACTTGTGGGTCACGGATAACTGTTATCAACCCTTCTATCGCAGTTTGGTTGCCTGGGTCAATTTCCTCTAAGCTTTCTACCGCCCGAATACGAGTATCACTATCTACTTGCGGGTTACGGATAACTTCTATCAATCCTTCTATCGCGGTTTGGTTGCCTGGGTCAATTTTCACTAAGCTTTTTACAGCCTGAATATGAGTATCACTATTTATTTTTGGGTCACGGATAACTGCTATCAACCCTTCTATCGCGGTTTGGTTGCCTGGGTCAGTTTCCCCTAAGCTTTCTACCGCCTGCATACGAGTATAACTATTTATTTTTGGGTCACGGATAACTGCTATCAACCCTTCTATCGCGGTTTGGTTGCCAACGCTGATTTTTATTAAGCTTTCTACCGCTCGAATACGAGTATAAATTTTTACTTTTTTGTCACAGATAACTGCTATCAACCCTTCTATCGCGGTTTGGTTGCCAACGCCGATTTTCCCTAAGCTTTCTACCGCTCGAATACGAGTATAACTATTTATTTTTGGGTCACGGATAACTGCTATCAACCCTTCTATCGCGGTTTGTTTGCCAACGCCAATTTTCCCTAAGCTTTCTACCGCCAAAACATGAGTATAACTATCTACTTGTTGGTCATGGATAACTGCTATCAACCCTTCTATCGCGGTTTGTTTGCCTGGGTCAATTTCCCCTAAGCTTTTTACCACCCAAATGCGGGTATAACTATATACTTGTGGATTACGGATAACTGCTATCAACTCTTCTATCGCGGTTTGCTTGCTAGGGTCAATTTCCCCTAAGCTTTTTACCGCCTGAATACGAGTAGAACTATCTACTTGTGGGTCACGGATAACTGCTATCAACTCTTCTATCGCGGTTTTGAGGTCAATTTCCCCTAAGCTTTTTATCATCCGAATACGAATATAATGACTATATACTTGTGGGTCACGGATAACTGCTATCAACCCTTCTATCGCGGTTTGGTTGCTGGGGTCAATTTTCCTTAAGTTTTCTACCGCCCGAATACGAGTATCACTATCTACTTGTGGGTCACGGATAACTGCTATTAACCCTTCTATCGCGGCTTGGTTGCGTGGGTCAATTTCCCCTAAGCTTTCTACCGCTTGAATACGAGTATTATTAGTTACCTTTGAGTCACGGATAATTGCTATCAACCCTTCTATCGCGGTTTGGTTACCAACGCCGATTTTCCCTAAGTTATATACTGCCAGCCAACGAGTATCACTATCTACTTGTAGGTCACGGATAACTGCTATCAATCCTTCTATTGCGGTTTGGTTGCCTGGGTCAATTTCCCCTAACTCATATCTTGCACCTGGAAATTTGAATGTCAATTCCTTGACTCAGTGCCAGTTTTCTAAGTCGTTCAATGTCTTGTAAAAGAAGTAACACTACTAAATTGGGAAATATAGTAAGGAGCTGCAA